>Ga0105237_10000353_pt1 | contig 64806 bp, 71 predicted proteins | sample KBSC24metaG_FD_81520 | JGI IMG/M metagenome (GOLD analysis project Ga0105237, IMG submission 81520) | Corn rhizosphere microbial communities from Kellogg Biological Station, Michigan, USA - KBS C2-4 metaG | ecosystem: Host-associated > Plants > Roots > Rhizosphere > Soil | place: Michigan, USA... | reverse complement strand
GGTTTGCGGTTCGTGGCGCCCATGGCCAATGCGCGGTGCCGCGCGGCGTTTGACAAGCTGCTGCGTGAGCCGATGGATCCCAAGGCCGATCGCTCCTCGAACCCGCCAACGCCGGAGGAATGGAAGAATTTCCGCAATGTGCTGACGTTGACGGATGGGAAAGCACACCAGGTCATGGTGGCTTCCGATCTGATCCTGCTGGCTTCCGGCACGGCTGCGCTCGAGTGCATGCTGGCCAAGCGGCCGATGGTTGTGGCGTACCGGATATCCGGACTGACCTATGCGATCGTCAAGGGGCTTGGCCTGCTCAAAATCGATCGTTACAGCTTGCCCAACATCCTCTCCGGTGAGGAACTCGTACCGGAGCTCATGCAGCAAAATTGCACGGCCGAGAAGATAGCCGAGGCACTGCGCGACTGGTTGAAGAACCCTGCGCGTGTGGCTGCCGTCGTGCCGAAATTCAAGGCGCTGCATCAGCAGCTGGTGGCCAGCCCCAATGCTGCAGCGGAAGCGGTTCTTGAATTACTTGCAGCGAAACCGTGAGCACTGCGGTCTGAACTTCCTAGCTGAGACCGGTGCTCGATTTGCCTCTACGAAGTAATACGAAAGTTATTTCGGGCCTGATTGACAATCGTATTGATCCAACACTTTTTCTGTCTGCGGGTCGTTGTTGAACGTACCGAGTGTTCCGCGGATGCGCAACAGACTTGATCCGCCTTCACACTGAATTGGGTCACCGCTATAGGCCTGCTTATTTTGGGGCATCGGTAAATTTTGTAGTTCATTCTTCCAATCTGAGAATGCATAGACGTACAACCAACGACACTTCTCTCGCAAAGCATCCAGAACGCGAGTTGCGAGAGGCACCGACAATTCCAGAAGACGGCCAACTGATAATACACAAATGTCAGTCGCGGGTAGCCCGCCGATGAATTCGATATCAGTGTAGGAACCTGCACAGATCAACGCATCGGAGGGCAGTAGGTTGCAAGCTTCCTCGAGTCGCTCGGCGCTATCCTCTACAGCGATCAGTTTTAGGTTCGGCTTAAACGCGTAGGCTTCAGCAAGCAATGCACCGTTCTTGCATGCGATGTGCATGAGCGTTTCAGTTTCCGACGAGAGCGCTATTTTGAGCAATGGCCACGTGACCGCTCTCAAGTCCCGCTGCGAGGCGAAACCGAAATTCAAACCGTATTCGCGGTCGATTGAATCGCGCCTTAGTCGGTCGTCGCGATTGATCGCGCGCCGCACCGGCAGCATCTCACGCTTCGTTGTGCGATATGGAAAGCGCGTACCCATCGGGGCTTCAATGATCTCTGAGTCACCGATGAGCCTCACCGTATACTTATAGCGGGTGGCATCGGTACGAGCACTTATCTTGAGCACCGGCGTTTCAATCTCTGCGATTCCGTGCAGTGCGCTCCACTGCATGGACCATCCAAGAACCTCGTGGAGCTGCGCAAACGCATTTTGACAGCGCGAATCCTTCGCAAGCGCTGTCAATTCATTGGCGATGCTGTGCGAAGCTATACAGTCGAAGGCACAGGGCAGATGGAACACTGGACGTATTCCGAGCCAGCGCAGCAGCATGTTCGTTTGGGACGCCACCGGTCGGCTAAGTGTGCGGTCGTCATCGCTTGTTCGAGCTTCACTGCGCTTAGCCATTGGCCAAGTCGTATCGATGTGTCGCTCGCCGACCCAGACTTCCCGAAAAAATTCCGTGCAACACGCCGGGTAGCCAAGAAGATCGCCCAAGTCGGCGTTTCGACCTTCGCGGTAAGCGAGTTCACCAGCTTCCACATCGCGTCGGCGGCCGACTGCATACACCGTGACATCCGCTCCACGATTGAACTGGTTCCGATCGCTGATGTATGCACTGCGTTTGTGGGTATAGAGGGCCTTCGCCCCGAGATCCCGTTCCTTGCACCATTCCAGAAAGGAAGGGGTTCGATCCAAAGGCATACTGTGCAAGGCGAGCCGGCGCATTCGTTTGGCCACAGACTCAACTTCTATGACGTCCCATGCCTCAACAATTGCTTGAAAGACAGGCGTCCACTTCGCTTTCGCCGCGTCGCTCACCCAACTAACGCGACAAAAGTCGGGCAAGGAGTAGTTAGAGCGTTCCATTCAATTCGGACTGCTGTTGCATCACTTTGACATGCCACATTTTGGCTAGGGCATGTTGCAGGGTGGGATTGTGCCCCACAGACCATTCTTCCAACATCCGGCGCTCGAGTGCTTCCCGATTTGGATCCAGAGAAAGAGGTACATAGCCGTCTGAGCTGAGGCGTGACTCCACGCGTTCAAAAATACTCATCCAGCTGTCGCAGTGTTCAGTTCGATTGCGCCAATCATTGTCAATGGCGGTTCCGGGGCATTGTCCTTTGCACATAAGAAAAAAGCGGCAGCCTTTACAACCGCCATCGGACTGGTCGGCGTGGTATAGGGCGAGGTATCGTTCAAAACTGCGAGTATCGGACTTTGCAAAGTCGATCCCTACTTTGTTGGTTCGTCCACAGTTGCTACTGCTGCCATCGCCTTCGATGCCCTGAACTGCATCTGTCGTGTATGGATCGCACGCTCGCCACGTGCAAGAAACAGTGGCGTCCTTGCCGAGCATTAGCGCCTTAATCTCGCGAAACAAATCGAATTTGAGTTTCTTGAGCTCGCATCTCTCCAGTTGATCCAACTCGAGCATTGCATCAGCGGTCTCTTGGCTGCTGAGTGCCAGTGAGGCCTTGATCGCTTGGCTTTCCGACTCGAGCATGTGAATGCGGGCACTTACGATTCCCTTCAAATCGAGTGATCGAAACCACGCCAATAATGAAGGTAGACGCTCGCTTGTTGCATTGCGCCGGTGAAGGGTTGTGATGAGACTGGGAGTGATGCCGGCGGAAAGTAGTAGGTCAATCGCTTCAAGAGATTTTTGTGTAGCAGCGGCGGTTCTAGCAGGTGACCCCGCCCATCGTGCATCGTTCAGGTCGCCGGGCCCGTCGATCGAGAGCCCGACTTGGACCCCGAACGCCTTGAACATAGCCACGTGCTCCTCATCCAAGAGGACACCATTGGTCTGGATCGAACTTCGGCCGAAGTGTGCAAAGCCCCATTCAAACAATTCCGAGAGGTCTCGCTTCCTGAGCAGCAGTGGCTCCCCGCCAAATACCGTAAAGGGTTGCGGCGATCGAGCGAGGATCGCTCTCTTGATCGCGTTGAGATCGTATCTCTGGCCCTTATCCGCCGATTCCCTGACACCGGATTGGTAGCAATAGTGGCAATTGATGTTGCACTTGACGCCGAGTGGCCGAACCTCGATCGGCATACAAATCCTTAAGGGCCGTCGATGTGTGCGACGGGTGGCACGTCCACATGCGGACCTGGCGCCACATCCGCATGCGGCGTGACGATGGCATCGACATGGGGACTCACGATGACGTCGGTATGGCCGCCGTCTCCGTGACCACCCCCCTCATCGGAATGTCCTCCCAGTGCGCTGACATCGAAATGGGGCGCTGTCGTGTCGCCGTGAACTCCAAAATCGGAGTGCACCGGGGCCGTATCAGCGTGCGTGGCGCCGACATCGGAGTGTGGATACGCTGCTTGGTCGACGTGCGGCGTCGCTGGCGTGTCGATGTGTGGAATTCCGGGAAAAGCGGCGCGCAGACCTCTGGCAACCTCGTCTGCGTTGAATCCATTGGATTCAAGCGCGGAGCGAATGGCATTAGGAACCTGTCCCAGGACTGCCAACGGCTTTGCGATTTGCTCAACAGCAGAGCCGAGTGCCTTCAGGACGCGCACCACGGCTACCAAAGCGAGCTTTTGGATGCTCACGAGGTAGTTGACGGTGTCTTGCCAGACGGCGTCGCTGAAACGTTGCACTAGAGCCGCAAGTCGAGCTGGATCTAGCGTTCTAAACTCCGCTCTAAGATCGAGTGTGCGCAAGAAATTCAGCAGGTGGACGGGAAGCAACGGTATGGTCACGCGCCCCGCATATCGGTCGAGTTCCTTGTCGACGACCTCGATCAGTGCTTCGCCAATTCGTGCCTGATTACGCCATCCAGCCCAGTACGAGCGAATGTTGTCGCGGTAGTTTCCATGGACCTGAACAAACAAATCCAGCCTGCCGCAGACGATGCTCTCTAGGAGCAGATTGTTCTTTTCCACGCTGGGATCAGGGTCCGCCGTTTCGATTGCGATCTGAAGCGCGGTTTGTCCCAGCAAGTCGAGATACGCGAGACTATCACCGCTGCATATCCTCAAGGCCATTACATCATGTGGTGCAAGCAAATCGCCGATAGGGGGATTCTTCGTAGTACCAGGCTTATCGCGTTCAACGTTTTGGCAAGTGAAAGCCCGTCTTGCGTGTTCCGATAAAAGACGCGAAACGATTTCGACTTGCCCTGCGCGCCAACATCCCGGCGTGTAGGCCATGAGTTGGTCGCGAGAACAATTTTTGGAATTGTTCCAAGGGAATTGCGTCGGATGACGCACCATGACGCCGCTGGACTCAAATAGGGGCAGCAAAGCCTTGTCTTGAGGGCTGTTGCAAAATGCGGCGATTCCCGTTTTCTGCGCCGAATCTCCGCCGTCGGGCGTGTCCGTAGCTGAAGCCTGTTGAACGATGATCCCATGAGGGTCGCGTGGAATACCGCTCAAGTTTGGAGTGTACGAACCCAACGTTTTGGGGTCAGGATGGAGCGGAAGCACACCAGGAATCAACTGGTCGACAAAGGTTTCGAGTTCCTGAATGACGTCCATCCACATCTCCTCAATCTTTTTGATGCGAGTGCGGCTTGTTGCATCGGCGCCATGGCGCCTCTTTTATTAGGTCAACTCGTGTCGAACGAACGACCCGTCGGAGCGTATCTCGAGCGCCTGCCCGTGATCGCGCCAGTCGGACAGCACAATGCGCTCAGCTTTCGATCCGTCTGGCAACGTCACTTGGTGCTCGGCGGGTTTGTGCGTATGGCCGTGGATTAGGCGATGCACGCTCTTTTCGCTCATTTCCTTGATTAGCGTGTCGTCAGCGACGTCGCCCGCGTCCATTGGCCGGCCTGCCGCCTTCTGGGTTTCGATGCTCTTTTGTCTCAGATGTGCTGCCATCACATGACGCTCGGCGAGTGATTTTCCGAGGATCATCTGGATTCCTTGTGGGCTGCGAAACATTGCCCGCTGTTGCATGTATTCTTTGTCGTTGGTGCAGTATCGATCACCGTGAGTCAAAAGCGTGTCGACGCCGCCGATTTTTCTGACCGTCGGATCGGGAAGTATGGTGAGCCCGCCCAACGCGGCGAATTTTTCAGCCATCAAGAAATCGCGATTGCCGTGAATCGCGAACACCTTGGTGCCTGAATCGGCAACGGCTTTGACCTCGTTGGCGAATGAGGCCACCAGTGGTTCATCCGTGTCGTCGCCCACGTAGTAATTGAACAGGTCGCCAAGCAGATAGAGCTCGGGTGCTGTTCGCGCCTGTCCGCGCAGAAATCGAAAAAGGATGTCGGTCAGCACCGGTTTGGCTTCGTCCAGGTGCATGTCGGAGATCAGCAATGCTGCGGCGGTCATCGGAGGAAATGCTCGTGGGTTCCGCGGGATGCGGATGTTGTTACGAATTTTACACTAAGCCGCGACAGTTACCGGCAACCCCTCATCGCCCTGCCTATTGAGCTTTTCTTTGATTTTCTCGGTCAGAACCATCAGGTCACTGACGTCAGCGCTGCCGCTGACCTGGAGCTGTTCTCGTGCTTGAGTGCAAAGACGAATGGCTTCGTGTTCGCCCAGCTGCTGGTACTCGTTCTTCAGGCAGTGCAGAAAGTGATCGCTTTGGCCGACGTCGCCGGCTGCCAGGGAAATGGTCAAGTTGGCCATTTGCCCATCGATGCCGTCGATGCACGTCTTGATGAATTGCTCGGTGGCCGCTTCGTTGCCTTCGGCACGAAGGTAGTCGAGGAAGGTTTCTTCGGACGCGGCGACTTTGCTTGTCTGCTGGAAATCGATGATGTCCAACGACTCGTCCGGAAGCGCACCCCCGCTGACATCTTCCAGGATCGTCAGCAGGCGAGTACCGGCCACCGGCTTCATGAGGTAGCCGATCGCGCCCAGTTTGCGCGCTTCGTCCATCGATTGCGGTGTTGCATCGGCGCTCAACACCACGACGGGTGGCACGTGTTTGCCCATCACCGTCTTGATCGATTTCAAGTGTTGGAGAACACCGAAGCCATCCAACGTCGGCATGTGCATGTCCAGTAACACGAGATCGATATTCCCTCGCTCGATCTGGCGCAAGCCTTCCTCGCCGGTACTGGCCGAGATCATCGCGTGGCCCGCCATGTACAACATGCGTTGAGCGATTTCCCTATTCGATGCATTGTCGTCGACGACGAGAACGCGTAGCGGCTTGACGCGTTGGCGATGGGCTGCGACGGCTTCCTTGAATTCGAGGATCTTGTTGGGCTTCTCGGATTGCGCGGCGCGCGGAATCGGCACGACCCAACGGAAGATGGTGCCGCCGCCGGGGTTGTCTGCAATGGAAATGTTCCCTTGCAACATCTGGGTGATCGATTTGGCGACGTGTAATCCCAAGCCGATGCCTTCGTGCGTGCGACGCGTGCCAGCGCTAACCTGGTAGAACGGCTCGAAAACGTGGCTCTTGGCGCTGTCGGGAATGCCGATGCCCGAATCGGCGACGGCGGCCTCTATGATGACCCGTCCGTTTGTGTCGACGCCGAGGCTGCCAATGGTCAAATCTACGCGACCACCGGCGGGTGTGAATTTGACAGCGTTCTGCAAAAGGTTGGTGAGCACCTGCTCGATGCGCGCGGGGTCCGATCGCAACACGATATCGCCGGCGCTGCCGGCGGACATGGTGAGCTCAATGGCTTTTTCTTGCGCGGTGGACGCGATGACATTGTCCAACGTCTTGAGCAGTCCGTTGAACGTGAAGGCCTCGTTGATCAGCGCTACGCGGCCGGACTCAATCGACCGCACATCGAGCACGGCATTGACCCGATTGCGAAGCACGTACGCATTGCTCGCGAGCAGCTCGACCAGGGCATTGCGCTTTTGGGAATCGGTTTCGCTGCCGAGCATCTCGGTGGCAAACAACACACTGTTCAGAGGTGTGCGTAATTCGTGACTCATTGTGGCAACGAATCTTGAGTGCGCGTCTCGGGCGCGTATCGCCGCTTCCGTCACGACGCGCATTGTCGTGAGAAGACGATGAACCGATAGCGGCAAGCCGATGATCAGCAGGAAGGTGAACAATGCAAAGTAGGGTTTGTCAGTCCAGTAATGCGCCGGCGCGGCAAACCACGTGATGGCCGCCGAAGCGGCGATCGAGGTGATGAAGGGAATGGTCGTGTAACGCGCGCCGATCGTGATGCACCCCATCGGCAGCCAGATGATCGCGACGCAGTTCAGATTCCAACTTTGGGGAAGAATGAAGGCCACGCCAATGAAGTTGGCGAGTGCGCCGATGGTATCGACCCAACCGGACTGTTTGATCCAGCCCAACTGCATGGCGAACCACCACACGGCGGAGAGCACCAGCATCATGGACAGTTCCGGTAGTACTTCCACTGCCTGGGGCTGATTGAACGATGCCGCCGAGTTGGGCGTGCTCGGATCGCTGAAGTACCACGCCAGGCTCCAGATGATGAGGAGCAGTAGCGCGATCACGCGGTTGCGAGAAACCGTGCGTTCCTGGAACTGCGTGAGCACCTGACTTACACGCGGGTCGTGCAAATCCTTGCTCAGGTCAAGCAGTGACTTGGGTTGTTTGCGCAAAAACCTGACCACGTCCGCGATCTGCCGTTTCCCCCGGCCGGAAGCCGTTTAGCGGCAGACACGGTACTACAGCTTGGGCGTACGGGCCACCTGTCAAGTGTTCCAGCCCAGGGTGTTGTACACGTGGTACCGCGCCATGCCGATGTACTCGTGCAAGGCAACGGTCGTGAGCCACAGGTTGAAGGCCTGCGGCATCACGCCATCCTGCGGATTCACGTAGTCGGCCCGAACCGGTACGACCTGCGTCCCAAAATGGCCAAAATACTGGGCCGCGCGCCGCAGGTGAAACCCGGAAGTGACCACGATGACCTGGTCGACGCCCCGGGTTTTGAGGATTTGACTGGTGAACTTGGCATTCTCCCAGGTGTTGCGCGAAGCGGTTTCCTGGACGATATCATCGGATTCCACGCCGAGTTCCTTCAGGCGTTTGGCGTAGACGCCGGCTTCCGACTGTCCGTGGCCTTGCGGATCCCCGCCGCTGATCACCAACAGGCATTCGTCGATCTCGATTTCGCATGCGCGGTACAGTTCAATCGCCTTGAGCAGACGTGATTGGGAGAACGCGCCCACCTCCACATCCTCGGATCCGCCAATTGTTTCTGTGCCAATCCCCAGCACGACAATGGCCGGGTGCTGTCCCCACGTTGCGGGTGCGTTGGTCGCGTAGCCGCCCTGCAGGCCTTCCAGCAGCCGGGTCGGCAGTGGGGCGGTCCCCGCCGCCGTGATCAGCAGAAGTCCGCACGTGAGCAAAGTGGCTACCACCCGACGCCGGCAAAACACCAGGGCTACGCACGCGCCGAGGAATAGGATGAGGATCGTAGTAAGCACGCCATACTCCTTGGCTGTTATTTGCGCGCGCAGTCCTGTATCGACACGCGAGCGCGCGTCGGTCGACGTCACGAGGATGCGGGAATGGTACAGGTCTTTGGCGGGAGGCCGCCAGTGTTCGTTTTTTCGATGAGTCGGCTCAAAACGCGGCCGCTATCGTTCCCGTTTCGATTGTCGTTGCTGGAGTCCGTCGGTGCATAATCGGGTATTGCAGGGAATCCCCTTTCACCCGTTCGGAGATCTTCACATGCGTTTTTCCAAGCACCTTCTGGCCGCCGCACTGATGGCTGCCGCCGTGACCGTATTTGCCGACGAGCCGACGAGCTTCAGTGGGGTCGGCACGGACACCATGCGCGACTTCTTTGCGGCTCATATCGGCGCCCCAGTGACCGTCACCACATCGCACCAAGCGCAGCATGGCGTGTTGAGCGGTGTTGGCCCGGACCACTTTTGCGTCAAAGGCGGCAACCAGGTGTCTTGCACACCCTTCAGCCAACTCGTCTACTATGGCTTCAACGGGAAGGAAGTGACGTTGAGTTTCGAGCACCCGTACTGATTGCTCGCTGATGGTGCGCCGGCGATGGATGCCGGCTCACCCCCCACAAACGGGGAACGATCGTGGTTGTGGCGATGAACCGAAAGTCCGGTGTGGACGTCAAAGTCCCACCCTACTCCCTGGACGCCGAGCAGGCCGTGCTCGGCGGGCTGATGCTCAATGAGACCGCGCTGGACGCAGTGATCCAGAAGTTGGAAGAAAAGGATTTCTATTCCAAGGAACACCAGCTGATTTTTCGCGCAATCTGCGATCTGGGGAACAAACAAAACCCCTACGATGCCGTCACCCTCGGTGAGTGGTTCGAGCAGAATGGCATTGCCGAAATCGTGGGCGGAACGGACTACATCATCCGGCTGGCGAACAACACGCCGAGCGCCGCCAACATCATGGCGTACGTCGACATCGTACGCGACAAGTCGCTGCTGCGGCAGCTGCTCGATGCGTCGACAAAGATTGCCGGCGAGGCTTTCGCACCGGAAGGTCGTTCCGCCCACGAAATCATCGACGTCGCTGAGCAGGCCGTGTTCGCCATCGCCGAGCGCGGCGCACGCGGCAAGCGCCAGGTCATCCCGATACGCGAGTCGGTGAAAGACGCTTTCGAGAATTTGCGCCGCCGGTACGACAACCCGGGTGCGCTGTTGGGCATTTCGACCGGATTTACGGATCTGGATGAAATGCTTTCCGGACTTCAGTCTGGCGATTTGATCATTCTGGCGGCCAGGCCAAGCATGGGAAAGACGGCCTTGGCCTTGGGTTTTGCCGAACAGGCCTCGCTGCGCGAAAAGAAAGCGATCGCGATTTTTTCCATGGAAATGTCACACACACAGGTTACCGATCGCATGGCGTGTTCGTTCGGCCACGTCGATTCTCAGCGCTTGCGGTCGGGTGCACTTTTGGACGAGGAATGGCCGCGGATTTCCAATGCCTATGCGACCCTTTCAGGTTCCAAGATCTTCATCGATGACACGCCGGCGCTGACTCCAGTGGAATTGCGCGCGCGTGCGCGCCGGTTGAAACGCGAGCACGACATCAAGTTGATCGTGATTGATTACCTGCAGCTGATGTCAGTCGCCGGGAGCAGTGAGAATCGCGCGACGGAGGTCGGTGAGATATCCCGTTCGCTCAAGGCACTTGCTCGTGAACTGGGGGTGCCCATCCTGGCGCTTTCGCAGTTGAACCGAGCGGTGGAACAGCGTACCGACAAGCGTCCCGTCATGGCTGATCTGCGAGAATCCGGAGCCATCGAGCAGGACGCCGATGTGATCATGTTCATTTACCGCGACGAGTACTACAACGACGAGTCGCCGGACAAAGGAACCGCTGAAATTATTATCGGCAAACAGCGCAATGGTCCGACGGGAACGGTCAAGCTGGCGTTCGTAGGCAAGCACACCGCGTTTCGATCGCTCTCCTATAGAGACGATTTTTAGGGTGCCTATCATGAAGCTGACTGAGGACGACGTCGCCCACTCGATTACTGCTGCGCTGCCAATGTACGCGTCGCTCGTGGCGCCCAAGGAGCTGCGCAAGATTTGCAGGCTCAGTCTCGAAGGGAAGGATGTGGCGATCGCGCCACCGCCGAAGGGCGCGGACCTGAGTTTTGTATCGTTGATTCCGTTGATTCAAAGTGTCGGCGCCTACCTGATGATCGTCGACGAGATGTTCAAATGGGCGAAGGACGCGAAGGACTTTTTGCAACTCGTGTCCGACGTTCGTAAAAAAGCAAAGCAGAAATACGACAAGCTGTCCGACAAGGACCTTGATGCGTTGATTTCGCAAGCACAAGAGATGGCGAAGTCGATACCCAGTGCGTCTTGAGTCCGTCCCTCGCTTCGCGTGCAGCCTATTCCTGCTGGCATCTCCTTTTTATGCCTACATGCCGGCGCTGGGGTTCTTGAGAAACCATGCTTTCTCCTATGGGTACCTGCTTGCACTGATTGCCCTCGGTTACGAATTCCATGTTGGGTTTGCTCCACTAGCAGCAGTGGACGCCTTGAAAATCATGGGCCGCGACATGACCGATCGATTCAGTCGAAATGCGCGGTTCGTTCGACTGACCAGTGAGCAAATTTTCTCGAATTTGCCGGAGTTATTTCGGCCGAAATCGCAGGCGAGAGTTGCTCTTCATGACAAGAAGATGGATGGATCGCCCATATTCGTTTGCCGGTTGGTTGACGATCCAGACACGTTGTCGAGCGCGGCGTACGCTTACATTATTCCTGGGAAGGCAACGAACATTTTTATTCATGCCGATCTGGAAGATTTCTGCAAGCTGTCAGGGGTCGCTCGATTTCAGTTTCTCCACGAACTTGGTCATTGTTCATCGGTTGGCCGCGTTGCTCACGAGTCCACGGCGCACGTACAAACGCTTCCTGGCTTTCTGCTTGCCCTAGGCCTTTTGGTCTTGGGCGGCGAGAGCTGGGCGATCATTGCGTTTTTTTTATGCACTTGGTTTACGGCGATGCTCTACCGATGGATTCGATCGCAAAGCAATGCAATTGAACAATCGGCCGACGTTTTCGCCTGCGCGGCCATCGGCCCTTTGGATGCGGAGATGGTTTTGTCGTTCGTTGAGAATCAGAACGATGCGTTCTTTGATCCGCGATTTTCGCCGGAAGGCAATGCCTCTCGTCGACGATTTATCGCGCATATGCTGCGGGGTCGTCTCGGCGACTGGGATATCCGCACTTGGGAGCATTTGCAGGGACGTATCCTCTTTCCGTGGGTTGCCCTCGCCCCCATCAGCATGGCTATTGCCGGGTCGCTCTATTTCGGCTATCTCTCTGGTTTGACACTTCCAACGCTTTCCGTGGGGCGCTTCGTTTGCGTGTTTATCGTGGCTGCCCTCGGGGCTGCTTTTTCGTTACACGCCACGAAGATCGCATCGATCCCCAGCGCTGTGATTTTTTCGATGCAAGAAGGCCCAGCTAACAACGAACGATCGGAAGGGCTGACGCCTTCGTAGTCGAAAGGGCTGACAACGCATTTTGTCGCATGCGCCACGCCGGCACCTTCTTCCAACCGGTCGCCCCGATGCCCAGGGTGTTTCGTCCGAACCGACGATTGACCTGATCCATCGTCGCCATCAGCGCGTCGTTGCCGACGGTGGTCGGTGCGAACAAATCGCCTTGCAGGTTCTGCGGCCGCGCCAGATCCATGAGCGCCACGCCGGCGCGCTTGTAGGCAAAACCTTTGCGCAGGAATCGATGTGACAGTGCGGTGATCGCGCGAAGGACTTCGCGCGTGTCTGAGGTCGCCGCTGGCAGTGAAATGGCGCGCGAGGGATGGTGCTGCGGCAGCTCGGCTCGGAAAGCATCGGTATTGGCAGTGATCCACACCGCGCTGGCGACCAGGCCGCGCGCGCGCAGTTTGGCGCACGCGCCGACAGCGAACGTGGCGATCGCCTGCATCACGGCCGCGTGATCCTCGACTCGATTTCCGAACGAACGGCTCACCACGATCTGCTGGCGATCGGGTTCGACGTCCTGCAGCTGCTGGCAGACGTGGCCAGCCAACTCGCGTTGCGTTCGAAGCAGTACGACACCGAAGCGCTCTAGAATGAGATCGGCTGGCGCGTCGCGCAGCTGCAGCGCGTTTGTGATGCCAAGGGCGGTGAGTTTGCCAGCCCACTTGCGGCCGACGCCCCAGACGTCCTCGATCGGCAACGCGGCCAGGTGAGCAGCGTGTGTCGACGGATCCGAGAGGTCGACGATGCCGCCCCTCTTCTTCGAAAGTTTGTTTGCGGTCTTGGCCAGGCCGCGGGTTACCCCGAGTCCAACGCTCGTGGGCAGTCCGATCCATTGCTGGATGCGCGCGCGCATTTCCTGCGCAAACTCAGCGGGATCGCGGATACCGCTGCACGTGAAAAATAGCTCGTCGACGGAGTAGACCTCGACCTGCGGCGCCATGTCGCTCACGATCTGCACGAGACGCCGTTGGAAGTCACCATAGAGGGCAAAGTTCGCCGAGCGCAGGATCAAGCCCTCGTCGCGAACGAGCTTCTTCAGTTCATGTGCCGGTTGCGACATCTTGACAGAAAGCGCCTTGGCTTGCGGTGCGCGCGCGATGACGTTCCCATCATTGTTAGAAAGTATACAAAGTGGCTTTCCGCGCAGACTGGGATCGACCACCTGTTCCATCGAGGCGTAAGCAGAGTTCGCGTCGATCAGGCCGAATATCATCGCTTGCCACGAATCACCTGGCGCACGACGGCCGTGATCGCGAAGACCTCCACTTCCGCGCCGGCTTGGAACACGATGGGGGCATGGTGCGGGTTGGCGCTATGCAATTCGATGTGGTCGCCGCGCACGCGCAGAATCTTGCAAACCACATTGGCATCGAAGATGGCGAGTACGATGTCGCCGTCGCGTGGTGTTACGGAGCGATCCACGCAAACGATATCCTGGTCGAGAATGCCGGCAAGGATCATGGAATTGCCCGACGCGCGATAGAAGAACGTCGCCGGCTCGTTGCGAATCAACAGCTCGTTCAGGTCCAACGTGTCTTCCGTCACCTCGGCAGTGGGGTTCGGAAAACCCAGACCCACCAGCGCGCCGCTGAGCGGCCGGTAGCGCCGGCGCGGATCAACAGCCGCCGGCGAGATCGCGTGCAATGTGGTTGTGTCAAACGGTGTGAGCATCTCGGCCCCCTCGCATCAGGGTGCGCAGTGCGCGTCTCGGTGCTTGAGACCGCGGGGACGGTATGGTGCTCCCGTGTGGCAGGTGCCGGCAAGCTCGCCCCTTATCGAGCGTCGCTGGCGATGGGTTTATCCATGTGAACCCTTCACAATCCGGAGAACACTGATGCTGCTTTACACGTTCGATCGTAGCGCCGACTTGGGCTTGGCTCTGGTCGCGGAAGCCGGGTGGCGCAAACCCCGCTACGTCGCCATCAAGGACGCTCCCAGTGGGTGTGAGACGGTGCCCAGACCGTACCTGCGCCAAATGCACGCGGTTGCAAACGGCGTTGTCGATGGTGTGATCGTCCGCCGCCGGATGTCGCTGGATCTCGCGCAGTGGGAATACTTGTCGTGATCGACGGGGACACGTCTGCTAAATTCGACAGCGCCGGCGAGTGCGTGGGGAGTGACAATGAAGTCAGAGACGTGGTCGATTCAACAGGTCTTTCAGGACAGACGGCAGTATCGCGTGCCGTTCTATCAACGGGCCTACGTGTGGACACTGAAAGACCAGTGGGAACTACTGTGGGCCGACATCCGCGACAAAGCCGATGAGCGCCTGGCTGGAGCGACGCCGGCCCCGCACTTTCTCGGCGCCATTGTCGTCGAACCGCAGGAGCGCAAAGGTTTGCGAGGAGTGGACACACTGCACATCATCGACGGCCAGCAACGTCTCACCACCTTGCAGTACGTTCTGGCGGGGATGCGCTTGGTTGCGCGAGATCTGGCCGACAAGGATCTGGAATCGTTCCTTGGGGCCGTACTCGACAACCCGAATCCCGACACGATGGCCAATCCCAAAGAGGAAGTGTTCAAGGTGTGGCCGACCTTCAGTGACCAGAGTCACTTTGTCCAGTCGATGACAGCGGGCACGCTTGAAGCGCTGAAGAGCCGATACCCGCAACACTACAGACTCAACGGTCAATTCAAGAAAATCGGCATTGTGCATCCGGGTTCGCTCGAAGCCATCTGGAACTTCGCCGAGTGGGCCAAACAGTGGATTCAAGCGAACGGTGATCGTGTGGTTGCCGCCCAGGCGCTCGTCATGGCGATGCTGAAGGACCTGAAGGTCGTCTTGATCCAGCTCGAGAAAGGCGATGACGCTCAGGTGATCTTCGAGACGCTGAATGGCCGTGGTGCCGAACTACACGCGACAGACTTGATTCGCAATCATCTATTCATGAGCGTGAATTCCAGTGTGGAAGATCCCGCCAAGCTGTACGACGAAAAATGGAAAGCGTTCGAAGATGACGAGTGGAAGGTGGGTGAGCGGCGTGGTCGCATCACGAAGCCTCGCCTGGAATGGCTGATCTTCTCCGCCTTGCGCGCGGAAACAGGACAGGAAGGCGACCTCGGCCGCCTCTATGTCGACTTCAAAGCCTACGCCCAGAACGGCGGAAGTCCGCTGACAGCGACGCAACAGCTCGACATGCTGGCCACCTACGGCAAACACTACCTGCAGCTGATCAGTGGCAGCGGCGACCTGCCGATCGCACGGTTCGGCCGGCGACTGAAGGCTTACGACACCACGACGACGCATCCGCTCGCGCTGCGAATTTCGACTGCGGACATCGATCCAGCTGAGAAGGCTGCGATGTTCAATACGATCGTGTCCTACGTCGTGCGGCGCTCAGTGTGCGGGTTGACGCAGAAGAACTACAACAACTGGTTCATGGCGATATTGCGGCAGATCTCCAAGGCGACACTGTCGGACCAGGTCCTCAGAAGCTTGATGGGCGGGTCCCCCAATGACGCATCGCGCTGGCCCGACGATGCGGAGTTTACGAACGCCTTCATAACCGGACCGGCCTATCCTGGGCGACTGGATCACCCCCGTTGCAAGATGCTGCTCACCGAACTGGAAGGGTGGTTGCGCAGTCAAAAACGGACAGAGGAGCCGGACATTCCTGATCTGTCCAGCAGTCTGGATATCGACCACATCATGCCTCAGTCCTGGTTTACCCATTGGCCATTGGCCAGCGGCAGCAGGGCCACCCAGACCGAAGAAGCAGCTGCGAAACTGGTTGAGGTCGGCGGCGGCGTACTCTCTGATCACCAAGCGGCAATCCGCGCTCGTATGAAAGCCGTTCCTACGCTTGGAAATCTGACGTTGCTCAACCTGAGCGTCAACCGCGAGGCGCAGAACAAGGATTTTTCGACCAAGCAGACGCTGCTTATCGAAAACACGAACCTGAGCCTCAACATCAAATTGTTGGGCGTGGATGCCTGGAATGAGGACGCCATCGCCCAACGCGGCAAGTTCCTGGGTGAGGCGGCCGCACGACTATATCCGAGGTGAGTCGAGCGAGAACACGAGTGACGGTTTGTTGTTTACCCTGTGCTCCGTAACGTGTTTCAACGAGGTTGCTATGTGCGTGAATTTTCGTTCGGCCTCGAGCGCCGATATCCAAGCGGTGATTTCCGAGGACGTCCAACCGGATCTTCTGTCGGAGTCGGCGGAGATCTGGCCCGGCTACACGGCGCCGATCGTGTTGCGAAATCCTGAAACCGGAAAGATCGCGATTGAACCGGCCCGGTTCGGACTGATCCCGCACTACGTGCGCGAACTGGGAAAGAAAAAATGGGCGACGATGAACGCTCGATCAGAAACGGTTGCTACCCTGTCCTCTTTTCGAACGTCGTGGAGCAAGGCGCGCTTCTGTCTCATCCCAATGCGCAACTACTTCGACCCCAATTACGAATCAGGTAAAGCGGTGCGATGGTCGATTCGCCGCAACGATGCGGACGTCTTCTGCGTCGCCGGCATCTGGTCGTGGTGGAAAGGAGCTGAGCATCCCGATGGCATCGCGACGTTCTCGATGCTGACGCTCAATTGCGACCATCATCCGGTGCTGAAACGGTTCCACGCGCCTATCGACGAGAAGCGCAGTCTCGTCCATATCGATCCATCGGAATATCAGGCCTGGCTCACTGCTACATCGGAGCTGGCGCGCGTGATGTTGCAGTTGCCCGATGCCGACAAGCTGATCGTGGAACCGTCGCCGCAGCCGCCGCGCGTCAAAAAATCGAAAGTGGCTGAACCGTCGTTGCCGTGACGATCAGCCGCTGGCGGCTGGACTGCCGTTATGCCTTTGAAGCGCGGCGTTTCTTGCGAGATTTCTTCGCTGCTTTCTTGGACGCCGCCGGCGGCATAGCTTCCAGGCGTTGGTGTGCTTCGCGCGTGCCGATCGAGCGTAGCGCGACGATCTTAGCCATCATGTCCTTCCGAGGCGTTGCGACCTTGGTCTCCCAGTTGTAAACCGACTGCTCGGAGGCCCCTAGCAGTTTCCCCATCTGCGGCGCCGACAGTTTTAGGCGTTTGCGCAACGAGCGAAAACCTTTGGCGACGAATCGAATGGGTCGATCCGGAAGTTGTGGTGCCGACTGCTTGGCTTGAGCGGCAGTGGATTTTGAAAGCTGCGAGGCCTTGCGCTCGAGTTCGGCTACCTTGCGCTTAAGCGCCGCTATGTCACGTCGATAGGTGACGGAAGCTTTGCGCGTGCTGCCGGTCTCTTTCTTGATCTCGCGTCGGCAAAGTCGGGTTATTTCCTGCTTCAGCAAAACACCGATATTCGGCATCCGTCGCTTTCCTTCAGTGGAATGTAGGAAAGCGAGTTTGCCAGATTTCGCAGCGCGCCGCTCTTGGCGTGCCTACTGCCGGATGAATTCCAGGCGATTCATGTTCTCGGTCGCATTGGAGCGAAATAGATTCATGAGCATCGTATCGACATGGAATTCGATGGTCTCTCGCCGCATCTTAAGCGTGACGAACCGACCTGCGCCGATGGACTCCTTGTCCTCGTATTGTTGTTTGGAGCGCTTCATGCGCTCGCGCAAGGAGTTGGCCGCTTCGGTAAGTTCGTTGGCCGCTTCGTTGTTTTTTGCCAGCGCAGCGAGCGTGGAGAATGCCAAAAGCGATTGCGCAAGACGATCGATCTCGTACGCTGACAAATGGAAGCTCAGATCGCCGTCGGTGCGCTTGAGCACCATGTAGAGCACGGTCCCCGGCGGTGTTTCCTTCACCGGGATGATGATGGCTGGTGGAACCTCCACGCAGAGGGTGCGGATGAGTTCCTGACACGCGTTCGTCGCCGCGTCCTCAGGCATGGACTCCGGTGTCAGTCGCAACAGGATGTGCTGGTGCAAATCTCGAAGGGACTTGCCGCGCGCAAATCGAATCTTGCGGAGCAGGTACTCGGTCTGAGAGAAGCCCATTCGAAGCGGCTCGTCGAGCCATACGCACAGATCGTCGAAGCGGACCTGGTTGCGTGTGCCGCGCGGATCCAGCCGCGGCCGCATGTACTGGACGAGGCGGTCTGCCAGGGTGCGGTAGGTCGCCTGAGGGTTGATTGATCGCTCTGGATTGATGTTCAGTAGGGCTGCGTTGCCCTCGATACCGAGCAACTCGTGCAGATCCGACTCGAGCGCGTCGCCCTGCTCGACCTGGCTCTCCAGCTGATCCAGCGTGCGCTGGAACAACACGTCCAGCTCGTCCGCGAGTTCGGCGCCGATCGACTCGGCCGGTACCTGAGATACCTTTGTGGTCGCCGTCGCCGTTTGGTCCTGCACCTTGGTGGCGATGAGCGCGGGAGCTTCAGTCGTGGAAGCGAGATCAAACTTCTGCATGGTGGCCTGCGAAACGAGGATGTTTCGTAAGCCTAATGGCGCCGGCGCGGGGAACGACTATCGAATCGGAGCCGATGCAGGCCTTGTTTCGCCACGCGCGCGTGCTTTGACAAGTCCGTAATCGATATCTCCGCGGGCGCCTACCCAGCGTTTGCCGAACGTTGTTATCGGCCAGCAAGGTGGAGATAGTAGAGGGGTTGGCGACTTGAATTTAATGGGTTTATGATGCATAATACGTGCATATAAGTGGCGCAACAGGTGCACCCATGAGCGTTCCCGCTGGCTTTTCGTTGGTCTCACGCTTCCAGGAGGACGAAACTCCATTCCTCTCGCCGGCCAAAATCGGTGAGTTCTTTGGATTTCGCGTCCAGGATCTCGCCGAACGTGCGCACGTACATCGCAATGCACCCACAGCCCGTCCGCAAACCCCACAGCTGCAGAAATACCTGCAGGATCTGATTCGCGTTTTTGCCGTCGCCGAGGTGATGACGGGAGACCGTAACAAAGCGGTGTTCCTGTTGCGCAACGAACCGCTCAGGGCCTTCGCCTACAAGACGGCTGACGCACTGATCCAGGAAGGTCGCGCTGATGATGTGATCGCGTACTTGGAGTCCCTCGCCGGCGGCGCGGCCGGATGATTCACAAGACCCTGCTCAAAGAAGCCTATTTCCGCATCATCGTGCCCCATTACGCGATGATGCCTAAATCCGGAATGGGTGCGGCGACGCAAGGCGGTCGATACAACCGGCAGGGTCAGGAAGCGCTCTACCTGTCGCTGGATGCGCCGACCGCGATGGCCGAGTACCAGCAGGACAATCCGTTCATGAGTCCCGGAACGATTTGCACTTTCTTCGTCGAGGGACTTGTCGTGGCCGACATCAGCGCCGGGTACGATCCGAAACAGTGGCCACCTTTGTGGGCGGACTACCAGGTGGACTGGCGGGCCCTGCGATTCGGATCGAAAATCGAACCGCCCACCTGGTTCATGGGCGACGATGTGATCAACGCAGGACTGGCGGGCATTCTGTTTCCATCACAAGCGCGTCTCGGCGGGACGAATCTTGTGATCTTCAACAGCTCCGGTTTGCCTGATGAGCACTTGCAGGTTCATGACCCCGATGGCTTGCTGGCAAAGATCGAGCAGAAGAAATGATGTGCCGCGGGTGACATCTGTGTCACCCCATGTGCAGCCTACCCTGCAGCGCGTTGGGGCTGTGCGTTCCCGCCGGCGCGGCAAGCCTGCTGGGTGAGGTAGGCCTTGGCGACCTGACGCAGGACCGGCGACAGGATCGAGACATCGCACTTGAGCTGCGCGCACGTCTGGCGCACGAACAGCGCGGCGATCTCCCCCAGCGAGGACGAGTCGACCTGCACGGTCAGCGGCTGGTTTTGCGCTGCCTTTCCGACGCCGATGGTGAACTTGATCGTGCCGCCGTATTTGGGATCGGCATCCTGTCGAGTGATGTGCATCCATTTCTCGTTGTGGTTGGAGAAATGCAGGTCCGGAATCATCTCGAACAGCAACGCGGTGACGAGCTGCAATTCATGGCGCGTGAGCTGGAATCGAGTTTTCTCTTTCCAGTTGTAGGTGCGATCCTCGCGATTGAGCATCGGCGCAGCCTCGATCATCACTGTCGGATCACCGCCTTGCGTCGTGTCGGCTTGGAACGTCAACGCGGCCCGGCCGCCGTGGGCCTTCGCCTGGTCATAGACGCGGGGCGCAAGCTGCCGCGATTCCATCGGGGCATCGCCAGGGCCGGCCTGCGGCTGCTGCACGCGTGTCACCGGCTGGGTGGGCGGACGCTGGTACGTGCGCGACGGGATTTCGCCGTTGCAAGGGGGGCGCAGATGCGTCACGTTTTGCGCCGGCGCAGCGGACGCACTGCGCGGCGGCGGTAGGCTGGGGAAATTTCCCGCCGCGGTACCGCCATCGGATCGCGTTTCATTGACCCACTCGACCAAAACGCGCTTGGCATTCGCGTCGCCGTTGAGTGCATTTGCCACAACGGCGCGCACGTCCTCGATCGGGTGGTTCTCCAAGATCGCGCGCGCGTTCTCGATACGCGCTTCCAAACCCAGTCCACCCAGCCGCGCGAACAACCCCGCGATCGAGCCGTAACGCATCAACGCGTTCACGGCGCTGTCATTCTGTGCCTGCACGTCCGACAGGAGCTTGGCGAGCAGCCCGGGGCCGATCTTCCCTTGCAGCGCCTGAAACGCCGGTTCGTTGATCGGCGCTCCCTGGTTTGCGGTCAGGGCCTGGTTGAACTGGGTCAGCGTGATCTGCGTCATCGGTATACCTCGGTAAGGATGGAATCGCGCGCGCGATGTCATCGTTGTAACAGGCCTGTGACGGTGTCCAAATCCAATTTCGCGCCATGCCGCAATGTGGCATGCTGGCTTTGGTTCGTCTCAGTGGTTGCGACGACACAGGGGTATTTCTTGGGAGCATGCGCGTTGTCTCAACAGGACAGCGACATCGGACTCCCCATCTCTTATTCGGATAAACCTATGGTCGTGTCGATGCTGGACTTGGTAGCCGCTCTTGGCGGTGCCGTCTTGGGAGCACTCGCGGTGATGTCTTGGCTGCTGCCGAAATTGCGGATCGCGCAATCAGCTACCGCGTTGTCCGAATCGCAGCATGCGGCCGCCGAAGCCAGCATGACGGAGATCAAGGGGCAGCTGCTGGAGTCCCAGAAGGAACGCGCGCGCCTGGCGAGCGTGGAAAAGATGCTCGCCGGCGAGACGGCGCGTCGCGAGGCGATCGAAGGACAGCATGGGCAGATTGCAGTGCAGCTCGAACAGGCGCGCACCGAAGCGTCGACGGCCGGGCGCGAGGTGGCCACGGCACGGGAAACTATCCGTGCCCTCAACGATCAGCTCGCCCAATCCACCGCGCGCGTCAACCAATTGCAGGAGACAGTCGAATTGGCGAAGGCCGATCGCGACCAGGCGGTCCTGGCCAGCGCCAACGCCTCGAAGGATCTGGAGAACGCCACTGCCCTGCACGAGCAGACCAAGCAGTTTCTGGATGCTGCCGGCGAGCAGCTGCGCGTGCAATTCCAGGCGGTGTCAGCGCAGGTATTGGATCAGCGCGGCCGTGCACTGGGCGAACAGCATGTGGAGCGTCTGGGTGCGATCGTCACTCCGCTCTCGCAACACCTGAAGGTGCTCGAAGAGAAGATCGTCTCGGTGGAGAACGCGCGCGCCGAGGACCGCGGTTCGATGGTGTCGATGATCACGAATCTGGCGGCCTCCTCCACCCAATTGCAAACGGAAGCGAACAATCTGGCGCGAACCCTGCGCGGAAACGTTAAGGCTCGCGGCTCCTGGGGCGAGACCATCCTGGACAAAGTGCTGGAATCCAGTGGTCTGGTCGAAGGGCGCAACTACACCAAGCAGGAATCCAATCGCGACGAAGACGACGGCCGGTTGCAGCGGCCCGACGTGGTCGTGGAGCTTCCGGACGATCGCTCGATCGTCATCGACTCCAAGGTGTCGCTCACGGCGTACGATCGATACGTCAATGCCGATGACGAGCAGGCCGCGGCCCAGGCCTTGGTCGACCACATCACTGCCATCCGCACGCGCATCAAGGAACTGAGCGACAAGAACTACGCGAAAGCCTTCGGCCCGGGCGGGTTGGACTTCGTGCTCATGTTCGTGCCGATCGAAGGTGCGCTCGCGCTCGCGGTGCAGGAACGTCCGGAGCTGCAAGCGGAAGCCCTCAACAAGAAAGTAGCGCTCGTGTCGCCGATGACGCTTCACATCGCCTTGCGCACCGTGGAATACCTATGGCGCATGGACACGTTATCGCACTCGATGGAGCAGATCATCAACAAGGGGCGCCTGGTGTACGAGGAAGCTTCGCGCATGGGCGAAGCGTTACTTGATCTGGACAAGAAGCTCAACGCATCCGTGGGCGCTTTCACGAACCTGCAGACGCGCTTGATGGATCCGAGCCGCGGCATCGTGCGGCGCGCACAGGAGTTGCACAAGCTGGGCGTGGCTAACAAATCCAAGAAGACCATGCCCGAGCAGTTGGCGCTGGCGGTCGACGCCGGCGACCATTTGACGGACGCCGACACGCTCAGCGTGGAGGAATCGGAGGAACTCGTCGGCGCGACGACTGCAGGTGTCGTCGAGGGCGCTGCCTTCGTCAATGGCGGCGTTGCGTAATCGGATGATCAAGTTTCTCGATCGCCTTTTTCATCGCGCGCCCGGCGAGGACACGGTGCCTTTGTCAGTTGGATTTCACGCTGACGGCTTGTCACTATCGGTGGGCGGCGGACCACCTCAACGGTTGTTGCCGGTGACCGGCGTCGACCAGACACGTCCGCGCGATCTGTACGTGTACGCGCACGTGGATGCGAGCGGCTCGATCTTCTATGTGGGGCGTGGGACTGGCCGCCGCGCGTGGAGCAAGGATCGTGAGACAACGTGGGTGTACTACGTGACGCATCATCTGCAGGGCGTCTATACCGTGCAGATCCTGGCCGACGGATTGTCGGTGGAGGATGCGGAAGAATTGGAATCGCGTTGGATCGCGCAGGAGAACGATGGGCTGGTGAATCTGCAAAACATGGCACGCGGACTGGATCGGGAAGCGTGCGATCGCCGGGATGCGCTCATGCGGCAACACAAGCAGATTTTCGAGCTTGCCCGCTCGCTGGAGTCTACGGATTTGAGCGGTGCGATCCACGGCTACACCCAAGCGCTGGCTTTGCTCAAGGAGTTCTCCGTGATTTCTTTCGAGAAAGGGCTGTACGGAAAACTTTTCGCTGAGCAACAGGCGATCAACGGTCCATTCGGTCAAATCACTTTGTTGGATCGCCTCACGTTGTGCCTGATCAAGGCCGGTCGCCCGGCGGAAGCGCAATCCATGGCCACTGACTACTTCAGCGTGTTCAAGAAGGATCGAAATCTAACTGTGGCGAAGGCCATCGAGAAACGATTGGCCAAGCATGCTGCGCGTTGACGCCGGCGATGTGACCCTGGACACCATCGCCGGCTGCAAACTTCGCCGCAGTTCGCCTTCAAACCAGGGCCAACTTCTTTTTTCCTTTGATTCGGTCTATCCAGAACAGCGGTCCTTTGCCGCGGCCGGTCGTTGTAATCCTGCCCGTCCCGTCTTTGCGCAAGACGATTTCCGTTTTCATGCGGCGACCGCGAACGTAATCGGCATCGAAACGCAAATCACCTCGCAAAGTCCACCGCAAGCATGGGACTAGGTCCGCAATCTGGAAGTCGTCGTTTTCGATGTAGTCGATCGTGGAGGCTTCTCTTGAACGCGCGTCGGCGAATGACGATGCACCGACGGCGTAAAGAAAACCGAATGCGCCCCACGACATATCTGTCTCGTCGGATTCTTCATCAATAGGGAAACGGAGGTTGACGACCACGGTGAATTCCCCCGGATCGGATCCTTCTTGAATCTCATGGGATGCCACCTCGAATTCGACGAGCACACCCTTCTGAAGTAGTTCCATTGCCGCTGCATCAATAGCCATGCGAATTCCTCGCTGTGAATTGTTGTTGAATCGGACCGCCGGAGCGAGTCCGCCTCTTCGGTCATAGGGAATTTTGCCCCACACGTGCGAAGGTATTTGGAGGCTCAGTCCTTAACGATCGTCCAGCCACCGTAGCCTGCGTGCTGCAATGGGCAAAGACCAGGAACCTGTGGGGCTGCCGGAAAATTGCACTGCGTGCCGAGCATCGTCCCGGTGCTGCAGACCAGCGTCCCACACTCAAGGCCGATGGTGGTCGAATTGTTGTCGCCTGGGAGGCACACCTTAGCGTGAAGGTGTAACGTCTCACCGCCAAAGTTCGTGTCGACGACGTCGCAGGTTCCATCTTTGTGCACGGTGACGAACGGTGGTTTTGGTGGCGCGTTTGTCGAACTGCACGCACCGATATACAGCAACGCAAAGATCAATAGGGGTTTGGCGTTCACAGCAACGTCTCCTGCTTCTTGGTTATGGATGGGTATAGAACGCGGGTGGCCAGCCCATCGTCTAGGGCGATCCGAATCATGCCCGCGGTGCCGGGCGATTGGCCGTCCCACAGTGCAATGAGGTGGCTGGCGCGAAAGGACATGAATTGGTTGCGTATCATGCCTGCCCGGTTGCCGTAGCGATCCCAGTCCGCCGGATGCCGTTCGAAGTGCAGCCCGCGATCGATTGCGTACCGTTCGCCGCGCTGATCCACGCCTTTTGCGCCGCCGCTGATGATGACGGGCGGTGTCGCGAGGTTGGCGATCAGTGCGTCGACCTTCTCTTCGGGAAATTGATCGTCCTCAATCGTCCGGGAGCCTGCGATGATGATGTGCACAGGCGCCTGCGGGTCTCGAAGTCGAACCCACTGGTGGGGCAATCGGCAATTCACCGGCGCCTCGAAAAACAAAGGCGCCATCTGATCATCGCGGTAACCGGCAAGTCCGCAGCCGACGCGGGTCACGTCGAAGGATACCGTTGAATGTTCGCGTGCATAGTCGAGGAAGCGTGCCACGCTGACGCGAATGACCGCGATCGGAAGGGTTTTCAGATCGCCGGATTTTGTTGGGATGGCATAGCTGCTCCCCTGCCTGCCCTCGCCGGTTCCACGGACGGCGCCGCGGTACTGTTGTGCAAATAGCGCAGCGCCCTTGCCGTTAATTCCCATCTGATTGGAACCAAACACCAGGACCGGATCATCGACGGGAATGGTGGGGGCGATTGCAGCGAGCACGTCGCCGTGACAGGCCAGTGGATGACACCAGCACCCGAGAGTCTTTCCCGCGAGCGTGCGCCGGGCCGTGCGCATCAGGTCTGGGTTGCGATGGATCCATGCTCGAAAATTCTCAATGACTTCCGCGCGCGAACCGTCGGTGTCCAGCGACCACGGATTACCCCACGCACTCGGTCGGCCGATGTACACATCGGCTGCGTCTTTCTTGCAATGGACAACGAGCGATGACACGTGCGATCAGTGCTTGTCGACGGCCCAAGTCTTGTCCCACGCCGCCGGCGGGATTTCACAGTGGAATGGGATATCCGATGGCGGCTGGCAGATGCCCGTGTTCGGCACGGCGGCGTACGCCGCGCAGGTCACGATGCCGCAGTTCTCGGTGGTCAGGACCACGTTCGGTTTGGCGGTCAGGTCCTGGTTTTCGCACTTGGTAGCGTGGGCGATATGCGTCATCTGCTGACCGCTATCCGACATGTCCGATACGACGAGGTCGCAGGTTTTATCCGGGTTGAAGCGAAGGGTTCGCTCAGGCGGAGCGTCCTGCGATGCGCAACCGGCCAAGGCGATCACCAAAGTGAATAGGGCGAGACATGAGTTGCGCATCGGGCGTCTTCCATGGAACGTGGGTCGGATCATAAAGGAGCCACTTGGTTGTCGAACTTACGCGACCTTTCGCAGGAGCGAGGCCGGACGCACTTTTTTCTTTGACGGCTGTACAAGGCCGTACATCTCCCACATCATCGGATCAATCGGCATCGGTGTGGCGCTGAGCGTGTGCGTGTCGACGCGGCAGCCTTGGTGGTCGATCTTGCCTTTGCGGAACAGGTTCCACAGCAGGTTCGCCGCCATCGATGCGACCAAGCGATTGACCGGCCATTCCTGTCGCGTGATGGACTGCTCCACCGAGCAGCTGGGCTCTTCCTCATCGGCCTTGCGCATCGAGGCGAGTTCCGGATACAGGTTCCACACGTTGGGCAGACGCAGGCCTGAATCGTCGCCTTCTAGCAACTTGCCGAGATGCCCCAGCACCACCACACCGCCGTGCGAATCGTTGCCGGTGTCGCACCAGAGTGCGCGGGAAGCCGTTTTTTCGAAGCGTTTGCCGACGGCCGCGCGGAACAATGCCGAGTCCGTGCAGGTGATTAGCAAGTCCGCGTTGACTTCACGAGGATCGAGCCGACGTGCGTGCGCGATGTAGTTGACGCAATAGAAAAGGTTCAGCCGATGACACAGCACAGTGGCTTTCGGCACACCAATGTCCGCATCCGTATACCGCTGCCGTCCGACCGAAGAACGCGAAACGCGATCCGGGTCATAGACGCTTACTTCAAAACCCGGATGGCCGAGCGTGCGCAACGTGCTGTCGAGTGAAGCCAGTGCGTCGAGAAAATGCGATCCGGTGCCGCCGGCGCCGGCGACCTGAATGCGTACCGTTTGGGTCAGAAGGTGCTCGGGCGTGTGAAACGTCATTGTGGTCATGCGATCAGTCCCATCTTCTGCAATTGCGTTCCATGCAAGTCGATCAGATACGGCGAACAGGTAAACCGTGCGGCGAGCGTGGTGGACGCTTCGTCTTTGGACGTGCCCAGCACCAGGCTGATGTAGGGGCCTCGGCGCATGCGGTCGGATTCGTCATCCTGCAGGCTGAAGAAACTGGGGTGAGGCCCATGCGAGTGAACATCGAAGACGAGCGCATCGTCATCGAGCGTATCGGTGTAGCAGACGTGGCCTTGCGAGGAGGAGCGGATCGGCACGTCGGCGATTTCATACCCTGTGCCATCTGCATCACGAATGACGGCGAAGGCTGTTTCGTTGGGATACGCAGCGACCGCGCGCTCCACGGCGACGCGCAGGATGTCCTTCGGTACTGGTCCGGCCCGCAGATGGATGAACGGCTCCACCTCGCCGTACGGTAGTGGCCCGGAGACTTCGCTGACCCGCATACAGGCATGTATCGCCGGCGAGCGCACTTGCAGAAACAACCCGTTGCTCGACACGATGAGGCGCTTGGTGCCGACGGGCAGCTCGGCGAGGTCGCCGTATCGGGGAGCCATAGCCAGCGGCAGCGACGCGGCTATGGCGGCGTCGACCGGATGTTGATTCATGCGTGACCGCCGGCGGGGTTTGCAAAAAACTGCGCGAGCGTCTTGTTCATCGGCACGAGCCGAGTCGATGGAAGCACGCTGACTTCCTTGTTGCGGCCGCGCCAGTAGGTTTCCACATCCTCGAACTGGCGTTTGCTGCCGGCCGCGCGCAGCGCCCCCGTAAAGTTGCTATGCGTGAACGCGCTGTCAAGCACCACGCTTTCCCAGTGCGGGATGTCGCTCGGTGCGCAGGACATGGGCAGCTTGGCGTCGCCGGTACACATCTTTCCGTCCGACCACACGTTCGGCAGAGTGCAATGGAACAGTTTGGTTTTCGTCGTCGGCCGTTGGTCGCGCTCCAAGGCAGCCACGTACAAAGCGCGATCCATCGCAAGCAGCACCAAGGTGGGCCAGCGTGTGCGGATCGTCACGGTGCCCTGCGTGTTGCGCAGGTGCATCGGCCGCACGGCACTGGGCATCCACCACAGGGTGCGTGTCGGGTCGGCGAACAGCAGCCGTTCCGGATACACAGACGCGAACCCTTCTTGCGAATGAACGCGCGAGGTGAGCATATCGAGCACGTCGCGCTCGTCGGCACTGGTCAGCGGGCGTCCGGACTGAATGATTGGCGCGCGGTTGCGATCCTGGATCACCGAATGCGCGGTCACGAGATGCAGGACGTTTCCGGCGGTGTGAAACAGCAGTGCATACGACGTCGAGAGCGATCCGCGCGACGCTTCGCGCACGTAATCCTCACGCGGTGTGCTAAGCAGCGGCGTCGCGGCGCTTTTTGGCGTGGACATAGTCTCCAACCTCGTTGAGGCAAGCAGTGGCAATGACAAGGTTCACGGTAACCGCATCGGCCATCGCCAAAAATTGTTTCGGGTTTTGCTTTTTTTTGGCCGACACCAGAGCAACGGGAGGATCGCCCCCTTCGTAGAGATTCTCGATCCACGGAGCGATCCAATCGTCGAGGCCGTAGTCGCGCGGGATCAGCCCCGCATGGAACATGCCGTCGCCGGCGTAGGCGTGTTGGACATTCCGAAGCGCTTTCGACCCGCCGTGAAAACCGACAGCCGCCGCGTGCAGGTTGCACAGCTTCATCAGTAGCCCACGTTGCGCCGGCGTGGATTCGCCATGTGCAAAGTCGTGGAATTCGCGCGTGAGTGGCGACCACGTCTGTTGGTCGAACCCTTCGTACCATGCTTTGTAGGCCGCCAGTTCCGGTGACAGATCGTCGGGGTTTTCGACCCCGAACTCGTGTTGCAGATTTTGTCGTGCGTCGCTCGTGAGTTTGGGCACACCGCGCCGCCAGGTGGCCGTCATCATCGCGTCTTCGAACGCCTCGGCAATGCCGCCGGCGAGATACGACAGATGCTTGTCGATGCCGGTCATGAAGCAGGCGGCCCCGCACGCCTCCTCGATGGCTTTCCATGCGCCCTGAAATGCGCGAAAGAAACCAGGCTCCTTGACCGGGTGAGCCGGCAGATACACGTGCGGCCAATCGGTCAATTCGACAAGAACACCGGGACTGGTGCGCTCCCCCGGTTCGATCATGTCCAGCGCGGTGGGCGTGCCATTGGATAGGCTGTGAATCGCCTCCATTACCGGCGTGATCATGATCGAATAGCAGCGATACGCATCCTTCGGACGTTCCCGCAATACCGAGGCTGTCAGTCGTTCGCAGCGGCGTTCCCACGCCCGTTGCACGAGTTCAACTAATCGAACGATGTCGCACACACCGTTGGCAATGTCGGCGACTTCTTGCACCGACGCATCGCCATCATTGACGAATTCGTGTACGAGGCCGAGCAATTGCTCCGTCTGCGCCGCCGACAACCCGCCACCAGTCGGAAGGTCCGCCAGCGCCGGAGTCGAAAGCGCGGGGAGCGCCAGCGGTGCGGCGAACGGCCGCAGCAGGTCGGAAACCGCGACATCGCCTTCCTTGATGGCCGCGCGCGCTTGCCCCGGCGTGATGTGCCCGCGCGCCAGCGCGTGTTCGAGTTGCCTGGCCGCGAGGGCGCGCGTGTGCGGAGTGACACCCACGCGCACAGGCACGCTGGCGATCATCGTCTGCGAGAGCGAGTTGCTGCGCAGCCGGGGTAATGTTTGCAGAACCGTCATGCGAGCGGGATGAGGAACGGATCGATCAACGGGGTACGCGTGTCCAGTCCGTTGTTGTTTCGCATACGCTGCTGGATTTTCTGCAGCACCGGGGTCCAGTGCTTCACGCTATCCGGATCAGCGACTTGGCGCTGACCCCACCCACGAATCTCCTGCAGTGCGCGATCAAGGTCTTTGGAACCCTTGGTCATCGCAGCAGGCTTGACGATCGAGTACACCAAGAATTCGCCTTCCACCACAGGTTCGGACAGCGTCGCTCCTTGCAAGTACGGATAGTTCGGCACGTAGGCGGCGAGTACGCGCTCCGGCGACCACTCGGGCGATACATCGTCGAGAAGGGTCGCCCCCATCCGAAATTTGCGACGCAACATTTGCATGGCGGGCGTGGTGTTACTCATGGTCGACGGCTCCGTCCAGATTCACGGATTTGTCGGTGGCCGCAGGGTCGCCCCAGCCGCCATCGTCGTCCTCGGCAACGGGTGCGGCCGATACCGCTGGCTTCGCCTTTTCGGTATCCGGTTCCTGTACAGAAACGGATGACGTTGCTGGCGTTGTCTCCGCCTCGGCCGTGGGTGCGCTGAACAGATCGGCGGCAGCAACCGGCTCGGGCTTCGGTGAAGGTGCAGCGGCGGCGCTTGGCGCGCTCTTCGTGACCGGGTCTTTTTTCGCCGCCGGTTTGGTCACAGGCTGGGTCTTCTTTGCCGACTTGGCCTTGTCGTCCGCCTTCTTCTTTTCGGCGGCTTCCTTGGCGGCCACGCGGTCGGCCTCGATCTGCGCCTTGTACTTGTCCAGATCATCGTGGACGGTGGCGTGCGCCTGGCCGATATTCGTCAGCACGTTCGCCAGCACCTGGTCGGGGTCTTCGGTGGCCGACACCGTCAGATGAAACGGTTTGCTCAGCGCCGCTTGAAGAGCCGCGAGCGTGGCATCGTCCGTATCGGGATCGATGCCGTCGATTTTCGGGATCACCGTGATCGCGAGGACATCGCCATCGCGCTTGACGCGCAGTTGGACTTCGCACTTGTCGCGCAGGTGTGGACGAACGGCGTTGAGAAACATGAGTACACTCCTGTGGGTTGGCCTCGTCAACGTATCGTCAACGTCGGCTGATGAAAGTTGTTACCGAATCTGCAGCACCTGGTCATCTGCCCCTGTCGCGGGCAAGTGTGCTGATTCAATTTCGACGGGTGACACGGTAGCGGATGAATCGACCGTCGATCCTGGCGAAATAGCGCCATCGCGCGCTTCATTTCGGCCCGACTGATAGCCGGCCACCAAGTCCCGCGAAGCCACTCCGCCGCCGCGCGGTACTCCTCCATCTGTTTCTTGTCCTCGGCGCTCAATTTGGGTGGTGGCGCGTCCTCATCGAGGATGAGTGCCACCGACTTGACACTGTTCTGGATGTGTTCGGCGTCGATTTCCAGCATCGCGATGGCGTACTTGAGACCTTGTTCGACTTTGGGCGTATAGCGTTTCATGCGCGCGCCTCGCGTTCCTTGGCCAGTTGTTTGCTTTGCCGAGTCCGTATTTCGCAGCGTTGAGCACCCTTCGCGCGCGCTCGAGATTGGCCGGAAATGCACCGTCCCGGTCGAACGCCAGCAGTTCCTGCACGTCGCTCAGCATCGACACGATCACGAAGGCGGACGACACCTCGGAAAGAACGTGTTTGTCGAATAGCTTATCCAGCTCGGCGCGCGGGCAGCCGAACATGGCCAGGTCCGCTTCCGGTTCGGATGGCCCGTCGTTGCATTGCAACGTTTCATCGATCTGCCGGCGATGCCGGGCGGTTGCGCAGGCATCGAGCGTGTAGGTGGGAATATCGGCATCGTCCACGGCGATCAATGCGCCGCATTGCGGACATTGCCCTTCCGGAAAAAGTTCGCCGGCCGACACGCGCTCATGGATGTCATCGATGGCGTCCATTTGTTCGTTCGTGCCGGACCAGTCGCACTCCGGGCAGGTATGGGTTTTCTCTGTCATATTTGCTCCCCCTAGCGCAGGTGATGTGGGTGGCGTTGAGTTGGCGCTTGGCCAGTTCGTAGATGTCTCGGATGTCGATGTCCACCCGTGCGCCGGTGTGATCGACCGCGGTGGCGTGCCCGGTCAGATACCGCAGTTTTTCAGCACCGATGGTTTCGAATACTGCGACCTCCCCATCGGCCAGGTGCGGCCACACCTTGTCGATGAAATCGAAATCGACTTCTTCCTCCACGTCATAACTGGGCCAAGAGCCGTCACTCCATTCTCCGCAGCCAAGACCAAACAAAGTGGCGTCTTCCGCGTTGTCCCAGACCTCGACATCGAGAGCCGACATGGCTTCTTTGAACGCCTGCGCGTCCTTGACGTGGAAGTAGTTGGTCCGCGATGAGCCGATCCAATCAGCCATGTGCCACCTCCGCATCGATTGGCGTCGACTCGCCTTCGCAGTCCGAACAGAAGTAGTCATCGAACACATCGTCGAGCACCCAGCATTGCTGGTTCACATCCCACACCGCATTGGCGTCAGCAATGATGCGATCACCGCCGCAGTGGTTGCATAGCTTTCGATTGGTTGGAGAGCTTGATTGCGCCATCGTGGGCTCCTTCATCGTTTCGATGAATTCATGCTGACACCAATATGGCCGAGCAAAACTTGGATCAGGATTTGCTCTGAAATCACTTCCTCGTGATCGTCACGATGGCCACGGATACGCTCGTGTGATCGAATTGGTTGGCGATCATTTCGGTCCATTCGTGCTCACGGTCATGCACGAGGGTCTTCCCACGCAGTGACGCCGGCAGGATGGCCACCATTCGCCCCTGAGCGGAGAGAAGACCTGCGGCGGCCGTGACGTGCGCCAGCGCACGGCCGTCGGCGAATGGCGGGTTCATCACAATCCGTTCGAAGCGGTCGCTTGTGGACTCTGCCCACTTGAGAAAGTCCGCTTCGATGACGTTGTGACCTTTCGCGCGCAACGCCGCGCAGAACAGCGCGGACTGTTCCACGCAGACGGTCGTCGAGGGCATGTGCGCGGCGAGCGCGCCCAAGCCTGCACTGGGTTCCAGGCATTGGTGATCCGCATCGATGCCGGCGAGGGCGACCGCGCGCGCAGCCAATGCATCGGGCGTCGGGTAGAACTGGTGGGAAGCGCGGTCAGGAATGCACCCGGAGGTGAGGATTTCGCGGATCACTTCCCGAGCGTCGTAATCAAACTGCACAGTCCCATCGCCAATGACGCCGCCGATCATTTCGCATACCCGCAGTGCTTCGACCACCACGCGCTTGTCGCTCTCGCCGTAACCTCGCGTCCAATCCTTCCCGTTGTCAGTACGCATGCTGCGCAATACGGCGATCACCGCGAACGGGAGTGGACGACCCAGCGGCGGGAACTCGCGCGAGCGGGTTTTTGGCTTCTCGCGGAAACGAGAAGGAATCGCTGCCGGGTAAAGGTGCGCGAGCGTCGTATTCAGACGCCAGGCCATGTCCGGATGCACCTCCAGATGCGCGGTGCCCTTCTTGTACGCGCGGATGCGCAGCGCGCCGCCATCAAAGCTGTGCCAGACGCCGGGATTCTCACGGCAATGGGCAAGGTCGCTATAGGTGCCGACGCGTTTGCTATCGTCGCCGCGTCCCATGAACTTGGCGATCACTCGGCGAAGATCTTCGATGTACCCTGCGGGGTCGGAATTGACGCTACCCCAATCCGAAAACGCATAGGCCAGGATCATCCGCTTGCCGAACCCCTCTGGCGTATTGGTGACGTGGCTTCTGGATAAATTTCTGAATATTCCATCCACGCGCTCGGCTAGGAACTGGCTACGTGCCGCCAGCAGATCACCGAGCGTTGCGCGCACATTGTCCTCGGTGAACTCAGGTGCCTTGTGGCCGCGTATCGTGTCATTCCATTCCGTGCGACGCGCCTGCGGCATGCACTCGTAAACATCCGTGAGCTGCAAGGCCTGCGACCAGAAGTCCGAGTTGAGGGCCGCGATCGCGCCCTCTCGCTCGAAGATGCGTTCGGCCATCATGGACGAGTAGCCACCGCGGTCGGGTTTGCTGTTCCCCTCAAGAAAGTAGCCGACGACGCCGGCCAGATCACCTTGGAACAGGCCTGCGACCTGCTCAATTTGAGCGCGGCGGTTCTTGTATCGCCAGATCAGACCGTCGACGAGATCATGCGGTGTCGGTGCAAAGAACTCGGCCGAATCCAGCAACTCGGCAATAGAGCTATCGAAGGTGGCCATCCGTATTCCCGTCAGGTCAGAGCTGACGACAATGATCGGAGACTTCCTCTCATTCAAAAGTTAGACGGGAAACTTCACCCCAAGCTATCCGTCGGCGGCTTCTTTCGCAACGATGATGTCCTTCTCATCGAGCCCAAACAGGCCGCTTACCATCGTGTCGATCTGCCGATCGATGGATGAAAATCGCTGTTCGAAGTACTCCCGGTCCCGATCCGTCTTGGCTAGGGAAAGTTTGGTCCGACAGTCGATCGCGTCGCGCGCGAGCTGAGATATTTTCTCGACGTTGCCAAGTTCATTCTTCTTCAGCAGTTCGATATTGGGAACGGGAAACGCGCGGATCGTCTCCGGATAGGTGTGGAAACCCCCGCCGGTGCGCACGCCTTCGCCCGACAGCATCAAGTAGAAATACGCTGACACGGCGGTACTACCGACCACTGCGGCCAGGAATTCGAGGGGATACTTTTCAGATAGCGCCCTAATCTCGGCGGTACTGGGTTTCCACTTGGCCACGTCACAGTGACGCTGCGCGCAAAGAATGGTGTGGTCGCAATAGAAGCCGTCCTCGTCGAGTGTGGACTCGATGCGATGCGTGCCGGTGATGTCGCGGATCATCAACTTGGACTGTTCAAAAAACTCCGGCCAGCGTGGGCCGTACATTTTGTCCGCATAGGAATAGTCGACGTAGCGCCCTTCCCAACGAATGCTGTAACGGAACAACTCACGGCCGCCGATCATCGGACGGCATGCGGCACTTTCTTTCGACTCACGGATCACGTGTCCTTTTCCGAAGCCGCCCTTGACCTTGCTCGACATCTGCGCGCCGTAGTTGACGTAACAAAGGTCGCCAATGGTCACGCTGTTCTTGCGCATGCGCTCCAAAAGTCGCAATGCCGATTTGGACAGGTCCAAGCGCAGCATCGTCTCGTGATGTTTGAGGAATACGCTGCGGGCGGTCTGGTGACTGTCTTCAAATCGAAGCACGCGCTTGCGTGTCGTATCGGGTATGGGCTTTCGAATCGTGATCTCGTCGCGTTTCCCAGGCTCGCGGTTGAGGACAATCGGGATCATGGTGATGACGGGAACGTCTTTGAACACCATGACCGTGCGGATGTCGGCGACGCTTTCGATGGTGCCCTTATTGAGCATGAGTTGGCGACCCAGCATGCCGTACTTCTGCAAGGCGAAGCTGTAGGGAATGATGAACCCATAACGACCGCCGCTTCTGACGAGCTGGTGTGCCCGCTCGAGAAACAACACGTACAGGTCCCAATGGCGGTCCGCTGTCGTGTAGCGCCCGCTGTTGGTCAGGTAGTCGCGTACTTTTGGTTGGTTCTCGAAGAAATCCCAAGCGTTCACGTACGGGGGGTTACCGACCAGCACGTCGAACCCCCCTCGTTTCATGATCTCCGGAAACGCATCCCGGAAGTCCAATGGATTGACTGTGCGATGTTCCTCGGCGCCGAAGAGACTGCCCTCGTAGATCTCGCTGCCGATCAGCGAATTCCCGCATTTGATGTTCTGCGACAGGCTCGGAAGAATCGCTTGGTGGATCTCCATCTGGTAATGCTTAGCCGACGCCGTACTCTCGTCCTCGAGCAGCTTCAAATAGAGTGAGAGTTGCGCTACCTCGACAGCCTGGTGATCGATGTCGACGCCGTAGATGTTGTTCAGCAGTATCTCGCGGCGCTTGGCCAGAGATAGCCGTACCGTTCCGTCTGGTAGGACCACGATGTCGCCGTCTTTGGCGCGTGAACGGTTCGCGGTGTACCAAATGCGGTGATAGTTGAGGAGGTTATCGAACACTCCCAACAAAAAGGACCCGCTGCCGCACGCGATGTCCGCAAACGTCATCTCAGCAATCTGGGTTGGGTTTTTACCGGCAATTGCCACACCCACCGTGTGCTCGACGATGTACCGAACGATTTCCTCAGGCGTGTAGTAGACGCCGCCGGCCTTGCGCACCTCGGGCTTTTGTTCCAGGCGAGCGCGCTTCTCCGTCGCGACGATGATGTTGCCCAGGAAGCGTTCGTAAATGCTACCCAGGATGTGGATCGGGATGACGTCGAAGTTGTACGGCGAGTTTTTGTCGGACAGGTCCTCGCAGATGTCGCCAAACACTTCGTCGTCGACCTTGAACGACGGCGAGTCGAGCAATGCATGCTTCTTGAACACGATGCCGTTGTAGACGCTGTCCAGGCGCCGGCACGCGGCAACAAAGTCGCCCCACACCGACCCGTGAGAACCGAAGTTGGCGACGCTCTCGCGCGTCTCGATGAGCTTGTCTTCGAGGAACCGCAGGAAGACGAGACGATCGAGCGTGCGCTGGGTGATTTCGGTCAGCGTGTCGCCATCGAGGTCGGGATTGCGATTCTTGAACTCACGCGCGAGCGTGTCACGGAAGCCGTCGAGCTCGCTCAAGAACGAGTCGTCGATGCTCTGGAAGCCGCCTTTGAATAGCCCGCGTTGGGTCGCCTTGCCACGTTTCTTCGGCAGCGTCTCGGCGAACTTCTCGAGCGCATTGTCGGCGACGGCTTCGCGCGAAAACAAGTAGTAGAGCTTCGCAAATTTTTCCTGGTCGCTTAGCTCTTGGCAACCGAGTGTGAAGATGCCGCGCTCAGGCGCCGTGTCGATGTCCGGGCGGTACCGGCAGTCCAGGACATGGAACTCGCGAAAATCGGTGAGCAAGGCGACCGGGGTTGTGCTGTTCCACCCATACCGGATCGTCTGGAAATAGGCGTCGGCGGTTCCGAGTTGTCGGCTCGGCTTTTTCGCTTCAACGAAGAAGCGGACGTCCCGGAAATTCGGGGAAACGAAGAAAGCGTAATCCGCGCGGCGCTGCGTGTGTTCCAGTATCACGCGGTTCTCAACGCGCACCTCCTGTTCGAACGGATTCTTCTGCTGATTGTGCAGAACATCCCAACCGAGGGCGATCAGGAACTTGTCGATGAAGTCCTGGCGAACGCGGGCTTCAGAGTAGTCGGCGGCGAGGTGCGCGTGCTCGTGCCGGGTGAAATCGCCTGCCAAGCTCAGCACGGCAGCGTGCGCCGCTTCCAGCGTGGTCATTGTCGAGGGTTCCCTTGTCGTTCCAGGCACAGACTGTAACGAAATTGCAGCGGTTAGGCACAGCTCAAATCCTTGGCTGGCCAGTTGACCTCTCATTCTACGAGGATCACGGTTCCTGCGACGTTTCGTCGTCGTCAGTGCTGACCTGATGCGATGCGCGCGGCGAGCCGGTCTTGCGCTTCGCGCTTGCTCGTGCCGCGCAGGGCGTAAATGGCGCGCAAGCTGCGTTTTGGTGGGCGGCTGCGGCCCTGCTCCTAGTTGTAGATCGTCACTCGGCTGACATCCAGCAAGATCCCGAATTGACGTGGCGAGAGCTCCAGGTGTTCTCGCAATGTCTTCAGCCCCTTGGCAGAAAAGCGATGCTGACCCTTGTTCGATGTTTCGGGGTGATGGAGCGGCGTCGCGTGAACGCGCGCGCTCCGTTCGATGTGAAGCGCGTGCGCGTACGCCCGCGATTGACGCTCCTCGATCGCAAGCCGTCGTTTGAGTTCGTCGATATCTTTGCGCTGAGCCGCGTTATCCCGGCGCAACGCTGCCAATTCGCCGCTCATTACTCGCCGGCAGATGCGCGTAATCTCTTCGCGCAAGGATTTTTCGATGTTCGGCATAGATCGATTCTCCCGCAATCCAAATGACCGTGATCGATAGCATGATCACTGTCGCGCGGTGCCGAAATTACGACGAAATCGAATCGCACTACGCGAAGTCATCCTATGGTATTGCCGCCATCCGTTGCGTGAGGAAAACCCCCTTCGTTCTGGAATGCGCCTTTCTCGCTCCGCGTCCAATAAGTGTTTTGCGTCCCCTTGCGATGCACCGAGGCGGCTCAGCTTGGCTTTCCATGGCAGGCCGTGTGCTCTCCCGAGCGGCCGGCTTCCGCCCGGTGCCGACATAGCATCTTCGAATCGACGATGGTTCGGTATCGGCAATAAACTGATCTTCGTGTAGGAAATTACGGACAAAGCTCTAAGTTTCAGCAGGTGCAATGAGCACGGCGCCGATAGGACGCGCCGCAAAATTGCCAATAAAAAACCCGCCAGTGAAAACACGCACGAGGCGCATTTCACTGGCGGGTGTATCAAGCGGAGTCTGTCGACTCCGAACAACCCTGTAGTTCGTTTAGCTCTTCGAAATCGCCTGTAAGAACTTGTTGAGCGGTTGATTGGCCACTGCCACCGGATCAAGGCCCATGTCACGGACATTGAACATCTTCAGCTGCTGAGCTGAAAGCCCTCCATTCCCACTGCCATGCCACGCGCGCGGGAGCACGAGGGGCAAGTTGTTATAGCGTGGATCTTGGAGACGCTTGATCATCTGCTGAATCCTTTTCAAGAGCTGGCTTAGGTACGTCATCGGTGTTTCCTGCTGCTCCGGAATCCAGTATCAATATACTCCGAATTTCCGAACCGCGCTGAAATACACCTTGTGAATGGGGAACAGGAGCGAGAGTGCCATCGCTGTTCTGCGCCAGTGCACGCGACAAGAAAAGGTCCGTATAGCTTCCTTTCCGGTTGGCGCACGATTGTCCATCGAAAACACCGTAGATGATATTGCCATCCTTCAACTGGATAGCGACGATCTTTTCGGTGCCGTCGTTGAGGCGAAGAAAAGCCTGGTCCCAAGCATCGAGCTCTTTTAGCGGCTCGAATTTCCCAATCCCGTGTGCGCGCTCAAACAAGTTGAAGAACTCTCCAACCAGATTGAAACGCACTCCCATGGCGGCAATGAAACCGAACACCAAGGGGTTGATGAAGACGGTGATCAGCCATGGCCACCGCATTAACTCGGTAGCGATCTGTGCCGTATCCTTCTTCGTCAACAGGCCAACCACATCCGTGCCGCTCAGGATGAAAAGCGACAGCGATGCGCCGAAGCAAATTCCAGAGTGGACGATGTAATACAAAACCTTTTCTTGCCACGTCGTGGGCGAATCGAAGATACAGAATTTTCGCTTGCTACGTGCAAAGAGGTAACCCGGAACCAGGACCAAAGTCACCAGTATCAGCGAGTTCACATGATTGAACATTTCCACGTTGGATTCTCCAAAGTTTGGATGAGCGTTGCGCCCATCCGATAGGTAATCCCACGGGGAAGCACGCCCGACGGGCGTGATATCAACCCGTAGGGGACGTTGAACCGATGCTCTAACGAGCAACGGTTTTTTCCTGCAGCGGTGAGCGAACTCACCGTTTCAGGAAAGGTGTCGCGTCAGGACGCTAGGTCCAGGCGCGGTGCACGTTCAGGCATCTTTCCTTCACGCAGCTTGGCCAGCACGCGAACCAGGCCATCGGCAAACGGGCCGATGATCTTGCTCGTGGACTGACGTGTTCCAGCTTTGTGAAAGATTGCGGCGCTGAGTAGGTATTGACGAAAACCCAGATCGTCGAACCATTGGTCTTTCAACCAAGCCATGTATTCCCAGCTGCCGCCGGCAAAATTCGCCGGGGGCGCCAGGAACGCATGGCATCCAGTTGCACCAGGTGTGGTGTCGATGCAGTTGAAGTCGAGGATCACGATGCGGCCCTCCACTTCTGGTCGTAGCCCAGGTCCTTGAGGATCTGATTGACCCTGCGCTTGAGCGCCAAGACGCGGATGTTTTTCGCCGCTTCGTTGACGCCTGCTGCGCGTACTACATCGTTCCAATCGATGCCCTTCTTGTCGTCCGGGATCGCGTACGGCGGCATGAATGCCACAGCACGCAGACCCTGGCCGCGCAGGCGGTCGACGAGTTCCAAACTCGCCGCGGCACCTGCCTGACTGCGATCACGATCGGCCCAGACAACGACGGCACGCGTGTACCGGGGAACCTCAACCTTCGTGAGAAGTTGTTTGTTGAGGACCGACCAGGCGGGCCATTCCGGCGCGATCAATTGCGCGGACAACATCGTCTCGATGCCTTCTCCGACGCTGAGCACTGGGTGCTCGGCGAAGTCGAGGCGAATCGCAGCACCAATAGTCGGATGCGAGCTCGGGTGTGGATACTCCTTGCGCGCGTCCAACCCTTCCGGCAACGGCGCCTTGGAAGTGCCGTCATCGTTCAGGAACGTCCGGTGAATCGTGCTGGTCTTTCCGTCGGGACGACGAACAAGAGCCATCAGAGTCGGGAACGTTCCGATTTTTTCACCACCGGACATGTACACCATGCCGGGGTGAAAGCGCAGACTCGGGATCGGCAGCGGAACCTGCGACAGACCACGCACGCGCAACCAAGTGCGGGCAATTTCGGCCTGTGGCTGATCCAGCGTATAGCTCTTTTCCCAGTGCTGCTTGATTTTCCGGATCAGTTCCGCGTCCTCACGTTCGACGACTTGAGGATCTTTTTTCGCGGAATATTTGACCGGAATGTGGGTGGCCGTAAACGAGCCGCCCAGGTAATCGATCAGCATGCGTTTGGCTTCCATGAAACCACAGCGCTTGACATGCATAATCATGCTAACGCCGTCGCCAATGCAGCCATTGGGCAAGCATGAGCAATGACAGCCCCCCGTATCAGCAAAGTCCTTGCTGATGCGGAAATCGTTCTTGCCTCCGTGGTATGGGCAGTCAACGTGTTTACGGTATCCGGCGTCCACGGCATCCTGAAGTTCGGGGAGGATGCCCGGAAGCACGGTTTCCCAACGACCGTGAAGGGTCTTCATCAGCTCCTTCGTGATCGCTTTTTCCCGTTCCAGTGCGTTACTCATACATCCTCCTATAGCGCGTACTTACTTGCTCCAAACTTGCGTGGTGTTTCGTGGTTGTGCATCGATGGCCTCCATCGTTGAGGCGAGCCATCTCCCATAGCGGGACGATAGGCCCGCGTGGGGTGGGTGCGAGAAACCGAAATCGAATTCGGAAATCTCTGGGTGATCCTGCGCGACCGTAAAGTGCGTGCAGTTAATGCATAGAGCCCAAAGGCTCAGTCCCGGACTATGAGGTTCCGGTTACCGTCGTGGCATGCCACGTGAAAAAACACATCGGGAAAGAATCCTTCCCGATGCATTCTTTGCAAAAGAACCGGTGGCGGCACTGGAGGATGTTCTCTCCAGTACCGGCCACCGTAATCGTCATGCGGCTTTCAACATCCGTGCGCGCAACAGCGTCAACAACTTCTCCGGAAGTTCAGTGATCGAAAAGATCACTTGCCATTTCTCGAAGATGTCTTCGCCTGCATTTATGCAGATGCCCAAGCCAAAGACTTCGACGCCTGCACGCTCGGCTGCCAGAATCGCCAGCTGCGCCTCTGCCCGGTTGTTGGGGCCACCATCAGTGATGACGATGAGGAGCTTGCGCTTGCGATCGCTGGAAGCGAGCAGTCGTTGTGCCAGTTGAACACCCTGGCCCATCGGCGTGCCGCCGCCGGCGTCGAGACTGAAGCCGCTGTCCATGCGTCGCGCCCGAACATTAAAGGGCTTGACGACATCGAAGTACGGGAACGTGCCAACCGCCACGTCCACACCATCGAGCGACTCCATCGCCACCGCAGTCGCATACAGCGCCTTGGAGGCTTCCTCGATCAACTGCACTGTGGACTTGGCATGAACCGGGTCCGTCATGGATCCCGACACGTCGATCATCAGCGCGACGGCCGTGTCCAGGTTTTGTTCCTCATCGACCGTGCGGAAGATCCGCGGATCGTTGAGTCCCAGACGGTGCAGGTGACGCGATGAAAGCTTGCGGCCGCGTTTACCGACACGCACGTCTTCCTCGGTCTGCGCCTGCAGCTCGCGGGTGAGCTTCACGCGCAACCGACCCGTGACCGACAAGGCTTGCGCCATGTCGTACATTTCGGCTTTGCGAGGTGCGTCCTGCGATGCCTCGTTGAGCTCACGTTCCAAAGCCCGGTTGTTGATCAGTTCCACCTGGCCTTGCGTTCCGTGTTGCCTGATTGACTGCACCAGCGATTGCAGCGCCTGCGAGATCTGTTGGCTCTTGTCACCATAGGCATCCTGCGCCTGGGTTCCATCGAGCACATCTTGTAGGTTCTGCAGTTGCTGCGCGTCTGGGGTACCGCCGCCTGCTCCCGATCCGCGCGTGGCATTGCCACCGGTCGAGTTCGACGTATCGTCACCGTCCTGCTTCTTGCCCGTTCCCGAAGCGTTCTGGCCTTGGCCATTGGCATCGGACGGCGGTTGGGAAGAATCACCGCCGGGCTGACCGCACTGGTCACTCGGCGAACTGCCCGCGTTGGGTTGCGATGCGTTGCTACCCTGCCGCTGCTGCTGTTGTTGCCTCTCCTGCTCCTTCTTCATCTCGTCCTTCAACATGGATTCGATGTCGATGGCCAGGTCCAGTGCGTCGTCGGAGTCTTCCAACTGGCGCATGCGAGGCAACAACGTTTCCAACCGTACCAAAACACCGGAAGGAAACATCGACTGCACCACGAGTTCGCCGGCATCCGCAAGTTCGCTTACCGTGACATCGCCACGGTAATCGCGGTAGAGCCGGTACAACAGGTAGCCGGTCAACGCTTGAATCGGCGAGTCCTTCGTGGTCACCGGCGAAAAGTGGCCGGTGATCTGAAGTGCCGCGTTCAGCGCGTCGAGGTACGGCTTGGCAGCCGGATAGCGACGAAGGTGCACGTTTTCTTGGCGGACATCTTCAATGATGCCGCGAAGATGTTGCACCAACGCACCTTTCGATTGGGCCTGACTCACCAATTCGAATTTCGAGTCATTCACATGACCGACTTCGTGGTGAATCAGTCCATACGCGAGTGCGAGCATCAGCACGAACGTGTCGATGTCGTCCTGATCGTTGGGGATCGGCAGATTCATCAACGCGATCGTCTGACCATCGGTGGCGCCGAGTTCGGCCGCACCGTACACCACCTGGACTTTCTTGCCGGCCGCCGCGATTAGAGCGTTCGCGACGATCGGGAGAGAACCCAAGATACCCTTGCAGCTGCGCAACATGTCCGCGGGCCGAATGGCGGCGCCGGTGAACACGTTACGCAAGATTGCTCTTGCTTGTAGTGCGTCCATCGACGTCTCCTTAGAGGGCTACGGCGAAGCCACGGCGCTTGGAGGGCGCATTGGCATTTGCCGGGTTGATCATTGGAACCGTCACCACCTCGCTGTTGGCGATAGGCAATTCGTCCTGGATCGCTTCGGGTTGGGGTGGCTTCGCGTTGTAGGCGATGACACCGATTCCGTGCGAGATGATCAGTCTGGGGTTGGTGAGCTGCTGTAGCACCGTGATGCAACAAGCCGTCTGCGGTGTGTTCAGTGCACCGGTGAGAGGCAGCGAGTCCAGCACGGACTGAAGTCCGGCCGAAACGGGCTGCACGCGCGGATCCAGAAAAGCGAACGCCGCGAGTTTCTTCACCATGCGCTTGATGGGATCGACCTGTTCTTGCTTGACACAGGCCTTGCCCTGGAAGCGCTCGAGCACCTTGCGTGCTTCGGCCGCAATGTCCTGCAACAGCGTTGGCAAAGCCGACTCCATCATCTCCTGATAGAGCTTGCTTGCTACGCTGTTCGGGTCACCGTCAGCGGGAGCCATGCGAAATACCCGCATGTCGAACCGACAGCGATTGCGAACTTGATCCGCGGTCAATCGAGCGGAACGGAGCATCGATGCCCAGGATGGAAATGCCGCTTCCTGAGAATCGTAGTGCGCGGACAGATGCTGGATCAATCCTTCACGGGCTGCCTCGAATGCTTGCCGGAAATTCGGCAGTTCACCGAGGAACGATTCGGACTTGGCGACCGTGACAGCAACGCTGCCATCGCCGACGAGGCCGGAGAACCCTTCGGATTTCAGCGACCGCTCAATCTGTTTGCGGACGTTGTGCATCGGAAGTAACGGAGTGGTCGGGATGAGCTGCTTGCGGCCGTCGGTCACAAGACCCTTCGGCGGCAATTGCCCTGTGACCGTAGGAAGATCGGCGTCGCGATCCATCTTGATGGACCCGGACCAGATCTCGATTTTCGGCGTGATGATGACCAGCTGTGAAGCCGGCACCGTGGTGGTAGACATGGGATGTTCCTTTGGAGTGCGCGAGTCTCCAAACGGGATGACAACATCCAGCGGCGCAGGCCGGATGCGATACGAATGCCGGCTGCGGACGCACGTCTATCCTGTGGAGGATGGCGTATGCGTCCTCACAGGCGTGGGTAGTCAGAGCTATAAGCTCTCTGATTAGCGTGATGAACCCAAGGGTTCATGCAAAAAAGGGATTGCCCGGTGACCGCTCTGACAGGTCACTGAAAAATCCCCTTGGAAAGGGGAAAAATGGGCAAGGCCTTGCGGCCTTGCTCATGAAATGGATCAGAGTGCAACGCGAAACGTCGAGCGTCGGCCGTTCGGTCGTGCCAGCGCAGCCAGATTCAGTGGCCTTGGCAACACGTCGAATGCATACGCCGCGTCGAGCAGCTCCTGTCGGATCAAGCCAGCCTCGCGAGCACGAAACACGATCTCTTTGAGGTTGGCATCCGTCCCGTCGCCGTATGCTCCCCTGCTGAGTTCACTCAGACACTGGAACAGTATGGCCAACGCGGGAATTGCCTTCTTGGCGCAGATCGCCGTGAGGCGCATCGAGGTGCCCGAACGCTCCGCAGCTACTTCCACCTGCTCGACGTTGAACCGGGTCGTGTTGAGAAGTCCATCCTCTTCACTCACCGGCGAGGCGATGCCCATCGCTTGAAGGACATTACGAAAATGCCTTACGGCGAGCCCTGGCGGCAACACGAGCAACAGGTGCAACCGATCCGCCGCCTTGTCGTCGTCATCGCTGACCACCTGCCAGCCCTCGCGGAGCTTTTGCGCCACGAGGTTCTGGATGTACTCATCCAGCGGGCCTTTGATGAGGCTCGGAGGATGTACCTTCCGTTTCACCTTGGGCTTGGCTTTGGAGCCTTCGTTCGGTGCATTGCTCGTGGATTCCACGACACTGCCCGATTCCTCTTCGATCACACAGTCCTTCGGACCGCCCGATGCGAACAATCGCAACTTGACCATTCGGTGCGCTCCTAAGCAGTGATGTCAGAAGGAGTCAACCCGAAGGCCACATCGAACAGATGCTCGACGGTGGCGATCTCATCGTCCGGCATGCCGGCCGTGTACACCGGTTTCAGCGCGTACTTGGGAACGCTGATCTGCTTGTCCTTCAAGTACGCGAAGGAATCGATCATGCCCAACCAGTCCAGCAGATTGCGACGCGAGAACTCCAGCGACAATCGCTTGCGCTGATTTGCCACAGCCAGACCATCGCTGAGTGGATCGGAGGCCTTGCGCAGAAATGTTGCGAACTGCGCGTACTGAGCGGCTTCGGTATCGGCGAGGGAGGGGAAGTTCTTCAGGATGAATTCCTTCTCCTTTTCCATCGGTGCGTACTCGAACACGAACTTCAGAAACCGGTTGAGCACCGAGGCGTTCTGATTGCGCGTGCCTGCATAACCACCAGCGCGATCTTCCACGAACGATGAATTGCACGTGGCGTAAACCGCGAAGCCTCGCCTGGCGTGAATGACTTCACCGGTTTCCGGAATCGTGATGATTCCGGTATCGATGATTTCATTCAGGCCGAGAAGCTGGCCAGGACGCGCGGCGTCGATCTCGTGGATGACGACCGGATACCCGCCCCTGGCTGCCATTTGGATGGCTGCCGGTGCGAGCACGATGTCACCACCGATCATCTCGCGCGTATAGACCGCATCAACCGCATCCATTTCCGGGCGCCAGGTGATCTCCACAGCGGGGATGCCCTGGCGTGCGAAACGTTCACGGAAGTACGTGGTCTTGCCAGCGCCAGTGGGTCCCATCAGCAGAATCCCTCGGCGTGGCTCGTGGTCCTCGCGTTGCCATTCCCGATTGATCGCGGCCGTCATCAGACGATCCAGATCGATGTTGTCGAAAACAAAACGCGGATTGCACCGGGATAAGTGGATGTGGTCCTCGGTGTTGGTGTAGACCGGCGACTGCGTGCCCTTGAATTGATCTCCCAATCCGATGGCTCCTAGGTCCGCGACCGACACGCCGTAGGGCCGATGGCCTTTGGCGTATTCGTCGTTGGCGATCGCGACGGGATCGGTCGGATCGAATTGCGTTGCATCGAATTTGATGCTTCGCAAAGCGGCGTTGTACATATCACTCTCCTATGAATGGAATGCGGAGAGAGACCCACCCTGGCGGGGTGTGTGCTCTCCCCCGTGGGTGGTTTATGCAGCTAGTGCCGTGCAGTCGCTGTCGAAGACGCGATCGATGGCGCGCTGGACAAGATCATCCAGACCGTCATCGTGTTCGAGTGGATTCGTCAACACGATCTCTTGGCGGGCGAACTCGACATCGAAGCCGAGCGCGTCGCAACACGATGAGAACGACAGCGGTTCAACCGAATCGCTCAGCACCCATTCGATCGCCTCCTCGTTGCCGGCTTCAGCTTCCTCGATGCCCTTGCGGAGCACCTTGGCGTGCGGAAGTACGGCGTGGAAGGCCTGACGGATCTGCTGATGCACCATCGGACGCACGATGTCGGGATCGAACGGACCGAGCACTTCTCCATCGTCGTCAACCTTGTGGTAAAGCGAACAGCAGGTCTCGAACGAGAAGGGTTCATCGGGCAGTCGACGATCCACCCAGGCAATGATTTCAGCGGCGCGCGGTGAGGCGCGTTCGCAATGGTTGCGCAGGGTTTCAAGCGCCTCGTCCAGCATGAAGGTATGCAGGCGGACGATGCGCGGATCTTCCCAGGCGAAAGCATTGCCCGGTTCGTCATCGGTGATGCGGTTGCGGAATGCGATCTTGCGATCGGTCTTGCGCAGCATGAGCTTGATGCGGTACTGCAAGCCACGGATGCGTTGCTTGCGGCGTGAAACGGGTGCGCGCCGAACCTTGCGGCTGATGTCTCCGAAGAGCGTCAGTTGTGGGGACGGCGGAACCGGTGTGGGTGGGTCTCGGCAAGAATCTGCCTGTCCCACGCACGCACTATCGACGTGCGGACGCACGTAGTCCAATGCGGACATTGGTGGGAACTCCTCTGGCGGATAAAAGAAACGGCCAGAAGAAATCCCCGCGGTGGGAATTTCATTCCCGGCCGGGGTGGGTTGCGGTGACTGTGACCTTCACCGTTAGGTTTACGAGCAACGCTCGTGGAAACTGGGCCGGAGATACCGCCAGAGGTACGGCTTCCGACACGCGATTTTTACCACATCAAAATTGGTATCTGCAACGACAAATATGATGAAGTAAGTCACGACTTTCGTTTGACCCATTTCCAAATTCACTCCGGAGGAATGGATTTGAAAAAAGGCCCGTGAGGGCCAAAACGAGCAATCGCCAAACATCAGCCATCGCCGCGATGTTGTTGAGTGCGCGATCTCCACAGAGCCTCGGCGATGTTGTCGATCACCTGGGGTGATTCGTCGACGACTTGACCGTGGAAATACTGCCTCATCTGCATTTTCACGAGATGCCGGCAGCCGTTCTTGGTGGATGGAATGCCGACCACGCGAGCAAGGCTTTGAGCCACTTCAGCGCATTCGCTCATGCCGTGACTCCGGTTTCGGAAATCGATTCCTCGATCAGCAGATCCTCCTCCGTCAACTCCTGTTCGCAATCCATACACTGGAAAGGGAAGTCGACAGGATCGGATGTTTGCCAATCGGGAACGGGTTCCCCCGCGTAGGAGCCGGCCACCAGATTGCCGTCTTCATCGCGGGTGAATTCCTTCACTTCCATGGTCACCAGTGCCCTTTCCACTTCCCCAATTTTCTGGGAACCGCATTCGGGGCACCGAACGATCAATGATGGTGACTGATCGGAACTGCAAGGTTGTGTAGCGGTGGTCATTGTTAATCTCCGACTCGACATCGGGGAACCACGGCTGCCGGTCGGCAGATCGTGGTGCCGACAGTCTTGGTAGTTGAGATTCCGTGCCGCACCGCTGTACGCTCACCTCCCCAGTTGGCAAGGTGTGGCAATGCAGCGGTACGGCTCCGGAACGGTGGTATTGGCAGCGAGCGAAGCGGAATTCATTCGCCGGCTGGCCGGAGCGGATCTGCCCGCGGTGGTCACCCCGGAGGAGCTGGATGCGTGTCTTGTCGCGACACGCAACCGCTGGGGTGAAACACCGCGAGCCGACCAGGAGCTCGTGCTGGCCTTGATCGCCGATATTGCGAACGAGGCCCGCGGGTTGACGTCACATTAGACGTTGACCGGGTTTGGAGAGCCGCTGCGCACGCTCGTACAGCTCGGGCATGGCGGCCTTCAAATGCGGATTGGCGTCCATGATGTGCACCATCCGGCTGGCGAACTTGACGTCTTGGTCGATCAGTTCGAGGAAAGAAGCAATCGCTGCCTTCTGATCCTCGATGCCGCCGCACAGAAACCGGGCCAAGGCATACGCCATCTTCCGGTTTTCCTTCAACAGGCCTTCGTGATCCTGCTGAATTTGGAACAGCTCCTTTTGGACCTGGTCACGATTCGCCTTGTATTTGCGGTGAGACTTCTTTTTCGGCTTCTCGTGGTGAGAGGCCGTACGACTGGAAACTGCTTTGGTCTTGGCTTTGGTGGCCATGACGCTCTCCTGATAAAAGAAGGGATCACTGCAAACCCCCAGCGGGGACAAGCAATGACCCCGGTGGGTTGGAAGGAACGGAATTCGTCGCAATTTTTAGCGGCGAGAATCCGGTGATAGAGTTCGCATCAATCGGAGGTGATTCATGAATTCGAAGAAACCCGAACTCACGGCGGTCGCTGGCGATCAGGCGACGTTGCGTCGCAAGCTCGTGCAGGACCTGCTTCACTTCCGTTCAAGCGAGGCGCGGCAGACGCTGGATCAACTGGCTCGCCGCGGTGAATTGCGTTCGGTCAGCGGGTCTGCTCGCGTACATTCGACATGCGACGGGTCATCAGAGCACCCGAATCTGCATCGTCAATGAGGGCCAATGCGGCTGCACCGTCCTCTTCGTAGGTGAAGTCGTGGTCGACCAGGTTGCCATCGCGATCGAACTCGACGAAATGACGTCGATGCTCGATCGGTGATGCCGGCCACGTGCGGTTGAACAACCCGACATCGTGGACGGAAATCGTGACGCGGCGGAACCCGGATTCATTGAAGCGGTAGTTGCTGCTTGTCATGTCCGTGTTCCTCAGCGCGCCAGACGCTTGCGGCGATAGGCTTCGACTTCTGCCCGGGCGCTGATCTCCTCGATCACCACGCGGTACATCCATCGAACATCGAAGATCTCGTCGCAGTCGACCGGTAGGGTCTGAAGCGCATATTCGAGATCGTGCTTCTCCTGCGTAAGCTCGCGTGGGGAGGCCTGTACTGCGAAGCGGTGAAAATCGTACCGCTCATGCTTGTCCAACATGGTGTGACTCCTAAGAGAATCGGAGGACGCACCATTCCCGTGTTCGGGGATAGCGATTCCCCGAGTGGGTGGATTGCGTGTGCCTGACTTGCAGAACACACGAGTGGTTGCGCTGACTGTGACCTTCAGCGTTAGGCGTAACGAGCGAGGCTCGTTGATAAAGCGTCTTTCTGCTGCCGTCGTCGACGACAAACGAAATGCGCCTTGCGCCCATTAAAAAAAGAATTCGCCGGCGGATGGCAAGGGAATGGTCCCTTGCAACATCCGCGCAGCGAAATGGATAAATGAAATGAGGAAAGGGCGTCTAGCCGTCTATCCGCATTTGGACGCACCACACGATACACATGTGAGGCATCCGTCGATCATGCGCGCCGAGTACGATTGGCAGGAGTTGCACAGGATTCCCTGATGCTTCTGTTCCAGCGTCTCATGTTGCTCACGGCGCGCTTTCTCGTCGGCGAAGGATACGACCCCGGTGGCCACCGCCGGTTCGCCTTGTTCGTTGAGCAGGCCGAGCATCTTCAGCCGATGCAGGCACAACTCCGCGATGTAGGCGACCGTGGACGGATACCAGGCCGACTTGTCCGAGCCGGGAACCGGCGCCATGAACTCCCCGCGAGGCTCCGCACAGTCCTGCAGTTGCTGCAGCTTGCGCGCGCCCCACGCGATGTCCACTACCCGCAAGTCCAACGACAGGCACTTGCACAGCCCGTCGAGCGACTTGGGATAGGCACCGGACAGCCACAACGAGAACGGTCGCCGTTGGCCCGAAGGCAGCACAGCTTCCTTGAGCACCAGGATGAAATCATCGCCGGTTATCCCGTTGCTGACGTCGACTGTCCACGACAGCGTGCCGTCGGTGGTGGTCTTGGGTTCCTTGTTCGACATCAGGGCATCGCGAACCGACGATTCCGTCAGATCATCGAACGCCCCGAGTTCGGCACACCGGAACTTGACCAGGCGTGCGAACGCGGCAACCGCGCTCGGCATCCTCGCCAGTGTTCCGTCCGGCAGGTGCATGTCGAATGGCTCGCCGTCGGTCTTCGCCAACGCATCGAGCTTCTTCAGCACCCAGCCGCGGTCTTTCGATCGCAGGTCCATCGAGATGGATTTGGCAATCGCGTTCAGACCGCGTGGCGGTTCCCCCATCACCCAGCACTCGAACGGTGACATAGGGGAACCATTCACGTAGTGGTTGACCAGAACGTTGAAGCGACTGTTCGGGCTCACCACTGTGTAGCTACGGCCGTCGACACCACCTTCGATAACGGGTCGCTTCGCCCAACGCAGACTGGCGATGGGCGGAGCGGGCACGTTGTCGAGGACGAGCCGGCGGTCCTGATCGTTCGTGAAGGCGCCTTGCGGCGCATCCACCAGTCGATCACCGGGCTTGGTGACGCTGTAGCCCTTGATCTTCTTCTGGATCTTGACCATGACACTCTCCTTTGCAAAAAAAAAGGAGAGGAGCCTTCGGCATCCTCTCCCACAGTTGTCGGCGGATGCCGTTAGTCAGTACGTACCGAAGCGCTTTTCCTTCAGTGCATCGAAGAGATTTGCCGCGGTGTGAGTTTCACCCTCGTACTCGATCTCCTCGTTGCCCTTGGCGCGCACTTGGGTGCCGTCTTCGAGCGTGAACACGTATTCAGTGTTCGCCAGATCCTCGTTGCGCACCAACACACCCTGGAAGGCAGTCGGATTGAAACGGAAGGTCGTGCAGCCCTTGAGCCCCTGCTTGGCGGCGTAGAGATATAGGTCCTTGAAGTCCTCGTACGCGATGTCGGTCGGCACGTTGCAGGTCTTCGATATGGAGGCATCCACCCACATCTGTGCGGCCGCCTGCACGTCCACGTGCTGCTGTGGCGTGACGGCATCGGCACTTACGAAGTAGCTCGGAAGGTCTGCAGCCGGATTGGCCGGGTCCTTCGCCGCTTCGATCAACGTGCGGTACGCGAGCAGCTCGTAGCTGTAAACGTCCACGCGTTCCTTCGTCTTCTTGCCCTCGCGGATGACATTGCGGGAGTAGTGATGAGCGAAGGACGGCTCGATGCCGTTGCTGGCATTGTTGGCCAGCGACAGCGAGATCGTGCCGGTGGGAGCGATCGAGGTATGGTGCGTAAAGCGTGCACCCACCTTGGCGAGCTCGTCGACGAGTTTGGGATTGACCTCGGCGACGCGCTGCATGTAGCGGCTGTACTTGGCGTGCAGTTCGCTACCCTTGATCGCATCACCCTCGCGCCAACCGTCGCGCGCCATTTCCGGGCGCTTGGCCAGCATCTCGGCCGTGACGGTGAACATCTCGGCCAGGATCGGGGCCGGGCCCTTCTCCTTTGCGAGTTCGAGGCCTTCTTCCCATCCGGTCACCGCCATCACGCGCGCCACCTCTTCGGTGAAAGCGAGCGACTGTGGAGAGCCGTAGGCGAAGCCCATCATCGTCATCGCCGAACACAGGCCCATGAAGCCCATGCCATGCCGACGCTTGCGCTGGATCTCGTCGCGCTGCTGCTGGAGCGGCAGCCCGTTGATCTCCACGACGTTGTCGAGCATGCGAGTAAACACACCCACGACTTCGCGGTACATCTTCCAGTCAAAGTGCGCTTCGGCCGTAAACGGCTTGCGCACGAACATCGTCAAATTGACCGAACCGAGCAGACAAGCACCGTAAGGCGGCAGGTTCTGTTCGCCACACGGGTTGCACGCACGGATGTTTTCGCACCACCAGTTGTTGTTCATCGCATTGACCTGGTCGATCAGGATGAACCCCGGTTCGGCGAAGTCGTACGTGGACTGCATGATCGTGTCCCACAATTGGCGGGCACGAATCCTTGCGTATACCTTGCACGCCACCTTGCCGTCGGCACGCACGGTATAGCTGTCCGCATGTTCCGGCCATTCGCGCCAGAGCACCTGGTTGGTGTCGTTCAGGTCAAGCGTGTCGCGTTCGCTGGCCATGACCGGGAACGCGAGTTTCCAGTCACCGTCGCTTTCCACGGCGTCAATGAAGTCGGCCGTGATCAGCAGGCTCAGATTGAACTGCCGCAGCACCCCATCTTCGCGTTTGGCGACAATGAAGTCGGCGACATCCGGATGGGCGACGTCAAACGTTCCCATCTGCGCACCGCGGCGGCCGCCGGCCGATGAGACCGTTGCACACACCTTGTCGTAGATGGCCATGAATGACAGCGGCCCCGAAGTCGATGCACCGGCGCCGGCGACGTACGCACCCTTGGGACGCAACGTCGAGAACTCATAACCGATGCCGCAACCGGCTTTCAGCGTCAGGCCGGATTCGTAGACCGAGTGAAGGATGCCCTCCATAGAGTCCTTGATCGTGCCCGAGACCGTGCAGTTGATCGTCGATGTTTTGGCCTTGTGGGCCTGGGCGCCGGCGTTGGACGTGATGCGACCGGCCGGAATGGCACCGTTGCGCATCGCCCACAGAAAGCGCTGGAACCAGTGTTCGCGCTTGTGCGGAGCTTCTACGTCAGCAAGATTGCGCGCGACGCGTTTGTAAGTGTCGTCGATGGTCTGATCGATCACTTCACCCGACTTGGACGTGAGACGGTACTTCTTCTCCCAGATGTCCAGAGCGGCCGGCTGCATCGGCACGATGTCGGTGGTGTTGCTTTTCCCACCTTGGATTTTGGTTTCCTCGGTGGTCTTGGTTTCAATAGTCATGCAATTTCTCCTTGGGTCCCGACCACCGGGACCTCCTAAAGCCGCCCCTCGCGGAGAAGCTTGAGGAGGCCCCAGTTATGCAGGGCGTTGGGATATCGCCCCGGGAGAACATGCATACCCGCCAGTCGGCGAGAGTTGCATGTCCGCCCGAGGCGATCAGTGGGTAGCGCAAAGGCTCAGGTGGTCTCGGAGCGCTTGCGCGAAACGTGGGGGCCGAACATGGCGCGCCGCAAGAATTCCCTTTGCACGGAATCATTGGCGCTGGATGCTGCGACCTTCACAGGCATGGTGCTGTAGGCGTGTCCCAGATAGAGCACGTCCAAACACTCTTTCACCGCCGCTTCGGTTTGGATCAACTGATCGTTGTCCAGATCACGCAGGTGCGCGGTGAAGTCATCGTTTACGTCAACCATGGATCTCTCCTTTCCTAAGTGAAGAGGGATCCTTCCCCAGAGGGAATGGAACCCTCATGGGTGGTTTGTGCAACGTGGGGAATCAGGCGATCGATGCAGCCACTTCGATATCCGCATCGAGCAGCAATTCACCAATCGCCGGAATACGCGCTTTGGGTTCGGCGTCCATCAAATCCAGCACACGAATAATCTCGTTGTGGAAATAGATGGGAGTCGGATCCTCGGCGTACATGCAATCGCGGACCTCATCCACGCACAGCGACGCAAACTCGCTGGCGTAGCGGTTCTCCTTCACAGGCACACCGGCCAGATGAAGAAAGTAACTACGGTCGAACGGCAGCAATTGGTCCAATGCAAATTGGCGCAGCGCGCGATCGTGAGCCAGCTGGTAGGTTTCCGGGAGCGGCGTGTTAGGCAGCTCGTCGGTCGCCAGCCGGTAGGCTTGATCGAACGTGACACGTTTGAGTGAACCGTCCTCTTCGAGTTTTCCGAAGAGGGTGATCAGTCGTTGTGACATGGGATACGTCCTTTCCGATGTGCCGGTCGGATGAAAGAAATGAATTCCTTCCCGTGGCACACCGGGAGGCCTTGATGCATCCCGGACGACAACACACGCCTGGGCGTGGTTATCCCAGGAGTGAAGAAGACTGCGCAGAGCGAACTCTGCGGAGACACACGATCGCGAAGCGTTACCGGTGATGTGCAAACATCACGTCAGGGATTCGCTGCGAATCGGGTATCGACACTGGCATGGCACGCTCGAAGGCGGACATGCAGAGCCAATGGCACACGTCGGCAGCGGCCAAATAAATGGCCCGCACAACAACACACGTGTGGCCGGTGTATAAAACACCGGTCTAGGTCATGGCACAAGGATCGTGCCGGGTCGTGAGTGCGAACACTCTACGATGGGGTGCCTATCTCAAGGATAGGTGCGGCTATGTTTTAAGAGTTCGCCTCGTCACTCTTGTGAGCAGCTCATGCAATGCATGGTGCTCGAAAAATCGTTTGGAAAAATCCATTTTCCAGGTTTCAGCCATCAGCACCTTTCTCAACACGATGTTGCGATCGGTTTGAGAAAGGCGCCGACTTGCGTCAGCGCCTTAGGTGTTACTGCCCTGTGCGACCGGGTTCACGCTGCAACCATATCATTCCGTCGAATGATGCTGTTGGCGCGCGCCCATGACGCGACATTTTCCGCCAGATCCATCCCCACCCTGCAGTCAGACACATGATTGGGGACTTCAACCGGCGATCCACCCGAAACATGCAGTTTGTGCGTGTGACGGTCATAGATGTGCAGTGACATTGTCGTTCTCCGTTCGTTTGAGGACCAGGCTCCCCTTCCAGACGTCTGCGTTCAAACGTCTCGAAAGGGAACCCGAATCTCCAAAGAGCGGAGCTATCAATTGCGAGTCTCATGCAGTCATGGCGCAAGGCCGTGAACTGCATGAGACTCCGCGGAACTTACTGGCTGCTGTGGCAGCGCAGGAAGCTCAAGTCATCCGGTACGAATTCGAGTGCCTGGATCAGTGCACTGTCGTCAGCGTACGCAGAGCGAAGCTCTTGCGCATTGACCGACTCGCACTTGCCAGGTGTCGGCAGCGTTTGCTGCACAACATCGATGCTCGCTGTGTGAACAACGCTCATCGTACCCAACGCACCGAAAATGGCACCGAGCAGAATGCTCGCACCAATCACGTGGTAACGCTTCATTTTGAGATGCTCCATCCGATGTGCCGTCGGTAAGAGAAAAGACCTGCCCGTGGCACATCGGGAAGGAAAGCTTCCCGAAACAAAACGCTGCATCCCGGCGGGATGGACGTTTCATCCCGGGGAGCATGAATAGGGTGATCACAGGTGTCGCTGGTTAGAGCGCCTTGTCGAGGATCGACGTAAGGACCTGTGAGACGCGCAGCACATCGAAAGTCCGCTGGTAATTCGCACATGAGGCGAACGACGTCGAGTCGGAAGATTCGATTGCAGGCATCGCACACATGACACTGCCGAAGAGGTGGCTGGTAGTCATGGTGGAGACGCATACCGGCGAAGTGCTCAAGGCACAGCGCATCACGTATGCAGGTTGGACAGGCACTGTTCGCCTGCCGAGGTCAGACCTTGTGGGCCTGGAGTGAATCCACGAATGGATTCTACAAAGAGCCTATCTCAAGGATAGGTGCGGCTAGTTTAGAGAGCTCGCCTCGTCGCTCTAGTGAGCAGCGTATGCAAATGCATAGTGCTCGGAAAATCGGTATGGCGCCGATCTTGGGCGAAGTTCCTGACCTCGTCAATAGCGCGGAGCAATCTCGTGACTCACTTCATCATGCCTTGTCTGGTTCCGTCTGCCGATCCAATCCGCATGCTCTGGCGACCACTGCGGTGAGCCGCCGCGCCAAGATTTTGGCATCGTCCTGCGGGGACGCGGCGAGCAAGGTCACCACGTTCGGCAACGTGCGCATGGCGGGGTGCTGACGCACCTTGAGCTTGAGGTATTCCATCGACTTGTCCTCGCTCACGGCTTCGAGCAGTACGCGCCGGCCGTTTGGCAACCAGATGACATAATCGGGACGGCACGCGGTTCCGTCCGGTGCGATTTCATCGTGCAGCGGTTTTTCAATCTGCGCCTGAATGCCGAGTGCGGCTTCGCGCGCCCAGTAGGTGATTTGCGCGAGCAGCATCTCCGCCGTGCGTCGTTCGCGTGGCGAATCGACAGGCAAAAGTACACTTTTGTTCAGACACGGCTTGGCCACCGCGCTCACCGGCACAAAACGCTTTTCGCCGGGTTTTTGTGCCAGCTGCGCGAAGACCCAATAAGGGCCGGTACGCGCCTCGCTTGCGTAGCCAAAATGGACGGGGCCATACACGGTTGCCGTCGCCACGCGTTCATTGTCCTTGCCGGAGCGCCAGATCAGCGTGTGTTCGAAGCGCGAGGCCTGTTCGATCTCGTGCACGACGCCGATGAAGGCTCCCTGCGGCCGTGTGCCATCGGGGAAGCGATCGATCATGCGCTCCAGGTGCTTCAGGTGCGCGCTCAATCCGGGCAGGAACGAACAGGCAACATCGCCCCATTTGAGTTCCCCGCCGATCGGCGTGTCGCGTAGCCGATCCAATGCTGCATAGGCATCTCGGCGCGCGGACACGGGAGGTTTGTCTTTGAGCGTGCGCACGTCATCCGGCGCTATGTGGTTGTAGCCGGCGGTCTCCAATATCGTATCGAGCGTTTTTTCCAGCGGCGAGGCTTGTGGTTCTTTCTCCTCGATTGCGCGCGACTCACTGGGCGTCGATTTTTTGCGTTCGGCTTTCTCTACTTCCGGTCGCAGTCGAAGCCAGTCGGCTTTCCAACGAACTGTGGTGTCGCCGGCAACTTCCGATTTCTCTACATGGAATGGGCAGCCAGGTGCGTGCGGCGTGGCGCCGTGGCGAACGACGACCACTTGACCATGACTTAAGCGCGGCGACATTAACGGCGGTGGTTGCACAGTGGCCGGTAGGCATCCGCACGCAAGCCACGCTTCGCGCTCGCGCAGATTCATGAGCAGCCGCGCGGCCGTCGATTTGTCCGCCGCAGTCGGCGTCGACGATAGACCGAAGGTGGCCGCCAGTGCTGTCGCCTCAACCTCGCTGACTGGCGTGGTGGTCTTCGATCGATCGTGGAAAAAAAGTTTGGGCAGATCCGCCATCCCGCGTCCTCCTACCCTAAAAACAAAAAAACCGTACTGGGCGCGAGCCCGAGTACGGTTTGAAGTATACAAGTGATCCGGCTACACCGAAGTTCGGTGTGGATTCCGGCCTAGCGACAGGTTTTTCTCCAGTTCGGCGACGTTGCGATGGGGTTGCCCCCATCGCAATCGTCAGTCATGCAATCTCGAGTGCCTTCTGCTCCGGGCTGACCTGGCGTGCCCGTGGTGGACGCACAATCAGGCCTTCGCGAGAGCCGTTTGTGCACACACGGACAAATTCGCAAGTGTCGTCGCAGGGTGAAGAGTAGGCGTCTAACGAACGCGTCGGAAACCGTTCACGACGGATATCCTCGGCGATCCAGACACGAGACTGGACGAACTCTTCCAGCTTCTCCTTTGGCCGTGGAGCGCATTCGTGCGGATCAAGCACTTCCGGTCCCATGCCTCTGGCTTTCCCAGGGGCCCCCGACTTTTTCTTCGGAGTTTTGGGGATCGGTCTCTTGACGAGTTCGAGGAACGCCAAGCCATCCAGATGATCGATGCCCAGACGTGCCTTGTGCGTTTCCACAACAAGTTGGTAGCCGGTCAGCTGATCCGACAACTGCGCGAAGCGGAAATCTGCCGCTTGCGAAGGTGTCTTCACATCCACGATCAGCACCTTGCCCTCGGGCGTCAACACAATGACGTCGATGATGGCCGTGAACACGAGGTTCGTGGGCAACGACACCCGCAACTCGATCTGGACCATGGGCTTGCCATCCGGATCCAGTAGAGCGATCCATCCGAGCTTCGTCCATTTCTCCACGAACCGCTGCAGCAACAACCGCCCCACCGCCAAGCACTCGTCCTTGTTCTGGAACTTGGTCGAGTAAGCAACGATGCTGGTGTTGCAGAACTCCTCGAAGGATTGCTCGAACACTGGGATCGGGTTGATGTACTGACCCAAGGCGTGGCCAACGATGTAGGCACTGGTGCCTTCGTCGATCGCCTTGCCGAACCCCAGATTGATCGAGGTCTCGGCCGATGCCAGACGGTCCTTGTACCGATGCTGGTACTTGCGAGGACACGTCTGATAAAGGCCCGCGGCCGAATGCGAGAGGTACTCGGCTTTGTGGGTGTCGATGACGGCGAGCGGGATTTGCCGAAGTGCAGGTAAGGCACTCATGGTTCACCCTGCCTTCTTCAGGAGGTCTTTGCAGAACACCCGAATTTCGTCATCGTTGGCGAACGTCGGCACATCCTTGCCGGCCACACGAGCACGATGCTCTGCTTGCCGCAGCAGGTTCTTGTTCAACTGCGGGTTCGCGTGATTCGCCGATACCTGGCTGGCGTCGTTGGCGGATGGCACGACGGTGAGCGTCGGTGCCTTGGTCTCCGTCGTTGGCGACGCGTCCTTCGCGACTTGCGTCGGTTCGGGACTTTCGCTGACGGGTGCGGAGGATTGCGCCGATTGCTCGATCAAGGCCTGCGCAGCTGCGGGGAGCTTGTCGTGCTTGAAGGGTGCATCGACGGCGGTGACGCCGGCGACGGGTGCCGTGGTTTTATCCGTGGGCGCGCCAGTGGATGCCGGTGGTACGTCGCTCTGGTCGTTCGGAGCGGTCAATCCCATCGCGACGTAGAGCTTGGAGCGCGCGAGGGTCTGACCATCGGACCAGGAGAACGTGCTGTTGATGATGCACAGCACCGAGGCGTTGGCCATGACGCGGCCTTCCGGGTTGGTCAGCTCGGCAACGAAAATCGTCGTCGGTTGGGAAGCGGCCACCTGTTGACCACTGCCGTTGGTGACCAAGGTGTTCGGATCCGGGATCTCGAAAGGTCCCGGTCGGTCGCTGATCACGATGCCCCAGCCGTCCGTGGGCTTGTAGACGTCGAGCACGTGCGGCGTCTTGTGGTGCACGCCCCAGATGTCGATGACCTTGCCTTCGCGGTTCATCACCGGCAACCCGTTGGTGTTCAACAGCGGCCGGATCTCGTGAGCCAGTGGACCGATGCCTTTGAAAGGTCCGTTCTGGATCTTGTTTGCTTCGCTCATGTTGGTCTCCACACACCCCAAGGCACACGCGAATGCGTGTGATCCTGTCCTGGGGTGTTCTCAAAAAGGAACCCCGGACAAGGGCTGTGAAGATTGACGCTTAGAAGTCCGCTGTATCGAACCTCGTGTGTGCGTCGGCGGGCAACTCATGCACGCGGTGCGGCTGCACGTTGGGCTGTGGTTGCTGACGGTGTTGCTGTGGTTGCGGATGCTGTGCCGGTGGCCGCAGTGGAGGCGGCGGTGCCGAAGCAGGCGCAGGTCGTGGTGCGGGTGCCGTTGGTGCTGGCGCGCGCGAGGGTGCTGCCGATGGCGCAGGTACTTCGTCCATTTGCGAGCAGCGCGTGGGAGGCACCTCCTCCTCGTCCGCTTCGACGGTCGTGGTTTTCTCTGCCGAAGTTTTCGCTTCGGCGAGGATTTCCACGATATCGGCCCGGACGTAGTGGTAGTACTGCATGCCACCCGCGTTGTCGTCGACTTTCTCATCGACGAGCGGCTCGCCCTTGACCAGCACGTACGCGCCCTTCTTCAGCTTTTCGTTGAAGAACTGAAAGCCGTTGATGGACGTCATCGTCAACTTCACGTTGAACCACGTCGTGCGCTCCTTTCGATCACCGGATCGAGTGGAGTATCGTTTCGTGGCCGCCACGCGAAAGTTAGCGACAAAACTGCGCGACTGCCCTTCCCGAGGGGGAAGCTCGACAATCCTGGCATCCGCGCCCAAGTGCCCGAAAAATACATGCTCGTTGTGGTAACTGGGCATTGAGACTCCTATGTGATCTGCAGCTGGATGAGTGCTGCAGGGATTAAAGCTTTGCCGATCCACGTCGATGAACCCGGTGGATGGAAAGCGCTTTGATGGGGGAAGTCGGTTCCCCAGTCCGTGTATGGCCGATGGCCATGCAAAAAATTGTCGGAACACCATTGCGATGTTCTTCCTCAAACTCCGCACGCGAGGTTTGAGGAAGAACATCCGGCACCGTCGCGCCGGATGTTCTAATGGTCATTGCGCACCATTCGGTGTCACTTGATGGCCACGGCCGTCAGGGGATGGACATTGCCCAACAACCCTGCGCGACGGGCCCATCGTGTGGCGACGAGCGAATCGTAACGATCATCGTGAAGCGAAACGGCCAGCTCGTCCGACCGCGTCACGATGAGCGTGTTTCCCGAATGTGAATCCACGCACTTCTTCTTGACCTTATTCATCTTCGTTCTCCTAATCGGGGCCAGGATCCCCGTTCAAGAGGCCGCGTGAGCAGCGCCTTGAAAGGAGATCCTGGTTCGATGGAGTTCGATGAGAAGGAAGCCGCCCCGGGAGACAACAAGCACGAGGCTTGTAGCTCCCGAAGCAGACCACCCAAAGCTTGATGATCAGTTGCAGTCCGGAGTTTCGCCGGCAGCTTCTGCATCAATTTGCTGTTCACGGATAGCCGGGACCAGCCGAGCGAGCGGACCACATTTGAGGGTCTGATTATTTTCCTTGGCGAGCGCGGCTTGGGCCGTGAACGACTTGGTCAACATTTCCTTGATGTGATCCGTGGTTTCCGAATTGCCGAGGATCAAACCACCAGCAACGCCGAGAAACAAAGCGACGATCGTGAAACGCATGACATCCTCCGAATCCCGTGTGCCGGCGGGTGTGAGAACGAAAAGACTCACCCGAGGCACACCGGGAGAGGGGAAATCCCGGCAGACGAACGCGCGCATCCCAGATGGGATGAACGAATTCATCCCGGGAGGGAAAGAAGAGGTCACAGGCGTCGCTGGCAAAAGCGCAGCTTCGTCGTCTAAGGACGCGCTAACCTGTGAGGATGGACATGCAAAACAACGCACTGCTGGTGACGTTTCCTGGGCGTCACGAACAAGCCAGTGGGCAGATGCAAGCATCCGTGAGTGAGGTTCCGAAAGCTGATCAGAATCCCGCTCACAAGGGGAATGCATACCGGCGAAGTGCACGAAGCACAGCGCAACACGTATGCAGGTTGGACAGGCTCTATTCGCCTGTCGCGGTCAGACCTAAAGGGCCTGGAGGTGAATCCACGAGTGGATCCACGAAGTGCCTATCTCAAGGATAGGTGCGGCTAGTTTAGAGAGCTCGCCTCGTCGCTCTAATGAGCAGCTCATGCAATGCATGGTGCTCGAAAAATCGGTATGGCGCCGATATTAGCGGTGTTTGAGACGTCGTCAATAGCACGCGACAATCTCGTGACTCACTTCATCATTCCACTTTTGCTACGACAGAGACCACACACATAGGCACCCCGTGAAAAAGTTTGATCTCTCTTGACCGTTTTCATCAAAACGCGGCTGCTATCGGCTCAGTTTCAATAGCAGTTACCCCGTTTCGCGCCGTGACAATGGACTTCCCAAAGCAGTCGAGTCAGGAGTTCGGTTATGGATGCGATCAACGGCAAGACCAATGGCGCAACCCCAGCCAGCGGTAAAAGCATCGAAGAGCAGGTTGCCAACATTCAGGTCACCAAGGCCGACATCGCGGCCGCGCGCGCGCGATTCAAACAGGAGCGTCGCGAGAACCTGGCGAACTGGTCGCCGAGCGAATCGGAAGCTTTTCGGCTCGTCGAAATCAAGTTGAATTCGAAAGCGGCCACGCGCGTATTCCACTTGGGTCTCGTCCACGCTCAGGTCTCGCTGTTCAAGTTCTATGAGGCGTTGCCGGATCAGCTGGAAGCAGTCCGCACGGCCGAAGCCACGATCAACAAGAAGTTCGACGTGCTCGAGAAGAAACTCGAAGCGCAGCTCAAGCAAGTCAAAGCGGTTGCGTCTGCGGTGATGGCCGACAACATGGATTTCACCAAGGCGCAGTCCTTCAGCGTGCGCATGTTCACCCCTGAGGCGATGCGCTTTGGCGCCATGCTCAAGACGTATGACGAAATCTGCGAGACGTGCACGGCGCTGTTCTGGGCCGGCAAGATGACGCGCACGCACAAGAAGAATATCGTGACCGAGTTCCGCAACGAACTGCTGCGCTTCGCGCGCGATGTTCACGTGCTGTTCCTGCAGGCCAAACGCTCGGTGGTAACGCTGCGCAACCAACGCGAGCGCGCGCGCATCCTGAAGGACAAGCGCAAGGCTCTCACCTCCAAACTGGAACGGGATCTGGCGATCGCGGCGCAGAATGAAGCCAAGGCGGCCATCGAATCGCCGGCCGCTCCCGCCGCGCCGCAGCCTGAGAAAAAGCCGCGTGCCCGCAAGGCCAATGGTGCCGCGGCGCCGGCCGAAGCCACGGCGTAAATGTCGGGCGGCGAGCAGCAGCTCAACAGTGCTCAGGAACAGGCAGTTCGCGCACCCGGCAACTGCCTGATCACTGCCTGCCCGGGCAGTGGCAAGACCACGGTCCTGACTCGACGCGCGGAATTTCTGCTGAAGAAATATCCGAAAGCGGGCTTGCTCGGCGTCACGTTCACCTCCGAAGCAGCCAAGGAACTGCACGGTCGCATCGTCAAGCTGGTGCCGGCGTCAAAGGACAGCGTTATTTGCGGCACCTTCCACGCGCTGTGCAAGAAACAGCTGGAGAAGTCCGGTGTGCGCGTGAAACTCGTCAATGAGTTCATGCAGACGGAAATCCTGAGACAGGCCTATCACGACGTCGCTACGCCCGGCGATGGACTGACGATGGAGGCAGCCAAAGCGTTTATCGACAGCACGAAGGCGGCCGTCAGGCCAATGATGCCGCATCGCTTCGATCCGCGCGTGCTGGTATACGAGGGGTACCAGGAGCGGTTGCGTCAACTGGGTGCCTACGATTTTTCCGATCTGCTAGTTCTCGCCACTCGAGGCATGCAGGATGGCAAGATCAAACCGTTCGATGTGAAGTACATCCTGGCCGACGAGTACCAGGACACCGATCAGGTACAGGCCACCTGGCTTCGCGAACACCTTCGGCACGGTATCGAGGTCTGCGTCGTGGGCGACGATGATCAGGCCATCTATGGTTGGCGTTTCGCGCAAGGCTACAAAGCACTGGAGGATTTCCGTCGCGACGCACAGGCCACGCACATTGCCCTCAACGTCACCTACCGCTGCGCCTCCTCGATCATGGAATCCAGCGCTCGTTTGATCATGCACAACAACGAACGCATCCCCAAGTCACTGATGACGAATGTGCCTCGGCGCGGAGATGTGCAACTCATTCGCAAGGGATCGCGCGAAGAAGAATTCAGGGCCGTCGTTGCCGCAATTCAACTTTCAGGAAATCCCGGTTCATGGGGAATACTTGCGCGAACGAACATTTTGCTGAGTGATTTTGAAACCAGCTCCGGCATAAAGGTCAACCGCATCGGCGGCGTTTCGATCTGGGACCTGAAAGCGCCGGCGCTGTTCATGGCGATCTGCCGCAGCCTCACGAGTGGTGAGATGGATGGCATCGCACAAGTCATGCGCGGCGTCGGCATGAACGATGCGCAGGTCGAGGACATGCTCAAACGCTATCGCAGTGACTCGCCTGGGTCACTGAATCGCTTCATCGCCGAGAACGATCCACCCGGCGCGAGCTCGCCGCTGGCTTTGTTGCGCGAGCGCGTTCGTTCGTGGATGAAGAACCTATCGCACGGATCCAAGGAAGTGAACCTGGTGTTGCACGGAATCGTCAACTTCCTTTGCAACAGTGTGAAGATTTACGAGGGCAAGCGCGACGAGGAAAAGCTGCGGCTTGACATGCAGCGCTTGGACTCGTGTGCCGGAACGCTCAAGAAACTGCATGGCACCTTGAACCAGCGGATCATGTACCTGCAGAGCAGCGAGAATGATGCCGAGAGCAAAAAGGATTTGCCCAAGGTGATGACTCTGCATGCGTCAAAGGGCCTCGAATTTCAGAACGTCTGGATACTGGCATGCGAAGAAGGCTGCATACCTTCGCCACAATCGCCCGTCGATGAAGAGCGTCGGCTCATGTACGTGGGCATGACGCGCGCCAAACAGTCGCTTACTCTCTCGTTTGCTCGTGACGTGAACCCCGTATCGCGCTTCGTCACGGAAGCCGGAATCGGCTGAGCGAATTTACTCCCGGGCGCGAGTCGACCTCGCGCTACCGTGCTCTCTGTGCGCAGAAAGCAATTGCCAAATTGATTTTTCGGACCATCGCGCGTCGGCTCTGCGATATCGATTACGCGCGCTTGGCGAACTGGGAAATGCCCGACCACACTGCCACCGCCAACACGATCACCATCAATGGCATCAGTTTTGGGGTCAGCACCGTGGGCGTGAACAACATGATCAGGAACGCGGCCGGCAGCCACGCGATAACAAAGTGGGCAATCTTGAACACATGCGGCGAGGTGTAAGTAAACGAGGTCTGCTTGATGCGACGCGTGACGAACGCATCAATCAGGAAGGGGATCAATACCACGGCCGCGTATTGCCACCACAACAGGCAGGTCGACAATCTTACTAAGAGCTGCAGCAACAAGGTCCACACGACTTCCATGCGTTGGCCCATCCAATCGGATAGACCACCGAGCATCGTGGAAATCTGTTCGCTGGATGGAATGTCGTCGTTTGGCGGAGGCCCGTTGGCGATCTGGTAGCTGTACTCCACCAACCCGCTGCGCTCGAACAAACGATGGAACCAACCTTCGCCGCGCTGTTCGGCGACGGAGGCCGATGTGCCCAGGACGCTGCGGTTGAGAATGCGCTCGTAGCGGACCTGTTCGACTACCCAGTCACGACTAACGAAAGCAGCGTACCCCACCGCGATAAGGAGGAACACGAAGATGATCAGAATCCAACTAAAGATCGAGCGTTTGTTGCTTGCGCTCATGCCGCGCACTCCGTGCTGCCCAACTGCAACGGCAGGTCTGCAAGATCCGACGGGGATACGATGCGCAGCGCCAAGCCCCTGTAGAACCGCTCCGGGGACTGCAGCGGAATATCACGCGGCGGGTGCGGATGGACATGCATCGTCGACCGATCGGGAAACCAGGTGGCCAGGCCGTCGTCGAACAGCGGATCCCAGCGTTCGCGCCGTGACCGCACGTCGACCTCGAGTAGCTTGCAGGCGTTTCTCAGC
>Ga0105237_10000347_pt1 | contig 65298 bp, 31 predicted proteins | sample KBSC24metaG_FD_81520 | JGI IMG/M metagenome (GOLD analysis project Ga0105237, IMG submission 81520) | Corn rhizosphere microbial communities from Kellogg Biological Station, Michigan, USA - KBS C2-4 metaG | ecosystem: Host-associated > Plants > Roots > Rhizosphere > Soil | place: Michigan, USA... | reverse complement strand
GTTTTGCGCCGACCTGCTTGTGTTCACAAATTTGATCACCAGTTCGTTGGTGTTCTTATCTAAACAGGCGGTTGCATAGCTATCATTTTGTCCGGCTACAGCTTCATTATTTAAGGTAAGCGGTACTACATCTGTGCCTTTATTGAGCGAGAATAATTGCTGCACATAATAGTTGGGTGTGGCATAACTTTTCAGGTTATCAAACCAGATAAGGTTTGGTGTCCACTGCCAGCCCTCCACATGGGCAAAAAGCGGAGCATAGGAAGCCATGCTCACTACATCGGCATTACGCTCCAAACCAGTCATGAAGGCGGCCTCAGACAGAGCGCATTCCCAATTGTTCTTGTTTTGTGGGCTCACCGTAGCTACGCTTTGCGCAGCATATTCGCCTGCGAAGATCTTAGGACCCTTACGGTCATAGTTATCATAACGACGGGCATTATCCCTGAACCATTTTGGCGGCGCGTAATAATGTTCGTCCAAAATATCAGCTTTTAAACTGCGGAATGTTGTATTTAAAAGGTCAAACTCCTTGCCTTCAGGCGCCGGCCCCAAAGCCGATACGATCTTCACATCAGGGTATTTGCTCTTGATGGCTTTAGTGAAAATTTTCCAGCGGTCGATATATTGCGGTCCCCATTGCTCGTTACCTACACCTATCATTTTTAAATTAAATGGTGCCGGGTGACCAAGATCGGTACGCAGCTTGCCCCATTTGGTGCCGGCATCACCGTTAGCAAACTCGATGAGATCAAGCGCGTCCTGCACATAAGGATCAAGTTTATCCAGGGGCACCAGTTCACCTGTATTAAACTCACATGCCATACCGCAATTCAGTATAGGCAATGGTGACGCGCCAATATCTTCGGCGGTCATGAAATATTCCATAAAACCCAGACCAAAAGTCTGATAATAATCAGGTGCCGGACGGTGTTTAAATTCGGTATTCCAGCGGTTAATGATATTCTCGCGTTTATCAACCGCACCTATGGTTTTTTTCCACTGATAACGGTTATTGAGGTCACGACCTTCCACAATACAGCCGCCGGGGAAACGTAAAAAGCCGGGTTTAAGATCGGCGAGCTTTTGCACCAGATCGGCCCGTAAACCACCGGGGCGGTTTTTCCAGGTATGCTCGGGGAACAGGGAGATCATGTCTAAGTCAATGACGCCCTTACCGCTCATCCAAACATATAATTGCGCTTTTTGCGTCGCGGCGCTCGATTTAAATTTTACACTGTAACGGTTCCATTCTTTATCGGTTGGCATAAGTTCCGCTTTGCCTATGATGACATCATTATCACCGTGAAGCTCAATATTCAGTTTTACAGGAGTATCGCCTTCCTGTTTAGCTATTACCGAGAAGTTGTAATCTTCACCTTCTTTAACGCCCATCCCCCCGCGGAAACCCTCGTTGGAGAAACCGTAAAAACCGGCATCGGTTGTGATATAACTTTTTATGAAATGCGCATTCTCCGGCCGCTCAACAGCACGGTTGATTACTTCCGTACGACCATCGCCGCCATCCTTTTTTTGCTCTTTCCATGCCATTAAAGGCATGTTGAACTCGAACGAGCGGTTTTTTACCAGTTCGGCGTATACGCCGCCATCGGCAGCAAGATTAATATCCTCAAAAAATATCCCATACATAGTAGGCTGAATATGCGCCTTCACCTGATCAGCAGCTATGGTATATTGTGTTTGCGCATGCGCCATGGTAAAAGCACCGGCGGCGCACAGCATTAAAAAAGTTCTTTTTAGCATGGTTTATTTATTTGGAGAACTTATAAATGGTAACTGTATGGTAAGTTTGGCCAGGCTTTAACACAGTTGAAGCAAAAGCAGGTTGATTAGGTGCATCAGGAAAATGCTGGGTTTCCAGGCAAAACGCTGAACGGTACGGATAAGTTTTGCCGCCTTTACCGTCTTTGCTTTCGCCGGTTAAAAAGTTACCGGAGTAAAATTGCAAACCAGGCTCCTCGGTGAATACTTGCATAGTGATGCCGGTTTGGGTACTTTTAACGGTAGCAACCGGCGTGGTAAGGTCATGCTTGTTCAGCACAAAGTTATGGTCATAACCTTTGCCGTTTTTCAATTGCTCATCGGCAGTAGCTATATCTTTACCAATCGTTTTTGATGTGGTAAAATCAAACGGGGTACCTTTAACCGGCTGTAGCTTGCCTGTTGGGATAAGTGTAGTATCAACCGGCAAAAACGCGTCGGCATTTATTTGCAATATGTTGTCGGTAATAGTTGGATTACCCGCGCCGTTCAGGTTAAAATATGCGTGATTAGTTAAATTAACGATGGTAGTTTTATCGGTGGTGGCTTTATATTCAATTTTAAGCGAGTTATCATCGCCCAAAGTATAAGATATTGTTGCTGCTAAATTACCGGGATAACCGCCTTCACCATCTTTTGATACATAAATCAATTCCAGTTGCGAAGCGCTCTGTTGCTTAGCCGAAAATACCTTGCCATAAAAGCCGTTAAAGCCACCGTGCAGGGTATTTACGCCATCATTAATATCCAGTTGGTAAGCCTTACCGTCAAGTGTAAATTTACCTTTGGCTATGCGGTTTCCATAACGGCCAATGATAGCGCCGAAATAAGGCTCTTTAGGTTTTTGATAGCTTTTAAGGGAATCGTAACCTAAAATAACATCAATAGCTTTGCCGTCTTTATCAGGCACCAGCAAGCTTACCAGCCTGCCGCCATAATTGGTAATAGCTACAGTTGCACCGCTGTTGTTTTTCAAGGTGAAGAGTTTTACTTTTTGCCCCTGAACATCAACGGTAAAACTGGCAGAATCAGGTACTTGCTGTGTAGTTGCTGATACCGAATCTTTCGCAGTTGAATTAGTAGCTTTAGGGTCACCGTTACATGCAACAAAAAGGGCTGCCGAACAGCTTAACATCAATAATAAATTTTGGTTATTCTTCATAATTTTAGGTTGTTAGCTTAGCTTTTTACAACAGTGTATTTTTAATTTAATACTTTTCAGGAAGTAAATAATTTGGTTTAACTGACGGTGCGGCATCAGCGTTGCTAAAGTATAAAATATATTTATAATTGTTAAAAAAACACTTAAAATATTCAATAAAAAAACCACCTCGATAGGCGACCAAAATACTCAGTTCAGAAAGAAAGCGACAGCAGCTAAAAAATCCCATACGGTCGGGCTGTAGGAGAGACGCCGCGGTTTTTTTGATAATTTCAACATTTGACACCCTATTTATTCACTTTTGTATCCCCTCATCCGGCTTCCCGGTCTATATTTTTGACCACCCGATCAATAAACCTGAAGGCGTTTAAAAATACAGATCATTGTTTGTTGTTTCCCGATAGGAAACGAGAGCACTTTTATGGAACAATGATCTTTGATCGGCTGTCATTTTTATAGCCGGAAACAAAACATAAATAAATTACCAATAAACCTATATTCATGCTGAACAAAAAACAAGGTTTGAAGCATCTTCGCTTCAAGCTAATGACGCTCTTATTTTTACTTTGTATAAGCCTATCTGTTAAGGCATCTGTCATATCGTACAAAAAGGATGCAAAGGGATTGACATTTAAGCTGGATAAAGGCTTAATGTACATAGCCGTTTGCAAGGATGATATTATTGAAGTAAAATATACCATATTTAATACGTTTGAAACAAAGCCATCCCTGGTGGTTAACAACAGCTGGCAGGTACACCCGGCTTACCGGGTAGCCGAAAGCAATACCGAGGTTATCATTACAACGGCCAAATTAAAGGTGAGGATTAACAAGGCCACCAACGCCATTATTTATACCGACTTAAAAGGCAACGTCATCACTGCCGAAGACAACGATAACAAAACAATAGCCCCGGCTACTATTGCGGGGATCAATACTTACAATGTAAGTACACAATTTGTATCACCCAAAAATGAGGCTTTGTATGGATTGGGCTGCCATCCGCTTGATTCTTTGTCCATCAATTATAAAGGCCGTAACCAGGAACTACTGATCAAATACCTTACCGGTGCTATTCCCGTACTGTTATCAACCAAAGGTTATGGTTTGCTTTGGGATAACTATTCGGCATCAAATTTTTACGGTGCCGAAGCTGGTAACACCAAATTCAAATACGTATCAGAAAGCGGGAGGCAGGTTGATTACTATTTTTTTTACGGCCCAGACTTTGATCATATTATTGATCTGTACCGTACAGCTACTGGTCGTGCACCGATGTTTGGCAAATGGGCTTTTGGTCTGTTTCAATCGCAGGACAGGTATATGAGTGAAGACGAGATCATAGGTGTAAAGGATAATTACCGCAATAATCATATTCCGGTTGACGCGATAGTGCAGGATTGGTATTACTGGGATCCATTGCCTATCGGGTCGCACCTGATGAAACCGGAGCGTTACCCGCATCCCAAACAAATGGTAGATGAATTGCATAAAGCGAACATCCATGCCATGATATCGATATGGCCAGTATTTGGCAAAGGCACACCCAACTATGATGCCCTGGAAAAAATGGGCGGTTTAACGGATATTACCTGGGATAACATTGTTACCCATACTTTTGATACTTACTATGATGCCCACAATCCTAAAGCCCGCGAGCTTTACTGGGATCAGGCCCGCGACAGTTTGATCAAACGCTATGGCTGGGATGCCTGGTGGATAGATCAATGCGAGCCTGATAACGGCGCTTTGCAGGATGCCCGCCGCCAAAGCAATTTTAGTATTGGTAAGGGGATTGATTATTTCAACACCTACTCTTTACAGCATACCCAAGGGGTTTATGAAGGTTGGCGCAGGGATATTCAGGGTAAGCGCGCTTTCTTCCTGGTAAGGCAGTCATTTGCCGGGGAACAGCGCAATGCTTCAACCTTATGGTCTGGTGATATTGAGTGTACGTTTAAGGACTTTAAGAACCAGGTGCCGCAGGGCATAAACGCCTGTGCATCGGGCCTGCCTTATTGGACATCGGATATTGGCGGTTATCATTTCCATTGGACAGTACCTAATTGGTCACAGCCTGACAAACGCGAATTATTTACCCGTTGGTTTCAGTTTGGTGCATTTAGCCCCATCTTCCGCATACATGGTAAAGGTGAACGTGCCCTGTTCAGCAAAAACTGGGATGACAACACCAAAGTCATCCTGCTGAACTTTGATCAGCTTCGTTACCGTTTGCTGCCTTATATATACTCATTGGCTGGTCGTGTAACGACCGATAATTATACCATGATGCGCGCCCTCACTTTCGATTTTAGGAACGACACCAAAGTTTACGGCATACCTGACCAGTACATGTTTGGTCCTGCGTTTATGGTTAATCCGGTTACCGAGCAACTGTATACTTCGGTCGGTGCTGATAAAAAAGCTAAAACCCGCCAGGTGTACTTGCCTGCGGCCAGTAAATGGTATGATTTCTGGACCGGCGAAGTATTAAAGGGTGGACAAACCATCAGCGCAGCTGCGCCTATAGAGATATTGCCTTTATATGTCAAGGCTGGTTCTATTATACCCATGGGACCTCATGTGGGGTATGCTACCGAACAACCAAACAGCAATATAGAGCTGCGTATTTATCCCGGTGCTGATGGATCGTTTAAATTTTATGAAGATGAGAATGATAATTACAATTACGAAAAAGGGCACTACGCAACTTTCACATTCGTATGGAATGACAAACGGAAAGAATTGAGCATTTCAGCTACAAAAGGAAAATTTTCCGGTATGTTAAAGCGCCGTATTTTCAATATTGTTGTGGTTGATGGTAAACATGGATCGGGCCCATCGGAAACTGGCAGGTTTGATAAAAGAGTGGTGTACAACGGCAGTGCTGTGGTGGCGAGATTATAGCATAATTAGGATAGGGTAATACGAATATCCCTGGCTGCTTTGATGATGGGGTAGGTAAAGCATCTGTACATCCGGTTACCAGCACGTCCTCGTTTTTTAGGACCTTTTTACAAGAAACCAATTTTACTTACAATATGAGAACCTTAAACTATTTTTATTGCATCGCAATCATGCTGGTGGTATCGGGATGCCACAAACAGCAAATGGCCAGTCCACCCGTTAATCCGCTTGTTAAAACGGGTACCAAAACGTTGACCGCAACCAGTTACCCGAGTTACAACACATCCCCCCTTCCGCCTGATCAGACAGGTATGAGCAGTACGGCGGTTCAGATCGCTTCAAGGATCCAGTTAGGATTTAACATTGGCAACACCATGGAAGCCGTCAATAACGAAAACGGATGGGGAGCCCCTAATATTACCCAGGCATTCATCGACAAGGTAAAACAAAGCGGCTTTACCGCCATACGAATTCCTTGTAATTGGAATTGGTCACATGTGCCAGATTCTACAACTTCAAAAATAGACCCCGCCTGGCTTAACCGTGTGCAACAGGTGGTACAATATTGTGTTAACGACGGTTTATATGTGATATTAAACATACATTGGGACGGCGGATGGTTGGATAATAATATTACAACTGCGGCGCAGGCTGCGGTTAACGCCAAACAAAAGGCGCTTTGGGAACAAATTGCAACGCAAATGCGTGGTTTTGATGAACACCTGCTTTTTGCTAGCGCGAACGAACCTCCGGCTGCAGATGCCACAGGGATGAGTATTTTGCTTTCTTATCATCAAACTTTTATCAACGCAGTGAGATCAACCGGGGGCCACAACAGTTACAGAACTCTGGTAATACAGGGACCAAGTACAGACATTGTAAAAACAAACAGCCTGATGAACACCCTTCCTTCAGATCCAGCATCAAATCGCATGATGGTTGAAGTTCATTACTATACCCCTTATAATTTTTGTTTGATGGATGGCGACGCATCATGGGGCAATATGTTTTATTATTGGGGATCAGGATATCACTCCACCACCGATCCTTCCCGCAATGCAACTTATGGCGAGGAATCGGACCTCAATGGATATTTCCAATCAATGAAGACGAAGTTTGTTAACCAGGGCATCCCGGTGGTCTTAGGAGAATTTGCGGCGGGGCGCCGATCGTCCCTTACTGGAGCTGCTTATAATCTCCATATTGCTTCCAGAGCATATTGGTATAATTATGTTATACACCAGGCCTTGTTGAACGGCATGCTTCCCTTTCTTTGGGACACCGGGTCGATCATTGACAGGTCGACGTACGCTGTAAAAGATCAACAACAGCTGGCTGCAATGGTGCAGGGGGTGCAAAGCAGTACATCTCCGGGAATTCAGGCTGGAAGTGTGTATCAGATTGTTAACAGATACAGTTTTAAGGCTTTGGATATTGCTGGTTGGGGAACCGCTAATCAAACATTAGCAGATCAATGGGATTATTCAGCCGGATCAAACCAGCAATTTAAAGTGCAGTCTGCAGGTGGCGGAAGTTATTTGTTAACGCCGATGCATACCTCAGGTAAGTGCCTGGAAATAAATGGCTGGTCTACTGCTAACGGTGGTTTCGCGGATATATGGGCTTACACTGGTACGGGCGGAAATAACCAAAATTGGTTAATTCAGCCAACCGACAACGGGTACTATAAGATTATCAATGTCAATAGCGGGAAGGCCCTGGAAGTCGTACAATCTTCGCTCGCAAATGGCGGTGCAATTGATCAATGGGATTACAATGGCGGCAGAAACCAGCAATGGGCATTTTTGAAATTATAATTTAGAACTGCTGCAAAGCAATTTAAACATTTGTTAAAACCTGCGGCTAGCCGGTTTAAAGGACATTAAAGAGAATATAATCATTTAGTTGAAAAGACAGGTCAATGTGTTCCGGGGTGCGATACGGATGCATTTTTTAAAAGATCATAACCATAGTTGTGATTGAATTTGAAAAAAGACAGGTCAATGCGTTTCGGGTGAGATCCGGGGCGCATTTTTTATAATATATTGCGATCAATGACAGTAATAGGGCATTAGCTTTACTGTTTTATATTCATAACCTTATTGTGTAACATTTATATTACCTTAGTGTACTGGTTATATTTTAATTCTGTTGATTCCCGGTTCGTCCAATGTTGAACTCCATGCGCGTAAAATTTTATTATTATCTTTTGGTGCTTACATTGATTGGGGGATGTTTTCGCGCCTTTGGGCAAAGCGGCCAGTATCGTTTCTCGCACCTCGACATAAGTGATGGACTATCGCACAACCAGGTCAATAGTATATTAAAAGATTCGGAAGGCTTCATGTGGTTTGGTACGGCCTCGGGCCTCAATCGGTTTGATGGCTATACCTTTAAAGTATTTAAGCATGACAGCAATGATAAAAACTCTGTCAGCTATGATTTTATCACCAAGATTTTTGAAGGTCCTGATAAAAAATTATGGATATCAACGCGCAATGGGTTCTGTTTTTATGATCCGGATACAGAGCAATTTAATAGCGATATGTCATTATTGCTGCGACCTTTAAAACTCCCTCTTTATCAGAATGTTGTTAAGATAGTGCAAACGAGCGCTGTTGACTTTTGGTTTTTGTATCCGGATTCAGGTATTTACCGATATAATACGGTAAGCAAGCAGACGAAACATTATGATCATGGTATTAATTCCATTCCTTCATTATATTCAAACTCCATTACAGATATCTCCCTTGATAGTAAATGCAATGTATGGATGGTATACAGTGACGGTACAGTGGAGATGTTGGATGTTAAGCTTAATAAAATCAGCTATCAAACGGATATTTTTAAAAAGGCAACCAATAAAAAAGACGGTTATTATTTCTTAACCGTTGATCGGGATAATGATCTGTGGTTTTACGCGCCATATGTTGATTTGGGTGTATTTTATTATAAGCCACCAACAGGGATTCTCCGGCATATTAATAAGGAATCAGAAGGGGTGAAATTAAAGGCGAGTATCATCACCAATATCGTCGAGGCCGATGATGGCCGTATATGGATTGCAACTGATCACGGGGGGATCAATGTGCTGGATAAAAAGAAATTTGAAATAACCTACCTGCTAAACCGTGAAGACGATGCCAAATCATTGAGGCAGAATACCGCTACGCTCTATAAGGATAATTTGGGTATTATGTGGGCCGGCACTTTTAAAAAAGGAATAAGTTATTACCATAAAAATATTATCAGGTTCCCGCTTTACCGGCATTTTGCGTCAGATCCCGCTAGTTTAAGTTTCAACGATGTCAACAAATTTGTCGAAGATAAGCTGGGGAATTTATGGATCGGCACTAATGGGGGGGGGCTGATTTATTTTAACCGCAAAACCGGTAAATACACAACATATAAGCACGATCCGGCAAACCCCAATACCCTGAGTAATGACATTATTGTTAGTTTGTTTATTGATCATGAGCAAAAGTTATGGATCGGCACCTATTTTGGCGGGCTGGATTGCTTCGACGGAAAAATATTCACGCATTACAAACATGATGATAAGTTAACCACCAGTATTGCTGACGACAGGGTATGGAGTATTCTGGAAGATTCCTCACACCGCTTATGGATAGGAACGTTTGAAGGCGGGTTGGAGATTTTCGACCGGTCAAAAAAAATATTTTACCATCCTTTTAAACAGTCTGATATCAGATCCCGGATGGTATCCTCGATCTTTGAGGATAAGCAAGGCAATATATGGACTGCGGGATACCTGGGCGTGGATGTCATATTGAAAAACACCGGAAAGGTGATCCATTATATCGCTAGTGGAAACAACACCAATGGTTTAGTCGACAATACCGTGAACAGTATTAACCAGGATAGCCGGGGTTTAATATGGATCGCGACAGCGAGCGGCTTAAGTATTTTGAATCCGAAAACAAACACTTTCACATCACTGACGAAGAAAAACGGACTCCCCGCTAATGCCGTATCGAATACCGAAGAGGACGACAGCGGGGCGATGTGGTTGAGCACCTCAAATGGGCTAAGCCGCGTCACCTTAACACGATCAGCAAATACTTTTACATTTCACTTCGAAAACTTTGACGAAACGGATGGTCTGCAGGGCCGGGAATTTAATATCAATTCCGCTTTGAAAACACATCGTGGTGAGCTGATATTTGGTGGCGGCGATGGTTTTAATATGTTTTATCCAGCAAGTATACAACCCGTTACCAATAAGCCCCGGTTGGTTTTTACCGATTTTCAGTTGTTCAACAAAAGTATATCGGCCAAAGAGGCTGTTAATGGTCATGTGGTGTTGTTAAAAGCCATAGCTGTAGCACGCGATATAACCCTCAATCACAGTGAAAATGTCTTTTCCATAGAATTTGCCGCCCTTGATTTTTTTAACCCGGGCAAAGTTAAGCACCAGTATATGCTGGAGGGTTTTGACAAAGGATGGGTAAATGCAGATAACAGAACTCGAAAAGCCAGTTATACCAACCTGGATCAGGGTGACTATGTTTTTAAGGTGCGGGCTTCTAATGCAGAGGGCGTGTGGAACCCGGATGATATTTCATTAAGAATTAAAATACTGCCCCCATTCTGGGAATCGACCTTAGCCTATATCATTTACCTAGCGGTGTTTCTGGGTACGCTTTTGTTTATCCGGCAAAGGGGGATACAAAAAATAAAAAGACAATTCCTAGTAGAAAAAGAAAAACGGGAAGCCAGATTGATCATTGAACAGGAACGGCAGGAGATTAAGCGCATGCAGGAACTTGACCAGCTGAAGACCAAATTTTTGACGAACGTAAGTCACGAGTTCAGAACGCCGTTGTCATTGATCATGGCGCCGGTTGATAAAATGCTTTCCCGTGCTGATCAGGAACAGCAACAACAGCTGAACATGATCAGAAAAAATGCCAGAAGACTGTTAAACTTGGTCAATCAGTTGCTTGATTTTCGTAAGATGGAAGTTCAGGAGTTGAAACTGCATCGTAAGCCGGGAGATATTGTGAAGTTCATCAGTGAGACAAGTCTGTCCTTTACAGATATCGCGGAAGAAAAAGAGATCGGTTTTGTATTTGACACGACGGTTGATTCCATGTTTACCACATTCGATCATGATAAAATAGAAAGGATATTGTTTAACCTGGTATCAAATGCTTTTAAATTTACGCCAGCCGGTGGTCAGGTAAGTGTCCTGCTTAATGTGAATAAGGAAGCTGATTGCAATGTTGTTCTTGAAATTAAAGTGATCGACACGGGTATCGGCATTCCCCGGGAAAAGCATGGTAAAATTTTCGAGCGTTTTTTTCAGCACGATATTCCCGATTCGATGATCAACCAGGGCAGCGGCATAGGTCTTGCGATAACCAGGGAGTTTGTGAAGATGCATGGTGGAGAGATTAGGGTTGAAAGCGAACCAGATCACGGCAGTTGTTTTATCATCAGGTTACCGCTTGTCATTTGTGCGGCGCCGGAAATGGATATGCCGAACGCAGATGAAGCCGGTAGCGAAAGCCTGAATGATACCAGTCAAAATGAAATTAAAACGATAGTCAAACAGCAGCGGGCAAATAAAAAGCCCGTGGTGCTTTTAGTGGAGGATAACGATGACTTTCGTTTTTACCTGAAGGATAATTTAAAGGAAATATTTTTGTTAATCGAAGCTTCAAACGGACGGGAAGGTTGGCAAAAGGCGCTTTCACTACACCCGGATATTATCGTAAGCGATATCAGTATGCCGGAGATGACCGGAATTGAACTGTGCAAAAAACTCAAGAATGATAAGCGTACGTCACATATTCCCGTTGTGCTGCTAACCGCATTGACAGGTGAGGAAGAACAAATCAAAGGCCTGGAAATCGGTGCGAATGAATATGTAACCAAACCTTTTAATTTTGAAATACTGCTTTCAAAGATCAAAAACATCCTCACTCTCCGGGAAACCTACAAACGGACCTATAAAAAGCAGATCGATGTGCAATTGCAGGAAATACTTATAGAAAATGAAGACGAGAAGCTGTTAAGGAATATCGTCGAATATATAGAAATGAATATTTCTAACGACAGCCTTTCGGTTGAGGAATTAAGCCGCAAGATGAATATGAGCCGCGGATCGCTTTACAATAAGATACTGATGCTTAGTGGTAAATCACCTCTGGAGTTTATCCGTTCCATACGATTGAAAAAAGCGGTGTACTTATTGGAGAATAGCCAAATGACCATTAGCCAGATCTGCTATGAAGTGGGTTTCAATACTCCTAAATATTTTACAAAATTGTTCAAAGATGAATACAACATGCTCCCGTCAGCCTATATCAGTTCCGTTCGTCAAAATGGATTGTCAGAAGCTGAAAGCGGCAAATAATTTACTGGAATGCTACCGCTTTATCGGTATGTTCCGATTGGGGAAATCTTAATTGAGGACCTTATTTATGGCTAACCTAAAGACTCAATTTGGTTAAGAAAAACAGGGAACAATTACCGGGCATCATATCGATGACTTTTTCATTTAACTTCCGGTGTACAGAAACCGGAATAACCAATATTCTTGCTGGTTTTTACAAATAACTATCCCTTCTTCAGGAGATTGCAAGCGCTAAATCCAATTTAAGCCTGAGTTTTCGTAAATTCTGGATGATATAAGATTAAAAAATTCATATAAGTATCTTGTTTTCAATTGTTTATAAAATATTAAACATTTAGTCTATATTTTTAGTCAACTCTGCCATGTCCTGTATTTTAAGTTAGTATAGTTTCACTCTCCGGAATAAAGCCTCAATGCGATGTGTTAACTCATATCGCTTTTGAACGATGTTCCACCAATTATCAATAAGCCAATAGTTAATTTTTCGTGACCGGGTAAACAGGTTGGTGGCCTGCTTAGCTTTTTTGCTGGTAGTTCGAGCGGACTGATACGCAGAAACTTATCCATGAAGTCGATTCAAACGGTCGTTATTGAGTATTGGTGTGCCCTGGAGATAACACAAGCCCTAATAACATAAATAAGAATTAAAACTATTCATTACTAACCAAAACAACAATGAACCAATTATCAAACCTTAAAATCCCTTTGCAAAATGGATAAAAATTTACAAAAGCGAATGAGATACTGTATTTCCTTATTGATAGCAAGCATGTTACTGTGTCTTTCAGGCTATGCCCAAACCATCAGTATCTCTGGAAAGGTAACAAAGGCCGACAACTCCGAACCGATGATGGGAGTCAACATTAAAGTTAAAGGCACGGAAATCAAAGCTTCGTCTGCTATTGATGGTAGTTATGTAATAACCGCAAAACCGGGCGATATACTTGTCTTTAGCTATTTAGGTTATACATCTCAGGAAATAACGGTTAAACAAGGCAACAAAATTAACGTCAAGCTAAATTCAACATCCAGTAACTTAGAGGAAGTAGTGGTTATTGGTTATGGTAAACCGATAGCAAGAAAAGATGGTACGGGCTCCATAAGTTCCATCTCAGGGACTGACCTGCGCAAAACACAACCGACTACTTTTGACCAGGCACTGCAGGGAAAAGTAGCAGGTGTAGTGGTGCAACAGATATCAGGTCAGCCTGGTGGTGGTGTATCTATTCAGATACGTGGTGTGTCGTCGATAACCGGCTCCAATTCGCCTTTATATGTAATAGATGGTGTTATCATTCCTCCGGTAAACGACCCTGGTTCTGGTTCCAATCCCTTAAGTGGCATCAATCCTAGCGATATCGAATCACTTGATGTATTAAAAGATGCATCTGCAACGGCCATTTATGGTTCGCAGGCTACCAATGGCGTTATTGTTATTACTACAAAAAGAGGTAAAGTAGGGCCACCGACAGTAAGTTACGATTTTTATACCGGTTATCAGGAAATTCGTTCGAGGCTTCCTACAATGGACTTGCAGCAATATGCAACCTTTATGAATGCCCGTGCACAAGCCTGGGGTTTCGGGGCAAGACCTGAATTAGCCAATCCGCAATATTTAGGTAAGGGTACCGACTGGCAAAGTGAATTATTCCGGAAAGCGCCGGTAACGAGTCATACACTTTCTGTAAGCGGCGGTGATCCCAGAACTCAATATTTTTTGTCCGGGTCTTATTTCGACCAGGAAGGTATAGCACTTGGATCTGATTTTAAGAGGTACTCAGTTCGTTTAAACCTGGACAATAAAACCACTAACTGGTTGAAAATTGGAACCAGCCTTCAGTTTTTTCGTGTTCGTGAAAACACAGCTTCCAGTGATGGTGGTGTAATTGCTTCGGCGCTAAGCCTTACACCCGATATTCCGGTAACTAACGCGGATGGCTCGTGGGGTGGTGTTACCACCACAGATGGTTGGGTACCAGGTGTAGCAAACCCTGTAGCGATAGCTTTGATCACAAAAAGCCAGTCTGCAAGATATGAAGCGTATACCAACGCTTATGCGGAAATACAGTTTACTAAGGATTTGTCATTCCGGACAGAAGTATCGGGTAACTTCAGGTTTGGTACCCACGATAATTTTAATCCGGTTTATAATTTTGGTAAAACTACAAACGCTATCAATAGTGCCAGCTCGTCTCTGGATCAAGATGCCTACACCGTATGGCGCCAATATGTAACTTATAACCATAGTTTCAAAAAATATAACCTCAATATTTTGGGAGGGCACGAAGCAAATACAAGCTCTTTCGAAAATGTAGGTGCCGGGCGTAAAAATTTCGTTTCCAATAATGTGCAGGCTATTAATGCGGGTGACCCTACTGTTCAAACAAATAGTGGTGATAATGGCCTTGGCAGTGCATCGGAGTCCTATTTTGGCCGTGTTAATTTTTCCTGGAATGATAAATATCTGATCACTGGTAACCTGCGCAACGATGGTTCTTCAAATTTTCCGATTGACCATAATTGGGCTGTTACCTATTCAGGAGCATTTGCATGGAAAATTAATAACGAGGCATTTTTGAAAAATGTAAAGGCTATAGATGAATTGAAACTGAGATTGGGTTATGGCCTTACCAACAATCAGGGTATACCGGGCAATACTTATGCAACCCAACTTAAAACTGTTGCTACCGGGTTATCAGGTACTTCGCAGTATCAAAGCAATTTGGCAAATCCAGACGTAACCTGGGAGAAGACAAATTATTATAACGCCGGACTTGATGCATCTTTTTTTAACGGCCGCATAAACTTTTCGTTAGATGTTTATGACCGCGAAACAAACGGGCTTTTATTGAAAATTCCGCTTCCTCAATATAGCGGTACTACCGCGGGCTACTCGCCTGGGGCCATGACCGCACCTTATGTAAACGTTGGTTCTGTTCGCAATAGGGGGTTTGATTTCCATATCGGCACTACTAACATCACCCGCAAAAACTTTATATGGAAAAGTGATTTTACCTTATCGCGGAATGTGAACAAGGTTCTCAGTTTAGGCTCTGGTGGAGATGACGCCAGCTTAACTGCGAGCGCTCTCGGAGGGGTAGCTGAAAAAACCGTTGTGGGCAAACCTATCGGCGAATTTTACGGGTATATATTCGACGGCATATTTTCAAAGGCAAGTGATTTTCAAACCCATGCACGATCTGCTGATCAAGCCGGAAAGCCTTATCCGATCTCTCCCAGTGGCGGTGGTATTTGGTACGGCGACCGCATGTATAAAGACTTGAATGGTGACGGTATTATCGACTCCAAAGACCAGACTTTTCTGGGTTCGCCGATCCCTAAATTCCAATATGGGTTCAACAACTCATTTACCTACAAAAATTTTGATCTGAACGTCTTCTTCAGTGGCAGTTATGGCAACAAAGTTTTCAATCAATTGCGTGTATCACAAACCAGTTCACAAAATAACACTGCCTATTTTACCGATGTATTAAATTACGCAAAATTGGCTTTGATAAATCCGCAAGGTTCGTCATCCGATGTTAACAATGTGTATGTTACTAACCCTAACACAACTGTTGTCGGTTTAAGAAACGATCAAACCAATTATAATGATCGGCCTTCTAATTTGTGGATCGAAGATGCTTCATTTCTGCGTTGTAAAAATATCACATTAGGTTATCGTTTGCCAGAAAGTGTTTTATCGAAAATATTTGTGCATTCCCTCCGAGTATATGCTAACGTATCCAACGTATTTGTAATCACAAAATATAAAGGGATGGATCCTGAAATAGGGGGGTGGAATCCCCTTCAGGTAGGTTGGGATGGAGGTAATTATCCTCTGCCACGCGTATTTACTATTGGTGCAAACCTAACCTTTAGCAAATAAAACAATCACCAATTCTTAAAAGAAAAATCATGAAACCAATTAATAAAATCATAATTATTTTGCTATTTGGAGCGGCGATTGCCGGATGCAAAAAAAGTTTTTTGGATCGTCCGTCCACCTCACAAATTAGTTCGACAAACTTTTATAAAACCCCCGCCGATCTGAGGATGGCTACGGCAAGCTTGTATGGCGGCGCGCCATGGTGGCAATGGCATAATGGTGCTGTTATACCGTTGGGCGATATATTGAGCGGAACTGCTTATAAAAATTATAACGGCGATTTTGTGCAGCTTTTTACTCGTACAATCACAGCGCAAAATGGCGTCTTGCAAAGTGGCTGGGCCGGTTTGTATATTGAGATCGGTCAATGTAATAATGTTATTAATGCGATACAGCAAACGACATCGGCATCTGTACCTCAGGCAAGCAAAAATGCTGCTCTTGCCGAAGCAAGATTTTTGCGTGCGGTAGCCTATTACCACCTCGCTGTTTACTGGGGTGCTGTTCCTATTATTGAGGATAACACCAAATTAATCAAGAACCCCTTGCTTTATCGTAATACTATTGCGGATGTATTTAAATTTATTACTATCGATTTAACCTATGCCGCGCGAAATCTTCCTTCAAAAGACGATAAAGGCAGGGTAACTACTTGGTCAGCGCAAGGAATGCTGGCCAAAGCGTATTTAACAATGTCGGGTGTGGGCAGCAAGGCGGAAGGAATACGCAACCAGCCTTTACTGGATAGTGCAAAAAAATATGCAGCCAATGTATGTAAAAACAGTGGATTAGCATTGTTTCCCAGCTATTATGATCTTTTCAAGACGCAAAACAACGATAGCCCCGAATCATTGTTTGCCTATCAGTGGGCTCCAGGTGTGGGTTATGGAAATGGTAATACCTATTTAACCTATTCACCAAGCAACGATATAAATCCTACAAAAAATGGTGCATGGAATGCTTTATCACCAACCTGGGATTTGTATAAGATGTACTCTGCTAAAGATACCGTACGGCGCAAAGCTACCATTATGCTCACCGGAGATTATTATCCCGAATTGAATGCTGCAGGCGGGGGTTATAAAGCAGGCGGGATATGCATGAAAAAACACATTATTGGCAACGAAATAGACAATAGTTCACCAACAATGGATTATTGGTCGTCCATTGAACATGACCCGGTACTCAGATTGGCCGATGTGTATTTGGTGTATGCCGAAGCTATTTTGGGCAACAATGTTACCACAACTGATGGTGATGCCCTGTTGTATTTTAACAAAGTGCGAACACGGGCCGGCGTGGATCCTGTAACAGTGTTGGACGGTGCTACACTACGCACTGAAAGAAGAATTGAATTTGCTTTTGAAGGACAATATTGGGTAGATCTTGTTAGGTATTCTTTTTATAGTCCGATTGCCGCAGTGAAGTTGCTTAATGATCAGGATGCCACTCACAGCCGACAGACGTTTAGTTATGATCCTAAAACGCGCATAGCTACAAGGGATACTACAGCGGCGCCCTCTGCGCTTCCGGCTACTATCAATGCATTTACATTACAAATTCCGGCGTCTGAGTTGGGAGCTAACCCCAAATTGGCAGCACCTCCGGTGCCGTATTATTAATTAAAAACATTAAAAATATTATTATGAAAAAAAAATCATACTTAAGCTTGTATTTTTTGTCGCTTCTCTTCATGATAGTGGCCTTACTGCCAGCTTGTAAAAAAAGTACGGAGAACACTCATCCCCCGGTCATTTCAAGTATTAGGAGTTATGTAGCCTCGCCGAACGATACAGTTTTGCATAGCGCCGTAGCAAAGGGACAATGGGTGGTTATAACCGGGCAGAATTTGCAAAATGCACTTCGAATAAGTTTTGATGGTGTTCCTGCCTCTTTTAACGTTGCTTTGTTTGCTCCGAACAGCGCAATGGTGCAAATACCTGTCATACAGTTTTCAACAATCGATATGGCCAAACTTTATACTGTAGAATATACTACAGCAGGAGGCTCAACAACGTTTTCTTTTAAATTAGGGCCGGCAGCACCTACTCTTACAGTTATATCTGACGTATTTACCAACCCAGGTGATTCGGTTTACGTTTCTGGTACCAATTTGGTATTGATTAAAAGCTTCTCGTATGGAGGAAGTGCAATTTCCTCGTTTAAAACAGATACTAATGGAAATTACATTGGTTTTCTTATGCCGGCTGTTAAAACCACCGATCAGGTAATAGTAAATACAGCGAGTGGCACAGCTGCACTCAAAATAGTTGCCACCCCAACCATTACCGGTGTTTCCAACGAAAATGCCCAAAAAGGTGATTCTGTTTATGTTTATGGTACCAATCTTAGAAGTATTCGAACGGTTGTTTTTGCCGGCACTACAATTACTTCTTATAAGGCATTAAGTAATGGAAAAGCTATTGGTTTTGTTTTGCCTGCATTATCAAACAGCGGGCCGGTATCTGTTACTACTGAGTTTGGCACTGCTACTACTGTGTACAATGTAAACGATGTAGTAACAGGCTCCATATCAAATTGGGATAGTAATTTCAATTGGCAATACTGGGGCGCTGGGAAACAGACTAATGGTGATCTAAATTTTCCTGGCAATTCAAGCACCTATATGGTGATAAATGTTAGTGGGTTGGCCAAAGGTGATGGGTGGCCATGGAGTACTAACATACCCATGAATGGAGCACAGTGGGTTCCCAAAGCCAATATTGCTGACTCGGCTAGTCATTGGGCATTTAAATTTGAAGTAAGTATCCCAAAATCCTGGAATGGTACCACAGTTGATATTGTAAGTGGAGTGGGTGGCTATATAGCCCGATGGGAACCATGGCAAAAAAACGCAACAACCACGGTGCCGTACACTAAAAAAGGATGGGTAACAGTAACTATTCCTTTAACATCATTCCGTGCAGCAGATCCTACGCTTGGCGACGGTATGGGCGCTTCCATATCCAAAATTGACGATTTAACGGGTACATCCGGAAATACCTCGTGCACCTTGTATATACATAACTATGGCACGTCGGCAGCCGACTTTTATGGCGCTTTTGATAATTTGAGAGTTGTAAAAATTAAATAAGCTAAGCGTCATAGCAACATATTGCTGTGGCGCTTTTAAACGAATTAGAAGATTACCTTTTTTCGATAAAACGAAACTAATATGAAAAAAATAAAAATAAAGGCGGCCTATAGAATTTTGGGAATAGCTATAGTAACTATAGTTGCCGTTTCTTGCAAAAAAACAGGGACAGCTCCTCCGGAGCTTACGCTCTCAAATATAACGCAGGCTATACCGGAAGACGGTGGAACCGTAGCTTTGGCATTTACCAGTAATGCGGGATGGAGTATTGATACTACGGGCATCGGATGGCTGCATTTAAGCCAAACGTCGGGCAATGGCGGTGCCGCAACCATTAACTTAACGGCAACTGGAAATTCATTAGGCAGTAGTCGCTCAGTGCTTTTAATTGTGAATTCAACTAATGGTCAAAGCAGGCGAATTTCTGTATCACAAAATGCTAAAATTTATCCATCATATAATACATCGCCCAAAGCACCCGATGCAACTGGTATGGGAAGCACTGCTTCGCAAATAGCTGCAAATATTACCTATGGTTGGAATTTCTATAACACCATGGAAGCCCCGGGTAGCGAAACCGGATGGGGAAACCCGCCAATCACCCAGCAAATGTTTGATTTGATCAAATCAACTGGTGTAAATGCGGTAAGAATACCAATTAGATACGATGGACATTTTATCAACACGAAAACGATGCAAATTGACCCGACCTGGCTTGCCCGTATAAAACAAGTAATTCAATATGGTATTAACGACAACATGTATGTGACAATCAATATCCATTATGATCCCGGTAATGAAACAGGTGTTCAACAGGATACCGCTAATGCTAAGCACAAAGCAATTTGGGAACAAGTAGCTACTTATATGCGCGATTTTGACGAACATTTGATGTTTGCCAGTGCCAATGAACCTAATGCGAGCGACGTGCCAACAACGGTTACCTTAATGCGTTATCACCAATCATTTATTAATGCGGTGCGAGGCACAGGTGGAAAAAACACTTATCGTACTTTAGTTATTCAGTCGCCTTCTACATCAATAGATTTGCTTAACGCTTATCTTGATCCGACTAATGTATATAAAACACCAACATTACCTACCGACCCTACGCCTCATAAAATGATGCTTGAATTCCACTATTATAGTCCGTCGCAGTTTTGCATATTAGGAGGTCCAGGTACTATACCTGGCGACGCAAGCTGGGGTAAAGAGCTGTATTTTTGGGGAAAAGACTTTCATACAACAAATCCGAATTTTTTGGACCGCAATTGCACATCTGCGAATGAAGAAGCTTATGTAGATTCTATATTTCACAGCCTGAAAGCAAGATTTGCTGATAAGGGCATTCCCCTGTTTATGGGCGAATATGCGTCGAATTATCATGCCGGTAAATTAACAGGGTATCCGGCCGATTCGCTATTGGCATTAAGGTCTGCGACGCATTTCACTGCTTATATTGCCCAACAAGCTAAAGCAAATGGCGTAATACCGTTTTTATGGGCAGGTATATTTGATCGGCGAGGTAAGGACGGGGTTCCGCAAGGGCCCACAATTGTAGGTGACACAGCAACATTGAATGCTGTAAAAATTGGTGTAAACGCAGGCGTAGATAAATACGGATCAGGCGCGAAATTTCATTAAACGAGCAAAGTTATACCACAAAATGCCACGTTCGATCCAATACCGGGCGTGGCATTTACAAAAAATATAGTCTGAACGATATTTTAGACAACGATTAAAAGCAAAATGAACATTAAGTATTCTTTTAAAATATTAATATCTCTTATAACGCTCGCAGCTTTGTTTTCATTCAGAAAGGCGGATAATAACAACAGAGCTGCAATGCCGATTATTAACCGGCCGTTTATGGCCTTTGCAATTAAAGGAATGCCGTCGCAGGAGTTATATCTTACGCGGAAGGAGCGGGGTGTAGCATCTCAAATAAATACGGTTACCCCGCGGCCTACCATTTATCCTTCTTATAATAGCTCGCCAAAGGCTCCTGACTCAACCGGAATGCATAGTAATGCGACTCAGCTCGCCGCTAAAATCAGGTTGGGATGGAACATCGGTAATACTTTTGAAGCCCCGGGTGGCGAAACAGCCTGGGGTAGTCCTGTTATTACTGAAGATTATATAAAATCCGTAAAACAGCAGGGATTTAATGCCATTCGCATTCCATGCGCCTGGAACTGGAAGCATTTAAGTAACACGGCGACCGAACAAATAGACCCTAACTGGCTAAAAAGGGTAAAAGAAGTAGTCGGGTATTGCGTGAAAAATGATATGTACGTCCTGCTCAACATTCACTGGGATGGAGGGTGGTTAGATGGGAACATTAATACAGCTATGCAAGATTCTGTCAATGCCCGACAAAAGGCATTGTGGGAACAAATCGCCACAACGATGCGTGATTTTGATGAACACCTGATGTTTGCCAGCGCCAACGAACCACCAGCAGACAATGCAGAAAAAATGGCCATACTTAATACCTATCATCAGACCTTTATCAATGCGGTGCGATCCACCGGTGGCAGGAACAGCTACAGGGTATTGGTCGTTCAGGGTCCCTCCACAGATATCGACAAAACCAATGACCTGATGACTACGCTTCCCCAGGACCAGGTGGCGGCGCGGATGATGGTGGAGGTGCATTTTTATACGCCATACCAATTTTGCCTGATGGAAGACGATGCGAACTGGGGTAAAATATTTTATTACTGGGGTGCCGGTCACCACTCTGCAAGAGAGCCTGGCCGCAATGCCACCTGGGGCGAAGAACGTGATGTAGATGCCGCGTTCGGTAAGATGAAGACGAAATTCGCCGATAAGGGAATTCCTGTTCTGTTAGGCGAATATGGTGCTTACCGGCGCGATAACGGAAAACATACGCCTTTGGATACGGCAACGCATAATGACGCGGTGGACTATTGGTTAACTTATATTACCAAACACGCGAAAGCCAATGGGATATTGCCTTTTTTCTGGGATACGGGCGGCGCTTTGGACAGGCAAAATTATACAATAAAAGATCAGCGTACGATCAGATCCCTCAACGCGGGCGCCAACTAAAATATAACAGGGGATCTGCAAATTATTTTCAATACCTATGACACACACAACGCTGCCGTTATCATGGATCAAAACATGATAGCGGCAGCATTACGGATAGCAGAATTGCGAAATATCCCGAGTTTATACGGATGATATTATTGATCATACTGAATGAAAAATGAATATGAAACGAGCTACAGCTACCATAGAAAAAACGAACGGCCTCAGATGAGAAAATTTATAACCCTATTTATAGTAAGTCTTTTAATTCCTTGCGTAGCGTTAAAGGCGCAGGAAGTCAAACGGTTTTTCCCGGAAAAGGATCTGGTAACTACCGGTATCTATTACTACCCGGAGCATTGGAATGAAACACAATGGGAAAGGGACATTAAAAAGATATCAGAGATGGGTTTTGAATTTGTTCACCTGGCTGAGTTTGCCTGGTTTAAAATGGAACCCGAGGAAGGACGGTTTGATTTTACCTGGCTTGACAAGGCAGTGAACCTTTGCAACAAGTATCATCTTAAAGTATTGCTATGTACACCTTCGGCAACCACTCCAACCTGGATGCGGCTAAACTATCCGGAGACCTTTATTATGGACGGCCATTATATCCGCGCAGAGAATGGTACACGGGGATTGGAGTCCATTGTTAATCCGAAGTTTTGCGGCTATGTAAAGAAAATCGTAGTCGAAATGGCCAAGCGATACGGGCAGAACAGCAATGTGATCGGCTGGCAAATAGATAATGAACCCGGTGCTATCCCCGATTATAGTCCCTCGTCGCAGGAAGCATTCAGAACGTGGCTGAAAAATAAATACAAAACAATTGATGGCTTAAATACGGCCTGGGGAGCCGCTTTCTGGAGCCAGTGGTTTAATAGCTTCGATCAGGTAATCATACCGAATACAAATCTCGTAGGCTGGTGGGGCAATAATCCGCATGCCCTGCTGGATTTTAAAAGGTATTCAGCGGATGCACAAGCCGGATTCCTGGATTTTCAGGCCGGTATTTTACGCGGTTACATTTCAAAGGCCCAGTTTGTTACAACCAATTATACAGCCGTTTGTACAGGTTCGGACCCTAATCGTACCCAAAAACTTGATTTTGCGGCCTACACGGCGTATCCAAACGGGGGTAGCGATAATATTGGCGAATCAGGTTTCCGTTTAGGCAATAGCGATGTTGTTCTTTTTGCTGCGGAATATTACAAATCAGTGGGCGGTTTGTCAGGTGTTATGGAGATCCAGCCAGGTCCCGTTAATTGGGGGAGCTATAACCCGCTGCTTTTACCGGGTACTGTGCGTTTATGGTTGTACCACAGTTTCGCGGCTGGAGGAAAGATCGCCTGTTCCTACCGCTTCCGTCAAATCTTATACGGGGCAGAACAGTATCATGCCGGGGTGATCCAAACAGATGGGGTAACACCCTCACAGGGCGGTAAAGACTATATGCAGTTCATGAAAGAGATAACAGAACTGCGGAGACAATTTACATCCGGTAAAAAGATGCCGGAAAAGCTGGCCGCGAGGTCGACTGCATTGCTCTGGAATGTGGAAAATTACTGGAGCATTGACAGGCAAAAACAGACAGGGCAATGGAATACATGGGATTATCCGGTAAAATTCCTTAAAACGGCAAAGTCGTTGGGAGCGCCTGTTGACGTCATTCAGGAAACTGCAGATTTGTCGAAGTATAAATTCGTCATCGTTCCTGCCTATGAAATGGTTGATGCTGCACTGGTGAAAAAATGGGATGACTATGTAACAAAAGGCGGCCATCTGATCATTACCTGTCGTACCGCTACCAAAGATCGCAAGGGCCATTTTTGGGAAGGAGAGACCGCCATGCCCATTTCCAACCTGATCGGTGCCCATATAAGCCAGACAGATATGCTTTCATTCGCTGGTAAAGGCGATATACTGATGGATTTGAAGCATTATCTATGGCATAGCTGGGCGGATTTGCTGGTGCCGGATAATACTACAGAAGTGCTGGGTACTTATAATAATCAGTTCTATAAAGGAAAAGCTGCTGTTGTAAAACACAGGATCGGCAAAGGCGATGTAACCTACATCGGTGTAGATGCCGATGATTCCAAATTAGAAAAGGATGTATTGAGGCAGATTTATAAGGATGCCGGTGCCACAACAGAGGACTACCCACCGGGTGTCTTTGTTTATTGGCGCGATGGTTTTTATGTGGCATTGAACTATTCATCAGAGAGTTTTCCGGTAAAGCTGCCGGATACGGCAAAAGTTTTAGTGGGGGAAAAGATACTGGCACCAGCGGGTGTGCTCGTATGGACAGAATAATTTTACTAAGAATAAATAAACAAATGAAAAAAATAATAGGGGCATTGGTGGTTTTGCAATTCGTTTTTTTGGCCAATGCCAATGGCCAAAGGGCGATCAATGTGGATTTTAACAAAAGCTCGGGTAAGCTTAATACCATGTTTAACGCCTGCGTAGGCGCTGGCCGGGCAAATGAAGGGCTGCGGGCCGACTGGCAGCAGCAACTGGAATATGTAAGAAAGCAATGCGGTTTTAAATATATACGGATGCATGGATTGCTCACTGATGATATGGCGGTCTATACCGAGGATGCAAAAGGAAATCCTCAATATAACTATATGTATGTAGACGCGCTGTTTGATTTTCTGCATAAAATTGGCATCAAGCCTTTTGTGGAGCTGGGTTTTATGCCCAATGCCCTGGCCAGTGGAAGCCAGACAATTTTCTGGTGGCGCGGTAATGTTACCCCACCCAAAGATTATAACAAATGGCAGGCGCTTATCAGTAACCTTGTTCAGCATTTTACAGAACGATATGGTGCAGAGGAAGTAAAATCCTGGTATTTTGAAGTATGGAATGAGCCTAACTTATCTCCCGGTTTCTGGACGGGGACGCAGGCAGATTATTTCAAACTGTACGATTATTCTGCCAAGGCGGTTAAAGGGGTAAACCCGGCGTATAAGGTAGGCGGGCCGGGCACCGCAGGTGCGGCATGGGTTCCCGAGATGATCAGCCATTGCAGCAAAAATAACGTTCCCATCGACTTCATCAGCACACATTCTTATGGCGTAAAACAAGGCTTTCTGGATGAGTATGGCAATTCGGGCACCGTATTAAGTAAAGATTCACTGGCGGTGAGCGGTGACGTTTTGAATTCCCGTAAACAAATTGCGCAATCCGCGATACCCGGCCTGGAACTGCATTATACGGAATGGAGCTCATCCTACACTCCCGCAGATCCTGTACATGACAGCTACCACGAAGCAGCCTATATTTTGGAAAAAATAAAACAAGTTGGCAATGCGGCCAATTCCATGTCATATTGGGTTTTTACCGATGTCTTTGAAGAGCCCGGCCCGCGGTTTACACCTTTTCACGGAGGTTTTGGCCTGCTCAACATCCAGGGCATCAACAAGCCTGCTTTTTATGCTTATCAATTTATGAATAAGCTTGGAAGCACTGAATTGGCCAGTACCGACACCCGTTCATGGGTTTGTAAAAATGATAAAGGGGATATTCAGGCATTATTGTGGGACTATACCTATACTTTGCCGGATTCTGTCAATAATCAATCCTATTATATCAGGGATTTGGCCGCTAAACCAAAAGGGAAAGTGAAACTAAACCTATCGCATGTGCCTGCCGGGAAATATACTATGGAAATTTATAAAGTAGGTTATCGGATAAACGATGCCTATACCAACTATGTGGATATGGGCAGGCCAGGCCAGTTAAACAGGCGGCAAGTTGAAAAATTAAAAGTAGAAAATGGCTCGCCCGTTGCCAGACAGAAAATTGAAATAAAGCCCAACTCTGTGTACTCCCGCGAATTTAATATCCGGGAAAATGATGTTGTCCTGATAAACCTGATTAAAAAATCGTAACCCATGAATATATCAATACCAAAATTGAAAAGAATAAAGAAGGTATGCAGCTGTGTGCTGTTTTTTTTCCTGCTGATAGTAGGCGTGGCAAATGCACAACATATACTGAATGATAACGAACAGAAAGAAAAAATCCGCTCCCTGGTCAGCCAGATGTCTTTGCAGGAAAAGGTGAGTCTGCTGCACGCGAATTCCAAATTTTATGTATCCGGGATAAAGCGCTTAGGTATCCCGGAATGGGCGCTGAGTGACGGGCCGCATGGGGTACGTGCTGAAATTAACAGGAATGATTGGGCTTATTCGGGCTGGACCACTGATTCGGCAACCTGCTTTCCTCCGGGAACGGCCCTGGCTGCCACCTGGAATCCCGAACTGGCTTATCAGCAGGGATTGTCATTAGGGGAGGAAGCCCGGTTTCGAAAAAAAGATGTTTTGCTGGGACCTGGTATCAACATTATTCGTTCGCCGCTTTGTGGCCGAAATTTCGAGTACCTGAGTGAAGACCCTTTTCTAATTTCAAGGATGGCCGTTGCCTATATAAAAGCCCTGCAGTCAAAGGATGTGGCGGTGAGCGTCAAACATTGGTTAGCTAACAACCAGGAAACACACCGGGATTCTATCGATGTGCAGATGAGCGAAAGGGCTTTGCGCGAAATTTATTTGCCCGGCTTTAAAGCCGCTGTCACTGAGGGTGGGGCATATACAGTAATGGCTGCCTACAATAAATTCAGGGGCGACTGGTGTTCGGAAAACGCATATCTCGACAGGCAAATTCTCCGGAAGGAATTTGGATTTAAAGGCGTCTTAATGACCGATTGGGCCGCAGCGCATACGACCGTGAAGGCTGCCTTAAACGGGCTTGATCTGGAAATGGGTACCGATAAAAAAGATTACAACGAATGGTATTTCGCCGATCCCCTAATAAAAGCGGTAGAAGAAGGAAAAGTGACGGTATCGGTAGTTGATGAAAAAGTAGCGAATGTGCTGCGTGTCATGCTCAAGACAAAGATGTTTGATGAAGGTAACCGGGAAAAGGGAAAAATGAATACACCGGAGCATCAAAAGGCAGCGTACAATTCAGCGGCTGAAGCTGCGGTACTGCTTCAAAACAAGGGCAACTTACTGCCGATCAATTTCAACAAAATAAAATCGGTCGCTGTCATCGGGGATAATGCTACCCGTAAACATTGCGCAGGGGGGCTTAGTTCCGAAATAAAAGCACTATATGAAATAACACCCTTGCAGGCCATTGAGAAAAAGTTCGGGACTCAGGTCAAAATAAATTTCGCTCAGGGATATGAAAAACAATCTACTTTCAAAGAAGGCAGTAACGGGGGGCAGGCAAATTCAGATCATGTGGATTGGAAATTGGTTCAGGAGGCTGTAAAAGTTGCCCGGGAATCAGATGTAGTGATCATTTTCGGCGGTTTAAACCACGATTTTGATACGGAATCTTTTGACCGCCAAAATATGGACCTCCCTTATGGACAGGAGGTTTTGATCCAGGAAGTGGCCAAAGCAAATCCGAATACTGTTGTTGTCATGGTAGCCGGTTCTCCTGTAAAATTAGCGGGTATTGTTAACCGGGTGCCTGCTATTCTATGGTCGTGGTATGGCGGTATGGAAGCCGGCAACGCGGTGGCTGATGTATTAAGCGGCAAGGTAAATCCATCTGGTAAATTACCTTTTACCATACCGGTGACGCTGGACCAGTCGCCTGCCCATGCCTTGGGTAATTATCCTGGAAAAGATCTGAAAGTAAATTACGAGGAAGATGTTTTGGTGGGTTACCGCTGGTTTGATACAAAAAAGATACAGCCCCAGTTTCCTTTTGGATACGGACTCTCTTATACCGGTTTTGTACTCAGTAATTTTTCGACAGACAAGAAAAGCTATGAAAAAGACGATACCATTCATGCAAAATTCCTGATTAAAAATACTGGCGGGCGTTACGGTGCGGAGGTTGTGCAATTGTATGAAAGCGATCCTGTCAGTTCTGTTTTGCGTCCAGAAAAAGAATTAAAAGCTTTCCAAAAAGTTTTTCTGCAGCCAGGTGAAACGAAAATAGTTGAACTGCAGGTAAAGGTCAAGGATCTGGCTTTTTATGATGAAACGAAAAAATCATGGAAAGTAGAAGCCGGCGAATTCATGCTGCAATTAGGTAATTCCTCACGCAATATTTCAAAAACGGTAAAAATTTCGGTTAAATAAATAGGATAAGCTGCCACATTCAAGACAGTTCGGACGGGCAATTTAGCCTGGGACAGTTATGAACATTCGGAAGGTAAGGTTGATTTTCAATGGTTTGATTTTGGGATGAACATGATCTACTTTTAATAATTTAAATGTATGCCTTAACGCACTTTTAATTCATAAGTATCCTTTTAATTCGTTGTTGCAATAATAAATAAATGTCGGTTTTGTATAAAACAAAGTCCCTTTAAATTAAACATTTGGGGCATCCTTTAAGCTAAATTTGATTTGCCAATTATCAATTCCTTATAATGAATTAATTGGAGAACCAATTATTGACCGCTATGCTTCTTCCTGTCTGCAGTTAGGTAATTCATCACGTAATATTTCAAAAACAGTAAAAATATCAGTTAAATAAATGAAAATACAAATCAAACAGCTTTTGATGATTTCAACGCTGTTGCTTGCTACCTTGTCGGTTAAAGCTCAGGAATTATACGTGGGAACCAATTATCATCCTCACGATGATAAAGACCAGGAAAAAATAAAAAAAGACATCGGATTGATGAAAGCTGCCGGATTCAAGGTGGTTCGGATGGGCCATCTGGCCTGGGACAGTTATGAACCCGCTGAAGGTCAATTCGATTTTCAATGGTTTGATTTTGTTATGGATATGATGAATAAAGCAGGGATCAAGGTGATTTTGGATATCGCTGTTCGCCCGGCGCCTATTTGGCTGCACCATAAGTACCCCTCCATTGATGTGACCAGCCCCGGGGGCAATGCGCAATATCCCAACCATCGCTACATGGAAGATGTAGGTGATCCGATGTATCAGAAATATGCCATCCGCTATGCGGATACGCTTACAAAACATTATGCCAAACATCCCGCTCTGCTGGCTTTTGGTATTGATAATGAATCTGGTGATGGCCCTATTTCATACTCAGAAACGGTGAGAAAAAGGTTCGTCGTTTGGTTGACGAAGAAGTATTCGAACCTGGACAATTTGAACAAAGCTTGGGCGACACAACGTTGGTCAAGACGGATTAATCAATTTGATGAAGTTGGACTGCCCGTGACCGGTGAAAAAAACGGATCCCCGGAGAAAATACTGGATTTCAGGCGTTTTATATCTGACGAAGTTAATCAATTACTCTTTAAAGTGATTGGAGTGGTTAATACTAACGCACCCGATGCCCTAACTAATACCAATGCCTGGTACTACAGCGCGTTGAAATATTTTGACTATTCAGAGATGGCTTATTCAGGCAAAATGTCCCGGGAAGGCGCGGGCTTTTATCCTGGTAATTCTTTAACTACCAATTGGGGGGTGATGAATGCCTTGTTCGGAATTGCCCGTATTCAGTTTGAAAGTACAACCCCGTTCTGGTGCAGTGAGTTTACTACGATGACGGCCGTTCCCAATTCGATTAGAAAATCGGCCTATGCCACGTTAATGTACGGTAATCAAGCGGTTTGCGGATGGACCTGGCAAAGTATGTGGTCGGGCGAAGAACAATACCTCGAAGGGATGCTTGATTGGGACGGAGTTCCCAACCGTAAATATGAAGAATACAAAAAGATAGCAACAGAGTTTAAAAAGATCGAAAAATACTTCCCATACAAACCCAGCCCGCAAGTTGGCTTAGCATTCTCGTTTCCAAGTCAGATAGCCAGTAGTTCTTTCCCCGAGGCGCAGGACCAACAGTTACAGAGCTGCTGGAATCTGTTTTATAACCGTAATATGGATGCCAGTGTTGTTGAGATCAGTAAAAGCCCATTAAAGTATAAATTGCTTTTTGTACCCGGTGTAACTGTAATGGATGAAACCACTGCCAATAAAATCCGGGATTTTGTAAAAAATGGCGGAACTGTTGTTATGACCAGTAACTCCGCTGTGGTTGACGAAACCGGGAAAGTATTTGCGTCCACCCATCCGGGACGTTTAAGCGATGTGTTCGGAATACGGGTAGCCGGTTATGAAGAAACAGAGCAGATGAACGAAGTATCCCGTCTGTCGTTGAGAGGCAAAAAAATTCAATTAATTTATCAAGGGAAAACTATTGGAACTGAATCAAGCCGATATGATGTTATCCAATCTAAAGGCGCTGAAATTCTTGGAAGTATAACCAGCCTTGATAAAGATTACCCGATTATTACCGCTAACAAATACGGTAAAGGCAGGGCAATTTATGTCGGCTTGCCGGCAAGCGCCGATGTACTGAACCCATTGCTCGATAAACTGATAGATGAACTGGACATGAAAAAAGGACCACAGGTACCAGTGGGCATCATGGCCAGGCAAATTGACAGGAATCATTTTTTATATCTGAACGTAACGGGAGAACCAAAGGAAATACCGATGAATAGGAAATCGCAGAGTATTCTTTTTGATAAAAGTTATACCGGCAATTTTACGATAGCACCCTACGAGCCGGAGTTTATAGAAGTAAAATAGATTGAGTTTTATTCATGAAACAATTGAAAGTGATCATTCTTAAACAGTGTTAAATGCAGAAAATTCAGACCTTAATTATATCCTCAATATTGTTTATTGCCTCCTTATGGCCGGCTGATGGTAATGCGCAAACAAATTTATATGTTTCTGTTAAGGGCAATGATGGTAATCCGGGTACGCAAAGCAAGCCATTGGCTTCTATAAGCGGTGCATTGGCCCGAGTACGGAAAATTTCGGGAGCCGTTTTCATCAGGCTCTGCGGAGGTACCTATTATTTGAGTAAGCCTGTTGTGTTTACCTATGCCGACTCCAGGAAGGATAATGAACCACTGACTTTGACGAGTGTTGACCATCAAGAGGTGATCATCAGCAGTGGCGCTATGTTGGGCCGTTTGAACTGGACGGTATATAAAAGCGGTATCTGGCAGGCTAAGATTGAACACGACCTTGTTTTTGACGAGCTGTTTGTGAACGGGAAATTGCAGCGGATGGCCCGTTACCCGAATTATGACCCGTCGGCACAGTTTCTTGGTGGTACGGCAGCTGATGCGATCAGCAAGGAGCGGGCTGCAAGGTGGAAGTCGCCCGCCGGAGGATATGTGCATGCCCTGCATAGTGCCAAATGGGGCGATTTTCATTATATCATTACCGGGAAAGACACCAGTGGTCAACCCATACTGAAAGGAGGCTGGCAGAATAACCGGCGTTCGGGCATGCATGAAAAATATCGGTATGCAGAAAATATTCTGGAAGAACTGGATACGGCCAACGAATGGTATTACGATAAGAAAGCGAAAAGCTTATATTATTTCCCGCCTGCATACCTTGATCTGCAGAGTGCCAGGTTTGAAACGCCGCAGCTACCCCATTTATTTGAATTCCGGGGGACGGAAGAAAAGCCGGTTAAAAATATTACGATTTCCGGGCTTACATTAACAGAGACGGTACGCACCTTTATGCTAAACAAGGAACCCCTACTGCGCAGCGACTGGACAATTTACCGGGGTGGGGCGGTAATCTACGAAGGTGCGATACGTTGCCGACTCCAAAATTGTGTACTGCATGATTTGGGCAATAACGCTGTTTTTTTTAGCAAATTCAACCGTGACTGTGAAATATCCGGGTGCCAGATTTCCGAAATTGGCGCAAGCGGCATTTGTTTTGTCGGCGACCCGAGTGCCGTACGTTCGCCCAGCTTTGAATATAACGAGTCCGTGCCACCGTCGAAAATGGATCTTAGGTCCGGGCCAAAAACAAACAATTATCCAAAAGACTGCAAAGTGTATGATAACCTGATGTTTGACCTCGGTTACGTAGAAAAACAATCAGCTGGGGTGGAGCTATCGATGTGTCAGGATATTACTGTAAGTCATAATACCATTTATGATGTGCCCCGTGCGGGCATCAACGTAAGTGAAGGAACCTGGGGAGGACATATCATTGAGTATAACGATGTGTTCAATACCGTAAAGGAAACCGGAGACCATGGTTCTTTTAATTCCTGGGGCCGTGACCGTTACTGGCAGGCGGATAAAAAAAAGCTTGATTCCATCGTTGCTGAAAACCCCGGCATGGCACTCCTTGATGTTGTGACACCGATCATCCTTCGTAACAACCGGTTCCGCTGCGACCACGGCTGGGATATTGACCTGGATGACGGATCCTGTAACTATATTATTGCCAATAATCTGTGCTTAAACGGAGGAATCAAGCTTCGGGAAGGGGTAAAGCGTGTTGTTGAAAACAATATTATGATTAATAATACTTTCCATCCCCATGTATGGTTCAAAAACAGCCAGGATATATTTCGCTATAATATCGTTGGAGGGGCATACCTGCCTATTGGTATTTCCGCCTGGGGAAAAGAAATTGATTATAACGCTTTTCCAGATTCCGGTTCACTGGCCGAAGCCCAATCCCGCGGCACGGATAGGCATTCCGTATATGGCCCCTTATCCTTTGAAGATCCCCAAAACGGAGATTTTCGGGTAAAAAAAGGCACTGCCGCCTTGTCGGTCGGCTTCAGGAATTTCGCGATGGATAGTTTCGGTGTTGTTTCTGCGAGATTGAAAGCCATGGCTAAAAAGATATCCTTCCCCTCGGTCGCGGCCGTCAATAGGCTGCGTAAAGATGATATCATCGATTTTATGGGTGCCAGGCTAAAAAGCTTGAACACCGCTGGTGAGCAGTCTGCAACCGGTATGGATCAGATCAGAGGTGTGCTGGTTCTATCAGTTGCCCCAGGATCGGCCGCATCGGGATTCCTTCAGGCTAATGATGTCATACAGGCTTTTAATCGCAGACAGGTCGCCAATCTTAAAGATCTGCTTGAAGCCCGGGGCACCATTACCGGGAAAAATACCGAAATCGTGATCTTTCGCAACCAACACCAATTGATGCAAAAGATTGAAGTAAAGATGTAATAAATATGAATTTATGAATAGAAATTTTTTTTGGGGACTTATTTTTTTCTTGTGTCCAATCGTGTTTTCCAACGCTCAAACCGGTGCGCCTAAACCATTTGGTCCGGTGCCAACCAGTAATCAACTCCGTGTACAACAAATGGAGTCCTACGCCTTTGTGCACTTTTCATTGAATACCTATACCGATCAATCCTGGGGATATGGTAACGAAGATGTGAATCTGTTTAATCCAAAGGATCTAGACTGCCGGCAATGGGCGCGTACCTGCAAAGAAGCGGGAATGAAAGGAATCATCATTACCGCGAAGCATCACTGTGGATTTTGCCTTTGGCCATCAAAATATACAGCGTATTCAGTCAAAAATGCGCCCTGGAAAAATGGCAAAGGGGATGTGGTCAGGGAAATGGCTGACGCTTGTAAAGAATATGATTTGAAATTGGGCATTTATTTATCACCCTGGGATAGAAACGACCCGGATTATGGTAAGCCGGAGTATATTACCTATTTTAGGAACCAGCTCACGGAATTGCTGACTAATTATGGGCCCATTTTCGAAGTATGGTTTGACGGCGCTAACGGAGGGTCGGGGTATTACGGCGGGGCTAATGAAACCCGTACTATTGACCGGACGACCTATTATGACTGGAAGAATACTTATGCTCTAATTCATAAACTGCAGCCAAATTGTGTAATCTGGAATGATGGTGGCGACAGGGGCGACCTTCGCTGGGTAGGAACGGAGGCAGGTTATGTAGGTGAAACCAATTGGTGCCTGCTCAATGCTACAGGCGAAGTAACCTGGGATATGTTACATCATGGCCTGGAAAACGGTAATGCGTGGGTTCCTGCTGAAGTGAATACATCCATCAGGCCGGAATGGTTTTATCATCCCGGCGAAGATACAAAAGTAAAAACGCTGCCCCAACTAATGGAAACTTATTATCACTCCATTGGCCGTAATGCTACTTTCCTGCTTAACTTCCCGATCATGCCTAACGGTTTGATCAATGAAAGAGATGAAAAAGCAGCCCTGGAATTTGGCAAAGCGGTTAAAGAAGCTTTTGCCGTAAACTTGGTTAAAACGAAGAAGGTAACTGCTTCTAATGTTCGTGGCGGCAATAAAGCGTTTGGCGCTGACAAAACTGTTGATGATAACAAAGACACATACTGGGCGACAAACAACAACATAAAAGCCGCTTCGCTGACTATCAATTTAGGTAAACCAACTACATTCAATCGTTTTCTGGTGCAGGAGTACATCCCCTTGGGTCAACGGGTGAAAGCATTCAACGTTGAAGCCCTTGTTGATGGTAACTGGAAAGAAGTTGTCCATGCGACGACGATTGGTTACAAACGTATTCTTACATTCCCGAGCGTGAGGGCAACCAAGGTTCGCTTTAATATTACCGATTCAAAAAGTTGTCCGCTTATTTCCAATATCGGTCTTTATGACGCGCCACAGATCTTGACGGCTCCGACCGTTATCCGGGATCAATCCGGTAAGGTCATGATAACCCCTGCCGATAAAGAATCCGTGATTTATTACACATTGGATGGTAGCACACCGACCCTGAAATCGGAAAAATATACTGGCCCGTTTCAGGCCGATGGAAAATTAAATGTAAAGGCAATCGGCTGCGATGCTAACACGGGCAAAAGCAGCCCTGAGGTAGAGGAGAAATTTGACCTGCCCCGTACGGACTGGAGGATCTTAGGAGTGGATGGGGAAAAGGCTAAAGCAATTTTAGATGGAGATCCTGCTACTGTATGGCATCAAAGCAATGATAAAAAAATGCCGGTTGATTTGGTGATCGACCTGGGAAAAGAAGAAAGTCTGTCTGGATTCAGGTATTTACCCGATCCTGGTTTATGGGGTCCCGGCATTATCACCAATTATCAATTTTATGTTTCGCCCGATAATAAAGAATGGAAACTGGTTGACGAAGGCGAATTTTCCAATATCAAAAACAACCCTTTGATGCAAATTAAAAAATTTGCGGCTGTAAAAGCTCGCTATATCAAACTAAGAGCATTGAAGAATACAGAGGGCAACGATAATACAGGGTATGCAGAAGTAAATGTGATCACAAATCAGCCTTAATGTTATTGTCCGGTATTTCAGGAGCCGGTTATCAATTTAAATTATGAACAGACATAAACACTTTAAAAATCAGGTGCATAAAATATCGCTTTTGGGGATCGCACTTTTCTTGTTTTCAGCTTTATTCCCCGTTGATGCAACAACACAAAACAGATCAAACCCACGGTCTGAAAGAACAAGGGAGAATTTTGACTTTAATTGGCTGTTCCATAAAGGTGATATAGCTATCAAACGGGCAGTGAAAGCTGGTGGTTATGGCGGTTTAACAGATATCAATGTAAAAGTTGAAACAAATAAAGAAACCATTATTGCTTATACCGATGTCGGTAAAGCGGCTACATTTAAACCCGAAGACTGGAAGGAAGTAAATCTTCCGCATGATTGGTGTGTAGAGGGAACATTTGTTAATGATAAATCAATCGGTAGCTCTCCTGCCGTCAGCGGATATTTGCCCGGCGGAATAGGCTTTTACAGGAAAGAGTTTGAAATACCGGAAACTGATAAAGGAAAAAAAATATCCATAGAATTTGATGGAATTTTTAGAAATAGTACTGTTTGGGTCAATGGTCAGCTCCTAGGCAACCACCAAAGCGGCTATACACCTTCAAATTATGATTTGACAGATGTTTTGCGTTACGGCAACGAAGGAAAAAATGTTATTTTGGTAAAGGTCGACGCCACTGAATATGAGGGTTGGTGGTACGAAGGATGTGGGATTTATCGGCATGTTTGGCTCAATAAAACCGACAGACTCCATGTTGACCGGTTTGGTACCTATGTTACTACCTCTTTAGTTTCGCCTGCTGAAGCCACGGTAACTGTAAAAACCAATATTAAAAACGAATACGGCGTAGTTAAAAACATTACACTCATCTCTAAGATTGTCGATAATAAAGGAGTTGTACTTGACACAAAAACTTCATCTCAGGCAATAGAGCCGTTTGGCACAACTGAGCTTTCACAAAAAGGAGCTATTCAAAAGCCCTTGCTTTGGACACCCGAAACCCCCGACCTTTATAAGGTATTGACTGAAGTTTCTGAAAACGGGATTGTCATTGATAATTACGAAACGGCTTTTGGGGTAAGGACAATCGAAATAAACCGAAATGGGGTATTTTTAAACGGAAAACTTTATCCGGTGAAGGGTACCTGCAACCACCAGGATTTTGCAGGGATTGGCGTAGCCCTTCCCGATAAAATAAACGAATACAAATTAAAATTGCTCAAAGAAATGGGGAGTAACGCTTACCGGTGTTCCCATCATCCCCCTACTCCCGAACTGTTGGATATGTGTGATAGGATGGGTTTACTTGTATTGGACGAAAATCGGATGTTGGCGAGTTCTGAAGAAGGGATAAAGGATTTGAAAGCCATGTTATACAGGGACCGTAACCATCCGTCCATATTTATGTGGAGTATGGAAAATGAAGAATGGATACAAGGTACGGTAACCGGAACGAGAATACTGAAAACACTGGTTGATATCACTCATAAAATTGATCCAACCCGGCCTGTGACTGCTGCCATGAATCATGGACGGAACGAAGGCGGGTATAGTGATGTGTTGGATGTTGTGGGATATAACTATGGAGACAAGGGTTTGGCATATGTGAAAGACCATGAAAAATATCCCAACCGAGTTGAGTTTTGTACAGAAGCCACAAGTTTTATTTCAACTCGAGGGGAGTATCAGAACGATTGGGGAAAAGGTTATGTTTCAAACCTCGGGTTATGGCAACCTGATTGGGGGCCACTGCCCGGCGAAGACTGGGCGGACATTGTTAAATATCCCTATCTCGGAGGGTTGTTTGTTTGGACAGGTTTTGATTACCGTGGTGAGCCTACCCCATACCAATGGCCATGCGTTACATCTCATTTCGGGTTTATGGATATATGTGGTTTCCCCAAAGACGGGTACTACGCGTACAAAGCGGCCTGGACAAATAAATCAGTAGTACATATTTTCCCCCATTGGAACTGGCCAGGCAAAGAAGGAGACAGTATAAAGGTGCATTGTTACACCAACTGCGACGAGGTGGAGTTATTCCTTAACGGCAAAAGAATAGGCAGGCAAAAGGCAATTCCCTATACTAAACTGATATGGAACCTGGTATACGAGCCCGGTAAACTGGAAGCGAGGGGTTATAAAGGCGGAAAGTTGGTGACCAAAGACGTTGTTGAAACAACAACCGCTGCGACACAGCTGGCCCTGAAGAGCGATTGTGCCTTACTAAAAGCTGACGGTAGCGACGTAGCCGTTATTCGGGTGGCACTTAAAGACGCCAAAGGAAGAGTTGTCCCTACAGCAGGGAACCTGGTAAAGTTTTCAATTGAAGGCCCTGGAAGAATTATTGGCACAGGTAATGGTGACCCCAGCGGCCATGAACCGGATAAAGCCAGTCGGCGTACGGCCTTCAACGGATATTGTTTGGTGCTGGTCCAATCAAATAAACAGGCCGGGGAAATCAGGTTAAAAGCTTTTTCCGAAACCCTCAAAGGAGACATGGCTGTTATTAAAGTCCAATAAAGTTAAAACATTGTTTCTCCAAAAATTACAGATCATCATGAAGACGCATAAAACTCACAGCATTACATATTATGCTAAAGCAATAGTTACAGCCCTGCTGTTTTTGACTGGCCATATCGTATGCCAGGCGCAAAAATCCAATAAAACAGAGCGAAAACAATTATTTGATTATCAATGGAAATTTTTTCTGGGAGATACAGCATCTGCAAAATCAAGAGATTTTAACGATGCCGAGTGGCGGAACCTTGATCTGCCTCATGACTGGAGTATCGAAGGCAAAATTAGTCCTAAAAACCCAACTGGGGGTGCTGGAGGATACTTTCCTGCCGGCATTGGCTGGTACCGGAAAACTTTTAAAACCCCGGCTGAATGGAAAGGCAAAAAAGTCTCCATTTATTTTGAAGGGGTTTATATGAATGCTGAAGTTTTTATTAATGGAAAATCGCTTGGAGCTTACCCATATGGCTATTCATCGTTTAGTTATGATATTTCGCCTTTCCTGGATTTTGATCATGAAAATGTGACCGCGGTGCGGGTGGACAATTCGCAGCAGATGAACAGCCGGTGGTACAGTGGATCCGGGATCTATCGCCACGTTTGGCTGATGGTTACCGACATTGTACATATAGGTGATTGGGGCGTTGCCATTACAACCCCCGATGTGTCTGCAAAAAAAGCTACCATTGAAATTAAAACCCGGGTAAAAAACGAAAGTAATCTGCCTAAAGCCATTGTATTAAGTACCCGCTTGCTTGACGCAAATGCTAAAAACGCAGGTAATGCTCAAATGAAGATAGAATTGCCTGCTAATAGTGAAAAAGAGGTGGCACAAATCATAAGCGTAGCATCTCCTATGCTATGGACGCCGGAAAAACCCGATTTATACGATGCCCGGATACAGGTGCTGCAAAACAAAAAAGTAGTTGATGAAACGAAAACAAGTTTTGGTATACGTTCCATAAAATTTACCGCGGAAAATGGATTTCAGCTTAATGGCAAAACTGTGAAACTTAACGGCGGCTGTGTGCATCATGATAATGGTTGCCTGGGCGCTGCCGCCTTTGACCGTGCAGAGGAACGCAAAGTCGAATTGCTTAAAGAAGCTGGATTTAATGCTGTAAGAACCTCCCACAATCCACCTTCCGAGGCTTTTTTAAATGCCTGCGACAGGCTCGGCCTGTTGGTTGTTGATGAATCATTTGATTGTTGGAAAGCCGGGAAAAACAAATACGATTATGCCCGGTATTTTAATGAATGGTGGAAACGCGACCTGGACGCCATGGTTTTGCGCGATCGTAATCATCCCTCAATCATCATGTGGAGTATTGGCAATGAAATAGTGGAACGGGGTACATCCGGTGCTGTAGAAACAGCCAAAATGCTTGCAGCTGCTATAAAGAAATTAGACACTACACGGCCCGTTACATCCGCCGTTGTGGATAATGGCAAGAATTGGACAACGCTTGATCCTCTTTTTGCGGCGCATGACATTGCTGGTTATAATTACCACTTGGGAAGTGCACCGTCGGACCATAAGCGGGTGCCTTCACGAATGATCGTTCAGACGGAGTCGTATCCTAAGGATGCTTTTGCCAATTGGAAGTTGGTGAAAGACAATAATTATGTCCTGGGGGATTTTGTTTGGACAGCCTTGGATTATCTTGGAGAATCAGGGATAGGCCGTTGGTATTATTCGGGTGATATGCCCGGTGAACACTGGGAGCATGACTTTTTTCCATGGCATGGTGCTTACTGTGGCGATATTGACCTGATCGGGTGGAGAAAGCCGATCTCGCATTATCGGAACCTGTTATACAATAATATCGAAAAGTTGTATATGGTTGTTCGTGAACCCGAACCGGAGCCCTTAGAGATCAAAACAACGTGGTGGTCGGTATGGCCCACATGGGACAGCTGGACCTGGCCGGAATATGCAGGAAAGGCCATAGAGGTTGAAGTGTATTCCAGGTATCCCAGGGTGCGCCTTTATTTGAACGACAAACTCATAGGCGAAAAGTCAACAACCGAAGAAAAGGAATATAAAGTCGAATTTGCAGTGCCCTATGCGCCTGGTCAACTTAAGGCGGTTGGCGTGGTTAACGATAAGGAGATGGAATCAACCGTTTTGCAAACTTCCGGAGATGCTGCTAAAATTCAATTAAGTGTTGATCGAAAGGAGATAGTGGCTAATGGACAGGACTTGTCTTATGTTACTATAGAGCTTACCGACAAGAATGATATACTTCAGCCAAATGCGATGAATCGCCTGCTTTTTGAAATCGAAGGGCCGGGGGTAATTGCCGGAGTATCCAACGCGGATATGAAAAATACGGACTCTTACGTTGGGAATACGCACAAAGCCTGGCACGGGCGTGCTTTGGTTGTCATTCGAAGCACTCACGGTGTAGGTGATATTAAATTGACGGTCAGTTCAGTTGGTTTATCAGGGGCTAGTTTAAATATCAAAGTAATTTCCGGAAGAAATAGGTAAACAAGAGGCATTATATCTGGCTTGTACGCAGCAATTTTAAAAGGTTTGCTCATATACGTATCCGCATGGTTGTAGCGAAATTTATCATAAATGTCTGAGAATAGCTGTCAATGGTTAACAAATATTATATATAAATTCGCTAAAGGGCTATGAAGAAATATCAAAAATATATGGTGCTGATATTATGGGCTTTGTTTTCCATATCGGTATCACCGGCAAAAGCACAGCAAACACAATATCAATATTTATCGGGTACAGATAAGGATCACACGGTTGACTGGGATTTTTATATCAATACCGGTCAGAAAAGTGGCTCCTGGAGCAAAATAGCCGTCCCTTCAAACTGGGAGCAGCAGGGCTTTGGTACTTATAATTATTATAAAGACACACAGAATCCCGAAGAGCAGGGGAAATACAAGTATCATTTTAAGGTACTGGCGCCAGCAGCTGCCAAAAACGTTTTCATAGTTTTTGAAGCTTCCATGACCGAAACCGAAGTTAAAATAAATGGAAAACTTGCTGGCCCCATACATCAGGGAGGTTTTTACCGGTTTAAATACGATGTTACACAGCTGCTTAATTATGGTGGTGATAATTTACTGGAGGTAACAGTTAGTAAACGATCAACAAATGAATCCATTAACCAGGCAGAGCGCAAAGCCGATTTCTGGCTGTTTGGCGGTATTTTCCGCCCTGTTTACCTGGAAATTGTACCCAAAACATTTATTGACCGGATAGCTATTGACGCCAAAGCAGATGGCACGTTAACGCTTGATGTATTTACCACCAATGCGAATAATAGCCACACGATAAAAGCGCAGGTACAAAAACTTAACGGACAACCGGTAGGTAGGCCTTTCAGTATAAAAATAGCCGGCGGAGGGCAAAAGACCACTTTGCAGCAGCAGGTGAAAAATATTTTAACCTGGAATCCAGAGTCACCAAATTTATATAATCTCGTGGTATCAATTAATAGTTTGCAGGGTGTAGTTCATGTGATAAAACAGCGTTTTGGTTTCCGTACCGCAGAGTTAAGATTACAGGACGGTTTTTATGTAAACGGTAAAAAAGTTGTTTTTAAAGGTGTATGCCGGCATAGTGAATGGCCCGAATCTGGTCGTGCATTGAGTAAAGATATCAGCCTGATGGATGTTAGGCTGATGAAGGAAATGAATATGAACGCGGTAAGAATGTCGCATTACCCTCCTGATCAGCATTTTCTGGATGTTTGCGATTCGCTCGGCCTTTTTGTACTGGATGAATTGACCGGCTGGCAAGCCAGATATGATACCGAAGTTGGTAAAAAACTGGTAAAAGAGTTGGTAGTAAGGGATGTAAACCACCCTTCTATAGTGATATGGGACAACGGCAATGAGGGCGGCTGGAATACGGACCTGGATACTGAGTTTGCTAGATATGACCCTCAGCATCGTCTTGTGATCCATCCCTGGGAAAAGTTCAATGGTACGGACACTAAACACTATCCAGATTATAATTATGTAAGCAACTCGGTTTTATACGGAAGGGATGTGTTTTTCCCGACAGAGTTTATGCATGGTTTATACGATGGTGGGCAGGGTGCAGGATTAGATGATTTCTGGAACCTGATGAGCAGGCACCCGTATTTCGGCGGCGGGTTTTTATGGTCATTTCATGATGAGGGGGTAGCCCGTACAGACAGGAACGGACAAATAGATATACAGGGTAATGCCGCGCCCGATGGCATACTCGGGCCTCATCGTGAAAAAGAAGGTAGCTTTTATACCATCAAAGAAATTTGGTCACCAGTAGTGATTGAAAAAGCTTTTATACCAGCAATATTCGACGGCAAATTGGAGGTGGAGAACCGGTATATTTATACCAACCTCAATAAATGTTCCTTTAAATGGAAACTGGAATCCTTACCATTACCCGGCAATACTGATCTGAAAGGGAAAGTTAATGCATCAGGAAGTGTGGCGCCGATAGATCTTGAACCGGGTGGAAAAGGATTTTTACAACTCAATTTACCAGCAGATAGAGCAAACAGCGATGTATTGTATTTAACAGCCATTGGCTCTGATAACAAAGGGATCTTTACCTGGAGCTGGCCATTAAGATCACCAGCAAGCGAGATCAATAAGTTTATTGCACATACTACCACCAAACCTGTAACTGTAGAGCAGGGCGAGAGCCTGGTGGTTAAAGCCGATGGTATCAGTTATTATTTTGATACCCAAACTGGCTATCTGCAAAAAGTAATTACCAAAAAATCAACCATTTATTTAAAGGATGGACCGGCGCTGGCAGGTACAAAACATACCCTTAAACAACTCAAACATTATACAGTAGGCGATGATGAGATAGTAGAACCAGTATATGAGGGAAGCCCCCGCTTTAACATAAAATGGACATTCAGTAACGGTAAACTGGCAACGCTCGATTACCAATTTGATGAAAAGGGTGAATTTGATTTTTCAGGTATCACCTTTAATTATCCGGAAGAACAGATAACCGGGATGGAGTGGGAGGGGCGCGGCCCATACCATGTTTGGAAAAACAGGCTTAAAGGCCTGCAATTTGGCGTTTGGCACAAAGCTTATAATAATACCATAACCGGTGAAAGCTGGAACTATCCCGAATTTAAAGGTTATCATGCCGAAGTATATTGGGTGACGATTGAAAACAAACAGGCTCCATTTACTGTGTACACCAATCAAAAAGGTATGTATTTACAAATGCTGAAACCTACTAAAGCCGCAGGTTCAGGTAATGATAATACTGATCCACCTTTTCCAGAAGGTAACCTGGGGTTTCTGAATACCATCAGCCCAATCGGTACAAAGTTTCAGCCGGCCAACAAATTAGGTCCGCAAAGTCAAAAAAACGTATCACTCAATTATACACCGGTAAGCGGCAGTTTACGGTTTGACTTTCAATAGAAGCTGGTTGCCAAGTTACAATGAAATGTTTTTAATAGAGGTGGTAGCTGTCAGCATGTAAAAGATATGGTGAACAATCTTATTTAGGCCTCGTTACGCTTCACGGTTAGATGATTACCGGGTATTATATTGGGGACGATATTAATAATGATGTATCAAAATATATTGTTATTGAGATATCAGTATAAATAATTGAGAAACCAGTACAAACTCTACCGGGTTTCAGCCATATATCTTTGTTATTAATTAACCAATTAATTAACACCTGAAATTTACCTTATGAAAAAAGCTCTTTGTGTGCTGTTAGTAGCAACATTATTTACTGCGTGTAAAAAAAATAACGCAGAACCAACACCTGCCAGTGGCAAGGTTGAAGCAAACTGGTCATCGTCAGCTCAGTATGCTTCCTGGCAAAACGATGGATATACGGTTTATAACAATATTTGGGGCAGTGGGGCCGGTTCGCAAAGCATCTGGGCCAATTCCTATAGTAACTGGGGAATTTGGGCCAATCATCCAAACACCGGTGGTATCAAATCGTATCCGAATTCAACAAAGTATGTCGGGGTAGCATTAAGTAATCTTAACAATTGCAGCAGCAGTTTCAATGTAACTACGCCGTCCGGCGGAGCGTGGGAAGTTGCATACGATATTTGGGATAATAATAATCATTATGAAACTATGTTATGGATGAATTCTACGGGAAATACCGATGGCAGCGGAAATGTTAAACCGATATCATACAACTGGAATGCCGCGGGTAACCCGGTACCTGTATATACCAATCAATCCATCGGCGGTCACACCTGGAATGTTTTCAGGGGTAACAATGGGAGTAATGATGTTTTTTCGTTTTTAAGAACGAGCAAAACAAACTCGGGTACGGTTGATGTGAAAGCAATTCAAAACTGGATAAAGGGGCAGGGATGGTTTGGTAATATCACTTTAGGTAATGTACAATTTGGTTATGAGATCACGTCTTGCTATGGCAATAACGGGTCAGGCGCGAACTTTACCACGAACAGTTATTCGGTGAATTATAACTAACCCTATAAGCATAAACTACCGATTCGATCTAAACTTTAAAACTCAGTTAATGATCATGACCAGCAACGGCATGATCATTTTTTATGGGTTTAGCTGAATTAGTTTAGTTAATTGAATAAAACGTAATTGCTTTAATTATAATCTATTGAAAGGCTTTGAACATTTGGTCTATATTTTTGCCCATCCTTATCCCTTCCTTTTTTTTAAGTTACCATAGCTTCAACCCTCGGAATATTATTTCAGTACGGCGTGTCTAAATGCTGGTTTTGAAGAGCGTTCCACCAATTATCAATTGAACCAATATTTGTTTTTAACCTAACAGGCAGCTGAGATTCTGTTGAGATTTTAGGATGTGTTTGAAAATTCACTAATGAACTGTGATATGCTTTTTAATACGGAAGTTTCGCAATCGATTGCAGGTTCAAAAACATTAAATAACCTTGATATCAAAAGAATGGAGATGTTACCGGGAAGATGGGAGGAGATCATCAGGATGAGCCCCAATTTTACCCATAAATATAATTACGTTTTGATCCGAATTTCTTACCGTCAGCTATTCTTATCCTTCAATAATCAGCCAATTATTTCACTTAAATTTTAAATTCATGAAAAGAAAACTACTAACAAAACTCCTGATTTTTATCGGGATGACCTTATCAGCTCTAATGATAAGTCTACCCGGTTTTTCCCAAACGGGAAAAACTACCGGCAAAGTGTCAGGTAAAGAAGATGGAGCCTCTCTATCCGGCGTAACGGTTAAAGTAAAAGGTAAGTCCGAGGTTACGAATACGAATTCGGAAGGCGCATATTCCATAAACGCGGTTCCGGGAAATACGTTGATTTTCTCGTTTATTGGTTACGATCAAAAAGAGATCACAGTTCCGGCATCAGGCATGCTCAACGTAGCCTTATCGAAAGCTACTAATAACCTGAACGAAGTAGTCGTAATAGGATACGGTACGGCGCGAAGAAAAGACCTGGTAAGCGCTGTTAATGTGGTGGCGGCGAAAGATGCAGGAGCCAATACATCAACAAGCCCTGCACAATTATTAATAGGTAAGGCGCCAGGTGTTCAGGTAGTTACTGCGAATGGTTCCCCAGGTTCAGATGCGCAAATTATTATACGTGGTACCGGCTCTTTTACTAATGTTAGCCCGTTATATGTTATTGATGGCATACAAGCTGATGCCGGCTTGTTCAATACGATTAGCCCGCAGGACATTGAGAATATTACCATATTGAAGGACGCCGCTTCAACAGCAATATATGGAGCTTCGGGCGCTAACGGCGTTGTGATAATTACAACAAAAAAAGGTAAAGCCGGCCCCACTCAAATATCATTTACATCACAGATGGGTTTTTCAACTATACCCAAAAAACTCGATCTGCTAAAAGCAACCGATTATGTAGACCTCATTAAAGATGTTGCCGTTACCAACAATGTTCCAATACCGGCAAAACTTAACACGCCGTTTGTTTTGGTTGACAGAAACGACTGGCAAAATGAAATTTTTAAAACAGCCTTATCCACTCAAAATGATGTAAGTATAAGCGGCGGAGGCGACAAGGTTACCTATAATATGTCGGCAGGATATGTAACGCAGCAAGCCACGATTAAGGATTATCTCTTTAGAAGGTTTAATAACAGGTTCTCGCTTGACGAAAAATTAGGCCGTTTTCATTTCGGACAAAGCTTAAATTTGAGGTACACTAAAACGCGGGGCCAAACAGCGGGTATAGGTAACGCCCTCACTTACGCACCTTATCAACCCATTTATGATCCTTCAATTACGGGCGGTTACTCCATCTTGACCAATAATGACGATAACAGCAATGCTATAAATCCATTGGCGGACCTAGGCCTGAAAACTCAAGGCAGCCAAGACATGGTATTATATCCACAAGTATTTGCTGAAGTGAAAATTATCGATGGTTTAACCTTCCGTTCGCAAGCATCAGCAACATATGACAGTAATGGAAGTGATTCTTATCAGGTACCTTTCGTAACTGCCAATAAACTGGCTTTTGACCGCCAAGCGGGCCATGCGTACGGTAGCTCCTCCTATTACATCATTGAGAACTATTTGTCCTATAACCATACCTTTGGTAAACACAATATTTCGCTAACAGCAGGCACAAGTTACATTGATGCAGGAACCAGTAGCTCTGCTAGTTTAACAGGTACAGGTATGCTGACCGATGCGGTAAAGGACATTGGCGTAGCCCCAACTGTTACCGTAACAGGCAGGTCATCGGGTTATGCCACTCAATTTGGCGTTCAACAATCTTATTACGGACGTTTAATTTATTCTTATGACGATAAGTATATTCTTTCAGCCAGCTTAAGGCGTGACGGGTCTTCCAACTTTCTCCCGGCAGTCCGTTACGGCAATTTCCCGAGCGCGGGCTTTGCATGGCGATTCAGCCAGGAAGATTTCGTAAAAGCGGCTCTTCCATTTGTCAGCGATGGCAAACTGCGTGTAGGATGGGGACGTACAGGTAACAACCGGATCGATCTTGGCAGAACCGATGTATTAACATTTAACGGATCGCCTGTAGGAAACCTGGTATATTCTTTTGGTCAGACTGAGAAATTCGTTAACGGAACAACAGCTATTACAATTGCCAACCCGAAATTGCATTGGGAAGCAACCGACCAAACCGATGCCGGCATTGATCTGGCATTTCTCAACAACAGGATAACTTTTACCGCCGATTACTACAATAGAAAAAGCAGTGGATTATTAGTAAATATACCTGTACCGCCAAGTCTAGGGGTAGGCTTAAATACAAGCAACAGTTACGAGACTGTTAACGCGGCTAAGGTGCAAAACAAAGGGTTTGAATTTCAGTTAGGTTACCGTTCTGAAATACAAAAGGATTTTAGCTATAACATAAGCGTTAATGGCGCTTTTAACAATAATAAAACATTAGCGTTAGACCCCCAATCGCCAACTCCAATAATCGGAGGAACTACTAGCGTGCAGACAATGACTATGCCGGGTATTGCTATTGGGTCATATTATGGTTATAGAGAGGATCATGTAGCCAGAGACCAGGCTGAAATTGATGCGTTAAATCAAAAGGCACAGCAGAAAACCGGCGATCCGACTAAGGTTTACCAGTCTGGATTGCTTCCCGGCGACTTTATATTTAAGGACCTGAACGGTGACGGCGTTGTTGACTCAAAAGACCAGCAGGTTTTAGGGAGCGCAATTCCAAAGTTTACGTATGGCATTAACGTGGGTGCCACTTACCATAATTTCGACCTTAACGTAGTATTATCAGGCGTGCAGGGCGTGCAGATTGGAAATGATTTGAGGGCTTCCACTTTGGATTTCGCAGCGACAGGGCATAATGCCTCAACCGACATATTAAACAGGTGGAAAAAACCGGGTGACAATGCCAAACTGCCAAGAGCAGGACAGAATGCAACCGGAACAGGAAATGTAAGGCCGTCAGATTTCTTTATCGACAACGGCGCTTATTTACGTGCCCGTAATGTAACTCTGGGCTATACTTTAACAAAAAATGCTTTAAAATCATTTTCGGGTAATGTGTTGAATAAACTGCGCATATATATCGCTGCGCAAAATTTATTTACCATAACCGGTTATAAAGGATATGATCCCGAATTAAGTACAGTAAATGGGGATAACAACGCGAACGATACTATTTTTAGCCGCGGTATTGATACAGGCCAGATCCCGCAGGCGCGTACATTTTTATTCGGGATACAGGCAGGATTTTAAGTAATATTTATAAAAAATACAATTATGAAAAAATATATAAAATTTCTTATAGCGGGAGGGCTTTTAATTCTCTCGATAGGATGTAAAAAGAATTTGGATCTGGTTAATAAGAACGCTTATACTTATGATACTTATTTTACCACCGATGCTGCCGTAAATCAGGCCGTTGTGGCCACTTACGCTGGTTTGTTACATACAGGTTTGTGGGCTCGCGAGTGGTATTATACTTTTGATTTGTTGGGCTATGATGCCAAAAATAATCAGCCCCTGGTAGGCGACCTTCTGCAGTTGGCTCAATATAATTTTGGCGCCGATCAGAACCAGGTAGGCCAAACCTGGGCAGCGTTATACCAGATAATAGCGCGTGCTAACGTCGTTATTGATCGTGCCCAGACATCATGGAAGCCGGCTAATGCTACAGAGACAGGTCACCAAACACAATATATTGCCGAGGTTAAATTTTTGCGTGCTTATGCCTATTTTCAACTCGTTAATTTGTACGGGCGGGTGCCTTTGCGTACCAAATTTATACAGCAGCCAACCGCTGCCGAGATTAACCTTGGAAGGTCATCCGTTGCCGACATATGGGCATTTATTGAACAGGATTTGAAAGATGCTGAAGCAGGCCTTCCTGTTTCATACAAATCTGCTGACGATTATGGACGTACTACACAAGGCGCTGCAGTTGCTCTTTTAGGTAAAGCTTATTTATATGAAAAAAAATGGACCCAGGCACAAACCGAATTGCTGAAGTTAACCCAGGCACCTTTCAGCTATTCACTGGCACCGGTTTATAATGATCTTTTTGATGATCCGAGACAGGATGACCCTGCTTTGAATCCTGAAACTATTTTTCAGGTAATGAACCAACAATGGACAGATTGGGGTATAGGTAACCAATACTACCTTTTTGGCGGTCAGGAAACCTGGGGTGGAAAAGCCACCCATTCTGGCCGTGCGCAGGAATATGGTTTTAATGATTGGAACAATGTACTTGTAACTACATCTGCTGTTAAAGCTTTCACCTATCCCAACCCGCAAAACCCATCTGTGAACTACGTAGACCCCCGCGCAGCTTTCACCTTTTATGGCGATGCTGCAAGTGGCGGACAAACAAAATATTGTCAGCAATGTACCCCTGGAGGTGCTGTAGATTATCCCTTCGCTACAAAAGGGTATGCGTGGCTAAAATATGAATATTATAACAAACAATCGTCATTTGGTGGGCCACAAAGTGGTATAAACGGCCAGGTAATACGCTATGCCGACGCATTGCTTATGCTGGCAGAAGCTTACATACAACAAGGTAATACAGGAACACAGCCAATGGCATTGATTAACCAGGTACGGAGCAGACCAAGTGTTAATGCTCCTCTTTATACTTCGCTGGGTAGCCAGACAGAAGCCATGAACATCCTAATGCGTGAAAGACAGTTAGAACTGACCGGCGAACAAAGCCGTTATTTTGACTTGATACGCTGGGGTATCGCAAAACAAACCATAAATTCTGAAAGGCAAGTTGAGGACGGTACACGGCCCTTTCAAGATAAAAATTTATTGTTTCCCATACCTTTAGCGGAGAAAAATGCTAATGCTTCAGTAGCAAAAGATATTTCCGGCGACTGGAATTAAAGTCTCCTGATTTAGATAAAAGAGCCTGCAGCATTTCATGTTTCAGGCTCTTTTTTGCATGATTAGATGCCAAATGTCCATGATAAAAGGGCCACGCCGAAATAGCCGATTGGTATTATGAATAAAGGAGCGGTTACCAATTAATAAGTTCATTCAAAATAAATGAATAATGGAGGAATCACAATTTGAAAAGCTAAAATCAGGAATCGATTTAATTCAGACTAACACATCATGGACAGGGAATAACAATGATGAACTGGAAAAACTAAATGAAAAGATCGAAGTCATCCTCAGTATTTTAGATGAAAATACTGGGTTATTGCGGGAATTAATTCGTGTTATCAAAGATCAAAAAAGCTAATAAACTGATAGATTTTGTTCTGTAGTTGAAAATTACAATAAAAAGTCGACTACTTTATCTTTAAAAATGAACCTGTATTTTTTTTCAAAAAAAAGCAAATATTGTAAATGATTGATTTTCAGTACTAAATGTATGTGGATTTCGTACCCTCCCTCACCGCTGAACATAAAAAAGCTTGCTGATCATTGATCAGTAGGCTTTTTTAAAAGAAAAGTTTTAAGTACCCACCTTTTGACTGAGGTCCGAACTCAGCCTCTGAACCAAAAGTGACCTTAATGTAATAATGTTAAGGTCTTTTTTGTTTTCAGCTGTTTTATAGGGCTGATACAAGAGCCATGTATATAGTTTATAAGGGATACCAGGGAAGCAAGGTGAATTGATTTGGTTGTTATAATGTAGCGCTCTTTTCAACAATAACGTTTCTTGCCGACATAGAAGTAGTTCCTGTTGGGCCTGGTGTGCCTGATGAGCCCTCCATTTGATAGTCAATAATAATATTCAAGCCCTTACCTACAAAGTTGGCTCCGGTTTGCGTACTTTTTAATGAACCATCAATCCAGTATTCTATCGAAACATCAGTTGCATTGGTTTTTGTCATATACACCGAGTAGGTATGCCAACTAGCTGGACTGGAGATTGCTGTCCCTACACTTGACCAGCCACCGCTGGCATTTTTGTAGGTATTTGTCCAGCATGTTGTACTTCCTTTAAATTCCATAAAATCGCTTTCTGGTGGCCAGCTGGTAGAGCCTGTTACCCAAAACGCGGGCCATGTACCCGTTTGTGAAGGGCATTGAAATTCTCCCTTAAAATGCCATTTAGGCCATGAATCGTCAACAACAGGTATTGTTTTTGCATAAATAGTGCCCGAATAATAATGAATGGCGAGGTAAGGGGATGATGAACTGTTACCAACACTGCCGCTGGGGGCGCTGGTTAAAGTAAGTACCCCTCCTGATACCGAGATGTTTTCGGCACGCATACGTGCTGATCCATTATGATCTGATCCCCAGGGATACAAATTGTTCCAGTAGGTGCTAAAGGAGTTAAATGAATTAGCCGGAATAACATTTACCCACGAAACGGCATTCGTTTTTAACGTGGATGAAGATTGATCAGCATTTGTAATTTGATGTGTAGCTTCTTTTTTGCATGCCAAAAACATGGTAAACAAAAACATAGCCGTGAGCATGTGAGTTAATTTTTTCATAATAAGATTTCTTGTAAGGTAATTGGTTTGCTTCCCTGGTATTCCTTATTAATTGGTAAGACAAATGAAGGGTAAAAAAAACGGCTTAATAGGGGGCAAATCAGCCTTTTATGGGGGGCAGTTTATAGAGATTTTGAGTTTTCAAAACCGGAGAACAAATTTTGATAGGGGTAATATATGGTAATATAGTACACCAAACATTTAATAAATTTGATTGACTAATTATTTACTGAGGTGAAATGTTTTATTGGCCAAAACTTATATTGAAGAGCAGAATATTCATTTGTGCCTGTTTTATTCTTTTATGCTATTCGGCCCTGGCAACAATAATTAATCAACCAATCAGGTATTTAGGTATTGAGAATGGCTTATCGAACAATGCTGTTACCTGCATTTACCAGGATCATTATGGGTTTATGTGGATGGGCACTTATGACGGATTGAACAGGTATGACGGTGATCGGTTTAAGATTTTCAGAAATATATGGGGGGATACTAGGTCATTAGCTAATAATCACATTACTGCAGTTGACGGTACTGGTGATAAAATATTGGTTGGGACGCAAAAGGGCCTGGTATATTATAATTATGCTGATGCTTATTTCTATCATGAATATTATCAACCAGGACAGGGCACTCAAAAATTAAAAATAACCGCTAACATAAATGCAGTGATTACGGATAATGCTGATCATGTTTATGTTGCCGCTGACGAAATGGGACTGCTGGTTTATAATAAAAAGCTAAATTTATACAAGCAGGTTGCTTTAAATAAAAAGTATAATTATAATATACAAGCTCTCGCAATAACCAATAAAGGTGTATGGCTCTTTGTAAAGGATATTGGGTTATGTCTGTATGATGCACAAAAAAATAGCATTACCGGATTTAACGGGCAACTCCAATTTGCCAGTTGCCTGATCGATGACGGGCATAATCATATTTGGATAGGAACTGAAAACGGGTTATATATCTGTAATATCAATACCCGGAAAATTAACAGATTTAATCCGCCTTATAGTAAACTTACCAGTGATAACATCTTTAATTTAAGCCTCGATGAAAAAGCAAATTTATGGATAGCCACCAATGGCGGAGGGCTGAATATTTTAAATACCAGTACCAATAAACTAAGCTATATAGTAACCGGCGAAGAAAAAGGATCTTTACGTAGTGGTGCCGTAAATGCAGTTTATCAGGATAAAGAATCAAGAAAGTGGATAGCAACATTACGTGGAGGCGTTAATATAGTAGATACTGAAAACAAACCTTTTGATCAGTATAGCCATGACCCTTTTAACAAAAATACCGTCATCAACAATTTTATACTTTCTTTTTGCGAGGATGAGCTGCATAATATCTGGATCGGAACAGATGGGGGAGGGTTAAGCTATTGGAACACTAAAAATAATGTATATAGCCACTATATACACAATCAGGAACGGGGTTCATTAAGCAGCAATTTTATTGTCAGCATTATCAAAACCTATGATAATAAAATATGGGTAGCCACATTTAGCGGTGGGATTGATGCATTTAACAAATCAACCGGGCGTTTTAAGCACTATACCTGTTATAATACTTACACTAAAACAGCCGATAAAAATTTATGGAAGCTATATGAAGATTCGCACCACCATTTGTGGGCCGGAACAACTCGGGGAGGGGCTTTGTATTTATACAACCGGAAAGCTGATAGGTTTGAACTATTTGATAAAAACCTGGTTGATATACATTCATTATATGAAGATCAGGAGGGAAGGCTTTGGGCTGGGGATTATACCCATTTAATTAAGATTGATACCCTGAATAAAAAGCACCAGTATTTTACCGTTGGATACGCTATACGATCTATCGCAGGAGATAAATTACATCGGTTATGGGTTGGAACGGAAGGTGGTGGGCTTTTGTTATTTAACCCTGATCACAATACCTACAAAAGATATACGCAAATTAATGGCCTGCCCAGCAATTCCGTACTTAATATCCTGGTTGATGATAACAACAATTTGTGGTGTAGTACCTATAATGGGTTAACCCAATACTCGCCGCAGAGTAACAAGTTTACCAACTTTAATGTATCAGACGGCTTGCAGAGCCATCAGTTTAATTATAATGCTGCGTTAAAGCTTCAATCGGGAGAAATGCTATTTGGTGGTATTAACGGTTTTAATCTTTTTAATCCGGATAGCATTCAGATCAGAAACCACCAGCCCGGTCTTCGTTTAACCGGGTTGAAAATAAATAACATTGATGTTGAGGGCAATAGTTCGCATACAGGATATCAACCTATAGTTAACCTCAAAAAAATTATATTACCCTATGACCACGCAACTTTAACCATTGATTATACAGCGCTTGAATACTCATTTCCTGATAAAATTGATTATGCTTATTACCTTGAAGGATGGGATCACGGTTGGAATTATGTAGGCAAAATGAAAACGGCATATTATACCCGTTTAAATGAAGGAGCTTATACACTTAGAATTAAAGCAACCGATACTAAAGGGCATTTGACGACCGAACAACTGATAATTAAGGTAACCATTATGCCGCCGTGGTATCGGACATGGTGGGCCTATATATTGTATGCACTCATTATTTCGGCAATTGTATATGCATTCTGGACATACCGCGTAAGACAGGCAAAACTTCAATTTGAAGTTGAGATTGCCAACCTTAAGGTGGAAAAAGAAAAAGAGCTTAATGAAAAGAAACTATCATTTTTTACAAACGTTTCGCACGAGTTCAGAACACCGCTAACTTTAATTATTAGTCCCATTAAAGATCTGCTGAATCAAAATAAAGGCAATGCCGATGAGTTGAATATTATTTACAGCAATGCTCGCCGCTTGCTTGGTTTGGTTGATCACCTGCTGCTTTTCAGGAAAACAGAGAGCGAAAACACACAACTAAAAGTAAGTAAATTAAACTTTGTAAGTTTATGTAATGAGGTATTTGCCTGCTTTATTCATCAGGCCAGAGTTAAAAAGATAAATTACACCGTTCACAGCGCCTGTGACCAGATCGATGTATACGCCGATCTTGAAAAAATAGAAATCGCCCTGTTTAACCTGATATCTAATGCTATTAAGTTTACGCCCGACCATGGAATCATCAATATTATAATTCAGGAAGATGAAGAGCAGGTATATTTTAAAATCACCGATAACGGCATTGGTATAAATACAGATATAGGCGATAAATTATTTGATAAATTTTATCAGATCAAAGATAAAAACTACTTCAGAACAGGCTTTGGCATAGGTTTATACCTGGTAAAAGTTTTTATTGAAATACATCAAGGCAATATCAGTTATTCAAACAATGTAAACGGCGGAACCACTTTTGTACTGAGTTTACCAAAAGGAAAAAAGCATTTTGCTAGTGAGCAGTTGGTTGAAGATATTACGCCTGATTATACTTATGTTAATGAATTTATTGATCATGATAACAAAGATGCCATTGTTGAGGAAGAGGGGATTAATAAACTCGAATTATTCATTTCAGACAAGCATTCTATTATCATCATTGATGATAATGATCAAATGAGAAGCTATATCAGGAAGATATTTGCGCTTGATTACACTGTTTTTGAAGCTGATAATGGTACGGTTGGTTTTGATCTGATAAAAAAGCACGTCCCGGATGTGGTCATTAGCGATATTGTGATGGATGGTATGGATGGGTTGGAATTATGTAAGATGGTAAAGGAGGACCCGGCCATTAATCATATTCCTGTTATTCTGTTAACTGGTGATGCTACCCCTGATATTATGGTAAAAAGTATAGAGGAGGGGGCAATTGACTTTTTACGAAAACCATTTGAAAAAGAGTTGCTTATAGCTCGTGTCCGAAGTGTTTTACGGAGCAAGACCGAGCTGCAAAAGTATTTTTATAAAGAAATTACTCAAAAAAATGCAACACGGCAGATATCTAAGGAGCATAAGGATTTCTTAAACAATTGCATCGCTGTTATTGAACAGAATTTTACTGACGAGATTTTTGATGTTGATGTATTAGCAAAAGAAATGAGTATAAGTTATTCAACACTTTTTAAAAGAATTAAAGGCATTACCGGACAGTCTGTTAATAATTTTATCAGGTTTGTGCGCTTGCGTAAAGCCGCTGAGCTTTTGATCCATACCAATTGTAATGTTAACGAAGCCGCCTTTCAGGTTGGGTTTAGCGATATGAAATATTTTCGCGAACAGTTTAACAAACAGTTTTGTGTAAACCCCTCCGAGTTTATAAAAAAGCACCGGGCAAATTTTCAAACCTCTTACCGGATGAATGAATTTGTTAAAGAAAATCCGGTTAAGTAATTAATGATTATTCTGCTGCCTAACGTTTATTGATTTTGAAGGACAGCAGAAGCTCTGACAATAAAAAAATAAAGGTTCTTTTAACACTTATTTTTCTTGAATTCTCATCAAAAAGGCTAAAAATGCTTAAAACAGGTATTTTAACCCCCACAATTTATAGTTTTACCCCCCTCACACAACGGTAAATAACGCTTATTTAGTTTCAACCGGTTAGCAATAGTATCAGCTTTTACTATTCTTCTAAAACAATTATAAACTAAGCCATCAGTATGAAATGTTCAAAAACCAATAGTAGGATTTTGCCTCGCTGGATATTAAATCTGTCAGGTTAACACTTATTTATTTCCAAATCATTATTAAACTTATTTAACCCTAAAAATTATGAAAATAAAATTTACTTATTTAACTCGTTACACCATGTGGTTATTGATGATAATGCTCATAAGCATAAGTCAGTTAGCCTATGCGCAAACAAAAATTAATATTAAAGGCCTTGTAAAAGATGCCTCCGGCAATGTGCTACCGGGTGCTACCATTAAGGTAGCAGGTACCAGCCAGGCTACCGTTACCGATGTAAATGGTGTTTTTAAGATCGAAGTAAATGATGGTGCTACACTAAGCATATCATTTGTAAGTATGACAACCAAAACCCTTCAGGTTAACAAAAGCAATACTGTTGTTGAAGTTGTGCTCAAGGAAAATGGTAAGCAGCTCAACGAAGTTGTGGTGGTAGGTTATGGTACCCAAAAACGGTCAGACGTAACAGGTTCGGTAGCATCAGTACCAAAAGCACGTTTGTCGCAGTTGCCGGTAACCAATGTGTTACAAGCTCTTGAAGGAGCCGTAGCGGGGGTAAATATTACCACAACATCCTCTGTGCCTGGCAGTCAGCCAGCGGCGCTTGTCAGAGGGCAAAATTCTATTACAGCAGGCTCTGGCCCATACGTAGTTGTTGATGGTATCCCGCTCTCCAAAACAGGCGGTTCATTAAATGATATCAACCCTAATGATATTGCCTCCATGGAAATATTGAAGGATGCTTCGGCCGTGGCCATTTATGGTACTAACGGTTCAAATGGGGTAATCCTGATCACTACCAAGCGGGGTAGTGGTGGCAAACCAGTGATCAGGTATAATGGTTATGCCGGGACGGAAGATCTGGCCCACATATTGGAACCCCGGGATGGGGCCTCCTATATTCAAAAGTATGCTGATTATTTAAAACAAACCGGTCAAACACAAACCAGTCCCGTACCAAATGCGTCTGAGCTGCCTAACTATAATGCCGGCAGAACAATTGATTGGGTAAAGGAAGCTACTCAACAAGGCGTTATGCAGGATCATAATGTAAGCATTTCAGGTGGTAGCCCCGATGTTAAATATTATATTTCGGGCGATTACCTGAAACAAAAAGGGGTAGTAAAAGGCTACCAGTATAACAGGATAAGCATACGTTCAAATCTTGACGTTAATGTAACCGACTATCTTACCATAGGAACATCCTTGTACTATGCCAATAATAACTATGATGGAGGTCGTGCTAATTTGTTGTTCGCTACCGCCATGAGTCCTTATGGTAATGAGTATAATGCCGATGGTACCTATACAATTTATCCTATGAACCCGGAACTGTTATATACCAACCCTTTACTGGGCTTGGTTACTGATCAGCTTAATCGCAGTGTAAATCTTAATGGTAATGGTTATGCCGAATTAAAATTTGGTGGAGTTTTAAAAGGGTTAAAATACCGTTTAAACACGGGTTACACCTATCTCCCAACCCGTAATGCCAGCTATAGCGGCCGTTTAGCCAATACACCATTGGGGGCTGCCAGCGCATCAAGTTCTGAAACCAACAGCTACACGATAGAGAATATCCTGACCTACACTAAGGATATTAACAAACACCATTTTGACTTTACCGGTTTATACAGCGCACAGCGCCGCAGGTACTTTACTACTACGGGTACGGCCACCGGTTTTGTGAATGATGAATTGTCATACAATAACCTGGGTGCAGGCGCTACGCAAACTTCATCATCCTACTCAGACAGGTATGCACTTAATTCACAAATGGGACGTATCAATTACTCTTATGATGGCCGCTACCTGTTCACGCTTACTGCCCGCCGTGATGGCTCGTCCGTGTTTGGCGCAAGTACTACTAAATATGGCTGGTTTCCTTCTGCTGCCCTTGGCTGGAACATCAGCAATGAGTCATTTCTTAAAAACTCAACTATTGTAAATAGCTTAAAATTAAGAGGATCATACGGACGGTCAGGTAATGAAGCCGTATCTGTTTACAGAACCATCACAACCGATGGTACAGTACGTTCTCCTTTTAATGGTGTTAGTACTATTGGCGTGCTGGCCAGTAACCTGGGTAATACTAACCTGCATTGGGAAACTACCCAGGGTGCAAATATTGGTGTTGATTTCTCGCTGTTAAAGAACCGGATAAATGGCGCTGTGGATGCCTATTCAACTCATACTTTTGGTTTATTATTAAACAGAAGCTTACCTGCTATTACCGGGTACTCATCGGTGTTGGATAACATTGGTAAAACCGCCAATAAAGGTGTTGAGGTTACGTTGAACACCCGCAATCTTGACGGTAAGAATTTTAGATGGGAAAGCACCTTTGTTTACGCAACTAACAAGAATAAAATTGTTGAATTGTATGGCGATGGAAAAGATGATCTGGGAAACAGATGGTTCATCGGAAAGCCTATCGGCGTTATCTATGATTATAAAATGACCGGCGTTTGGCAGACAGGCGAAGATGCGTCAAAGCAAGATCCTGGAGCAAAGCCAGGCGATCTTAAATTTGCAGATACTAATGGCGATGGTAAAATTACTGCTGATGACAGGGTAATACAAGGCCAAACCTCACCCAAGTGGACCGGGGGTATAACCAATACCTTTCACTACAAAAACTTTAACCTGAGTGTGTTTATCCAAACGGCGCAGGGCATGCTTAAGAATAATGCTGATTTAAACTACGCGGATGAATCGGGCCGCAGAAATACACCTGTTGCTATAGGGTACTGGTCGGCAACAAATCCCACCAATTCATTCCAGTCATTATCATATACCAACACCAGGGGCTATGGCTATCCGCGTGATGCCAGCTTTACCCGTATTAAGGATGTTACATTTAGTTATGTAGTACCGCAAAGCCTGCTTGATAAAATAAATGTAGCCAGTTTAACTTTTTATGTAAGCGGCCGTAACCTGCACACCTTTACCAAATGGATAGGCTGGGATCCGGAACAAACTTTTTATACCAGGGGAACATCAAATTCCGGAGCTAACCAGTCAGCATTTACCGCCGATTGGACCAATAACTATCCGGTAACCCGCACATTTGTTTTGGGTGCAAACATTTCATTAAAGTAAAGATAAATCAAAAGACATGAAAAAGTATTCAATTATATTATTTGCTGTATCAGTGGTAATTGCTTTTGCATCATGCAAAAAAAGCTACCTTGATGAAAAGCCATATTCAACTTACACGCCATTAACCCTTACAGACTCATTAGGGTTTGAAGCCGCATTAGTGGGCTTATATAATTATGAAAGCACTATCCTCACTTATTCCAGTGCCCAGGGTTGGCCAAGTGTATGGCAGGTTGGTACAGATGTAGCCAATGCCACCGCCAATCAACAAGGTATTGAAGTGCCTTATTACAATTATGCCCAGCTAACCTCAACTGATGGGGCCGCATCATATATATGGGGCAAATATTATTCAATGATAAACAATGCCAATATCATTATTGACGGTGTAGAAAGTTCCTCAGCAAAAATTGGCACCGTAGGGAAAAATGCAGCTGATGCCGAAGCGAAGTTTTTCAGAGCATATGCTTACAATAACCTGGTTACGCTTTTTGGCAAGGTGCCCTTGGTTGTACATACACTTACCGCGCCTAAAACAGATTTTGTACGTGCATCTCTTGATGATGTAAATGCACAAATCGTAAACGATCTTACCTTTGCCATCAGTAATCTGGCTGACCTTACTGCGGGCACAGGTAAACTAAATTCACAGGGTAAACCTGTTGGCCGTGCCAGCAAGTATATGGCTATGCAATTATTAGCCGAGGTTTATTTGCGTATGGGTAAAAATGATCTGGCTGAACAGCAGGCACAGGCCGTTATTAATAGCGGTAAATTTAGCCTCATCAAAGCCCGGTATGGTGTAAGAGCAGGCGGAGCAGGCGACTATTATTCTGATATGTTTGTTTACGGGAACGAAAGACGCGCCCAGGGAAATTCCGAAGCTATATGGGTGCTTGAGCAGGAAAATCCAAGCTCGGTAGTAGGTGGTAATACCGATGCGGCGCAACAGCGCCGGGTTTGGGGAGCAGCCTATTACAATATCAGCGGACTGGTTATTTCCGATACTTTAGGTGGCCGTAGTATTGGCAGGCTCAGGTTGAGTAATTGGGTGTTATACGGTCTTTATCCAACGGGCGACATGCGCAACTCGCAGTATAGTATACGCAGACGGTATTACTATAATGATGTTACTAAACCTGCTATTTTTGGCCAGCAAGTGCCATTTACAGGTCCGGATACCTTGTATAAAATATGCCCAAGCACAACCAAGTGGGGCGCTTATGATCCAAATGATGTTTTTGGATATGCCATGATCAAGGATTTTATGATGATGCGTTTAGGCGAAACCTACCTGTTACTGGCCGAAGCACAAGTAAAACAAGGTAAAACCGCCGATGCTGCAACATCAATAAATGTACTCAGAACAAGGGCAAATGCACCACAGGTTACAGCTGATCAAATGACCCTTAATTTTGTTTTAGATGAGCGTGCCCGGGAGCTGATTGGGGAAGAAAATCGCCGGATGACATTGATGCGTACAGGTACTTTGGTTGAACGCTCCTTGCGCCTTAATTCAAATGATGTTCAGCACCCAACAACCGGTTTGGCAGCTAAAAACTTACTCTTGCCTATCCCACTGTCTGAAATTCAATTAAATAAAGATGCTGTTTTAGATCAGAATCCCGGATATTAATTTTTTAATAAATAAGGGCTTATATATAGGCCCTTATTTATTACTTTAAACCTGTATAATATAGTTTTATTGATCAGGCTTTTCTTATGACTATACGTAAATACTGTTTGCTTCTTTTTGTTGTTTCCTATCATGTACTGCCAGGTTATGCACAGCTTATTTCGATTAAAACTACAACCATTGGCATGGGGTGGGCAAATAACTCGGTCAATACGGTTATTTTTCGTAAAAATTCGCTGGTAACTTATAAAGGCACACAGTATGCGGCCTATTATGATAATGATCAGTTTGTGGTACTGGCTAAAAGACCAAGTGGTTTTAATCAATGGCAAATTCTGCGCACACCTTATCAAGGCGATGCCACAGATGCGCATAAAGCCATTTGTATCATGGTTGATGGAGCCGGTTATCTTCACGTGACCTGGGGCCATCATAACCAACCCTTAAATTATGCTGTGGGTACATCGCCGGGCAGTCTTGAACTGTCAGTCAAAAAAACGATGACCGGCGATAAAGAAAATAAAGTATCCTATCCCGAATTTTATAAACTACCCGGCGGCGATCTGTTATTCCTTTACCGCGATGGTGCTTCGGGTAACGGCAACCTCATGCTGAACCGCTACAGCACAACAACTAAAAAATGGAGCAGGGTACAGGACGGTTTAATTGTTGGCGAGGGCAGTCGTAATGCTTACTGGCAAATGGTTATTGATAAACGTGGTATTATACACCTGTCATGGGTGTGGCGCGAAAGCCCAGATGTAGCCAGCAATCATGATATGTGCTACACCCGCTCAACAGATGGCGGACTTACCTGGGAAAGATCGACCGGCGAGAAATATGTTTTACCCATAACAGCGGCCTCGGCCGAGTACGCTTGTAAAATACCTCAAAAAAGCGAACTGATTAACCAAACATCCATGTTTGCCGATGATGAGGGGCATCCCTTTATTGCCACTTACTGGCGCGAAGAGGGGCAAACTGTTCCTCAGTACCATTTGATTTATAATAACGTTGGTAAATGGCAGGTAAGTAACCTGGGTTTTCGTAAAACAGCATTTAATCTTGGCGGGGGAGGGACAAAAAATATACCCATATCGCGCCCGCAGATCATTGCCTGGAATCAGGGCAAGTGGACGGCAGCAGCTCTTATTTTTCGTGATGCAGAACGTGGCGATAAGGTTTCGGTAGCCATAACTAATGATCTAAATAAAAATAAATGGCAGGTGAGCGATCTGTCGACAGCAAGTGTTGGTGCCTGGGAACCAACATACGATACAGAGCTATGGCAGGATAAAAAGATAATCGATCTGTTTTTACAAAAAGTTGTACAGGTTGATGGCGAAGGCCGGGCCAATATTCCGCCACAGCCAGTACAGGTATTGGAATGGAAAGCCACCAAAACGGATAAAAGAGTAAAATAAAATTAGTATGATAGCTGCTTTTTATAAAAAACGAAAATGGTTAACCCTCTTATTGATGGTGGTATTGATGGGTATTGGCCGATATGGCAACGCCCAACAAAAAGAATTTCGCCCCGGGCAGTTATGGCCTGATAATAAAGGCGTACATATTAACGCACATGGTGGTGGGATACTTTACCAAAAAGGTACTTACTATTGGTTTGGAGAACACAAAATTGCCGGAGGGGCAGGCAACAGAGCTATGGTGGGTGTGCATTGCTATTCTTCAAAAGATCTTTATAACTGGAAAGACGAAGGTATTGCTTTGAGTGTTTCTGATGATCCTCAAAACGATATTGCCAAAGGCTGTATACTGGAGCGCCCTAAGGTGGTTTATAATAAACTCACTAAAAAATATGTGATGTGGTTTCATTTGGAATTGTTGGGCAAAGGCTACAGTGCTGCACGTGCCGGTGTTGCCATAAGTGATAAAGTAACGGGCCCTTACCAGTTTATTAAAAGTTACCGCCCAAATCCCGCACAGATGCCTTTTTACCCGGGCATTGCTTTAGAAAGCGAGAAGGTGAATTGTGCCAGCCCGGCTAATAAAAGCGACGGCTTTTTTTGCCGCGACCTGCCAGGTGGGCAAATGGCACGCGATATGACTGTTTTTGTTGATGATAATGGTAAAGCTTACCATGTTTTTTCGTCCGAAGAGAATTTTACACTGGATCTGGCCGAGCTGACTGACGATTATACCGGACATACAGGCAAGTTTATCAGGGTATATGTAGGTCATCAAACAGAAGCCCCTGCGTTGTTTAAACATAATGGTATATATTATATGATAGGTTCAGGTTGTACCGGTTGGGATCCCAATGCGGCACGGTGGTTTTCTGCTCCAAATATATGGGGTCCATGGACGTATCATGGTAATCCTTGTAAGGGCACTAACAGTGATATTACTTATGGGGGGCAAAGCACGCACGTCTTACCTGTTGCGGGAAAAAAAGACGCTTTTATTTTTATGGCCGACAAATGGACACCGAAAGATGCTATTGATGGCCGGTATTTATGGCTGCCCATCAGTTTTAAAGGGGATGATATAGAGATATACTGGGTAGATAGCTGGAGTTTGGATGCGTTTAAAAAGTAGTATGAAAAGGTTAAAAGTATCCGGTCAATTTTTTGTATCAAGAAAAGCTGTTTAACTGCACAGATGGCCGGAGTCGAACCGGCACTATTTTTCCGCAGGTTTTTGTGACCAGCGCGTTTATCACACCATCAACAACAAAGCCCGATACTTTCGTATCAGGCTTTGTACCCAGCGCCGGAGTCGAACCGGCACGGTTTCCCACAGGTGTTTGAGACCAGCGCGTCTACCAATTCCGCCAGCTGGGCATACTCTGATTGTAAGTGGTATTCCTTACAAGCGGGCTTCAAATGTATCTCAACTCTCTTTAATTCGCAACATATATTTTTGTCTAAAATAAATTTCCGCAATTTCATTGAGGCGGCTTTCCTGTGCGGTATGATCCAAACCTGCATAGTCAGCGGTAAGGCTAGCGAATTTGTCATTTATATCTCCCTCAATAGCAAGAACTTCTGATGTTACTTCTGCTAGCTGTTCAGCGTCATCGACTTCCATTAAACGTTCATTAATATCCATCATTTCCATTAAAAAATCTGCTGGAAGTTGTGGTTTTGCCCCTTCAGATACCAGGTCATGCGGCTTTAAAATGTATTCCATCCGGCGTGTTGGGTCCGAAAGTACCTGGTAAGCCTTGTTATTAAGGGTTGATAATTCCAGTATTTCCTGTTGTTTCTCCTCGTCTTCGCCTGCATAAAAATCCGGATGATATTGCTTACTTAACGCATAGAATTTCTTTTTCAGCAGGGCCGCGTTAATATCAAAAGATTCAGGTATACCGTAAAATTCAAAATAATTCATAGCACGAATTTCAAGAATGTTATTGGATTAACACGAATTTAGTAAGCACTATTACATGAATATTATCAAATGACTTGAATTATTGCCAATTGTTTTAACCGGTGAAATCCGTGTCTGTTTTTTAATTCATGCTTATCACTATCTTTGCCTCTTATATTATAAAATACCACATCATGTTGTTTGAACAAATGCGGCAAAAGCCGTTCTTTATATTAGGACCCTGTGTAATGGAAAACCAGGAGCTGTTATACCAGGTAGCCGAAAAGGTTGCCGAGGCGAGTGAGCGTTATAAGGTTCCGGTAATATTTAAATCGTCATTTGATAAGGCCAACCGCACGTCTATCCACTCATATCGGGGTCCTGGTATTGAAAAAGGCATGGAAATGCTGCAAAATGTAAAAGATCGTTTTGGCTTACCTGTAACTACCGATATTCACGAACCGGGCCAGGCTGCTATAGCCGCCCAGGTGGTTGATATATTACAGATCCCAGCTTTTTTATGTCGTCAAACCGATCTGCTGGTAGCAGCAGCCCAAACAGGTAAAATAGTGAACGTAAAAAAAGCCCAGTTTTTGTCGGGACAGGACATGTTTTATCCGGCACAAAAGGTTATAGAAGCAGGTAATGATCAGGTGATATTGACCGAACGTGGGAATATGTACGGATACAATAATCTGGCAGTTGATTTCAGGAACATTTATGATATGAAGGCTTTTGGGCATCCGGTTTGTATGGATTGTACCCACTCTGTGCAACGTCCGGGTGGAGCAGGAGGCAAAACCGGTGGCGACCGCACCTTTGTACCTATGATGGCCTTAGCAGCTAAAGCTTTTGGGGCCGATGGCTATTTTATGGAGATACATCCAGATCCGGATAATGCGTTAAGCGATGGTCCAAACATGGTTAAGCTTCATGACCTTGATAAGGTATTAGCGCCGCTATTGTCCTGATGATGATTTTTAGGTTGTAGTTTTCGCGACACCTAAACAGGTTAAATTATAAACATAAAACGTATCGCGTACCACGTAAAACGTAATGAAAGATATTGCCAAAAGGGTTTTTGATATTGAGATTGAGTCGTTACAACACGTGGCTGGCTTAATTGATGATGAGTTTACCAAAGTAGTTAATGTTATACTGGAATCTACAGGCAAACTGGTGGTGATTGGGATAGGCAAATCGGGCCTTATTGGTAAAAAAATAGCCGCTACGCTGGCCAGCACGGGCACACCCAGCTTTTTTCTGCACCCGGGCGAAGCTTTTCATGGCGATCTGGGTATGGTAAGTTCT
>Ga0105237_10000346_pt1 | contig 65318 bp, 64 predicted proteins | sample KBSC24metaG_FD_81520 | JGI IMG/M metagenome (GOLD analysis project Ga0105237, IMG submission 81520) | Corn rhizosphere microbial communities from Kellogg Biological Station, Michigan, USA - KBS C2-4 metaG | ecosystem: Host-associated > Plants > Roots > Rhizosphere > Soil | place: Michigan, USA... | reverse complement strand
CTTGATCCACTCCTGGTAGGCGGTCCCGGCCGTTCCGTTCATCACGAAGTCCCAGTCCCCGCCGACGCGGAACTCGAACGCCCGCGTGGCGGTGCTGAACCCGTGTGGTCCCCACCATTGCGAGAGGTGCCGGACTTCTGTGAACGCCTCGAACACCAACTCCCTTGGGGCGCTGATGATCCGGGAGATGACTATCTCGCGGTCCGATGTCGCTGCCACCTATCACTCCTCCTGCCGTGTCTGCTTGAGGTCCTGCACGTACTCGTCCAGTCGGTCGAAGCTCTCGTTCCAGAACCGCTCGAACCCGCCGATCCAGTCGTGGACGGGTCGCAGCTGGCGGGCGTCGAGTCCGTACAGGCGCTGTTTGCCTGCCTTGCGGTCGCGCACCAGCCCGACTTCCCTGAGCACCCGCAGGTGTTTGGACGCCCCCGGCTGGGTCATCCCGAGCTCCCTGGCCAACTCGGTCACGGGACGTTCTCCCGCCCGCAGTAGTACCAGGATCTCCCTGCGCTGCGGCTCGGCGATCGCGTTGAAGACGTCCGACGTCGTCGCAGCTCGTGCCATGAACGCCATCATATTCCTATATCGGTATGCGTCAACCCGAAGGAATCTGGCAACCAATCGGCGGCGCTATTAGACACGTGTATTACCGTCGCGGCATGACGTTGGTTTCCGCGTTCGACGACGACGCGCTTGGCGACTTGGACGCCGTTGGCCTGGTCGAGGCCTACCGATCTGGAACGGTGTCCCGCACCGAGGTGATCGAGGCGGCCATCGCCCGCACCGAGAAGGCCAACCCCGAGCTGAACGGCCTGGCGTATGAGGCGTTCGACCGGGCGCGCACCCGTGCTCGCGCCACGACCGCGTTCGGCGGGTACTTCGATGGGGTGCCGACGTTCGTCAAGGACAACGTCGCCGTGGCGGGCATGCCCACCATGCAGGGCTCCGACGCATGGGAGCCGCGACCCGAGGCCGCCGACGGCGACTTCGCTCGCGCCTACCTGGCCACGGGCCTCATTCCACTTGGCAAGACGCGGTTGTCGGAGTTCGGCTTCAGCGCCTCGGCAGAGCATCCGAGGCTCGGGCCGGTCCGCAATCCCTGGAACACCGACCACACCGCGGGGGCGTCGTCGTCGGGGTCCGGCGCGTTCGTGGCCGCGGGCGTGGTGCCGATCGCACACGCCAACGACGGTGGCGGCTCGATCCGGATTCCGGCGTCCTGCAACGGATTGGTCGGACTCAAGCCGTCACGGGGGCGACTTCCCCTCGACGCCGACGTTCGCGAGATGCCGATCCGGATCGTCGCCAATGGCGTCGTCACCCGGTCGGTCCGCGACACCGCCGCGTTCTACCGCGAGGCCGAGAGGGTGTGGCGCAACCCCAAACTCGCGCCGATCGGCGACGTCACCGGCCCGGGACGGGATCGGCTGCGCATCGGCGCGTTCACCAAGTCCGTCAAGAGCGAATGCCGCCCAGAGGTCAGGGATGCGACGTTGGCAGCGGCCGAGCTGCTCGGTGGGATGGGCCACCGCGTCGAGCACCTCGGCACGCCGCCGGTACCGCAATCCTTCATCGACGACTTCTTGCTCTACTGGGCGTTGCTGTCATTCGCGTTGGTACGCGGCGGCAAGAAACGGTTCGGTGACTCCTTCGACCGCACCCGGCTGGACAACCTGACGCTCGGCCTCGAGCGGCACGCGGGCCGCAACCTGCACCACCTGCCTGCGGCGCTGGCGCGCTTGGCAACCCTGCGCAGGCGAATTCAGCGGCAGCTGCACGACTTCGACGTTCTGCTGACGCCGACGCTTGCCGCCGAGCCACCCCGCATCGGGCATCTCGACCCCACCGCCGGCTACGACCAGATCATCGAACGCCTGGTGGACTGGGTGGCGTTCACGCCGCTGCAGAACGTCACCGGCGAACCGGCGATCTCACTGCCGCTGGCGCAATCCGCGAGCGGGCTGCCGATCGGCATGATGTTCAGCGCTCAATTGGGCCGCGAGGCCACGCTGCTTCAGCTCGCCTACGAGATCGAAGAGGCCAGCCCGTTCCAGGGCATCCGGTCAGCCCTGCACGAGGGGTAGGAACGGCACGCCCGCCTGACGCCGGAACAGAAGGCGATGCTCGACGCTGGCGAACGTGACTGGGGTTCAACGCGGCGACGGCGGACGTCAAGCGATTCGTCACCTGGCGGGCCACGCCAACGGCTGCCCGAGCGTCTTCGACACCTACCTCGCGGGCCCGTGCCACCAGACGACACCGGGGCTCGCCACGCGGATCACGACGCCGGTACTCGTCGGCGACTCCGACGGCGAGTAGTACTTCGCAGGCCAGCCCGAGCGTCTCCACGGAATGCTCTCTGGAAGAAAGGAACTCGTCCGGTTCGCCGATGCCGAAGGGGCCGCCGGTACTGCCAGCCGATGGCCCGAGCGCTGGCCGCCCAGCGGTTCTTCGACTTCCTAGACGACGAAATCCGTTGCCTCCATGACACATCGAAGTAACCCGACGCCGAGCTAGTTAACTTCCGCGACACCGACCGCTGCCTTGGGTGAAACACGGCGATCTCACCATCCTTTGTGTGGAGACCCCCGCGCCCACGACCGTTCGATCACCGGCGATCGCCACCGCAGCTTCGGGCAACACGTTCGCGTGCCTCGTCCGGTTCGCGCTGGCGAACATTCGCCGCCGTCCCGAACGGTTCGTGCTGTCCGTGCTCGGCATCGCACTCGCAATCGGTTGCGTGGTGATCGTGCGCACCATCTCGTCGAGTTTCGCGATCACGGGCGCCGACTCCGTCACCGACGTCCTTGGTGGTGCTCAGCTGTGGGCCGTCCCCGCCGCCGGCGTGCACTACGACGCCGACGCGCAGGCACTCGTTGCGGCGGGACCGGCACCGGAGTTCGTCGTGCCCGACGGCTGGCGAGCGGTGCGCACGCTGTCCGGCCTCACGGACGTCAACGGGACGAAGGTCTCGTTGCGCGGAGGCGATGAAATCCCGGCCGGTGAAGCGGTATTGGGCTCGGGGCTGGCCGCCCGGCTTGGGGTGTCCGACGGTGACCGCGTGGTGGTCGGGGGGCAGGGTCTGACGGTCGCCGTCGCCGGTAGTGGCCAGAGCATGTCCGTCGCGACCGGGCTGGCCTCGACCGTCGTTGGCGAGCGCGGGTGGTGGACCATCTTCGCGCCTGCCGGTGACGAGAAGCGCCGTGATCTCGGTCCGACGTTCGGCGCCGCGGTCGGCCTGCCAAGTTCGACGGATCCGTCGGTGGTGCCGGATCCCGCTGGCTCGGGGCTGATCTATGACACCGTCGGGGGTACGGGTCCACTCACCTTCGAGGGGAAGTTCTCGGCCCTGTTCTCTGGCCAGGTCACCAGCAGCACGCTCGGCTTGATCTCGATGATCGGCCTGGTGCTTGGGTTCATCATCGCCTTGTCGTCGTTCCTGGCCGCGGTGGCCGAGCGCAAGCGTGAGTTCGGCATCATGGCCAGCATCGGTTTGGCCGACGAAGTGCTCTACTTCTTCCTCGTCGAGTCGGGCATCGTCTTCGTGGTCGCCTATCTCGTCGGCGTACTCGGCGCGGGAGCCGCTGTGGCCCTGGTGATTCCAGGTATCGCGACGCCGATGGCCTGGCTCCAGGCTTCCGCCATGGTGGCCGCGTTCTTGCCTGCGATGGCGATCGTCGGCGCGCTGGTACCCGTGCACCGGCTGCTGCAACAACGTCCGGTCGATCTGCTGGGAGGCCGCTAGATGCTGACCAAGGGCCTCGCATACGGCTGGTTGTCGGCACGCCGTCGGATCGGCGAAATGGTGCTGCCCGTGGTGACCACGGCAACCGGTGCCTTCCTCGTGGTCATCGTGTTCGGGATGTCCGAAGGAATCCGCGCCCAGTCCGCGTCGCTCGGACACGCCGACGAGATCGGGCGCGCACTGGTGCTCATCGTCATCACGGTGCTGTTGGTCGGTGTCGTGGAGGTGGCGGTCGCCACCACCAGGACGGTGGCTCACCGTACGCGCGAGCTGGGGGTGCTCGGCGCGAACGGTGTCCCGCGCAAGCCGGTGATAGCCGCCCTGCTGGTCGAACCGGTGGTTGCGGCCGTGCTGGGTGCGCTGGCAGGGGTCGTGCTGGCGCTCGTCACCGGATTCGTCTTGGATGCAATGGGTTTCGTACCGACGGGAGTTGCCGTGTCGGGCCTGTTGCTCGGCTCGACCATCGCGGTTGGAGTCAGCATCGTCGCGGCAGTCGCCACCAGCATCGTGCCCACGTGGAACGCAGCGTCGCGCCCACCCATCCGTTCGCTCTCGAGTGGAGGTTAAACATGACGGCCGTACAAGATACCGACGAGGCTGCCGAAACCACAGCGGCCGCCGCCGCGGAGGGGTCGGCGCCGGTGATCGAAGTATCCGACGTGTGGAAGCTGCACAAGCTCGGCGACGAGGTGGTCAAGGCACTCGTTGCGGCCGAACTCGAGGTGATGCCAGGTGAGTTCGTCTGCCTGATGGGCCCGAGTGGCAGTGGAAAGTCGACACTGCTCAACATCATCGGAGGCCTGGACCGGCCGACGAAGGGCAGCGTCAAGGTGGCCGGAAAGGACACGTCGAGGCTCACAGAGAGCCAGTACGCGGCGCTGCGCCACGACACGATCGGCTTCATCTTCCAGAGCTACAACCTGATCCCGTTCCTGTCCGCGGTCGAGAACGTGGAGCTGCCGTTGATGTTCGAACCGTTCGACCGAAAGGCCTTGCGCAAGCGGGCGATCGAGTTGCTCGAGTTGGTGGGGCTCGGTCATCGGATCAACCATCAGCCGACCAAGATGTCCGGCGGCGAGCAGCAGCGCACCGCCATCGCACGGTCGTTGATCAGCAACCCGACATTGGTGCTCGCCGACGAGCCGACGGCGAACCTCGACCACCGCACGGGGGAGACGGTGGTGCGCATGCTGCGCGACCTATGTTCGACGCTCGGCGTCACCGTGGTCGCCAGCACCCACGACCCCACGGTGGCCGACGAAGCGAGCCGTGTCGTCCGGATGAAAGACGGACAAATCGTCAACTAACCGAGTCCACCAGCGCTCGAACCTATTGGGAGAACAGCAATGACACAAGAACTCGAGGCAACCCGGCCGCCTTCGGACCGCGACAAACTCTTGACCACCGAGCTCATCCCCGAGCAGGTGCTGCCCAAAGTGATGACCACGTTCGGCCTCGTCGCCACCTACGTGTTCATCATCTGCTGGATCACCGGCTCGTCGGTGATGGCGGCGGGCGGCTGGACTGCGATTCCAATGTGGGTCCTCGGCATCCTCACCTTCCTGGTGCCCGCGGGTATGGCGGTCGCCGAGCTCGGCAACCTCTGGCCTGGTGAAGGCGGCGTGTACATCTGGGCCACCCGCACGATGGGTGAAACCTGGGGCTTCATCGGTGGCTATCTGTCATGGATCCCGGTGGTCCTCAACGCCGCATCGTCACCGGCGATCATCGTGCAGTTCCTGCTTCTGGCCTTCCACGCCGAGCTGGGTCAGGTGGTCAGCATCGTCTTGCAGGTGGTGATCCTGTGGGGTGTCGTCGGCCTGGCGTTGGCGAAACTTGCTGCCAACCAGAAGATCATGAACATCGTCTTCCTCGTCTACGGCGTCTTGACGGCGGTCATCTTCGTCTCGGGCTTGGTCTACGCAATGAAGAACGGATCGGCAACGCCGTTCGACGCGCACGCAGCCACGGTGCCCGACTTCGCGGGTGCCGGCTTCCTGTACGGCACCGTGCTGCTGTACCTGCTTGGCGTCGAGACGCCGTACAACATGGGTGCGGAGTTCCTGTCGGTCCGAAAGAGCGGGCCGAAGATGGTCATCTGGGGCTCGGTAGCGCTAGTGGTCATCTACTTGTTGACCACGCTCGGCACCATGATGGCGCTGCCCACCAGCGAGATCAACCCGGTGACCGGTGTGATCGGCATGCTCGGCACGGCGGCCCCGAAGGGCGTGATGGAAGTCGCGGCCATCGTCCTCTCGGTGATCGTCTTCGTCGCGTTGATGAGCTACCAGGTGACCTATTCCCGGTTGATCTTCGTGTCGGGCCTCGAGCGTCACCTGCCGCGCATCTTCACCCACCTCAACCCGCGTACCCGAAACCCCGTGACGGCCATCCTCATCCAGGGCGTGCTCTCGTCGTTGATCCTGGTGGGGCTGTACTCGCAAAGCAGCATGGCGAACGTGACGATCTTCCTCCAAGGTGGGCTGTCCACCCTCTGGTTGCTCTCCGGGTTCTTCTTCCTCTTCCCGGTCGTCATCGCGCGCAAGAAGTATGCCGATCGTTACGCCGACGAGAAGTTCTGGCGCATCCCCGGCGGCATGGTCGGGGTGTGGATCACGGTCGTCATCGGCACGTTGGGCACCATCGCCGGCGTGTACTACTCGTTCGCCAAGTCCTGGCTGACGAGCTCGGGTGTGGGGGACGCCGAGTGGATGAGGTGGGTCGGCAGCATCTCGGTGGGCATGGTGCTGCTTGGTGTGGTCGTCTACTTCTTCGGCAGGCGGTCCGCACACAAGACCTCTGCGGAAGACGCGTTGGCGCACCTTGCCGTGCTTGATCTGAACAAGACCGAACCGACGAAATAAAGAAATTCGAGGCTTGATCGAAATGACACTGGACAGCACCACCTTGCAGGCGGACGCTACCGACGACAAGATCCACTACCCGCTGGACCCGCTGACCGGGGCCGAGATCGAGTCAGCCGCGGCGATCATCACGGCATCCGAATATGCAACGCCAACACTGAAGTTCGTGATGATCCAGCTGGCCGAGCCGGCGAAGACCGCGACGCTGACGTTCGAGGACGTGGTCGACGTGCCACGGTGTGCGTTCGCCACGATGTACGACGCGGGCGCCAAGCTGGTCTCCGAGGCGGTCGTCGACCTCGGGGCGCGGATGATCGTGTCGTGGAAGGCCGTACCGGGGCGGTTCCCCTCGTACCTGGTCGAGCACATGACAGGAGTCGAGGAGACGGTCCGGCAAGATCCGCGGTGGCAGGAGGCGATGCGCAAGCGCGGCGTCACCGACTTCAGCCTCGCGATGATCGACCCTTGGCCCGCAGGCTATTACGGCGCGCAGGATCACTACGACAACTCGGCGTTGGTGTGCCGTCCGCTGACGTTCATGCGGGCCGCACCGTCCGAGCACGGGTACGCGCGTCCCGTCGAGGGCCTCATCGTGACGTTCGACCTCGACAAGATGGAGATCATCGACATCGAGGATCACGGTGTCGTGCCACTGCCGCCGACGGCAGGCAACTACGCCGAGAAGTTCATGTTCGATGAGAACAACCGGCCTGCCTTCACCGAGTTCCGGGCCGACGTGAAGCCCATCGAGATCACCCAGCCCGACGGGCCGAGCTTCACCGTCGACGGCTGGCACGTGACGTGGCAGAAGTGGTCACTGCGGATCGGCTTCAACCCGCGCGAAGGCGTCACGCTGCACGAGGTGACCTACACCGACCGCGGCGAGACGAGACCCATCATGTATCGCGGCTCGCTGTCGGAAATGGTGGTGCCCTATGGCGATACGTCGCCGACGCACTGGAACAAGAACGTCTTCGACATGGGCGAAGTGGGCATGGGATTCTCGGCCAACCCGCTGACCCTTGGTTGCGACTGTCTCGGCGAGATCCACTACTTCGACGCCGCGGTCAACGACTCGAACGGCAACGCCGTCACCATCCCGAACGCGATCTGCATGCACGAGGAGGACTACGGGATCTCCTGGAAGCACACCGACTTCCGCACCGAGGAGGTCGAAGTGCGGCGCTCCCGGCGGCTCGTCGTCTCGATGATCTGCACGGTCGGCAACTACGAGTACGGCTTCTTCTGGTACTTCTACAACGACGCCTCCATCGAGGTGGAAGTCAAGCTGTCCGGCGTGCTGACCACCGGCGCCGTCGAGGACGGTGAGGTGCCGCGCTGGGGCAAGCTCGTCGCTCCGGGTATCTACGGACCGAATCACCAGCACTTCTTCAACTTCCGCCTCGACATGAGCGTCGACGGGCCGGGAAACAGTGTGTACGAGGTGGATTCGGTCCCGGAGCCTGATCCGGCGCTCAACCCGCACCACAACGCGTGGATCACCAAGGACACGTTGGTGGCCTCGGAGGCCGAGGGCGCACGGGACTGGGACTGGAAGACCGGCAGGTATTGGAAGGTGGTCAACCCGTCGAAGCGCAACGAGCTCGGCAGCCCGGTGGCGTACAAACTGGTGCCGAAGGAGATCGTGCCCGTGATGGTGCAGGAGGGCTCGCACATCTACGACAGGGCCCGCTTCGTGCAGCACAACCTGTGGGTGACCAAGTACGACGAGTCGGAGAAGTTCGCGGCCGGTGACTACATGTACCAGTCCGCCGATGCACAGGGCCTTCCGGAGTTCGTCGCCGACGATGCTCCGTTGGAGGACACCGACGTGGTGCTCTGGTACACCCTTGGCGCGCACCACGTGGTGCGGCCGGAGGACTGGCCGGTGATGCCGTGTGCGTACACGGGATTTCACCTCAAGCCCATCGGCTTCTTCGACGGGAACCCGGCGCTCGACCTGCCGCCGTCACCGCCGAAGGCGTGCCATCACCACTGACGCCTGGCGGCACCACCGCGTGCGGTCGCGGGAGTAGCCTTCGGAGTTCTGGCCTTGAGAAGACAGGGCCGATACGGAGGCACTGCATGACCACACTGTCCGACGACTTGCGCACGCTGAGCTACGAGGCGTTCGTCTACTTCTATCCGTTGGTGACGATGGACGTCACCCGCAGGCAAGCCGTCAACTCACCCATCGGCAGCACTCCGGGATCCGGTCTGCCGAACCGGTTCTCGCACATCCGGGCGTTCCCGACGGCGGACTTCCGTGCTGTGGTCCGGCCGAACTTCGACACCCTCTACTCGTCGGCCTGGCTGGACCTAACGGCCGGCCCGGTCAAGCTGACGGCTGCGGACACCGGGGACCGCTACTACATGTTGCCGCTGCTCGACATGTGGACCGACGTCTTCGCCAACCCCGGCAAACGCACCACCGGTACCGACGCCGGTGCGTGGGTGATCGTCGGGCCCGGATACACCGGTGCGGTGCCTGCTGGGCTGCCCGTCATCACCGCACCGACTCCGTACGTCTGGATCATCGGACGCACCCAGACGAACGGCGTTGCCGACTATCCGGCCGTGCACGGGGTGCAGGACGGCTTCGTGATCACGCCGTTGGGAGCTGACCCCGAGTACGTCGTCGATCCGGACTACGACGTGACGACCGAGCCGCTGAAGATCGTCAACGGGATGGCCGCGCTCGACTACTTCGGCTACGCGGCCGAGCTGCTGTCGGCAAACCCGCCGCATCCGAGCGACTTCTCCCAGCTGGCCCGGATCGCACTGCTCGGCATCGAACCAGGAAAACCCTTCGACGCCAGTCGATTCAGCGCAGCCGAGCAATCCGAGATCGAGGCGGGCAAGGCCGATGCGCTGGCCGCGATGCTGGCATCGCTACCCACGCTGGGGACCAGCGTGAACGGCTGGACGGTGTTGACCGAGAACATCGGGGTGTACGGGAATGCCTACTTCAAGCGCGCGGTGGTGACGCTGATCGGGCTCGGTGCCAACCCGCCAGAGGATGCCGTGTACCCCCTGCTGAACGTCGACGCCGACGGCAACCCCGTCACCGGTGAGAACGACTACGTCATCCACTTCGACGCCGACGAGCTGCCGCCGGTGTACGCCTTCTGGTCGGTGACGATGTACGACCAGGAAGGCTTCCAGGTCGCGAACGAACTCGACCGCTTCGCGATCGGCGACCGCGATGCACTGACGTACAACGACGACGGGTCGCTGGACTTGTACGTCCAGCACGAAAATCCCGGTTCGGAGCGGGAATCGAACTGGCTCCCGGCACCGAAGGGTCCGTTGGGCGTGACGTTGCGGCTGTATGCGCCCAAGGCCGAGGTGCTCGACGGTCGATGGAGCCCACCTCCGGTGCGGAAGGCCTGACCCCTAGCCGAGTGCGGCGAGTATCCGCCGGAGTTCGCGTTGATCGCCTTCGCCAAGCGGGGCGAGAACGCGATCTTCGGCGGCACGAATGCCCGCCTCGCTGCGCTTGAGTAGGGCCTTGCCCTCTTGGGTGAGTTCGGCGGGCAGCGAACGACCGGCTGCCACCGTGGCGGGCCTTGTCACCAGTCCGCGGTCCTGCAGGGTGCGCACCACCATGTTCATGGCCTGCGGCGAGACCATGATGTCCCTGGCCAGTTCTGCGTTCGAGCTGCCCGGGTACAGGGACAGGATCCGCATGCAGATGTATTGCGGGAACGGCAGATCCAGTGGTTCCAACACGTTCGCCGTCACGTCCGCACGCAACGCGGTGGTCAGGCGGTGCAGGAGGTAGCCCAGGGGCCGATTCTCGCCGTCGTTCATGTCAAGAATCTTGACACATATCAACTAGATTGATAAACAGGAAGCATGACTAATCCTTCCGATGTGTTGTTCGATTCCGCCTACCGTGGCGAGGCCCCCGAGCTGGGACTTGGCACCAAGCCCCCGTGGAGCATCGGCGAGCCGCAACCCGAGATCGCCGCGCTGATCGACGCGGGCAAGGTGCACGGCGACGTACTGGACGCCGGCTGCGGTGAGGCCGCAACGGCCATCGCCCTCGCCGAGCAGGGCTTCACTACGGTCGGTCTCGATCAATCCGCGACCGCGATCGAGTTGGCGCGTGCAGAGGCAGCCAAGCGCGGCTTGACCAACGCCACCTTCGACGTCGCCGACATCAGCGCGTTCACGGGTTACGACGGTCGCTTCGGCACCATCATCGACAGCACGCTGTTCCACTCCATGCCGGTCGAACTGCGCGACGGCTACCAGCAGTCGATCGTGCGCGCCGCGGCGCCGGGGGCGTCGTACTTCGTACTGGTCTTCGACGCCACCAACTGGCCGGCGGGCGGGCCCGCCCACCCCGTCACCGAGCAGGAACTGCGTGACGTGGTGTCCAAGTACTGGGTCATCGACGAGGTCCGGCACGCACGGATCCACGCCAACTTCGGCGAGAACGTCGCGGGCGCCAAGGAGTTTGCCGGTGACGCCATCCACGACGAGGGCAACGGCCGCATGTCCGTGCCCGCCTGGCTGCTGACGGCCCATCTGGGTTAGCCGGGACGCGGCGCCACCCCTGCGTCGTCGCGCACCCGCGATGAGGCAGGATTGGTGGCGCCGCCCTCGCCGATTGCCGGGATGGCGAACGCACGCGAGGAGGAGTTCATGGGGGAGCCGGTCGTCGCGGGGGCCATCCGACCGATGTACTCGCGCGTGCTGCTCAAGCTGGGTGGCGAGATGTTCGGCGGCGGACAGGTCGGGCTCGACCCCGACGTCGTCGCACAGGTCGCACGCCAGATCGCCGAAGTGGTGCGCAGCGGCGCCCAAGTCGCCGTCGTGATCGGAGGCGGCAACTTCTTCCGCGGTGCACAGCTGCAGCAGCGCGGCATGGAGCGCACGCGGTCGGATTACATGGGCATGCTCGGCACGGTGATGAACAGCCTGGCGCTGCAGGACTTCCTGGAGAAGGAGGGCATCGTGACGCGGGTACAGACCGCGATCACGATGGGCCAGGTCGCCGAGCCCTACATTCCGCTACGGGCCCGCAGGCACCTCGAGAAGGGCCGCGTCGTCATCTTCGGGGCAGGCATGGGGCTTCCGTACTTCTCCACCGACACCACCGCCGCGCAGCGCGCGCTGGAGATCGGCGCCGAGGTGGTGCTGATGGCCAAGGCCGTCGACGGCATCTTCACCGCGGACCCGCGGGAGGACCCGAACGCCGAACTGCTGACCGCGATCACCCATCGGGAGGTCATCGATCGCGGGCTCAAGGTCGCCGACGCCACCGCGTTCAGCCTCTGCATGGACAACGGGATGCCCATCCTGGTGTTCAATCTCCTCACCAATGGCAATATCGCGCGTGCGGTCGCGGGTGAGAAGATCGGAACACTGGTCACCACCTGACGGGGAGACACCCCAAAGGGCGAGCGACTGCGACGGGAGAAACAAGTTGATCGACGAAACCCTCTTCGAAGCCGAGGAGAAGATGGAGAAGGCCGTATCGGTGGCGCGCGACGACCTGTCGTCCATCCGCACCGGTCGAGCCAACCCCGGCATGTTCTCCCGCCTCACCATCGACTACTACGGCTCGTCAACGCCCATCACGCAGCTCTCCAGTATCAACGTGCCTGAGGCCCGCCTTGTCGTCATCAAGCCGTACGAGGCCGCTCAGCTGCGCAACATCGAGGACGCCATCAGGAACTCCGACCTCGGCCTCAATCCGAGCAACGACGGCAACGTCATTCGCATCTCGATACCCCAGCTGACCGAGGAGCGTAGGCGCGAACTCGTCAAGCAGGCCAAGTCGAAGGGCGAGGACGCCAAGGTCACCGTGCGCAACGTCCGCCGCAAGGCCATGGAGGAACTGAGCCGCATCAAGAAGGACGGCGAGGCGGGCGAGGACGAAGTGGGCAGGGCCGAGAAGGAACTGGACAAGTCCACGTCGACCTACACCACCCAGATCGACGATTTGGTCAAACACAAAGAAGGCGAGCTGCTGGAGGTGTGATGAGCGCATGCGCGACGACCCGTCAAACGCAGCCCTCCCTTCAGTAACCATTCCCGTGGCAGACACCGACACCGCTTCGACCGACGGGGCTGGCGCCTCCGGCGAGCCTCCCAAGAACGGCTCGCGGGCCGGCCGGAACCTGCCTGCAGCGATCGCCGTCGGAGCGTTCCTCGGCTTCGGCGTCATCGCGATCCTGGTGTTCGCGCCCCTGTGGTGGATTCCCGTCGTCGCCGTTGCGATGGCCGTCGCCACCCACGAGGTGGTGCGGCGACTGCGCACGGCCGGGTACTCGATCCCTGTGGTGCCGCTGCTCGTCGGCGGCCAGGCCATGGTCTGGCTGACCTGGCCGTTCGGCACGGCCGGGGCGCTCGGCAGCTACGGCGCCACCGTCGTCGTGTGCATGATCTGGCGGCTGCTGGCCGGTGGCCTGAAGGACGCCCCCGTCAACTACCTGCGGGACATCTCCGCGACGGTCTTCCTGGCCACCTGGATTCCGCTGTTCGGCGCGTTCGGCACCCTTCTCGTCTATCCCGACGACGGCGGCTGGCGGGTGCTCTGCCTGATGCTGGGCGTGGTGTTCTCCGACATCGGCGGCTACACCGCAGGCGTGCTGTTCGGCAAGCACCCGATGGTGCCCGCGATCAGCCCGAAGAAGTCCTGGGAGGGCTTCGCAGGTTCGCTGATCTGCGGCACCGCGGGCGCCGTCATCGCCGTGACGTTCCTTCTCGACAAGCCGGCGTGGGTCGGCGTACCGCTCGGCCTCATGCTGGTGATCACCGGAACGCTCGGCGATCTCATCGAATCCCAGGTCAAACGCGACCTGGGCATCAAGGACATGGGGACGTTGCTACCCGGGCACGGCGGGCTCATGGACCGCCTGGATTCGGTTCTGCCGTCGGCCGTCGCGACCTGGATCGTCCTGACCCTGCTCGCCTGAGCTGCGGGCATTGGCACGCGCGGCCGAGCTGTTCAGCCAGCATGCGAGCGCACCGAGCACGAGCCCGACGCCGGTACCGATGTCGACGCGCTGGCCGAGCATCAGCCAGGACAGCACGCCCGCGACGGCGGGGATGACGCAGAACAGCATCGACACCGCTGCCGCGCCGTGCAGGTTGATCGCCCGCACGTAGAGCGACACCCCGAGCGTCGCGTTCAGCAGCACCACGCCCGCGAGCGCGAAGGCTGCCTTGACCGGGTCGTGAATGGCGAAGTGGGTGGTCAGCGCGAAGATCCCGGCAGGCACGAACGCCACCGCGTTCTGGATCGTGGTCGAGGCGCGGAAGTCGACGTCGGCGCAGAAGCGCTGCTGATAGACCCCGCCTGCCGCGATCCCGAACAGCGCGACCAGGAGCAGCAGCACAGCGGGATCGACGCCCTTCTCGGCGATCAGCCTGCTCGCGCACGCCGACAACACGGCGGCGACGCCGAGGAGGAGGGCAAGGATCCGGCGCGGCGTCAGCCGGTCGCGCAGGAAGGTCGCGGCAAGCAATGCCGTGGCGACGGGGTTCATCGCCACGATCACGGCGCACAGCACCGCCGGTGCGCCGTGCTCGATCGCCACGTACAGCGCGCAGAACTGGACGGCCTGCATGAGCAGTCCGGTGACGGCGACGTGGCCGAGCTTGCGACCCGTCGGCCAGGCCACCCGTGCGATCTTGGCCCAACTGCCAAGGATGAGCGCCGCCAGCCCGAACCGGAACACCAGCACGGCCATCGGCGACATGGCGTTGACTGCCAAGTTGCCGATCGGGTAGCCGAGGGCGTAGAAGAACGTCACGGTCGACGCGGTTCTCAGCGGCATGCGGGTGGGCGTCACCGTTTCATGCTGTCGTTGGCCGGCGTGGCAGTCCAACGAGTATTGGCGATCATGAACGATCGTGGATCGTGATCGAATGTGCGGAATACCTGCGCCCGGGTATGCCAAAACCCTGCTCTTTGATCTGAATTGCTGATCAGAGTACTTTGGACGGATGGCTCAGGTCCTGGACATCGCGCCGCTGCGCAGCGTCGTGGCGGTGGCCGACTGTGGCGGATTTCACCGCGCTGCGACGGTCCTGCACCTGACCCAGTCGGCCGTCAGCCAACACGTCCGCCGGATCGAGGCCGTCGTGGGTGGGCCCGTCGTGGAGAAGTCGGGGCGCGGGGTGGCGTTCACCGAACTGGGCTATCGAGTGTTGGTCCATGCGCGAACCATCCTCGCCGCACACGACACTGCGCTCGACGACCTCGGCGCCGCCCAGGAGCAGGTACTGCTGCTCGGCGCCACCGAACACGGCGCGGACGTGATGCTCGCCGGCCTGACCAACGCGCTGGGGGAGCGGCTGCCCGACTGGCGGCTTCGCTTCAAGTTGGACCGCAACGTGATGCTTGCCGACGCCGTCGAGCACGGCACCGTCGACGTCGCGGTGATGCTCGACGGGTCGGGTCTCGATCCCGCCAATGCGTCGGGCGTCGTGGCGTTGAAGTGGGTCTCGGCCCGCAGTTTCTCGGCACCGGCCAACGAGCCGTTGCCGGTGGTGATGTTCTCCGAACCGTGCACCTTGCGCGAACCGGCATATGCCGCGCTCGACCGGATCGGCCTGCGGTACCGCGTCGTGGCGGAGAGTTCCGACTTGTCGGGGCTGTATGCGGCGGTACGGTCGGGTCTCGGCGTCGCGCTGTTGCCCATCATCGGTCGGCTACCAGACGGCTTGTGTCTTGCCGAGGGGCTACCGCCGAGCAGTCGCGCATCGGTGTTCGTGCGCGGCAGGACCGGCGTCGACGCCGGCATTTTGAACGCGGTCGACCAGGCCGTTCGTGACGTGCTGGCCGAGCAGACCTGAGGGCGAGAGATGAAGCAAGAACTGGTATTCGAAGCGCCGAAACGCGGTATGCCGCCACGGCATCTCGCCGACCTCGACGAGCCTGGCCGCGCGGCCGCCGTCGCCGAGCTCGGGCTGCCCGCCTTCCGCGCCAAGCAGCTGGCCAATCAGTACTACGGCAGGCTGATCGCCGACCCGCGCCTGATGACGGATCTGCCAGCGGCGGTGCGCGAACAAGTGGCCGAGGCGCTGTTCCCGCCCCTGCTGAAGATGGTGCGCCACATCGAGTGCGACGCAGGCGAGACGCGAAAGACGTTGTGGCGCGCGGGCGATGCGGCCACCTTCGAGTCGGTCCTGATGCGCTACCCGCAGCGCGCCACCGTGTGCATCTCGTCGCAGGCCGGCTGCGGCATGGCGTGTCCGTTCTGTGCGACGGGCCAGGGCGGGCTGACCCGCAACATGTCGACCGCCGAGATCCTCGAGCAGGTGCGCGCCGCGGCGGCGGTCATGAGAGACGAGCATGATGGCCGCCTGTCGAACATCGTCTTCATGGGCATGGGCGAACCGCTGGCCAACTACAACAGGGTGCTCGGCGCGGTGAAGCGCATCATCGCCCCGCCGCCGCACGGCTTCGGCATTTCGGCGCGGTCGGTCACGGTGTCGACGGTGGGCCTGGCTCCTGCGATCCGCAAGCTCGCCGATGAGCGCCTCGGCGTCACGCTCGCGCTGTCACTGCACGCGCCCGACGACGAGTTGCGCGACACCCTGGTGCCGGTCAACAACCGATGGAACGTGGGCGAAGCACTCGATGCCGCAAGGTATTACGCCGACGTCACCGGCAGGCGGGTATCCATCGAATACGCGCTGATCCGCGACGTCAACGACCAGCCATGGCGCGGTGACCTGCTCGGCAAGAAGCTGCACGCCGCGCTCGGCCCACTCGTCCACGTCAACGTCATCCCGCTCAACCCCACCCCCGGCAGCAAGTGGGACGCCAGCCCGAAGCCCGCGGAGCGGGAGTTCGTCAAGAAGGTCCGCGAGCGTGGCGTGTCATGCACCGTGCGCGACACCAGGGGCCGTGAAATCGCCGCGGCCTGCGGCCAACTCGCGGCCGAGGGCTGACGGGCTCAGTCGCCGTCCGGGCCCTTGATGCCGACCGAGTGCCGCAGCTGAGCCAGGAACTGGTCGTCGTCGTCACTGCGCACGATGTAGTGCGATATCGCGACCCGGATGGCGGTCGCTGCCTTCACCGAACGGTTCGACCCCTGCAGTAGCCGTTCCAGGCGGGCACGCATCACCGGGATCACCACCGTCAGCTGCCTGATCACCACCTCGGGCTCGATGTCGATCACCCGCACACCTGAGAACGACCGCTGGTAGGAGACGATGAATTGCAGTGCGGCATCTAGCTTTTCATTGCCACGAAGACCCGCCGTGGCCTTGCTGACGCCTGCGTCGAACAGATCGCGTTCGTAGCTCCCGAACGCCTCGAGGAGCTCCTCCTTCGACGCGAACCAGCGGTACAGCGTCGGGCGGGACACGCCGGCCTGCATCGCGACTTCGGAGAGGCTCAGCTTCGTCTGGCCGTTGCGCGCGAGAACTTCGGTGGTGGCCGCCAGGATCCGCCGTCTGGTCGAGGTGTCATCACCCGACGCGGCGGTGTCCTGCTCGATCGTCATCGGTCGCTCACTCCCAGCCTTTGGCGTGAGTCGATCGTAATTCCTGTCCGACTGCTAGCACGAGGAGGACGCCGGAAGGTTACCGATGTGTGGCCGACCCGCGAGGTGTCGCCCTGTTCGTCGTCCCGACGGGCACGTGCAAGGGTGTATAGAGGTCTTCGTGCATGCCTGCGATCAGGCAGCGGCCTCGGTAGAGATATCTGAGTGAGTGAATCCGACTAGCCGATAGGACACGTGATGTCGACATCGTCAGACACATCGGCCCATGACCGCGCTCTACGCAACGCCGACGTACTCGACAACGCCGTGTACGCGTCACTGACCGGGTCGCACACCCACCTGGCCCGACGTCACGGCCGCGCCGTTCGGTACCTCGGCGAGGTCTCTCCCTTCGCCGCCCTCCCCGACGAGCCCGGCGGCGACGATTGGCGCGACCTTGCCAGCCTCGTCGACAATCTAGAGGGCGTGGCGCTTGCCGCGACTGGCGCCGAGGCCCCGCCGAATTGGACGGAGCTGGTGCGGATCCCGTGCATTCAAATGATCGACGCGGGCGTCGAGGCTCGCCAGGACGATCAATTTCCCGTCGCTTCGCTCGCCCCAGATGACCTGGTTCGCCTGACCCACGACGACGTGCCCGAAATGCTGGAACTCGTCGCGCAGACGAAGCCGGGCCCGTTCGCGCCCCGCACCATCGACATGGGCGGCTACGTCGGACTGCGCGAGGGCGGTCGGCTCATCGCGATGGCAGGCGAGCGTCTCCGTCCGCCGGGGTGGACGGAGATCAGCGCGGTGTGCACGGCGCCGGAGCATCGCGGCCGCGGCCTGGCGACGCGTCTCGTGCAGGCGGTCGCGTACGGCATCAGGGAGCGCGGCGAAACCCCGTTCCTGCACGTGGTGTCGACCAACACCGGAGCGATGAAACTGTACGAGGCGATGGGTTATGTGGCTCGAGCGTCGTTCGACGTCGTCGCCGTGCGACCACCGAGCTAGCGGGTCCAGCCGCGACGGCGCAGCCACCAGTCGCGGAACACGATGCCGAAGATCGTCACGGCGAAACCGATGAGGAAGATGTCCTCGACGTGGCCGACGTGGTTGCCGCGCAGCATGGCGAGCATGAAGAGACCGGCCAGGATGCCGCCGATCTGGATGGCCCGGTGGTTCTCCTTGGATCAGCCCCAGTTCGCCGACGGCACTTCCTCGACGTCTACGCCGGTGTGTCGTTCGACCTCGGTGTTGGCCACGGCTGCTCCTCACGGTCGGGCAAGCTATTGCCGACATTCTGGCACAGGTCTACTACGCATGGACGTAGACCCGAGCGTTGCCGCTACGGTGCTTGCATGTCGCTGCTGTTCGAAGGCAAGGTCGCGTTCATCACCGGTGCTGCGCGGGGGCAGGGCCGCGCGCACGCCGTCCGGTTCGCCGAGGAGGGCGCCGACATCATCGCGTTCGACCTGTGCGATCAGATCGCCAGCGTCGGCTACCCCATGGCGACACCCGAGGACCTCGACGAGACCGTCAACCTCGTCGAGAAGACCGGAAGGCGCATCGTCGCCGAGAAGGGCGACGTCCGCGATCTCGACGCCCTGAAGGCCGCCGTCGCCAAGGGCGTCGCGGAGTTCGGCCGGATCGACTTCGTGCTCGCCAACGCGGGGATCCTGACGGGTGTCGGTGATCGGCGTAGCGAGGTCGCCACGTTCGTCGACGCCATCGACGTGATGCTCAACGGGGTGTACTACACCATCGAGGCGGCGTTGCCCGCGATGCTGGCGCACGGCGAGGGTGGGGCCATCGTCATCACCAGCTCGGCAGCCGGGCTGAAGTCGATCAGCCCTGGTTTCGGCGCGATGAGCCACGGCGCAGCGGGGTACAACGCCGCCAAGCACGGCGTCATCGGCGTGATGCGTTACTTCGCGACGTCGCTGGCGGAGAAGAAGATTCGGGTCAACACGGTGCACCCGGGCGGGGTCGCGACCCCGATGATCTTCAATGAGGCCATGCTCCGATACGTCGAGGAGACCGGCGGATTCGGCGTCGGGCAAGAGCCGCTGCTGCCCATCCCGCCCGTGGAGCCGGAGGCCGTCAGCGATGCGATGGTGTATCTGTGCGGCCCTTCTGGCAAGTACGTCACCGGTGTCACGCTGCCTCTCGAGGGCGGTCTGGCGCTCAGGTAGTAGCCCGGACCCGCTGATACCGGCGCAGCGCCTCGATGCGCTCTTCGGCGTGGTCCACCATCGGCTCCGGATAGTCCGGCCTGCCGAACTCCGGCACCCAGCGCCGTACGTAGGACCCGTCGGGGTCGAACTTGCGGCCCTGCGTCATCGGGTTGAACACGCGGAAGTACGGCGCGGCGTCGGTGCCGCAACCCGCCGCCCACTGCCAGCCGTGCTGATTGCTGGCCATGTCACCGTCGGTCAGCTGCTCGAGAAACCACCTCGCCCCCCATTGCCACGGCAGGTGCAGATCCTTGACCAGGAATGAGGCGGTGATCATCCGCACCCGGTTGTGCATGAAGCCGGTCTCTGCCAGCTGCCGCATGCCCGCGTCGACGATCGGGTATCCCGTGCGGCCGGCCTTCCACGCCTCGAACCGACGCTTCGCATCGCGATCGTCGTCGACCTCGATGCGGTCGAACGACGTGTTCCAGTTCCACCACGCGCTGCGTGGCCAGTCGTACAGCACGCCCGCGTAGAAGTCACGGAACGCCAGCTCACGCAGGTACGCCTGGGCGCCCGTGCCCGCGCCGAGGTCGGCGGCCATGGTGCGGGGATGGATGGTGCCGAACTTGAGGTGCGACGACATCCTGCTGGTGCCGTCGCGGTCGGGACGGTCGCGGTCCTCGGCGTAGTCGTCCAGTGACGACGCGACGAACTGCTGCCACGCCTCGTGCGCGGCGGTCTCGCCCGCGGGAAGGTCGAGCTCGGCATCACCCGCCGGTAGGTCGACACCGCCGCCGACGTCCGCGGGGTCGATCCACCTGGCCGACTTCGGGCCGGTCTTGGCCGGTGGGCGCCAGCCGTGCTTCCGCCATGCCGCAAAGTACGGCGTGAAGACCTTGTACGCGGTGCCGTCAGCCTTGGTCACCCGGCCTGGCGACACCAGGTACGGCGACCCCGACTCCTCGAGCGGCACGTCGCCGAGGGCCTCGCGCACCGCCGCGTCGCGGCGCGCGCCGAAGGGGGAGAAGTCGGCCGATACGTGCACCGACGTCGCACCGATCTCCTTGACCAGAGCGGGAATTCGGGTACCCGGACCGCCTCGGGTGACCAGCAGCCTGCCGTCCAGCCCGTCGCGAAGCTCGCGTAGCGAATCGTAGAGGAATCGCAGCCGCCGCGGTCCTGCCGACGCCTCGAGTCGTGGGTCCAGCACGTAGCAGGCCAGCACGTCGCCGTCGGTTCTGGCGGCGTCCAGCATCGGCGGCAGGTCGTGCAGGCGCAGGTCACGACGGAACCACAGCAACGTGGGCATGCCCTGATCCTGCCCGTGTTCGCGGCGACGGAAACCCCGACTGCTCGGGCGGCTGCCAGAATTACGGGCATGACCGAGGACTTCGGCGCAGGTGACTACCCGCGCGACATGATCGGCTACGGGCCGCACCCACCCGACCCGCAGTGGCCCGGTGGCGCCAACGTCGCGGTGCAGTTCGTCCTCAACTACGAGGAGGGCGCCGAGAACAACGTCCTGCACGGTGACGCGGGCTCCGAGACGTTCTTGAGCGAAGTCATTGGCGCGCAATCGTTTCCGAACCGGCACATGAGCCTGGAGTCGCTATACGAGTATGGGTCGCGCGCCGGGTTGTGGCGCGTCCTGCGGGTGTTCGACCGGCGAGGGTTGCCGCTGACGATCTTCGGCGTCGCGCTCGCGCTCGCCCGCAACCCTGAGGCGGTCGCCGCGTTCACCGCCCGCGGTGACGAGATCGCGTGCCACGGCCTGCGGTGGCTGAGCTACCAGCTCGTCGAACCCGCCGTCGAGCGCGAACATCTGGCCGAAGCGGTCACACTGATGACGAAGCTCACCGGGGCGGCGCCGCTGGGCTGGTACACCGGCCGGGATTCCCCCCAGACCCGCGGGCTCGTCGTCGAACACGGCGGCTTCCTGTACGACTCGGACTCCTACGCCGACGATCTGCCCTACTGGACGCGCGTCGGCGACAAACACCACTTGGTGGTGCCGTACACGCTGGACACCAATGACATGAAGTTCGTCTCGACGAGCGGATTCCCCAGCGGTGACGACTTCTTCACCTATCTGCGGGACGCGTTCGACGTGCTGTACGCCGAGGGCGCTGCTGGCGCCCCGAAGATGCTGTCGATCGGGCTGCACTGCCGCCTCGTCGGCCGCCCCGCCCGCATCGCGGCACTCGAACGGTTCCTCGACCACGTGCAGTCCCACGACAAGGTGTGGATCACGCGCCGGGTGGACATTGCGCGGCACTGGATCGAGCACTTTCCTCCCGCCTGACCTGCCAAGACAGCAGCGATGTCAAAGTGACACTTGCTGTGACGTCATAATGGTGTCACCATGACACCATGGACTTGCAGCCCTACGTCGACTCCGTCCGGCACGAACTGAACGTCGCCGCAGAAGCGGGCGGCGCCGATGCCGCGGCATTGGCCGACCGCCTCAGCGCGCCGCTGGAGTCGGCATTTCGCCTGGCCCTTCTGGAGGCCCTGTCGGAGGCCGCCGAGGAGATCACCCGCGAGCTGGCGCCCGCATCGGTCGACGTGCGGCTGCGCGGGCGTGACCCTGCGTTCATCGTGACGCCGGCCCCAGATGAGCCGACGGTGACCATCCCCGAAGCGGCCGCCCCTGCCGACCTGGACGACGGCGGTACCTGGCGGGTCACGTTGCGGCTCCCCGAAAGCCTCAGGGTTGCGGTCGATGCCGCTGCCCGTGGCGCCGGTCTATCGGTGAACGCCTGGTTGGTGCGTGCGGTCAGCGGTGCGCTCGGTGCGGACGCGCGATCGACCCGCGGGGGCCCGCAGAACAACTCCGACAAGAACTTCAGCGGCTGGGTCCGCTGAGCCAACAACCGCTCAACACGAGGGAGAAACGATGTCCACGTTCCAGACACCCCAACCCATTACGGCCGTCGTCCAGATCGTCGCCGGCACGGTTCGCATCACCGCGACCGACCGCGACGACACCGTCGTCGACGTAGCGCCCCGGGACCCGAACCGGCCGTCGGACGTCCGGATCGCCGAGCAGACCCGTGTCGAGTTCAACAACGGCACGTTGAAGGTCACGGCGGGCAGGCGTTTCATCCAGCTGGGCCGCGGCGGCGCGGTCGACATCGACATCGCATTGCCATTGGGGTCGCGCCTCGACGCATCGTCGGCCTCCGCCGACGTCCACGTCGACGGCACCCTCGCCGACTGCAAGCTCGCGACGGCGAGCGGACACATGGTGATGGACACCGTCACCGGAAGTGTGAAGGCGGACAGCGCATCCGGTGACATCGCCGTGGCCAACCTGCTGGGATCGGCGACGATCTCGACGGCCTCGGGTGACACCAGGATCGGCGAACTCCTCGGCGACCTGTTGTTCCAGGCGGCTAGCGGATCCGTCGTGGTCGGCGAGCTGCGCGGAGATGTGAAGTCGCGGACGGCTTCCGGGTCGGTGACCGTCGACAGGGCGGTCACCGGCGCCGTCTCGACACAGTCCAGCAGCGGCGACATCCGAGTCGACATCGCCGAGGGCACGGCGGCGCAACTGAACCTGAAGACGCGGTCCGGCACGGTCAGCAACGGCCTGGAATCCACCGATGGTCCCGCCGACGGCGACGAAACCCTGCTCGTGCACGTGCGCACCGGTTCCGGTGACATCGCCGTGCGCCGGTCGACCGCAGATTCTGCAAGCCGCGCGTGAGCGCTTGACCCTCCGGTAGGGGGAGGCGCCAGACTGGCTACATGTCAGCTGACGTTCTCTCCATCGGTGACTTCTCCCGGATGACGCAGTTGACCGTCAAGACACTGCGGCACTATCACGACGTCGGGCTGGTCGAACCGCACCACGTCGACCCGGCCACCGGCTACCGCTACTACTCGCACGATCAGGTCCGCACCGCGCAGGTGGTGCGCCGGCTGCGGGGACTGGACATGCCGATCCCCGAGGTGCGCTCCGTCCTGGCCGCCGACCCCGACGAGCGCAACGCCATGATCAGCGCTCACCTCGGCCGCCTGGAGGCACAGCTGGCCGAGACCCGTGATGCCGTCAAGGCGTTGCGGGACATCCTCGACCGGCCGTCGGGCACGCCCGCAGTCGAGCACCGCAGCGTGCCCGCCGTGGCCTCGATCGCTGTGCACGCGGACGTCGAGCGCGACGACCTGATCGACTGGTGGACGGGCGCGATCGCCGAACTACGAGACGCGGTGCGGGAACAGGGCCTGAACGTGACCGGCCCACCATGCGGGATGTTCGGGTTCGACGTGTTCGCCAACGACCGCGGTCCGGTCACGACGTTCATCCCCGTAGAGGGTGACGTCCGGCCTGCGGGACGGGTAAGCGAATTCACCGTCCCGGCAGCGGAACTCGTCGTGGTGCGCCACCACGGTCCGCACGACGACGTCGACATCGCCTACGGCGCGCTCGGCGAGTACGCGACCCGACACGAGATCAGCGTCGACGGCCCCTTGCGCGAGTACTACCACCGATTCGTCTGGGACACCGACGATTCGTCGCAGTGGGTGACCGACCTGTGCTGGCCCATCTTCCGGTCCGACCGCGGGGGACCGGAGTGAACTCGCTCGAGGGTCGCCGCGCCGTGGTCACCGGCGGCAGCAAGGGTGCAGGCGCCGCCGTAGTGGCCTGGCTGCGCTCGGCAGGGGCGTCGGTGACCGTGGTCGCACGTCATCAACCCGACGATGTCGACCATTCTTCCCGTCGCTTCGCTCGCCCCAGTGACTTCGTCGCGGCCGACATCACCACCGGCGAGGGCGCCGACACCGTCGCCGACCACGTCTCGCGGCTCGGCGGCGCGCAGATCCTGGTTCACGTCGCCGGTGGATCATCCTCGCCAGCAGGCGGATTCGTGACGCTGACGGACCAGCACTGGCTCGACGAACTGCAACTCAACCTGCTCGGCGCGGCCCGGCTCGACCGAGCCCTGGTGCCTGCCATGATCGCGGCCGGCTCCGGCGTGATCGTGCACGTCGGATCCATCCAGAGCCGCATGCCGCTGTACGACGGCACCCTCGGTTATGCCGCGGCCAAGGCGGCGCTGCGCGCGTACAGCAAGGGTCTGGCCAACGAGTTGGCGCCGAAGGGGATTCGAGTCAACACCGTCTCGCCCGGCTTCATCCAGACCAGCGCCGCCGATGCCCTCGTCGAGCGGATCGCCGCCGCAGGAGGCACCGACGAGGCCACCGCACTGGCGACACTGATGGACTCGCTCGGTGGAATCCCCTTGGGGCGCCCGGCCCGACCCGAGGAGATCGCCGAGGTGATCGGCTTCCTGGTGTCCGACGCCGCGTCGTCGGTGGTCGGCGCGGACATCGTCGTCGACGGCGGCACCGTCTCGACGATCTGACGGCTACACCGGATCGAACCGGAACACCGCAAGGCGTCCCGCCAGCTCCTCGAACTCGTCGGGCGTGCCGTCCACGACGAGCCCGCTGCGCTTGGCGAACCCGACGCCGACCGGTACCTTGACCGCGAATGCCCGTAGTACGGGCCGGGATTCGTCGGCAGACAGTGTGACGATCTTGACCTGGCGTGAGCGGCGGCCCGTGGTGAGCGTGCCCGCTCCCGCGGCGCGGGCGTTGGCGGCCCAGTCGGCACCGGGGAATCCCGCGACGGTGTAAAGGCCGCCGTCGTGGTCGAACGGCGTCATCGGCGTGCTTCGCGGCTGGCCGGACTTGCGGCCAGGCACCGTCAGCACCATCGCAGGGCCTGTCTTGACGCCAAGTCGCTGCATGGCGACCATCAGCTTGTTCATCGGTTTCAACCAGCGCGGTGGGCGTGGACTGGACATGTCTTGTCTCCCTATCTAATCGGTGAATCTGCCGCGGTTGTCGGCCACCCACTGGGCGAACGAGGTGGCTGGCCGGTCGAGGATCTTCTCCACGTCATGGGTCACCAACGCAGGCCTATCGACCGTCGCGGCCAGCAGCCCCATGTACGCATCGGCGAAATCGGCCCCGAAACCGATGGCGATGAAGCGCTGTCTCACCAGTTCCGTTGGCACTTCCTGATACCGCAGCGGACGGCCCAACACGGTGCCGATGGTCTCGACCAGCTGGACGTTGGTCAGCGCCTGCGGTCCGGTCAGCGGCACCCGCTTGCCAACCAGGTCGTCGGTCAGCAGGGCCTGCGCGGCGACGGCGGCGATGTCGGGGTCGGCGATCACTGCGGTCGACGCCGACGCGTACGGGCCACCGACCACGTCGCCAGCCCGGATCTGCGGCGCCCACATGCCTGCGAAGTTGGTGGCGAACACGCTGGGGCGCAGGCTGACCCACTCCAGGCCCGATTCGGAGGCGAGCTGATCGACCTCCTTGTTGCGGTCGCCCCTGAACCGGGACGGCTGGCGGGAGAAGTCGTCGTCGGCGTTGATGGCCGACAGCGCGACCAGCCGGGTCACGCCCTCGGTCCGCGCTGCGGACACCGTTGCGGCCAACTCCTCTCCGAGCGCGCGCGAGTTGAGGAAGACCGCGTCGGCGCCTGGCAAGGCGGCGATCGCGGAGTCGTACGTGGTGACGCCGGGTGGAAAGCCCGGGTCGGACTGGCGGGTGATGGCCCTGACCTCGACACCGGCTTCTGCGAGTTCGGTGACCAGCGGCCGGCCGACGTTTCCGGTCGCTCCGGTGACGACTACTACTCCTGATGCCTTGGACATGGTCGCTCCTTCGAACGTGGTGATGGACATCTGCAATCAAGGACGGGTGGGCGGGTCGAAAAGTTACGAACCGCGGGCTGTAACTTTTCGTGCCGCTGATTCGTCCTACATGCATGAGCGATGTCTCCAGCACCGACCGTGACATCTCCAAGGCGTGGCGAGATCACCGTCCCTACCTGGTGAATCTCGCCTACCAGATGCTCGGCGACGTCGGCGAAGCCGAGGACGTCGCGCAGGAGGCGTTCCTTCGGCTGTCCCGCGCGGACCCGGCCACGATCGATGACGTCCGCGGCTGGTTGACCGTCGTCGCCGGACGGCTGTGCCTGGATCAGCTCCGGTCGGCCAGGGTCCGGCTCGAGACGGTGCTACGGCCCGAACACGACGTTCCCGACGAACACGACCCCGCCGACCGCGTCACCCTCGACGACGAGGTGAACGCCGCCCTGCTCGAGGTGCTGCAGCGGCTCACGCCGGGGGAGCGGGTGGCGTTCGTGCTGCACGACGTGTTCGCCGTTCCCTTCGACGAGATCGCCGAGACAGTCGGCAGGCCGGCGGGCACGTGCCGACAGCTGGCCCGCCGCGCCCGCGGCAAGTTCGCCGACGCCGCACCCCAAACCGCCGACGTCGTGCGGACCGATCACCGGCGCGTCACCAGCACCTTCATCACCGCATGCGCCAACGGCGACGTCGAGGCGCTGATATCGGTTCTCGATCCCACGGTGTGGGGCGTCGGCACGGTGCTCGGCGATCCCCCGCCGCCGCAGCAGGTCAACCACGGGCCGCAGGCCGTCGCGACGAACCTGATGCGCTATCTGGGCCCTGGTGCCACGGTCGTTGGCGGACCTGCGGGCGAGCCGGTGCTTCTCGCGTTCGACAAGGGCCGGTTGTTCGCCGTCATGGTGCTGACCATCCGCGACGAGAAGGTGATGAAGATCGAGGCCACCGCCGATCCGTCGGCCCGTCAGCCGTAGGTGAACGAGAACGCCTGAAGCCCCTTGCCGAGGCTGACCTCGAGGTGACCGGCCCCGGTGTCGGCGTCGGCGACGATTTGGTGCGTGTTCGGCGAACCGCTGACCGGGATGACGGTGGTCTTGCCGTCGCGGGTGACGGTCACGTTGCCGGTTCCGCCGACCAACAGAAAGACGTTGCGCGCGTGGTAGTTCAGTGCGATGGTGGCGCCGTCCTCTGCCGCAGTGGCGCCCTGGTAGTCCAGTGCCCAGCGGCCCTTCAATGCGAACGAGTCGTCGGCCAGCCGGTCGGGCAGATCGAAGCCGGCCTCCCCCTGGTCGTACACGCCGCCACCGCCGTAGTTCGACTCGTTGCCCACGCTGAGATACGTCTCCGGGGTGAGCTGGGAGGTCGGCGTGGTATCGGCCCTACCGGTGGCGGGCGGTAGGTCGACGCCCTTCTTCGCCTCGGAAAGCAGTTGGCGGATCAGGTCTTCCGTCACGTCGTAGTCGCCCTCACCGAACTTCACGTGCCGGATGTTGCCGTTGGCGTCGATGAGGTATTCGGCAGGCCAGTAGCGGTTGTGGTAGTTGGTCCACGTGGACAGGTTGTTGTCCATGGCGATCGGATAGTGGATGTTCAGGTCGGCGGCGCCGCTGGCGACGTTGGTGTCGATCTTCTCGAATCCGTACTCGGGGGAGTGCACCCCGATGACCTCGAAACCTTGTCCTTGTACGCGTCGTACCACGCGGTGACGTGGGGGATGGCGCGTTGGCAGTTGATGCACGAATAGGCCCAGAAGTCGACGAGAACGACCTTGCCGCGCAACGACTTCAGATCGACCGGGGCACCACCGGGCGTGTTGAGCCACTTGGTGATGCCCGTGATGTCGGGCGCGGTGCCGCAGTCCACCAGATCGCTTGCGCCCTCTGGGCAGTTCGCCAGCTCGGCGTTCTGCTCGTTGATCAGACCGCCAAGGTTCAGATTCTGGATCTGCTCCTCACCGCCTGCCTTCTCCTGCAGCGTGCTGGTGTAGTCGGGGATGGCCCGTTGCAGCGCGGCCGGCAGGTTGAAGACGAGCGCCACCGCAAGGAGGATCGTCACGACGCCTGCGGCGATGCGGATCTGGCGTTGGTGGCTGCGGAAGGCGGCGACCCGCTCCGCGACCCGGCGGCCCGCGAGCGCGAAGAACAGCAGTGGCAGTGCGGCGCCGACGGCGAAGGACAGCGTCAGCGCCACCGTGTTCAACCCGATGGTGCCGGTCGCTCCCGCGACGACGATCGCCGCCAACACCGGTCCCGCACATGGCACGTAGAGCACGCCCAGTGCGAGGCCGAGGCCGAAACCACTGCGGCCGCTGCCGAATTGCTTCTGCGGAAGCTTGGTGAACGGCTTCTCGAGCAGCGCCTCGAAGCGCGGGAAGATCAGTCCGAGACCGATTGCAACCAGCGCGACCAGCGCCACCCAGCGGACGGCGTCCTGGGGCAGGTGCAGAAGCGACAACAGCGCCGAACCGAGCAGCGTGACGACGCTGAAGCTCAGCACCAGACCTGCGATCACGAGATACGGCCGCATCGTCTGCGACCGCGTCGGCCGCACCTCGGTGGCGACGCCGCCACCGCCTGCCGCGTCCCGGACGCTCTGGGCACCGGAGAAGAAGATCACCGGCAGCACCGGAAGGATGCACGGGGAGATGCCCGTGATCAACCCGCCGATGAAGCCGACGGCGATGAGTGTGATCATGATTTCCATTCGTAGCAGGCCCCGGCGCGGATGAGGTCCTCGCTCAAAGCGACGTCACCACAATGTCATTCATCAAGTGATTCATCCCTCGTGCCGAACGGCAGCCCGGCAGGAGCGCCAGGCCGCCGTTCGGTGTGAAGGATCTACATGGCCGGTGGCATCAGCACGGTGTCGACCAGATACACCGTCGCGTTGGCGGTCTTGACGCCGCCGCACACCAGCCCGGATTCGTCGAACTTCAATGCCTCACCAGCACCGGTCACGGTGACCTCGCCACCCTCGACCGTCGCGTGCGTACCTACGACCTGCGCGGGGCTCAGCCGGCCGGGGATGACGTGGTAGGCCAGGATGCCGTTCAGCAACGGGGCGTCGGTCTTGAGTTTCTCCAGGGTCGCGGCGTCGATCTTGGCGAACGCGTCATCCGTCGGAGCGATCACGGTGAACTCGCCGCCATTGAGGGTGTCGACCAGGTTCACGCCCGGGTTGAGCTTGCCCGAGACCGCCTGGGTCAGCGTCTTGAGCATCGGGTTGTGCGACGCCGCGGTGGCGACCGGATCCATCGACATACCCGAGACCGAACCCGGCCCGCTGGGGACCTGCTCGGCGTATGCGGCACAGCCAGTGCCGACGAGGTCGGCAGCCGGATCGGCCATCGCGGTGGGCGACGCCGCAGGACTGGCCATCGCCACGCTCGCCGAACTGGCGGCACTACTGCTGGAGGCATCCGGTTTGGCTTCGCTGGAACAGGCCGATGTGCCGATGAGCGCGACCGCGCTCAGACCTGCCACCGCAAGGACCCCTTGGTGAATGGAAATCATGTGTCGTCACTCCCATGTGTGTTTGGGACGACGCGTGCCGTCGCCCGTGACACTGGGTATTCGCGGTGACGAGAATCACGGATGGCGTCGCCGGCGGCACGTCATGTTTGCGTCACATTTGCGCGCATACCGACAGGGACTCGTTGAGGAGGGCACTCGCGCGGCACAATGGGTCGGTGAGTTCAGGCGGAGGGCAGTCCGCGCAAGCGCGGCTCCAGCGCAGCGACCCGGGAGTTGTTGAGCGCTTGCGAGTCCTGGTGCTGGGTAGCACCGGTTCGATCGGCACCCAGGCGCTCGACGTCATCGCCGCCAACCCGGACCGCTTCGAGGTCGTGGGGCTTGCGGCAGGTGGGGGCAACGCCGACCTGCTGGATCGCCAACGCACGGAGACGGGCGTCACCAACGTCGCCGTCGCCGATCCCGAGGCTGCCGCCCGGATCGAGAACGTGACGTACGCGGGACCCGACGCCGTCACCCAGCTCGTGGAGAACACCGCGGCGGACGTCGTGCTCAACGCCCTGGTCGGCGCGCTCGGCCTGCGCCCCACGCTTGCCGCACTGCAGTCCGGAGCCCGGCTGGCACTGGCCAACAAGGAGTCGCTGGTCGCGGGCGGTCCACTGGTGCTCAAGGCCGCCGCGCCAGGGCAGATCGTGCCCGTCGACTCCGAGCACTCGGCGATGGCGCAGTGCCTGCGCAGCGGTACGCCCGACGAAGTCGCCAGGATCGTGCTGACCGCATCGGGCGGCCCGTTCCGCGGTTGGGCGGCTGCCGACCTCGAGCACGTCACCCCGCAGCAGGCGGGCGCCCACCCCACCTGGTCCATGGGGCCGATGAACACGCTGAACTCGGCGTCGCTGGTGAACAAGGGCCTCGAGCTGATCGAGACCCACCTGCTGTTCGGCATCGACTACGACCGCATCGACGTCGTGGTGCACCCCCAGTCGATCGTGCACTCAATGGTCACCTTCACCGACGGCTCCACCATTGCCCAGGCCAGCCCGCCGGACATGAAGCTGCCCATCGCGCTGGCGCTGGGCTGGCCCGCCAGGGTGGCGGGCGCGGCCACCGCATGTGACTTCACGACCGCCTCGACCTGGGAATTCGAGCCGCTCGACGATGCCGTGTTCCCGGCCGTCGCGCTGGCCAGGCACGCCGGACGCGGGGGAGGCTGCCTCACCGCGGTCTACAACGCCGCCAACGAAGAGGCCGCCGCGGCGTTCCTGGCAGGCCGCATCCGGTTCCCGGCCATCGTCCGAACAGTGGATGAGGTCCTCCGAGCTGCTGACCAATGGGCCGCCGAACCAGCTACCGTGGAAGACGTACTCGACGCGCAGGACTGGGCCCGGTCCAAGGCGGAAGCCGCGCTGAAGAGGTCCGCACAGGAGGTTGTACCCACCAGATGATGTTCGTGATCGGCATCGTGCTCTTCGCGCTGGCCATTCTGCTTTCCGTGGCACTGCACGAGTGCGGGCACATGTGGGTAGCGCGAGCCACCGGTATGAAGGTGCGCCGCTACTTCGTCGGCTTCGGTCCCACTGTGTGGTCGACCAAGCGGCCCAACAAGCTCGGCTACACCGAGTACGGGGTCAAGGCACTCCCGCTCGGCGGCTTCTGCGACATCGCGGGCATGACGTCGGTCGACGAGATAGCACCCGAGGACCGCCAGTACGCCATGTACCGGCAGAAGGTGTGGAAGCGCGTCGCGGTGCTGTTCGCCGGACCCGCGATGAACTTCATCATCGGCCTCGTCCTGCTCTACGGCATCGCCGTCACCTGGGGGCTGCCGAACATCCATCCCCCCACCACGGCCATCGTCGGCGAAACCGCTTGTGTCGCAGCCGATATCGGTAACGGCAAACCTGGCAAGTGCACCGGCCCCGGCCCTGCGGCCAACGCGGGCATCAAGCCGAGTGACACCGTGATCAAGGTCGGCGCCACCGACGTGAAGACCTTCGACGAGCTGGTGGCCGCCGTGCGCAAGGCCGGCGGTCCGACGCCGTTCGTCGTGCAGCGCAACGAAGAAGGTCAAGTCCGCGAGTTCACCACCATGGTCAACGTCGAGCGCACCGAGCGTTGGCTGAAGAAGGACGACACCAGCCCGACCACCATCGGCGCCATCGGCGTCGCGCCTGCCGAGTTCGGGCCCACCCAGTACAACCCGCTGTCGGCCGTGCCCGCGACGTTCGCCTTCACCGGTGATCTGGCCGTCGAGATCGGCAAGTCACTGGTGAAGATCCCCACCAAGGTCGGCGCACTGATCCATTCGATCGGCGGCGGTGAACGCGACCCGGAGACGCCCATCAGCGTGGTCGGCGCCAGCATCATCGGTGGTGACACGGTCGACCACGGGCTGTGGGTGGCGTTCTGGTTCTTCCTGGCCCAGCTCAACTTCGTGCTCGGCGCGATCAACCTGGTGCCGCTGCTGCCGTTCGACGGCGGCCACATCGCGATCGCTGTGTACGAGAAGATCCGCAATATGATTCGTGCGGCCCGTCGCGTCGATGCGAAGGGGCCGGTGAACTACCTCAAGCTGATGGTCCCCACCTACGTCGTGCTGGTCGTGGTGGTCGGCTACATGCTGCTCACCGTGACCGCTGATCTGGTCAACCCCATCAGACTGTTCCAGTAGGAGATGCCATGACCACCGCCATCGGGCTCGGAATGCCAGCACCGCCCGCGCCGACCCTGGCGCCGCGGCGCAAGACCCGCCAGCTGATGGTCGGCGACGTCGGCGTCGGCAGCGACCACCCGATCGCCGTGCAGTCGATGTGCACTACCAAGACCCACGACGTCAACGCCACGCTCCAGCAGATCGCCGAGCTGACCGCATCGGGATGCGACATCGTCCGTGTCGCGTGTCCCCGGCAGGAGGACGCCGACGCGCTACCCGAGATCGCCAGGAAGGCGAACATCCCGGTCATCGCCGACATCCACTTCCAGCCCAAGTACATCTTCGCCGCCATCGACGCCGGCTGTGCCGCGGTCCGCGTCAACCCCGGCAACATCAAGGAATTCGACGGCCGCGTCAAGGAAGTCGCCAAGGCCGCGGGTGATGCAGGCATCCCGATCCGCATCGGCGTCAACGCGGGCTCGCTGGACACGCGGATGATGAAGAAGTACGGCAAGGCCACCCCGGAAGCACTCGTCGAGTCGGCGCTGTGGGAGGCATCGCTGTTCGAGGAGCACGGCTTCGGCGACATCAAGATCAGCGTCAAGCACAACGACCCCGTCGTCATGGTCGCTGCCTACGAACAGCTTGCCGCGCAATGCGACTACCCGCTGCACCTCGGGGTCACCGAGGCGGGCCCTGCATTCCAGGGCACTATCAAGTCGGCCGTTGCATTCGGCGCGCTGCTGTCCAAGGGAATCGGCGACACCATCCGGGTGTCCCTTTCGGCGCCGCCGGTCGAGGAGATCAAGGTCGGCAACCAGATCCTGGAGTCGCTGAATCTGCGCCCGCGTGGGCTCGAGATCGTGTCCTGCCCGTCGTGCGGGCGCGCCCAGGTCGACGTCTACACCCTGGCCAACGCGGTATCCGCTGGACTGGACGGCCTGGACTTCCCGTTGCGCGTCGCCGTGATGGGTTGCGTCGTCAACGGGCCTGGTGAGGCTCGTGAGGCCGACCTCGGCGTCGCGTCGGGAAACGGCAAGGGGCAGATCTTCGTTCGCGGTGAGGTCATCAAGACCGTGCCGGAGTCGCAGATCGTGGAGACGCTGATCGAAGAGGCGATGCGGATTGCTGAAGAGCGCTCTCCAGATGATGCGAGCGGTTCTCCCGTTGTGACCGTAAGCTGAGGCTTGACCCTGTGAGCGGGGTCACCTGGCCCAGGGTTTTGTAGTTGGAAAGAAGCACCATGTCGGCCCCACCGCTGTTCCGCCTCGCCGACGAGCGTCGGGTGACGGTCGTCCGCGACGCCGTCATGGTGCGCAGGGTGCTCGACGACGATCCCGTCGGCACCTGCATGGTGGCATCGAGGGTGGCCGACCACGGCGTCGAGCCGACCGCCATCGGGGGAGAGCTCTGGACGCGGCGCCGCCCCGGTGAGTCACTCTGCTACGCAGGCCCGAATCTCATTCCGCTGCGCGGCGAGACCTCTGATCTGAACGCCTTCGCCGACAAGGCGATGAGCACCACGCGCCGTTGTTCGTCGCTGGTCGGCCGCGCCGAGTTGGTGATGCCGATGTGGCGTCGCCTCGAGCACGCCTGGGGCCCCGCGCGCGACGTGCGCGAGCACCAGCCGTTGATGGCGCTCGACGGCCCTGCGCAGTGCGCGATCGATCCCGCGGTCCGTCCCGTCCGGATCGAGGAGCTCGACGCCTACCTGGTGGCGGCCGTCGACATGTTCATCGGGGAGGTCGGTGTCGATCCGCGCCTCGGCGACGGTGGCCGCGGTTACCGGCGCCGCGTCGCCGCGCTGATCGCCGCCGGCAGGGCATGGGCGCGCTTCGAGAGGGGCGAGGTCGTGTTCAAGGCCGAGGTCGGCTCGCAGTCGCCCGCGGTCGGCCAGATCCAGGGCGTGTGGGTGCATCCCGACTGGCGTGGCCGGGGGCTCGGTGCCGCGGGCACCGCAACGCTCGCCGCCGCCGTCGTGCGCAGCGGCCGCACCGCGAGCCTGTACGTCAACGGCTTCAACACGGTCGCGCGGGCCACCTACGCCCGCATCGGATTCCGCCAGGTCGGCACGTTCGCCACGGTTCTGCTCGACTGATTCTCACGAACTAATCACGGTTCGATCTCGGTGCGCCTCACGCCGAACGGGCAGTCACACTCATAACATTTGCCCCAATGGCAACGCGAACCTCATCTGTATCACGGGTCGCCGGTCTGTTGACGGTGACCATCCTCGTCGGCGCGGCGGGAGCGCTGACCGCCTGCACCCCGAAGCCGGACGGCCCCGAGCCGGTCGCCGCGGCCTTCTTCGCCGCGCTCGCGGCAGGCAATACCAGCGCCGCCGCCGACCTCAGCGACAAGCCCACCGAAACAAGGGCGGCGCTCACCGAAGCCTGGTCCGGGCTGCAGGCCACCGGCCTCGACGCCGTGATCCTCAGCTCGAAGTACGCGCAGGACACCGGCAGCGTGAACTACCGGTACACCTGGCACCTTCCGAAGAACCGCACCTGGACCTACGACGGGCAGCTCAACATGCTGCGCGACGAGGGGCGCTGGGAAGTTCGGTGGAGCGCAACGGGTTTGCACCCGAACCTGGGCGAGCACCAGACCTTCGCGCTGCGCGCAGACGCACCGCCGCGAGCCTCGGTCAACGAGCGCGGCGGCACCGACGTCCTGGTTCCCGGCTACCTGTACCACTACGCGCTGGACGCCAAGGCCGCGAAGCTCGGCGGCGGCGGCCTGATGGCGACCGCGATTGCCGTCGCCGACGCGCTGCGCCCCTTCGACCCCACGATCGACCCCCAAACCCTCGCCGAGCAGGCCAGTTCGTCGGACAAGCCCCTCGACCTGATCACGCTGCGGCAAGCTGATCGCGATCGAGTGGCTCCCGCGATCGGCAACCGCCAAGGGGTGATCATCACTCCGCAGGCGGAGCTGATGCCCACCGACGATCGCTTCGCGCCCGCCATCATCGACCAGGTGAAGAAGTCGGTCGCCAACGAACTCGATGGCGACGCGGGTTGGCGCGTAGAGAGCGTGAACCAGAACGGCGCCGAGGTCGACGTGCTCAACGAAGTACCGGGAGCACCTGCGCCGTCGGTGACCATCAGTCTTGATCGCGCCGTACAGAATTCGGCACAGGACGCCGTCAACATGGTCGGCCGCAAGGCCATGATCGTGGCGATCAAACCATCAACCGGGGAGATCCTGGCCGTCGCGCAGAACGCGGCTGCCGACCAGGACGGACCCACGGCCACCACGGGGCTGTACCCGCCGGGGTCGACCTTCAAGATCATCACGGCGGGCGCTGCCATCGAGCGCGACATGGCGACCCCCAACACCCTGCTCGGCTGCCCTGGCCACATGGACATCGGCCAACGCACGATCCCCAACTACGGCGGGTTCGACCTCGGCACCGTACCGATGTCACGGGCCTTCGCGAGTTCGTGCAACACCACGTTCGCCGAGCTGGCGAGCAGGATGCCGCCGAAGGGCCTGACCACTGCCGCCGCGCAGTACGGCATCGGTACCGACTACGTCGTCGATGGCATCACCACGGTGACCGGGTCGGTGCCGCCGACGGTGAACCTCACCGAGCGCACCGAGGACGGCTTCGGACAGGGCAGGGTGCTGGTCAGCCCGTTCGGGATGGCGCTGGCGGCCGCGACCGTCGCCGCGGGGAAAACCCCTGTGCCGCAACTCATCGAAGGCCGCCAGACCCAGGTGACGGGCGACACCACGCCCATCTCCCCGAAGATGCTCGACGGCCTGCGCCCGATGATGCAGCTGGTGGTGACCAACGGCACGGCGACCGACCTGAAGGGGACCGGCGACGTGCGCGGCAAGACCGGTGAGGCGGAGTTCAACGGTGGCTCGCACGCCTGGTTCGCCGGCTACCGCGGTGACCTGGCCTTCGCCGCACTGATCGTCGGGGGCGGAAGCTCCGAGTACGCGGTGCGGATGTGCAAGGACATGCTCAACGGGTTGCCCCCCGACTACCTGGCCTGAGTAGCCTGTCCCTTGGAAGGGGCGAGCAGATGACCAGCATCAATTCGGGCGGCAGCTCCGGCGCGAACGGCGAAGTCGCGGCGCTGCGCATCTCCGATGCCGACCGCAACGGCACCCTGCGCAGGCTGCACAACGCCGTGGCGCTGGGGCTCATCGACATCGACGAGTTCGAGGAGCGCTCCGGTGCGGTATCGCTGGCGCGCCTGCACTCAGAGCTGGCCGCCCTCGTCGAGGATCTGCCAGGACCCGGCGCGATCGTCACGACCGCGACCGACAGGGTGGAACTCCGGGGTGTGCTCGGATCGCTGAAGCGTCAAGGCGAGTGGGTGGTCCCCACCAGGCTCGCGTTGGTCCGGCGGATGGGGTCGATCGACCTAGATCTGACCAAGGCGCGCTTCGCGGGGCCGATCGTCGTGATCGAGCTGGACGTCAAGTTCGGTTCGGTGGACATCCGGTTGCCCGAGGGCGCGAGCGCGTCGATCGACGACGTCGAGGTGATCGTCGGCAGTGCGCGCGATCACCGCAAGGACGCGCCGGCCGACGGTTCGCCGCACGTGATCCTTACCGGACGCAGCGTCTGCGGCTCGATCGACATCCGCGGCCCGCGGCGGGCGATGATGAACCGGTTCCGTCGCGGCTAGCTGCGGCTCGGCTCGGCGGTGTTCGTTACGCTGGCATGATGCCCGTTCGCACCGCCCTCCGTTCCGGAGACCTGTCGCCGACGCTGCCGGTACCCAAGTCGATTGCCCGCCCCGAGTACGCGTGGAAGGCGACGGCGAAGGAAGGCAGCGAGCCCTGGGTGCAGACGCCCGAGGTGATCGAGAAGATGCGGGTCGCCGGGCGCATCGCGGCGAACGCGCTCGCCGAGGCGGGCAAGGCCGTCGCACCCGGCGTGACCACCGACCAGCTCGACCGGATCGCCCACGACTACATGATCGACCACGGCGCCTACCCGTCGACGCTGGGCTACAAGGGCTTCCCGAAGTCGTGCTGCACGTCGCTCAACGAGGTCATCTGCCACGGCATCCCCGACTCGACGGTGGTGCAGGACGGCGACATCGTCAACATCGACGTCACTGCCTACATCGACGGCGTGCACGGCGATACCAACGCCACCTTCCTCGCCGGTGACGTCAGCGAGGAGCATCGGCTCCTGGTCGAGCGCACCCACGAGGCGACGATGCGCTCGATCAAGGCCGTCAAACCAGGACGGTCGCTGTCCGTCGTCGGGCGGGTGATCGAGGCGTATGCGAACCGGTTCGGCTACAACGTCGTTCGCGACTTCACCGGCCACGGCATCGGCACCACCTTCCACAACGGCCTCGTCGTGCTGCACTATGACCAGCCCGCCGTCGAGACCATCATCGAGCCGGGCATGACGTTCACCATCGAGCCGATGATCAACCTCGGGTCGCTGGACTACGAGATCTGGGACGACGGCTGGACCGTCGCCACCGTCGACAAGAAGTGGACTGCGCAGTTCGAGCACACACTGGTGGTCACCGACGACGGCGCCGAGATCCTGACGCAGCAGTGAGACCTTCCCCGCTCGCGGGAGAGAAATGAGCGGCGCGCTACTGGTCGCGGGGACCACCTCGGACGCAGGCAAGTCGATGGTGGTCGCCGGCCTCTGTCGACTGCTGTCCCGCAAGGGCATTCGCGTCGCGCCGTTCAAGGCGCAGAACATGTCCAACAACTCGGCCGTCACCGTCGACGGCGGCGAGATCGGCCGGGCTCAGGCCATGCAGGCCCGTGCCGCGGGTTTGGCGCCAAGCGTCCGGTTCAACCCCATCCTGCTCAAGCCCAGCGCCGACCGCACCTCGCAACTGGTGGTCCGCGGCAAGGTCACCGGATCGGTCGGCGCGGCCGACTACTTCCAGCACCGGACCGAGCTGGCCGCGGTTGTCGCCGACGAACTCGCCTCGCTGCGAAGCGAATTCGACGCGGTGATCTGCGAAGGGGCGGGCTCGCCCGCCGAGATCAACCTGCGGGCAACCGATCTGGCCAACATGGGCCTGGCCCGTGCAGCGCAGCTGCCCGTCGTCGTCGTCGGCGACATCGACCGCGGCGGGTTGCTTGCGCACCTGTTCGGCACCGTCGCCGTGCTCGAACCCGACGACCAGCGCCTGATCGCCGGATTCGTCGTCAACAAGTTCCGCGGCGATCCCGCCCTGCTGACACCGGGGCTGGATCAACTGGAGCGCATGACCGGCAGGCCGACCTACGGCGTCATTCCGTACAGCGACGGCCTGTGGCTGGACGCCGAGGACTCGCTGTCGGTGCGCGCCCATCACGCGGTGGGGCACGCGCAGCCACCGCGCGGCACCGAGTGGCTGCGGGTGGCGGCCGTCCGCCTGCCGCGCATCTCGAACTCCACCGACGTCGAGGCGCTGGCCTGCGAACCGGGGGTGCTGGTTCGGTGGGTCACCGACCCCGCCGACCTTGTCGACTCCGACGTCGTGGTGCTGCCAGGCAGCAAGGCCACGGTGTCCGACCTTGGGTGGCTGCGCGCCACCGGACTGGCCGATGGTGTGCTCGCCCACGCCGCGTCTGGCCGGCCGGTGCTCGGCGTGTGCGGCGGCTTCCAGATGCTGTGCCGCACCATCGACGACCCGGTGGAATCCGGTGCAGGCCGCACCGAAGGCCTCGGCCTGCTCGACGCCGACATCGTGTTCGCGGCAGACAAGACCCTCGAGCTGTGGGAGGGGAGCGGCCGTAACTCGCTGCGCGGCTACGAGATCCACCACGGCCAGCTCGCCCGCAGCGCCGAGGCCGACTGGCTCGGAGTCGGGATCCACCGCGACGCGGTCTTCGGCACCCACTGGCACGGCCTGCTCGACAACGACGACGTGCGCCGCCAGTGGCTGACCGAGGCCGCGCAGTCGGCGGGGCGACGCGGCTTCGTCGTCGCCGACGACGTCGACGTCACCGCTCGCCGGGATGGACAACTCGACCTGATGGCCGACCTGCTGGCCACCCACCTCGACGTCGACGCCCTGATGGACCTGCTCGAGCGGGGCGCGCCGAGACGCCCGACCGTGACGTCGGGGCTGGGTAACCTCGAGACATGATCGGACGGCGCGCCGTAGCGGCGGCACTGGTGGTGCTCACCGCCGCGCTGTCGGGCTGCGCACACGCCATCCAGGGCACCGCGACCTGGCCGGGCGCCCGGCTGGAGTCGGCGGTGCTGACCGCGGGCGACTTCCCGCCAGGCGTGCAGTACGACCGCATCCCAGAGACACCCGGCCAGGCCGACGGCGCGGGAGGACCGCCCGCCATGCTGTCCAGCCCCGAGGGCTGCTCGGACGGGCTAACCCGGGTGATCGCCGCATCGGCCGAGCGCGGCGCCGGCAGCGCAGTGAAGTACGTCGTGGCCTACGACGGCGCGCGGATCGTGATGACCGTGGTGTCGTGGCACCTCGACCTCGACGGGCTGGAGGCGGTGGGGCAGAAGTGCGCCCGCTTTCAGACCTTCTTCGATCGGTCGTCGCAAGGCATTCCCATGACCACCACGAAGCTCGACACGTCGCGTCCCGGTGCGCTCGCCTACGAGCAGACCATGCAGCTGGGCACGATCCGCAGCAGCGTCTACTTCTCCTTCGAGAACGTCGGCCCTTCGGCCGTGTTCGGGATCGCGCTCCCAACGCCGAACCCGACGATCGCCGTCAAAGCGACGCTCCCGCAGACGTTTATGGAACTCGTGGCCAAACAAGCACAGCGCCTCGAACCGAGCTGACTGCAAAGTAAGGACCGAGTGAAAATCCACCCACGAACACGATCGGCCCATGTAGCGTGACCAAATGCCTTCGACCGTGGTGACCGTCGACGGGTTCCCGGCCACCGTCGACGTGTCGGGTCCCGAAAAGGGGTCGGTCGTCGTCCTACTCGGCGCGGCACATCAGGGGCCTTCGGCCTACGACGCCGTCTGCGAGCGGCTGCACACCGCGTCGTTGCGCACCATCGTCATCGCACCCGACCCCCGGCTGAGCCCCAAGGCCGTCGTCGGCATCCTCGACGCCCTCAAGGTGCGCTGGGCGCTTCTGGTCGGCGATCGCATCGGCGGCGAACTGGCGTGGGAGCTCGCCGCGACCCGCCTCGACCGCTTCATCGGGCTGGTCGTGATCGACCGCGGACACCCGTGCGTCGCCGACCAGGCGGGCGTCGTCCGCGACGAGCACTGCCCGCCCGTCGAGGTGAACACCACCGCGCTGGTCAGCACGCCGTCGGCACGCAACGTCGCCAAGGCCAGCCAGCGCTACGTCTACGGTGACTACCGGTTGGTCGAGCTGCTCGGCAGGCGGAACGCACACGAGTCGACGGCGCAATTGGCCGCCGAGATCGTGATGCGCACCAGCACCTGGTGAGCCCGGCGGCCCCCTGAGCTAGCCTTCGAGGAATATCTCCTCGCCCGACTCCGTCAGCTCCACCTGCTTGATCGGACCGGTGAACCACTTCTTCACCGAAGCGTGCCAGTAGACGTAGAGCAGGATCAGCACGCCGCCGACCAGAAGTGGCGTGTAGTTGACGTACTTCCACTCGAAGGCGTCGCCCCACGGCACGCCGCCCGAGGACGTCGGGAACATCGCGATGATCGACGTCACGACGATCTCGATGATCGCGACCGGTGCCATCCACTTGTGGTGCCCGCGAAGGTTCCACTTGCCGACGGGGAACTCATCGCCTGCCTTCCACCGGTAATAGATCGGCACCGCGAAGCAGAGGTAGAGCCCCACCACGCCGATCGAGACGACCGCGAAGAAGGCGATCGGGACCGGAGCGCCGTTGATGTCGACCTCGACCAGCGCGGGCAGCGTCAGGATGGCGGCGAGCGTCGCGGTGACGATGACGCCGTTGGCGGGGATCTTGTGCTTGCTGACCTTGGACCACAGCTGGTGGCCAGGCACCGCACGGTCGCGGCTGAAGGCGAACAGCATGCGCGACGCGCTGGTCTGGCAGGCCGTGGTGCAGAACAGCTGGCCCGCGGTCGAGATCAGCAGCACGATCGCGACCCACTTGGAGTCCATCGCCTGGGTGAAGATGACCGCGACGGCGCCGCCGCCTGCGGACACCGCATCGGAGTCCTGCACCGCGAACAGGAACGTCAGCAGCAGGATCCAGCCACCGATGGCCGAGTAGAAGATCGAGCGCCAAATGCCCTTGGCCGCCCCGTCGGCGGCGCCCTGGGTCTCCTCCGAAAGGTGAGCCGACGCGTCGTATCCCGTGATCGTGTACTGCGTGAGGATCGCCGAGATCGGCAGCACCAGGAGCAGGAAGCCGAAGCCCGACGTGGTGCCGCCGAACATGCCGCTGTTGTTGATCGTCTTGGCGAACACGTCACTGAAGCTGGCGTGTTGCTCGGGAACGAAGATCAGGATCCCGATGACGATCGCCGCGCCCGCGACGTGCCACCACACCGAGATGTTGTTGATCACCGCGAGCAGGTGCGACGAGAAGATGTTGACCGTCGCCGACAACGCCAGGATCACGAGGAAGATGAGGAAGGTCCTGGTCAAGCTGTAGCCGGCCAGCCAGGTTTCGCTGAACGTGCCGAGCGTGAGGTCCAGGAACGTCGCGGCGCCGTAGGCCACCGAAGCCAGGATGGCGATCAGGCCGATGAGGTTGAGCCAGCCCGTGTAGAAGCCGGCCTTGGCGCCTCCGAGTTTGCTTGCCCACCAATAGATGCCGCCGGAGGTGGGGTAGGCGGAGACGAGCTCCGACATGCACAGCCCGATGATCAGGATGAAGACCGAGACGATCGGCCAGCCCCAGGCGATGGCTGCCGGGCCGCCGTTGTTCCAGCCGAGGCCGAACGACGTGAAGCAGCCCTCCAGGATCGAGATGATCGAGAACGAGATGGCGAAGTTACTGAAGCCGGACCACGTGCGGTTCAGCTCCTGGGTGTAGCCGAGGCTGGCGAGATGTTTCTCATCGTCGCTCAGCTCCGGAAGATCGTGACCTTCGGGCACGGTGGTTCTCCTTCATCAGGCCTGGTTCGCCGTTGAGACGGCGGTTCACTGCTAGGCACATTAGAGTGCTATTGGTCTTGTGTCCTACCTTTGGCAGTGACAGTTGTGTAAAACTGCACTGGATTCGGGTGGCAGGACGATTTCCAATGGTTGACTTTTCGTCATGACGGACAAGGAAGGGCCCGCGATGTCGGTATCCACTGAACGGCCCGGAATGCTGTCGCAAACTGAGCTCGAGCGACTAGTGGCCGCCGGTGACATCGACACCGTGATCGTCGCCTTCACCGACATGCAGGGCCGATTGACCGGAAAGCGGATCTCGGCACGCCTGTTCGTCGACGACGTCGCCGCCCACGGAGCCGAGTGCTGCAACTATCTGCTCTCCGTCGACGTCGACATGAACACCGTCGACGGCTACGCCATGTCGAGCTGGGAGGCCGGCTACGGCGACATGGTCATGACGCCCGACTTCGGCACGCTGCGGCTGCTGCCCTGGCTGCCGGGCACCGCGCTGGTGATGGCCGACCTCGGCTGGCACGACGGCAGCCCGGTGGTCCCGGCTCCGCGCAGCATTCTGAGCAGGCAGCTAGACCGGCTCGCCGAGCGCAAGTTGGCCGCCGTCGCCGCCACCGAGCTGGAGTTCATGGTGTTCGACAACACCTACCGGGAGGCGTGGGCCAGCGGCTACCGGGGGCTGACGGCCTCTACGGACTACAACATCGACTACGCGATGCTGGCCTCGACTCGGATGGAGCCGCTGCTCCGCGACATCCGTCGCGGCATGGAGGGCGCAGGCATGTACTGCGAGGGCGTCAAGGGTGAATGCAACCTCGGCCAGCAGGAGATCGGCTTCCGCTACGATACCGCGCTGGTCACCTGCGACAACCATTCGATCTACAAGAATGGCGCCAAGGAGATCGCCGACCAGCACGGCAAGGCCATCACGTTCATGGCGAAATACGATGAGCGCGAAGGTAACAGCTGCCACATCCACATATCGTTCCGCGGCGATGACGGTTCGGCGGTGTTCGCCGACTCCGACCAGCCGCGCGGCATGTCGAAGATGTTCCAGAGCTTCGTCGCGGGGCAACTGGCCACGCTGCGCGAGCTGACGCTGTTCTACGCACCGAACATCAACTCCTACAAGCGTTTCGTCGAGGGCAGCTTCGCCCCGACCGCCGTCGCGTGGGGGATGGACAACCGCACCTGCGCACTGCGCGTGGTCGGCCACGGGCACGGCATGCGGATGGAGTGCCGGGCACCCGGCGGCGACGTCAACCAGTACCTCGCCGTCGCCGCGCTGATCGCGGGCGGCCTGCACGGCATCGAGAACGAGCTGGAGCTGCCCGAGCCGTGTTCGGGCAACGCCTATACCGGTGGCGCGGAACGACTTCCGACCACACTGGCCGAGGCGGCGGCGCTGTTCGAGGCGTCGACCGTGGCCAGGGAGGCGTTCGGCGACGAGGTGGTCGAGCACTATCTGAACAATGCGCGGATCGAGTTGAAGGCGTACAACTCCGCGGTGACCGACTGGGAGAGGGTGCGCGGTTTTGAGCGGCTCTGAATTGCACATCGAGAGGCGTCCGGTGCTGGGCGTCACTACCTATCTGCAACAGGCGAAGACCGGCGTCTGGGACGTGATGGCCAGCTTCCTGCCTGCCATCTACATCGAGGGCGTCACGCGTTCGGGTGGCGTCGTGGCCCTGCTTCCTCCGCAACCGGTGGACGACGACATCGCCGACCGGGTGCTCGACGGACTTGACGGGTTGGTGCTGACGGGCGGCAGGGACGTCGACCCCGCGTCCTACGGTCAGCCGGCGCACCAGGCCACCGACGAGCCTGCCCGCGAGCGCGACGCATGGGAGTTCGCGCTGGTGCGGCGTGCACTCGACCGCGGGCTGCCCGTGCTCGGAATCTGCCGCGGCGCACAGATTCTCAATGTGGCGCTCGGCGGTACGCTGCACCAGCACCTGCCCGACGTCGTCGGCCACAACTGGCACCAGGCGGGCAACGCGGTATTCAACACCTCGGTGATCAGCACCGTGCCCGGCACCCGGTTGGCGTCGCTGATCGGTGAGACCACCGACGCGCAGTGCTATCACCACCAGGCCATCGCCGAATTGGGCAAGGGCTTGATCGCCACGGCATGGGATACCGACGGCGTCGTCGAGGCGGTCGAGCTCCCAGGGCCGCACTTCGTCGTCGCGGTGCAGTGGCATCCCGAGGAACGACTCGACGACCTTCGACTCTTCGGGGGCGTCGTGGCGGCGGCGGCGGAATACGCAACGGAAAGGATGACGTCTTGACCACGTCGACATTGATCAACCCGGCGACCGAAAAGGAGCTGCGCACCGTCGAACTGCTCGACGTGCCCGCCACCGACGATGCGATCGCTCGCGCGAAGTCCGCGCAGAAGCAGTGGGCCAAGTTGGCGCCTGCCGAGCGGGCAGGCGCGCTGCGATCATTCGCCGCGGTGGTGGATGCCCACCTAGGAGAACTAGCCGAGTTGGAGGTGACCAACTCAGGGCACGTGATCGGCAACGCGGAGTGGGAGGCCGGTCACGTCCGCGATGTCCTGCAGTTCTACTCGGCGAGCCCGGAACGCATGTCCGGCAAGCAGATTCCGGTTGCCGGTGGACTGGACGTCACGTTCAACGAGCCTCTCGGCGTCGTCGCGGTCATCGCGCCGTGGAACTTCCCGATGACCATCGCGTCCTGGGGCTTCGTCCCCGCACTCGCCGCGGGCAATGCGGTGCTGGTCAAGCCCGCCGAGATCACGCCGCTGACCACCATGCGGCTGGCGGAACTCGGGCGCGAGGCCGGCCTGCCCGACGGGCTGTTCCAGGTGCTGCCTGGCAAGGGCTCTGTGGTGGGGGAGCGCTTCATCACCCACCCCGACGTTCGCAAGATCGTCTTCACGGGCTCCACCGAGGTGGGCGTCAAGGTGATGGCAGGCGCTGCGCAGCAGGTGAAGCGGGTGACCCTGGAACTCGGCGGCAAGAGCGCCAACATCGTGTTCGACGACTGCGATCTCGAGAAGGCCGCCGCCACCGCTCCGTACGGCGTGTTCGACAACGCGGGTCAGGACTGCTGTGCGCGCAGCCGAATCCTGGTGCAGGCACGAGTCTATGACAAGTTCATGGAGCTCCTCGAGCCCGCGGTCAAGGGCGTCGTCGTCGGCGATCCGGCATCCCGAGACAGCGAGATGGGTCCGCTGGTGTCGCGGGCACACTTCGACACCGTGGCCTCCTACGTGCCCGACGACGCACCCGTCGCCTTCCGCGGCTCCGCTCCGACCGGCCCCGGATACTGGTTCCCGCCAACGGTTCTCACCCCGCAGCGGACCGATCGCGCGGTCACCGAGGAGATCTTCGGGCCCGTCGTCACGGTGCTGCCGTTCGAGGACGAGGCCGACGCGATCGAGCTCGCCAACGATTCACCGTACGGATTGTCCGGCTCCATCTGGACCGACAACCTGTCGCGGGCGATGCGGGTGTCCCGTGCGGTGGAATCGGGCAACCTGTCGGTGAACTCGCACTCCTCGGTGCGTTACAACACGCCGTTCGGCGGCTTCAAGCAATCGGGTCTCGGCCGTGAACTTGGCCCCGACGCGCCGCTGCACTTCACGGAAACCAAGAACGTCTTCTTTGCGATAGGGGAGAACTAGTACATGAATAAAGTTGATCTGACCCAACGGCTTTCGGGCAAGGTCGCGGTCATCACCGGCGGCGCGAGCGGTATCGGCTTCGCGACCGCCAAGCGGATGCGCGCCGAGGGCGCCACCATTGTGATCGGTGACATCGACCCGTCCACCGGCAAGCCCGCCGCCGACGAACTCGAAGGGCTCTTCGTGCCCGTCGACGTCGCAGACAAGGCAGCCGTCGACAACCTATTCGACACTGCCGCCGAGACGTACGGCTCGGTCGACATCGCGTTCAACAACGCAGGCATCAGCCCGCCGGAGGACGACCTCATCGAGAACACCGAACTCGATGCCTGGGAGCGGGTGCAGAACATCAACCTCAAGTCGGTGTACCTGTGCTCCAAGGCCGCGCTGCGCCACATGGTGCCGCAGCAGAAGGGCTCGATCATCAACACGGCGTCGTTCGTCGCGGTGATGGGATCGGCCACCTCGCAGATCTCCTACACCGCCTCCAAGGGCGGCGTGCTGGCGATGTCGCGGGAGCTCGGCGTGCAGTTCGCCAGGCAGGGCATCCGCGTCAACGCGCTGTGCCCGGGGCCGGTGAACACGCCACTGTTGCAGGAGCTGTTCGCCAAGGATCCGGAGCGCGCGGCGCGCCGGCTCGTGCACGTCCCACTTGGCCGGTTCGCCGAGCCCGAGGAGCTCGCCGCCGCGGTGGCATTCCTGGCCAGCGACGACTCGTCGTTCATCACCGCGTCGACGTTCCTGGTCGACGGCGGGATCAGCTCGGCATACGTGACGCCGCTGTAATCGCCATGACCGCCGACCCGGACGCGCCGCAGCCAAGTGAGGCCCTGCTGCGTCCGGTGCGGCTCGGCAACGCCTTCGAGGACACCGTCGGCAGGCTGCTGGAGACGATCCGGCTTGGCGTGCTCGCGCCGGGTGAATCACTACCACCCGAGCGCGAGCTCGCCACCCGGCTCGGCGTCAGCCGTGACACGGTGCGTGAGGCGATCAAGTCGCTTTCCGAGGCGGGTTACCTGGTGTCTCGGCGCGGACGGTACGGCGGCACGTTCCTCGCCGACGAGCTTCCCGCACCGAGCGGCGACGGAATCCGGTTCAGCCGCGCCGACATCGACGACGCGCTGCGGCTCCGCGAGATTCTCGAGGTGGGCGCCGCCCGGATGGCCGCGGCAAGGACGCTGACCGCGGCCGAACGTGAAACTCTGTGGAGCAGGCTGACCGACGTACGCGGCGCGCCGCCGGACGACTACAGGCGGCTCGACTCGCGGCTGCACCTGGCCATCGCCGAGGCCGCGGGAACACCGTCGCTGGTGCCGCTGGTCGCCGAGAACCGGATGCGTCTCAACGAACTGCTCGACCACATCCCGCTGCTGGCCCGCAACATCGCGCACTCCGACGAGCAGCACGAGGCCATCGTGATGGCGATCCTGGCAGGCGACGGTGAGGGAGCCGCCGAGGAGATGGCCGCACACATCTGGGCGTCGGCTGCCCTGTTGCACGGCTTCTTGGACTAAATTGCAGGTGTGGAGCCCCGTGATCAGGCCCCGGCGCGTGGCGCCGCGACGGCACAGATCGAACGTGCGTCGTCGGCGTTGGCCGACGTCGACACCACGGGCTGGACGCAGCGCTTCGACCTGCTGTCCGATCCCAACCGGTTGGAGATCCTGCTGAGCCTGCACCGCGCGCCGGGAATCTGCGTCAGCGACCTCGCCGCGGCCGTCGGCCGGTCGGAAAACGCGACCTCCCAAGCGCTTCGGGTGCTGCGTCAGCAGGGCTGGGTGACCAGCACCAGGGTCGGCCGTGCGGTGAGCTACCGGCTCGACGACGAGATCGTGCATGATCTGTTGCATTGGATCGGCGCCCGACATTCCTGACCATCTGAACAGCTAGACATGTAATAACCCAGGGCATACGCTCAGGCCATGACGGTCGGAACCACTGCCATGCAGCCCGCGACGGACGTCGCCAACCGACTCGACAGAACCGACTGGATCACGATCGCCGGAATCGGCGGAGTCGTGCTGTTCCTGCACGTGTTCGGCTGGGGAGTCCTGGTTCTCGGCGTCGCGCCCCAGCACATCACGCTCGGGTCGGCAGGCGTCTTCGGTGTCGGACTCGGCGTGACCGCCTACCTGCTCGGCGTGCGCCACGCCTTCGACGCCGACCACATCGCGGTCATCGACAACACCACGAGGAAACTGGTCGGGGAGGGCAGGCGTTCGCTGTCCGCCGGGTTCTGGTTCTCGCTGGGGCACTCCAGCGTCGTGTTCGGCCTTGCGTTCCTGCTCGCCCTTGGCGTTCGCGCGCTCGTCGGCCCCGTGCAGGACGAGGGCTCGCCGATGCTGCAGACCCTCGCGCTGATCGGCTCGGTGGTGGCAGGCACCTTCCTCATCCTGATCGGGCTGACGAACCTGTTCGCGGTGGTCGGCATCGCGAAGGTGTTCCGCAACATGCGCAGCGGCGAGTTCGACGAGGCCGAACTGGAGCGCCAACTCAACAGCCGCGGCTTCCTGGCGCGGCTGCTCGGGCGCGTCATGAGCCGCGTCGGCAAGCCGTGGCACCTCTACCCGGTCGGGCTGTTGATGGGGCTCGGCTTCGACACCGCGACACAGGTGGCGCTGCTGGTCCTGGCGGCGGGGACGGCGGCGTTCACGCTGCCCTGGTACGCCATCCTCGTGCTGCCCGTTCTGTTCGCCGCAGGCATGAGCCTGTTCGACGCCCTCGACGGCATCTTCATGGCACGGGCCTACGGCTGGGCGTTCCTCAAGCCGATCCGCAAGGTCTACTACAACCTCACCATCACGGTGCTGTCCGTGATCGTCGCCCTCATCATCGGCGTGATCGTGCTGACCGGCCTACTCGTCGACCGGCTCGGCATCGAGTCCGGCCCGCTGGCCTTCATCGCCTCGGCCAACCTCGAATCCGTCGGCTTCATCATCGTCGGGATGTTCGTCGTGGTCTGGGCGGTCGCCCTCGCCGTCTGGCGCTTCGGGCGAGTCGAGGAGCGGTACGGCTAGACCAGCCCGAGCAGAGCGTTCTCGATCACCTCGGCGAGCGCGGGGTGGATCCAGTACTGGCCAGTGGCAACCTCTTTCGCGGTCTGGCCGAAGCTCATCGCCTGAATGATCGGCTGGATGAGCGATGACGCCTGATACCCCATCAGGTGCGCGCCGAGGATCTTGCCGGTGGCCCGGTCGCCGATCAGCTTGACGATGCCGTGCTCGTCCTCCATCGCCCACCCATAGGCGGTATCGCCGTAGCGTTGCACCTTGACCGCGATGTCGTAACCAGCTTCGATCGCCTCGGACTCGGTGAGCCCGACCGTCGCGATCTGCGGTTCGGTGAACACCGCTGCCGGGACGTACCGGTGATCGCTCTTGGTCATCGAGGCGGTGTCGTCCCAGTCCCTGAGCAGGTTGTGTCGCACGACGCGCATCTCGTGGTTGGCGACGTGCTTGAGCTGATACGCCGACGACACGTCGCCGAGCGCGTAGATGCCGCGGGCGGTGGTGCGCTGGTAGTCGTCGACCACCACCATGCCGTCTTCGACCTTCACCCCCGCCAGCTCGGCGTCGAGGCGATCGCCGTTCGGGATGCGCCCGGTGGCGACCAGGAGCATGTCGGCGCCGAGGGTCTTCCCGTCGTCGAGCTCGAGGACGATCCGGTCACCGTCGTGATGGGACCCGATGACGTTCTCGTGCGTGCGCAGATCCCACTTGCGCGCCGCCAACGCGGTGAACGGGTGGCAGATCGAATCGTCGCAGTGGGTGAGCAGCCCGTCGCCGCGCACGACGATGGTGACGTGCACGCCCAGTGCCGAGAAGACGTGCGCGAACTCCGCGGCGATGAAACCGCCGCCGACGATCACCAGGTGATCTGGCAGCGCCGGGATGCGCATGATCGTGTCGCTGGTCTCGTAGTGCACGCCGCACTCGGCGATCGCCGGGGGAATGCGGACCCGCGAACCGGCGGCGATCACCACTTGATCGGAGGTGAACTCGTCGCCCGCCTCGGTGCGCAACGTGTACCGGCCGTCGGGCTGGGTGGGGCCGAACCGGGTGTGGCTGGCATACACCGACACGTTGGGCAGGCTCCGCTTGTACGACTCGCCGCCGGCGGCGATCGGGTCGATGCGGCCGAACACCCGCGAAACGATGTCGGGCCAGCGCACCTTCTCAATGGTCGAGTCGACGCCGTAACGCGAACTGTTCCTTATGGTTTCGGCGACTTCAGAGGCGTAGACGAACATCTTGGTGGGGATGCAGCCGACGTTGAGGCAGGTTCCACCGAACGTGCCCTCCTCGCAGATCGCGACGCGCATCGATTGGTACCTGGGATCGAAGGACGGGTCGGGAATGCTGTTGCCCGAACCGGTTCCGATGATGGTCAGGTCGTAGTGCTCCAAGTGTCAGCCCTGTTCCGATCGTGTCGTGCTTGGCAGAGTGCCGTTGTGGGTTTCGGTCCCGTGGGTTTCGGGCCCGAGGTGTCGATCTAGCCAGCCGTCCAGCTCGCGGTAGGCCGCAGCACGGGGCTCCGACAGCGAAAGGAAGACGTCGTGTTTGGCGTCGGTGATCGGGGCGACGGTGGTGTGGTTGCCGACGCATCCCGACCACCTGGCGATCTGGGCGACGTCGAGAACGGCGTCGCCCCGCTGGATCAGTTCGGGATCGGGTGCCTCGCGGACGCTGTGGTCCGACCGCAGGATCAGGTTGGGCACGCCGACGTCGAGCCCACGGTGCAGCCGCGCCTGCCCGCGGCGGATGGCGTTGATCCAGCCGAACGTCACCGGGAATCCGCCGAGCGGCTTCCAGTCCAGGTTGTACTCGAACTCGCCGGAGTAGTCGCGGTGCAGGCTGCTGCCGTACCCGCCGGGGGTCGGCTTGCGGATGATCTGCATCTTGCGCACCCGGGCCAGCGCCAGCAGCGCCGCGGCGGTGGGAGGGGTGCGCAGGATGGCAGGGCCCTGCAGATCGAAGAACGGGCTGTTGAGGATCAGCGCGGCGACGTTGCGCGCGGCGGTCTGACCGCGTCGGCGCAGCCGGTCAAGCCACAGCGTGACGATGAGCCCACCCGCGGAGTGGCCGTACAGACACACCCTTGCCCCTGCGGTGTCGGCGGCGACGATCCCGAGTGCGCGGTCCAGCTCGGCGTCGTAACTCGCCAGATTGGTGGTGAAGTGTGGGGTCTGCCCTTGCTGTCGCGATCGGCCGCACTTGTGCAGGTCAAGGGCGTAGAACGCGAAACCGCGGTCGGCGAAGTGGTCGCCGAGCTCGACGTTGAAGAAGTAGTCGGTGTAGCCGTGGAGTGCGAGCACGGCGCGCTCGGCGTCCGTGGCCTCCCCGCGGCGGACCAAAGTGGCCACCAGCTCGCCCTCACCGTCGGGATCCGGGCCCAGCGCAATCGTCTGCCGCCAATACCCGGGCAGCACGTCGGGCTCCCAACCGGACGCCGACGAACTCACGACAGCTACCTTAACCGGGCACTGTGACGTAACGGACGTCAGCGGACGCCGGTTGTTGGATTGCGGCTGGGAGCGGCGGGATAACCTACTAGTAGGTAGGCCGCATCAAGCGGACGTGCGATTGCGAAGGACCAACGAACAGGTGTCTGAGCCCAACGGATCCAAGACTACGAAGACGGACGTCGTGCTGGTGGGCGCGGGCATCATGAGCGCGACGCTCGGTGCGCTGCTGCGGATGCTGGAGCCCGACTGGTCAATCACGCTCATCGAGCGCCTCGACGGCGCGGCCGCGGAGAGCAGTGATCCGTGGAACAACGCAGGCACGGGGCACTCCGCGCTGTGTGAGCTGAACTACACCCCGCAGCGTTCCGACGGCACCATCGAGATCACCAAGGCCGTGTACGTCAACGAGCAGTTCCAGGTGTCCCGCCAGTTCTGGGCGCACGCCGTCGAGAACGGCATGTTGCCCGACGTGCGCAGCTTCCTCAACCCGATCCCGCACGTTTCGTTCGTGCACGGTGCCGAGCACCTCGGCTACCTCAAGGCCCGGCGCGAAACGCTGGTCAAGAACCCGCTGTTCGCGACCATGGAGTACATCGACGACAAGGACGAGTTCGCCCGCAGGCTGCCGCTGATGGCCGCCAAGCGCAACTTCTCCGAACCCGTTGCACTCAACTGGACCACGGACGGCACCGACGTCGACTTCGGTTCGCTGTCACGCCAACTCATCGGATACGGCGCCCAGCGCGGTACGACGACGCTGTTCGGCCACGAGGTGGACGACCTGCGTCAGGGGTCGGACGGCCGCTGGACGCTGAAGGTGACCAACCGTCGCACCGGCGCGAAGCGCAAGATCGACGCGAAGTTCGTCTTCGTCGGCGCCGGCGGCGGCGCCCTGCCACTGCTGCAGAAGTCGGGCATCAAGGAGGCCAAGGGCTTCGGCGGCTTCCCGGTCGGCGGCGAGTTCCTCCGCACGGGCGACCCGACGTTGGCGGCGGCACATCAGGCCAAGGTGTACGGCCAACCGCCGATGGGCGCGCCGCCGATGTCCATGCCGCACTTGGACACCCGCGTCATCAACGGCAAGTCCTGGCTGTTGTTCGGTCCGTTCGCAGGCTGGTCGCCGAAGTTCCTCAAGCAGGGCAAGATCACCGATCTGCCGTTCTCGGTCAAGCCAAACAATCTGGCGTCGATGCTTGGTGTCGGCCTCACCGAGATGAGCCTGGTGAACTACCTCGTCGGCCAGCTGCGGCTCAGCGAGGCCGACAGGGTGGACGCGCTGCGTGAATTCGCGCCAAGCGCCGTCGATTCCGACTGGGAACTCGACGTCGCGGGACAACGCGTGCAGGTGATCCGACGCAAGGGTGCCGGGGGTGTGCTTGAGTTCGGCACCACCGTGATCGCGGCAGGCGACGGCAGCCTTGCGGGCCTGCTCGGCGCGTCGCCAGGCGCCTCCACCGCGGTGCCCGCGATGCTCGACGTGCTCGAGCGCTGCTTCCCCGACCGTTACGTGGGCTGGCAGCCCAAGCTCAAGGAGATGGTTCCGTCGCTGGGCATCGAATTGTCCAACGAGCCAAAGCTGTTCGCCGAGGTGTGGGACTGGGGCACCAAGGCGCTCAAGCTCGACCGGCAGGCCAATGAAGTGCCCGCCGTGACTTCGTGATGGTCGCTCCGAGGCGGAGCTGGGCCAAGGATCTCGACGCTGCCACGCTGTACGAACTGCTCAAGCTGCGGGTCGAGGTGTTCGTCGTGGAGCAGGCCACGCCGTATCCGGAACTGGACGGACGCGATCTGCTCGCCGAAACCCGCCACTTCTGGCTCGAGAACCCCGACGGAGGAGTCATCGCGACGCTGCGGTTGATGGAGGAACATCCCGGTGGGGAGAAGGCGTTCCGGATCGGCCGGGTGTGCACCAAGCGCGCCTACCGCGGCCACGGCCACACCAACCGGCTGATGCAGGCCGCGCTGGCCGAGGTCGGCGACTACCCGTGCCACATCAACGCACAGACCTACCTCGAGGAGATGTACTCCAAGAACGGGTTCGTCCGTTCCGGTGAGGAGTTCCTCGACGACGGCATTCCGCACGTCCCGATGGTGCGCGCCGGAACTCACGGCAACTCGTGACGGCCTCCTACCCGTTCAGCGCCCTTGTCGGACAGGATCAGCTGCGCCTCGCGTTGGTGCTGTGCGCGGTGCGGCCGGAGATCGGCGGCGTGCTGATCCGCGGCGAGAAGGGCACTGCGAAGTCGACGGCCGTGCGCGGCCTCGCGACCGTGCTGTCCGAGGTCGACGACGATGCCCGCCTCGTCGAATTGCCCATCGGCGCAACCGAGGACCGCGTCGTCGGATCACTGGATCTGCAGAAGGTGCTGCGCGACGGCGAGCACGCGTTCTCCCCGGGACTGTTGGCCCGCGCGCACGGCGGGGTGCTGTACGTCGACGAGGTCAACCTCTTGCACGACCACCTGGTCGACGTGCTGCTCGACGCGGCCGCGATGGGCAGGGTGCACGTCGAACGCGACGGCGTCTCGCACAGCCACGAGGCCCGATTCGTGTTGATCGGCACCATGAATCCCGAAGAGGGAGAACTGCGCCCGCAGTTGCTCGACCGGTTCGGGTTGACGGTCGACGTGTTCGCCTCGCGCGACGTCGACGTGCGGGTCGAGGTGATCCGCAGGCGCATGGCGTTCGAGGCCGACCCGGAAGGTTTCGCTGCGCGCTACGCCGACGACGACGCGGACCTGGCTCGCAGGATCGCCGCCGCACGCGCGGCGGTCGCCGACGTCGTGTTGCCCGACGGGGAGCTGCGGCGCATCGCGTCGCTGTGCGCGGCGTTCGACGTGGACGGCATGCGCGCCGATCTGGTGGTGGCGCGAACGGCGGTGGCACACGCCGCCCTGCGCGCGGCCGATGCTGGAGAGAGCGCACCTACGGTCATCGCCGACGACATTCGCGTCGCTGCGGAACTGGCCTTGCCGCACCGGCGTCGTCGCGACCCCTTCGACGATCCGGGACTCGACCCCGAACAGCTCAACGAGGCGCTCGCCCAGGCCGGTGACCCTCCGCCAGAACCCGAGCACGACCCGGATCCCGATCCGCCAGGCGGCGGTGGGCACTCCGGTGAGGCGCCGGATCAGGCTGCACCCCAGGGCGGTTCGCGCTCGGGCGGTTCGCGGCCCAACGCACCGGCGTCGGCGGCCTTCCGGACGAAGGCGCTCGTGGTGCCAGGGGTCGGCGAAGGCGCGCCCGGCCGTCGGTCGCGGGCCAGGAACCGGACGGGCACGACGATCTCTGCCACCGGCGATCCCGATGCCGGACACGGCCTGCACCTTTTCGGCACCCTGCTCGCCGCGGCGCACCACCAACGGCAGCCCGGCCGGGTCGCGGTGGGCGCGGGCGACGTACGGCGCGCGATTCGCGAAGGGCGCGAAGGCAATCTGGTCATCTTCGTCGTCGACGCCTCGGGGTCGATGGCTGCACGCGACAGGATGGCGGCCGTCGGCGGGGCCACGCTGTCGCTGCTGCGCGATGCGTACCAGCGCCGCGACAAGGTCGCCGTCATCACCTTCCGCGGACAGCAGGCAGACCTGGTGCTGCCGCCGACGTCGTCGGTGCACATCGCGAGCCGCAGGCTCGCGCGGTTCGACACCGGCGGCAAGACCCCACTGGCGCAGGGCCTGCTGGCGGCACGGGACGTCGTGCTGCGCGAACGGACTCGCGACCGCGCGCGCCGCAGCCTCGTGGTGGTGCTCACCGACGGTCGCGCCACGGGCGGTCCCGATCCGCTGGGCCGCACCAGGAGCGCGGCCAGATTGCTGCGGGCCGAGGGCGCCGCCGCGGTCGTGGTGGATTGCGAGACGTCCTATGTGAGACTGGGTTTGGCCGAGGACCTGGCCAAACACCTTGGCGCGCCCGCGGTCCGGCTCTCCGAGCTCCGGGCAGACGCCTTGACCCGCTTGGTGAAGTCCGGGACCGAGCTCGGCGCCGCTTGATCGACTGGCAGGGAGAGATTCGATGCCACAGGGCCAACCGCTCACCGTTCCCGACGACGGGCTGACCACCAAGGCGCGGCGCAACGCCCCGCTGCTCGCGGTGCACACCGGGCCGGGCAAGGGCAAGTCCACCGCGGCGTTCGGGATGGCGTTGCGCGCGTGGAATCAGGGCTTCGACGTCGCGGTGTTCCAGTTCGTCAAGAGCGCCAAGTGGAAGGTGGGCGAGGAGGCGGCCTTTCGCGAGCTCGGCCGCCTGCACGACGAGCAGGGCATCGGCGGGCCGGTGGAGTGGCACAAGATGGGCGCGGGCTGGTCCTGGTCACGCAAGGACGGCACGGACGACGATCACGCCGCCGCGGCCGCCGACGGCTGGGCCGAGATCTCCCGCAGGCTCGCCGAGGGCCGTCACGACTTCTACGTGCTCGACGAGTTCACCTATCCGTTGAAGTGGGGCTGGGTGGACATTGAGGATGTAGTCGAGGTGCTCCATTCTCGGCCCGGCTATCAGCACGTGGTGATCACCGGCCGCGACGCCCCGCCTGCCCTTCTCGACGCCGCCGACCTGGTGACCGAGATGACGAAGGTCAAGCACCCGATGGACAGCGGCCGCAAGGGTCAGCGCGGCATCGAGTGGTGATGGTCCCCCGCGTGCACGGGTCCTCAATTTCTCGCGCGAGCGTGCGTGTTGGTACGCGCGGGCGCGGCGTGTCGCGTACCAACACGCACGCTCGCGGGGAGTGGTGAGCAGGTGAGCACGCCCGCGGTGGTGATCGCCGCGCCCGCATCGGGCAGCGGCAAGACCACGGTGGCCACCGGGCTGATGGGCGCCCTGCGCAGGGCTGGGCACCGCGTCGCGCCGTTCAAGGTCGGCCCCGACTTCATCGACCCCGGCTACCACGCGCTGGCCACCGGCCTGCCGGGCCGCAACCTGGACCCGGTACTGGTCGGCGAGCCGCTGATCGGCCCGCTGTTCCAGCACGGCACCCATGGGGCCGACATCGCCGTCGTCGAGGGCGTGATGGGCCTGTTCGACGGCAGGATCTCGGACCAAGCGGTCGGGCCCGCTCAAGGTTCCACCGCGCACGTCGCGGGCCTGCTCGGGGCGCCGGTGGTGCTCGTCGTCGACGCCAGGGGCCAGAGCCACAGCGTGGCAGCGCTGCTGCACGGCTTCGCGACGTTCGACCACTCGGTCCGGATCGCGGGCGTGATCCTGAACCGGGTCGGCACCCCACGCCACGAGCAGGTGCTGCGGCAGGCCTGCGAACAGACCGGCGTGCCCGTGCTCGGCGCGATCCCGCGGGCCGACGAGTTATCCGTTCCCTCAAGGCATCTCGGCCTGGTGACGGCAGTCGAGCACGGCAGGCTCGCGCGAGAGGCCGTCGCAGCCATGACCGAACTCGTCGCCCGGAACGTCGACCTCGCCGCGGTGGTGGACGCCGCCGACTCCCGCGTCACCGACGCGCCGTGGGACCCGGCCGTCGCCGAGCACGCGGCCGACGGCACCGTCGTGGCACTCGCCGGGGGCAAGGCGTTCAGCTTCGGGTACCCCGAGCACGCCGAACTGCTGCGCGCCGCGGGAGCCCAAGTCGTCGAGTTCGATCCACTGACCGACCCGCTGCCGGTGAACACCGCCGCGCTGGTGCTGCCCGGCGGCTTCCCCGAACAGTTCACCGCAGAGCTGTCCGCCAACGACCTTGCGCGCCAGCAGATTCGGCAACTTGCCGCATCGGGGGCCCCGATCCACGCCGAGTGCGCCGGTCTGACCTATCTCGTCGACGACCTCGACGGCATCCCCATGTGTGGCGTGCTGTCCGGGTCGGCCCGGTTCACCGAGCGGCTGACACTGGGCTACCGCGACGCCGTCGCGACGGCCGATTCGTCGGTGCACGCCGCGGGCACGCGGATCATCGGTCACGAATTCCACCGCACCGTCGTGACATTCGGGCGCGACTACGAGCCGGCATGGCGGTTCGCCAACGGCCCCTCGGACGTCGTAGCCGACGGCGCCGTGCACGGCGGGGTGCACGCCGGGTATCTGCACACCCACGCCGCCGCACATCCTTCGGCGGCGACCCGCTTCGTCGCCGCGGCGGAGTCGCGTATTCAATCCCGCGGCGGCAGCCTCTAAGCTCGCCCAGTGACCGAGAACGCCTACCTCGTCGGCCTGCGCCTCACCGGGCGGAAGGTCGTCGTGGTCGGTGGCGGCACTGTCGCCCAGCGACGGTTGCCGCTGCTGCTGGCCAACGGCGCCGACGTGCACGTCATCGCCAAGGCAGTAACCCCGGCGGTCGAAGCCACCGCAGGCATCACGCTCGATCTGCGCGACTACCGCGACGGCGACCTCGACGGCGCCTGGTACGCCATCGCCGCGACCAACGACCCGGAGGTGAACGCCGCCGTCGTCGCCGAGGCCGAACGCCGCCACGTGTTCTGCGTACGGGCCGACGCCGCTCGTGACGGCACGGCCGTCACCCCTGCGTCGTTCGAGTACGACGGTCTTTCGGTGGGCGTGCTCGCCGGGGGAGAGCACCGCCGTTCCGCCGCCATCCGCACGGCGATCCGCGAGGCGCTGCAGAGCGGCGTCATCACCGACGAGGTGCCCGACGGATTGCGCGGCGCCGTCGCCCTTGTCGGCGGTGGGCCCGGTGACCCCGAGCTGATCACGGTCCGCGGCCGCAGGCTGCTGGCGCAGGCCGACGTCGTGGTCGCCGACCGGCTGGCCCCGCCCGAACTGCTGGCCGAACTCGCACCGCACGTCGAGATGATCGACGCCTCGAAGATCCCGTACGGCCGCTCGATGGCCCAGGAGGCGATCAACGACGTGCTGATCGACCGCGCCAAGGCAGGCAAGTTCGTCGTGCGCCTCAAGGGCGGTGACCCGTTCGTGTTCGCGCGCGGCTACGAAGAGGTGCTCGCCTGCGCGGATGCGGGTATCGCGGTGTCCGTCGTGCCCGGTGTGACAAGTGCCATAGCGGTCCCGGCACTGGCCGGAGTTCCGGTCACCCACAGGGGCGTCACGCACGAGTTCGTGGTGGTCAGTGGCCATGTTGCGCCCGACCACCCCGAATCGTTAGTGAATTGGAATGCGCTGGCCGCGCTGTCCGGCACGATCGTGCTGCTGATGGCCGTCGAACGCATCGAGCTGTTCGCCAAGGTTCTGCAAGAAGGCGGCCGAGCTGCGGAAACGCCGGTCCTGGTGGTCCAGCACGGCACCACCGCCGCTCAGCGGACCCTGCGCACCACGCTTGCCGACGCGCCGGAACAGATCCGCGCGGAGGGCATAAGGCCTCCCGCGATCATCGTGATCGGGTCCGTGGCGGCGTTCGGCAGTTAAAGGATTCTTAAGATTACTGTAAGGTAACCCGCCATGACGGCTCTCAACGACGCAGAGCGCGAGGCGGCCGGCGATGCGTCAGGCGCCAGCAACCGTGCGTTGCCCGTGCACGTGGGGCAGTCGACGATTGGGCGAAGTGGCTGGTACCCCGAGTGGCTGCCTTCACGCCGGTTCCTTGCCGCGGTCATCGCCATCGGCGGCATGCAGCTGCTGGCCACGATGGACAGCACCGTCGCCATCGTCGCGCTTCCTAAGATTCAGGACGAGCTCAACCTGTCCGACGCAGGCCGCAGCTGGGTCATCACCGCCTACGTGCTGACCTTCGGCGGCTTGATGCTGCTCGGCGGGCGCCTCGGCGACACCATCGGCCGCAAGCGCACCTTCATCGTCGGCGTCGCCCTGTTCACCATTGCCTCGATCCTGTGCGGCATCGCGTGGAACGAGCCCACCCTGGTGTTGGCGCGGCTGCTTCAGGGCGTCGGCTCGGCGATCGCGTCGCCCACAGGCCTCGCGCTGATCGCGACCACGTTCCCCAAGGGCCCTGCGCGCAACGCCGCAACGGCCGTCTTCGCCGCCATGACCGGCGTCGGCTCGGTGATGGGCCTCGTCGTCGGCGGTGCGCTGACCGAGGTGTCCTGGCGGTGGGCCTTTCTGGTCAACGTGCCGATCGGCCTCGTGATGATCTACCTGGCCCGCACCACCCTGCGCGAGACGAACCGCGAGCGGATGAAGCTGGACGCGACGGGCGCCATCCTGGCCACGCTGGCCTGCACGGCGGCGGTGTTCGGGTTCTCGATGGGCCCCGAGAAGGGCTGGACGTCGACGCTCACGCTGGCCTCTTGCTTCGCGGCGATGGCGTTCTTCGCGGCATTCCTCTACGTCGAGCGCACTGCGATCAATCCCGTCGTGCCGTTCAGCCTGTTCCGCGACCGCAACCGGGTGGCCACCTTCGCGGCCGTCTTCCTGGCCGGTGGCGTGATGTTCACGCTGACCGTGCTGATCGGCCTGTACGTGCAGGACATCATGGGCTACAGCGCGCTGCGCGCGGGCATCGGCTTCATCCCGTTCGTCATCGCGCTCGGCATCGGCCTTGGCCTGTCCTCGGCGCTGGCGTCGCGGTTCCCGCCGCGGGTGCTGGTGATCGCCGGTGGCGTGATGGTTCTCGCGGCGATGCTCTACGGCTCGACGCTGCACGGCGACATCCCGTACTTCCCGAACCTGGTGCTGCCGATCACCGTTGGTGGCTTCGGCATCGGCATGATCGTGGTCCCGCTGATGGTGTCGGCCATCGCCGGCGTCGGCTTCGACGAGATCGGCCCCGTGTCGGCGATCGCGTTGATGCTGCAGAACCTCGGCGGCCCGGTGGTGCTGGCCGTCATCCAGGCCGTCATCACGTCCCGCACGCTGTACCTGGGCGGCACCACCGGCCCGGTGAAGAACATGGACACCGCGCAGCTGCACGCCCTCGATCAGGGTTACACCTACGGCCTGCTGTGGGTGGCCGCCGTCGCGATCGTGGTCGGTGTCGTCGCGCTGTTCATCGGTTACACCGCCGAGCAGGTCGCCCACGCCCAGGAAGTCAAGGACGCGATCGACGCCGGAGAGCTCTAGCTCTCGTCGGGGCGCGCGCCCCGACCCCGCCGAATCCGGATCTGGGTAGGGTGGCAAGCCATGTCTGTTGCGGGGGGTTCGTCAGGGCCGACGGAACGCACCAACACGCCACTTTCGTCGTCGGTGCTCGGCATTGCGATCGTCGCGATCACCGGCATGCAGCTCATGTCGACGCTCGACGGCACCATCGTCATCGTCGCGCTGCCGCGTATGCAGGCCGACCTCGATCTGTCCGACGCGGGCAAGAGCTGGGTTATCACCGCCTACGTGCTGACGTTCGGCGGCCTGCTGCTGCTCGGCGGCCGGGTCGGTGACGCGATCGGGCAGAAACGCGCGTTCCTGTCCGGTGTCGGCGTATTCACCATTGCGTCGCTGGTATGCGGCCTGGCCAACGACGAGTACACGCTGATCGCTGCCCGCGCGCTGCAGGGCATCGGGGCGGCCGTGTCCGCACCGACGGGCCTCGCGCTGATCGCCACCACCTACGCCGTCGGGCACGCCAGAAACCAGGCGATGGCGATTTCGGCGGGCATGCAGGCGATCGGATCGGTGCTCGGCCTGGTGCTCGGGGGCCTGCTGACGGTGATCTCCTGGCGGCTGGCGTTCCTGATCAACGTGCCGATCGGCATCGTCATCATCGTGATCGCGGTCCTGCGGATCGGCGAGACGCACCACGAACGGCTCAAACTCGACATCACGGGCGCGCTGCTGGCCACCCTGGGCTGCACGTCTGCGGTGCTGGTGTTCACGCAAGGCCCGCCCCGCGGCTGGGTCGACCCGTGGGTGATCGGCGCGGCCATCGCCGCAGTGATCTTCCTCATCGCCTTCCTGTTCGCCGAGCGCACCGCGGAGAACCCTCTGGTGCCGTTCTCGGTGTTCAACGACCGCAACCGGGTGGCGACGTTCGTCGCGTGGTTCCTCGGCGGTGGCGTGCTGCTGACCGTGACCGTGATGGTCGGGCTGTTGGCCCAAGACGTGCTCGGCTACAGCGCGCTGCGGGCCGGGATCTGCTTCCTGCCGTTCGCGGTGGCCGTCGGCGTCGGCAACGTGCTGGCCACCCGGCTGGCGCCGCTCATCGCGCCGCGCTGGCTGATCATCGGCGGCGGACTGTTCGTGCTTGCGGCCATGTTGTACGGCTCGACCTTGACCCGCGACATCCCGTACTTCCCCGACCTGTTCCTGCCAATCGTGGTGGGCGGCTTCGGCATCGGCGTCATCTCGGTGGTCCTGCCGCTGTGCGCGGTGGCCGGGGTGGGGCCGCGGGAGATCGGGCCGGTGTCGGCCATCACGCTGATGGTGCAGAACCTCGGCGGCCCCCTCGTCCTCGTGGTGATCATGGCGGTGCAGACGTCACGCACCCTCTACCTTGGCGGCACCACCGGACCGGTGAAGAACATGTCGCCTGCCCAACTCGACGCCCTCGGCTACGGCTACACCTATTCGCTGCTGTGGGTGGCGGGCATCGCGATCCTGGTCGGCATTGCCGCGTTCTGGATCGGCTTCTCCGCCAAGGACATCGCACGGGCGCAGCACACCCGCGAGGCGGTGGAGGCAGGCGAGCTGTAGGCGCTAGCGTGGCCGACATGCCCGATCACGCGCCGCTCACTCGCCAGCAGGTCTCCGACGCCGTCAGCCCGCTCGGCTGGCGCCTGGTCCTCGGAGCGGTGTACACCGAGGTCGACGTGCCCGCTCTGGTGCAGGCCGCAATGGTCGCCGCAATCGCCTCCACCACTGTCGGCGCCGACGGCCAGGACCGTCTCACCGCGGACATCCGCGCCGAACGCGCCGTGTTGCGACTGATGCCCCCGCTCGGCGGTTTGGTCTCCGAATACGAGGTCGGGTTGGCGCGCCAGGTGTCCGAGGCGCTGACGGCACGCGGGTACCTGACGAGCCCCGGCCGCAGGCATAGGGCAGGTGTGCTGCAGAGTCTCGAGATCGCCATCGACGCCATGGACATCCCCAAGGTCAGGCCGTTCTGGCAGGCGGTCACCGGCTACCTCAGCGAGGAAGGATCATCCGATCTGACCGCGGGGTTGATCGACCCGATGGGGCGCGGCCCGGCGATCTGGTTTCAGCAGATGGACGAGCCCCGCATTCAGCGCAACCGCATCCACCTCGACGTCGACGTGCCGCACGACGAGGGCGAGCCGAGGGTGCGAGCCGCGATCGCCGCGGGCGGCACGCTGCTCAGCGACGAGCGGGCGCCGGCGTTCTGGGTGCTCGCCGACCCCGAGGGCAACGAGGCGTGCGTGTGCACGTGGCAGGACCGGGACTAACTGGGGTCGGGTACGCACCTGAAGAACGGGTTTGTCGTGGTCGCTAAGGTTGTCGGCTGTGATCACCCGCATGTCCGAGCTGTTCCTGCGCACGCTGCGCGAGGACCCGGCAGACGCCGAAGTGCCCAGCCACAAACTCTTGATCCGCGCCGGTTACGTCCGGCCCATCGGGCCCGGCCTGTACAGCTGGTTGCCGCTGGGCCTGAAGGTACTGACCAAGATCGAAAAGGTGATCCGCGACGAGATGGCCGTGGTCGGGTCGCAGGAGGTCCGATTCCCCGCGCTGCTGCCGCGCGGGCCGTACGAGACGTCGAACCGTTGGACCGAGTACGGCGACGGCGTGTTCAGGCTCAAGGACCGCCGCGGCAACGACTACATGCTCGGCCCCACGCACGAGGAGTTCTTCACGCTCACCGTGAAGGGGGAGTACAGCTCCTACAAGGACTTCCCGCTGCGGCTCTACCAAATCCAGACCAAGTACCGCGACGAGGCAAGGCCGCGCGCGGGCATCCTGCGCGGCCGCGAATTCATCATGAAGGATTCGTACTCGTTCGACGTCGACGACGCCGGCCTCAAGGACGCCTATCACGCGCATCGTGAGGCCTACCAACGGATCTTCGCCAAGCTGGCGGTGAAGTACGTGATCGTCGCGGCGACGTCCGGGGCGATGGGCGGCAGCGCATCGGAGGAGTTCCTCGCCGAGAGCGAGGTGGGCGAGGACACCTACGTGCGTTGCCTGCAGTCGGGCTACGCCGCCAACGTCGAGGCGGTCGTCACGACCCCGCCCGAGTCGCTGCCGATCGATGGGCTGCCCGATCCGGTCGTCTACGACACCGGAGACACCCCGACGATCGCCACCCTTGTCGACTGGGCCAACGGGGCCGCGATCCCCACGTTCGACGGCCGCACCGTCACCGCGGCGGACACGCTCAAGAACGTCTTGCTGAAGACCAGGGCCCCCGGCGGGGAGTGGGAGCTGCTGGCGATCGGGCTGCCCGGTGACCGCGACGTCGACGACAAGCGTCTCGACGCCGCGCTGGAACCCGCCGAGTACGTCATGCTGGGCGACGACGACTTCACCAAGAACCCGTTCCTCGTCAAGGGCTACATCGGACCGAAGGGGTTGCTGGACAACGGTGTTCGCTATCTCGTGGACCCGCGCGTGGTGGATGGCACCACCTGGATCACCGGCGCCAACGAGCCCGGCAAGCACGTCACCGGGCTGGTGGCCGGTCGTGACTTCGTGGCCGACGGCACCATCGACGTCGCCGAGGTCCGCGACGGCGACCCGTCGCCCGACGGCGCCGGACCGTTGGTGAGTGCCCGCGGCATCGAGATCGGGCACGTCTTCCAGTTGGGCCGCAAGTACGCCGACGCGTTCAGCGCCGACGTACTCGGCGAGAACGGCAAGCCGGTGCGCTTGACCATGGGCTCCTACGGTATCGGGGTGTCGCGGCTGGTTGCCGTGATCGCCGAGCAACACCACGATGAGATCGGATTGCGTTGGCCCGCATCGGTTTCCCCGTTCGACGCCCACGTGGTGATCGCGAACAAGGATGATGACGCCCGCACCGGTGCGACCGAGCTGGCCGGCGAGCTGGACCGGCTTGGTCTCGAGGTGCTGCTCGACGACAGGAAGGCCTCGCCGGGAGTGAAGTTCAAGGACGCCGAGCTGTTGGGCGTCCCCTGGATCGTCGTGGTGGGCCGAGGTTGGGTCGACGGAACGGTCGAGCTGCGCAACCGCTTCACCGGCGAGAACCGCGAGATCGCAGTCGGCACAGCGGCACTCGACATCTCGGCAGCGCTCGCCGGCTAGCGCGAGTTACTCGGTGCCGCCGGGGAACGGCACCGTGTTGGGTACCACCTTCAGGACGTCGCGCCACTTGGCCGCGGTGACCGCGCACTGACTCAGCGCCGTCACCGCGAAGGTGCGGTCCTCGTTCGTGGTTGCTTGTTCGAGCACCGCGCGCCACGCCACCGCGGAGTCCTCCTCCATCCGCAGCGCGAGCTTCGCGGCATCGGCGGGGCTGTCGACCTCGATCGGCATTTGGTAGCCCGTCGCGGGCAGCGGGGCGGGCACGTTGCGGCTCTTGAGGCGGGCGATGGCGTCCTCGCGGAGTTGGCGATGCCCCGCCATCGCGTCGGACACCAGGTCGTTGACGTCGGGCGTGGAGTGCGCGGACACCAGCCCGTAGCCGTAGATCACGCCGTGCTCGTTGGCGACCGCGTCGAACAATGCCGCATCGGGGCCGTTCGGGGGCCGCGACGGGCTCGGCTGTGCCGAAGGCTGGGGTGACGTCATGACGACTGCCCGCCGCCGAGGCCGACGGTGAACGCCGCCGTGCACGATGCGGCGATCGAGCCGAGCAGCCCTGCGGGGTAGCCAGACTGCTGCGCGGCCGCCTGCGCGGCGCTGTCGGCGGATTGCTTGAGGGCGGCGACGACGTCGCGCGGTTTGGGCGGCGGCAGTGGCTCACCGGTGGTGCTCGTCGGCGTCGGGCTTGCCGATGCCGATGCTTGGGGCGCCTCGCCGGAGATCCTGGTGATCTCGTCGGAGAGCGCCTGAACGTGTGCGGAACGCTCGGCAGCCACCGCGGTCAGCGCCGCAGCGACGTCGGGACGGGCGGCGGAGGCAGCTCCCGCGGCGAGCTGACTGTCCGCACGCGCACGATCGAGCTGCGCGACGAGCGCCTCCACGTCGGGTCGTTTGGCCGGTGCACCACAGCCCGCCGCCGTCGTGGACAGCAGTGCCAGGGCCGCACCGGAGATCAGGACGCGCCGCCTGCTGACGGCGGGATGGGCGCTCGGCACTTTGGACATCGGAGGACATCCTGCCATTTGCCACGGGCTGTGGATCGCCTGGACGGCGCCGCCGTTTGCCGGTTGCCCCTCTTGCGCTGGCGTATCGTTGATACTCGATTCCTGGTCATCCAACCCGGATCGTGTCCGTACAACTCAAGACGAGG
>Ga0105237_10000344_pt1 | contig 65540 bp, 48 predicted proteins | sample KBSC24metaG_FD_81520 | JGI IMG/M metagenome (GOLD analysis project Ga0105237, IMG submission 81520) | Corn rhizosphere microbial communities from Kellogg Biological Station, Michigan, USA - KBS C2-4 metaG | ecosystem: Host-associated > Plants > Roots > Rhizosphere > Soil | place: Michigan, USA... | reverse complement strand
GTACGGATACGATCCGGGGTGATGACCCTCCCGCTGTAATTGCCCGCCACGGCGTCGAAATGCACCTCGGCCAGCGATTGCAGCACCTGCGTGTTCTTATTGTCTGGCGTCCTGTATTTTTTGGATAAAGCCTTTAACCGCCGGTCGGCGCCCGCCACGGACTCATTCGCCGGCAACAACACATAAACACCATGCGAACCGTTTATCGTCCACCAGTCTTTGGATGCGGAGAAATTAGCCATGCTATAAGGGAAGACCATCTTTATCCGCAGATCGGTATTGGCAGGTGGATCGGCCAGCACACCGGTGACGGTGAACAGGTCGTGATTATCGAACTTGATGGTGCGGCCCATCGCCTGTTTCCAATCACCAAAATATCTTTCGGCTGTACTCCGGGTCAGGGCGACAGAATGACGATCGGCCAAAGACTTTTTTGCATCTCCCGCCAGCCAGGGAATATCGAAAATGGAAAAAAAGGAAGGCTCCACCATAAATGCCCCATCCTTTTCCTTGAACTTTTTCTCCGGCTGTCCATTCTTGCCCATGGCCATGGTCTGAATATTGTCCATGAAGAAAAGACCCGCCGTGGTCCAATCCGGGATATCGTTTTCCAGCGCGGTCGGCAAAGGAAAAGGAACAGCAGAGGTCGGATGAGAGTTTTTATCGGACTTATCGCCCACGGTCAGCACCCGAAAGATCCGCGCCTTATTCCGGTGATAGCTATCAAAACTCTGCTCGTACTGAATAAAAATAAAAATGACCAGACAAACAGCAATGCCCACGCCTAACCCCGCGACCGTTATAATAGAATAGACTTTATTGGCCGATAGATTCCTAAAGGCGGTTTTAAAGTAATTTCTGAACATAATGACTGATTTTCACCGCAAACAGCCACCATAAAAATGCCGGATTAGCAACCCACTGACTGTCAGAAGTTTAAGCATTTTCCCCCGGCCCCTACTGTCCGTTTATGATACGCCCGCTGTCCGCAACTCCACCCTCAACGGCTCCTCCCCATCCCACCGCTGATCAAACACGATCTTCCCCGCAACAAAAACAAACACCCTCACCCGTTGCCCCCTTCCCAGCCGCACTACCTTAATATCAAAATCCGTATTAAACGCCCTGATATGCTCCAACCCCATCTCATTCCATCCCTTCGGCAGCCTGGGCTTCATCGTAAACGCATCCAGCCCCACCGGCTCTATCCCGAACAACCCCTCCGTCACCGCCCGGCAATATAACCCGCTCTCCGCAGAAAGATGCCGCTGATCGCCCTCCGGCCAGGCTTCCACCGCATAGGGAACATGCTCACCCAACAAACGCATAGCCGAGTAATAAGAAAAATAAGAAAGCGCCGTTTCGGTACTCCCCGCATAAAACAGCCCGCGAAAGGCATACAAGGTCGACCGGTCCCAGAAGGTCCTGGACCCCGACTCGGTCAGTATTCCGTTGGCCGTCCACAATTTATCGGACAATAAAGCCCTGACTGTTGCCTCCTTCCGGTCGAATATTCCCATCACCAGCGGTAGACATATCCACGAACGCAGGGTCGTATTCCCCTCATAATAACGATACGTATTATACCCCTGCACCATCGCCCCGAAATAGCCCTCTATCGCGGTTCTCAGTTTGCCGGCCTCTACGACAAGACTGTCGCCCGTCCTCGCATCACCAAGTGCCCGCGCCAGATGCGCCGCACTCACCATCGCTCCATAAGCCAGCGCGTTGGTGGAAAGATTCACCTTCCCCGCCGGGAAACGCCCCTCCAGCTCGTCGGACCTTGAAGCGATCACCCCCTCCGCGGTCTTCTGCCTCCTCAGATATTCCAGACACCAGGTTATCAGCGGCCATAACTTCCTGGCCTCTCCGCTATCTCCACACGCCAATGCGTACCTGCTGGCGCCATAAGCGATCATTGCCTGATCCCCCCTGTCGCCCGCTCCCTTCCAGACACCAGCCCCCTCGGCAATGATGCTGCTGGGGATCGGCTTGTACTCCGGGTTCATATAGGTAGCAAACAGACGATAACAATTTCTGGCAGATTCGTTTCCCGCCGCATTGCCAATAAATGGGAACAGCGGCCCCATATACTCCGCCTGGTCATTTGCCCAGATAGCCGCATAATAGGCGCCGCCGCCAGGGCCATGCATCAGCCCTCCCTTTGTATCAAAAATGCTCTCTGTAGCCCTTATCTTGGCAAAAGAAAACATCCGGTTCACCGTATCATTGGGGGTACGCAGGACAAGGGCATTGCCCAGCTCGTCAATGAGACGCATCCGTTTGCCCCACTCATAGTCGGCAGAAACGTAAAAAGACGCATCCGCCGCCTTTCGCGCCGATATCACTACATAAAACCCATAACTTCCATGCGCCGCCAACCTGACAGCGCCTCCATCATAAACTTTATAATTGATGATATAAGCCCCTTCCACTCCCTTGGATGCCTCCGTCGTATCATTCCTGTCCTGCTGCGGTATCTGCACATTCACTGCCCCCTCTCCCGTATTGGTCAAGGTATACTTTTCGATATAGGCCGTCTTATCCGTTGATGGATATATATCCCTCTCCACCACCAGCGTACTATTCGTCGAAGCCAGCGTCTTCAGATAACCATCGATATAAAACGAAACTGGCCTTTCCTCCACCATCTGCCCATCCACCCGGATCCCTTCGACAATATTATCGTCAATGGTCCGTATCAGACTCGCATGCGTATTATTGGGTATCGTGCGCAACATCGGAAAAACCAGCTTGCGGCGCAGCACCAGACGCCGCCCGCTGTCCACCCCATAGGCAATGATCGCCGATACCTTCATGCCGCTCATCTCGATGTGATCGGTATGTACATCCCCCGCCCCAACGGTCCAACGGATCCCCTGCTCACCGGCAAAAGCCCACCGCAACGGCTGTGCCTTCACTACCAAACAATAAAGAAAAGGAATGAATAAAAGGAATGTTCGCATATCCTAAGATAGCAAAACATTCCAAAAAACCTCCCCTAAGGGTTTACCTATTCCAACTTCCGTATCGCGTAATTCCCGCTATCAGCCACATATATATTTCCGGCTCCATCCACCACGACACCAGTAGGATAAGCAAACTCCGCCGCAACGCCGACCCCTTCTTTAAACCCGAACTTGCCATCCCCGGCTAACGTATAGACATACCCATCCGGAGTGATCTTACGGATCCTGCTGCTTATCAACTCTGCCACATAAACATTTCCTAGACTGTCGACCGCGACCCCGCCGGGCTGATCGAAAAGGGCGATCCCGCCTGGTCCATCATTATACCCCTCCGCCCCGGCTCCCGCCAGTGTACTCACCTCGCCTGCCGGAGTGATCTTACGGATGCGGTTATTATCATTATCCGCGACGTATACATTCCCGTTGGCGTCTACTGCAACGCCGGGGGGATAGCTAAATCTTGCGGCCGCACCTGTGCCTTCTTTATATCCATAAGTCCCATCTCCCGCCAGGGTGCTCACCTCTCCAGCCGGAGTAATTTTCCGGATGCTCGCCCAAATGCGGAATTGCGTGCCCCTCTTTGATTTCACCCGATAGCCAACAGAAATAATAACATCCAGGTTATAATAATAAACAGGCTTTTTAGAAAATTCGGAATTTCCGAATTTCTCCATAGTTATCTTATCATCAAGCTCTTGCTCACTATAAATATTCTTAATATGCTCATTTATAGTGGATTTGGCTTTTTGAAATAGTTCAGCCATTTGATCTTGTGTAAGCCAGACAGTTTCATGTTCGAGCTTAACTTCGATTTGAGCATCCCCCGATCCGGCATCAAAAAAAACAATATCCCCCTTCTCTTTCATAAAACAATAATTAAAGTATTGATAAATAATAGTTTACGATCACCAGCTTGTCTGGTCGATCTTTGGCACTCATTACCAAAAGACGTAAACAAATCATCAAAGAGAAAGGAAATCCCAGATTAAAAATACTAAATTTATTAGTTATAAAAGAATTTTTCTTACCCCTCCCCCGGCACATCCTCCACCCTATAATAAACCTTCAACCCCCTCTCCTTCGCAATCCTTACATCCTCATCCGCCCCCTTCGAGGCCCCCTCCAGCCGCAACACCGCATCACATTTAAAGAGCAGTCGGTGCGCCACAGGATATAATATCTCTTCATAAGCAGCATCGCCCGGCCGCACCGAACCCGCAAGCCGCAGCAATGGCAAAGCAACCCATTCCCCTATCATCGGCACGTGCCCCTTTCTGAACAAAGGCAGCGCCGCCTCTTCCAGCCTGCGCAAATTTTGCTGCATCAGTTCAGGATCATCATTTGTCCCGCTCCGGTAAGGACCCGCAATAAGTATTAGCATATTGTATATTTCGCACAAAAGAAGACTACCCGGCGCACGCAAAAAATAAAATAGTTTAAGAAATCATTTTTTCCGCAAACCTGCCCTTATCATGCTCAGGAATTCAGGGGTAATACCTAAATAGGAAGCAATCTGTTTCTGGGTCACCAGCTCCACCACCCGCGGATACCTCGCCAGAAAATTATTATATCGTTCCTCCGTCGACAACGACAAGTTCTCGATCACCCTCAGCTGCTCCCTGATGTATGCATTTTGCAAAATGATCCTGAAAAACCGTTCGAATTTCGGCACTTTGACAAACAGCTCATCCAGATGCTCTTTCGACAATTGCAGGACACAACTGTCTTCTACGGCCTCGATATTTAACATGGCCGGCCGTTGACCAACAAAACAATACATATCGGTAATCCACCAGTCCCCAACAGCAAACATAATGGTCGACTCCTTCCCCGCCTTATCCAGATAAAAAGCCCTGAGGATCCCCGACTCGACGAAGTTGATGTACTTGCACGACTGGCCTTCTTTTAAAAGAAGCTCTTTCCTGGAAACTCTCTTCTGCTGCAGCATCGAAAGGAAACAGACCGCTTCTTCTTCGTCCAAAGAAATATGTTTGGCGATATTTTCTAAGATCATTCACCATTAAATTACTAAATTACTGATATACTTTACGATGGCGGGTTACCAAACAGAGATATCGGCACAAGACGGCCGCCCAACCTATTGGCTAACGCGTTTTGTCATTCTCCGCCTGCTCGGAGCGATCTACGCAGTGGCCTTCCTCGTGGCGATCGAACAGGTGATCCCTCTTATCGGATCGAATGGCCTCCTTCCCATAGGTCTGTTCCTCCAACGCATCAGCAACATGCTCGGATCGAATAGCGCCGGCTTCGCACGTCTGCCCTCACTATTTTGGTTTGCCCATTCCGACACAGCCCTCCTTACTGTGGCATGGATTGGACTGGTCCTTTCCTGCATCGTAGTAGCCGGTTTCGCCAATGCGCCACTGATGACCGTACTCTGGTTTCTTTATATGTCCATCGTCAACGTCGGACAGGTCTGGTATGGATACGGATGGGAGATACAACTCCTGGAGACAGGGTTCCTGGCGATATTTCTTTGCCCACTGCTCGACTGGCGCCCCTTTCCCCGACGCGCACCACCGCTCCCCATCATCTGGCTGTTCCGCTGGCTCGTCTTCCGCATCATGCTGGGCTCCGGACTGATCAAGATCCGCGGCGATGAAGTATGGCACAAGGCGACCGCCCTCTATTATCATTTCGAGACCCAACCCCTGCCAGGTCCGCTCAGCCGCTGGTTCCATTTCCTGCCCCGACCGGTTTTAAGATTCGGCGTCTGGTACAACTGGCTGGCCGAACTCGTCGCGCCATGGTTCGTTTTCTGGCCGCGTCCCGCACGTCATATCGCAGGGGTCGTGATCGTACTCTTACAGCTCATTCTCATTTTCAGCGGTAACCTCTCGTTTCTCAATTGGCTGACCATCGTTCCCGCACTGGCCTGTTTCGACGACGCATTCTGGTCAAAATTGCTCCCCCGGCCACTCGTCCGCAAAGCCGAAGCCGCCAGCACAAACGCCCTGCCATCCCGCCCTATGCTGGCCACCGCCCGCACCATCGCCGTCATCATCGCACTCCTCAGCATCCAGCCCGTATTTAATATGCTGTCCCCCCGCCAGATCATGAATACCTCCTTCGACGCGCTCAATCTCGTCAACACCTACGGCGCATTCGGATGGGTCGGCCGCGAACGCCTGAACGTGGTTTTCGAAGGGACGATGGACACCCCCGTCGGCCCCGCGCCGATGAACGCTCCCGCGGCTGCCCACGACGACCACGCCCACTGGCTACCCTACCCCTACAAAGCCCTGCCCGTCGCCCTGGACAAACGCCCCCCGCAGATCGCCCCCTACCAACCCCGCCTGGACTGGCAAATGTGGTTCGCCGCCATGTCCACACCCGAAGAATACCCCTGGACCCTAACCCTCATCTCGAAACTCCTCCACAACGACCCCGGCGCGATCAGCTTGTTCGACGGCAACCCCTTCCCGCATACCCCACCGCGTTATATCAGGGCAGTCCTCTATCGCTACACGTTTGCACCGCCAGGCAACCCCGACGGCCATTGGTGGCGCCGCGAACCCGTCAGCATCTGGCTCCCTGCCATGTCCGCCGACGACCCACGCCTGACCGGCTCAAGCAAATAGCCCGTAAATATTCTTGATGATCTCCACCGAATACTTGCTCGAGATCTCTTTTATAAAGGAAGGAAAATCAATATGCGACTTTTCATCGGCCGCATCCGAAATAGTCCGAATAATGGTAAAAGGAACTTCATACTCATAACACACCTGCGCAACAGCCGCCCCCTCCATCTCTACACACAAGATAGAAGGTAGCTTATCCAGCAGATCATCCTTGTCCCTCGTGCTGGAAAAGAACTTATCTCCACTGGCAATATCTCCCACAAATAAGACAGGTGTCTTTATGTCAAATCTATCCAACGATTCATCGCCTATCGCCGAATGAAGTCCCCCGTTCTCTAAAAGAGAATTAACAGCGCCGGCAGCAATAGCCAACCGCTCCCCATCGCATTCAAAAAAGGTCTTCCCCAACAGCGGCACCTCAAACTGTTCCATCAGCGGCCTGGCATCCACATCATGTTGTATCAGCCGCTTACCCAAAACGATATCCCCGATACGCAGACGCGGAGCGATCCCCCCCGCAACACCGGTAAAGATCAGCTCGCTTACGTTGAACTCCAATATCAGACTTGAAACAGTCGTTGCCGCAGCCACCTTGCCCCATCGCGAAAAAACGACCACCGTCGTTATGCCGGCTAATTTGCCGACGGTATAGGTCCTCATCCCCATGGATACCACACGCTTTTCACTCAGCAGCCGGATAACTCCATCAATTTCTTCGGGCATAGCACCCATGATCCCTATTATTCTTTCTTTCATTTAAGGGAACAAGATAGCAAGAATCCTCAATGCCCCAAAGCCTTATTGATAGGCGCCCGGTCGATATATTGAATGACCCTGTCTATCTTATCCGCACTGTTGTAATGGATATCCGAATGTACCCAAAACACCAGCCTCGACCCATTCTTATATTTGACATGCACTTCATACCAGCTTAACAGCCAGTTACCAGGCATATCCGGACCTTTCTGCGGGCGGTTGACCTTCACCGGTAACCAGATGTCATTGGCGAATTGCAAAGAGTCAATGACTTTCCCACGCCGCTCTTTCCAGTAATTGGCTATAGCCGCCTTACCGGCAAGACTGTCACCGGCCGACCAGATATAAACAGCATCATCTGCATAACCTTCCATCCAGGCCGTAATGTCGCCGGATTCAAACTGCTGCAATGCCTTCTTACCCATCTCCATGTAACGCGCATCGGCAAATTCCATTTGCGGCGGAGGATTGGTCGAAGCCGACGGCCCCATAGCAGTCGTGTCCTTGGCCGATGGCTCTTTGGTTGAGTTCGTACAGGAAAATAGCAGACAGCATCCAAACATCCAGGAGAGTAATTTTTTCATGGCGAAGCTTTTTTAGTTTATGACATATTAAATTTATACAACATGTGTTTTTCGGCCAAATATATTTTACTCATAGCCAGGCCAGGCAAACTAACATATTCAGCAATTTAAATATATTTGTAACAGCCCCTAATTACTATCACATGCAAACAATGACCTGTCTGGTAGTGGATGACGATGAGATAGACCGGCTGACCTTATTGGCTTTCCTGGAAAGCTATCCTTTCCTGGAAGTCATGGGAAGGTATGCCTCCCCCGCGCTGGCCATTGCCGCCGCCCGGAAAACGCCACCCGACGTCCTGTTCCTTGACATCGATATGCCGGAGATCAATGGGCTGAAACTGCGCGAACAACTCATGCATATACCCGCCTGTATCTTTATCACCGCCTACCCCGACTACGCCCTGGAGGCATTTGAAATGAACGCCCTGGACTTCCTGGTAAAACCCTTCCATTGGGAACGTTTCGCAAAAACCATCGCCCGCTTACAGGAATACGGCGAGATCCTTCAGAAAGCACGCCTGCTAAGTCATACTCTTGGCGGCGACACCATTTTTATAAAGGATGGCCACACGACCCTAAAATTACGACTGGATGAGATCATCTATTTTGAAGCCATGAATAATTACACCAGTCTTGTCACGGCCAAACGTAAATATTCTGTGCTTTCTCCCCTCAGCAAACTCATAAAGGAAAAAGAATTCAGCAACTTTATCCGCATCCATCGCAGCTATGCCGTCCAGAAACATTTCATTACAAAATTGAATTCATCCGAAGTATGGATGGACGACATCGTATTGCCCGTCGGCAGGGTCTATAAAACAGCACTGGACATGATAAAAATTTAACCCGATCCTGTTATGAAAAGATCTTCCCTCCTTGTCCTCTTCTCACTACTCATTCCCGCATACGTCTATTCCCAAAAAAAAGGACCGGCCCTGGTCGATTCATTAAAACAAGCGCTCACCACGACGCAAAAAACACCTACCCGCGAAAGAGCGACTACCCTGATCAAATTGGGCAATACCTACCTGGCCGCATCGGACTACATTCATTCCGCCCAATGCCTGGAAGAAAGCCTTTCCCTCGCGGACAAATTCTCAGATGACAATTTGAAATATGACGCCTACCAGGCCAAAGGAGTCCTGTATTTTCGTCAGCATGATTATGATAAAGCTACTGCATGCGATTCCATAGCGCTTAGTCTGGCAAACACCAACCGAAACCCCCGCCAGCGGGCGACGACCCTGGCATCGATAGGCGGCAACTACCTCCAGCTGGGCGATTCCGCAAAAGCCACCGCCTACTTTAACGCCGCATTGCCCATCTTCATACAACTGGGCGACAGAAAGGCCCAGGCATCCGTTTACCTGAACCAGTCTATCCTATGCAACACGGATTACCAGCACAAAATAGAGCTTGCGCTACAGGCCAAAAAGATCTATGATACGGATGACCCCGGCAATGTCCTGCCCGCGATAAATACTGGCAATATCGGAGTGGCCTACCTGGATATCGTCCGGTATAATAGGTTGTCTTTGATAAAACCCTCCGCATTGATCCCTGCCCACCGGGATCGGCTATTGCGTCTGGCGGAAAATTACCTGCAGGAAGCCATCCGCATGGCCACAGCCAACAAAGATGTGGATAATGCCTCTTACTTCACCGGCGTACTGGCCGAACTACAGGAACAAAAAGGCGATTTTAAAAATGCCTATCACAATTTCAGGAAATACCAGGACGTCACCGATTCGCTTTTCTCGCAGGACACCAAAAACAAAATTGCTGCATTGCAAAGTCAGGGTGCACTGGATCTCAAAAACCAGGAAATTGAGAACGAGAAGCTGCAAATAGCCAACCAGCACAAAAAAATGGGACTCCTCGCAGGCTGCATCTTTTTTCTCCTGGCCATAGGGGGATTATTGATCCGCTTGAACATGGAATTGGCAAAAGCCAATAAAATAAAAGCGAAGTTTTTTGGCATCCTCAGCCACGACCTCCGAAGCCCGCTGTCTAACCTCATCAATCTGATCCAATATCGTAAAATAAGGCCCGGCGCCCTCAGCCAACAGGAAATAGCCCTCCGGGAAAATAGCATAACGGATTCCGCAAGATCTCTCCTGGACAAAATGGACACGGTGCTTTTATGGAGCAAAGGCCAGATGGAACAATTTAAACCAACGATCCGTCCCATCCCCGTCCGCGACCTGTTCGCATATCTGCAACGCTATTTCTCGGATACCCATAACGTCCACTTTGTCTTTGAGGGACAGGACGGACTGATGCTCTCCACCGACGAACACTACCTCCAGACTATCATGCATAACCTCACCGCAAATGCCGTTAAAGCCTTGCAGCATACGCCACAGGCCCGGATCACCTGGTCAGCATGGCAGGAACAACATAAGACCTGTCTTTCGATCAGCGACAATGGCGGAGGTATCCGGAACGAACAATTGACCGCCCTCTATGATGAAAAAGCCGTCAGCAGTTCCCGCAGCGGGCTCGGCTTCCATATTATAAGGGACCTGGCCAAAGCCATCGGGTGTCACATCGCCGCACAGCCCCACCCCGCATCGGAAACAGTATTCGTCCTGTCCTTCTGAACAACGGACCTGCAGGAGAATCCAGCGCTATTTTTTGATCAACAGTTGCTCTGCGCTGTTGCCATTGAAGAATATCCTCACCAGGTAGACACCCGCAGCCAGCTTGCCGATATTCGACAAAGGATAGCTGTTCACACCCGCCGCCAGATCCCAATCCGCCTGCTCCACGATCCCACCCGCCATATCAGCAAGGACCAGCCGCGCTTTTACATTTTGTCTCACCGATATCCGGGCCGTGGCCTGATTTTCCGCAGGGTTCGGATATATGGCAAACGGCATGGCGATATCGCCACAGCCCCCCGAAAAAACAGGTGAATAGCTGAAGCTTCTATCCTGGTTAGTTATTTTTAACCGGTAATACCCATGGTCGGATCCACCCTTATCCTCCCACTCATATAGGTCACCCGCGTAAATATTATGCGCCTTCACGCTACCCGCCTCCGCCCACCGGGAACCATCCAGGCTTTTTTCAATGACGAAGTCAGCAACATACTGCTCACTGGCCGTTACCCATTTCACCCTGGCATAGCCATTGTCACATACGACTTGAAAACTCAGCAACACCAGCGGCAGCGGACTACCAGCACCCGATAAGGTCCAATAGCTGAAATCAGCGATCCCCCTTTTTTCAACAAAATTTTGAGTATTACTGACGGTATCGGCCCCCACCATGTTCCAGGTATTTCCATCCATACTTTTCCATAACACCAGGGAATTTTTATCGTTCCCATTGAGGTCCGCATCTAAATAATAAAACCGCAGGGTCGCATCCAATCCGCTGTTGTTAGTAGGTGCAATAAAAAAATTCCGCTGTATGCTGCCGCCGCCGCCTGCACCCCCACCGCCCCCCATCGTCACCGGCATATGACTGCGGGTGACGGTAAGACTTCCCAGGTTTTGCAGACTGGTGATCGCGACACCCAGTCCCCCCGCATTGTACTGCGAAGGGGCGTTGACTGCCGGATCCGTAATATGCACCGCTCCACCGGACAGCCCGGTAAGATGACTACCCTCATTTTCATTCACCAACAAAGTAGTGGGCTGCTGCAAATAAAGATTATGATTGTTAAGATCCAGCAGCCCCCCATTGAATTGAACGCTGCTTCCGATATTCAGATCCTGATCCAGCAGAAGCCGGCTTCCGTTGCCCCTGGATAAATACAGTTGATTGATGACACAGACATTATTCCCGCCGATATGGTTATCGGATGTTCCGGTAAAGACGAATTTGCCGCTGCCCGAAGACTGATTGATAACACCATTGTTGATGAGGTCAATATTTTGTAACGTAATGACTCCACCGGGACAGGTGATACTTGCCCCATTTTGCACGTACAATTGTGCCGCCGCAGCAACACAGCCGAAGATTCCTGCCAGGCAGAAAAATAGGAGGGGTAACCGTTTCGTTTGCATATTCAAACCTACTGCCGGACAGCTATACCGTAAAGCCTAAAAGGGCAAACTACCGGTATAATTGGCCAACAACATCCCGCCGCTGTTCACCCTTTTTTCCCGCAGTTTACCAATATGATATTTTCCCATCCATTCCTTAACACTAGGTTTGAGCCCAAGAAAACAACAACGTATGAGATGTCTTTTGATAGCACTCCTTTTTGTCAATGCCCAATCGCTTTTTAGCCAGACCGGCAACGTAGGGATAAACACCACCCTTCCCCAGGCACACCTGGATATCCATGGGAGTAATACCCGCATCTTGCTCACGGATGATGTCAGCGGCACCAGCTCCACCATTACCCGTTATACCAACCGCCTGGAGCTCAGTCCTCCGGATATCTTCCAGGTGTCCATCGGCGGCTTTGCCATTCCCCATTTCCTGATCAACAGCACCGGCTATATCGGAATGGGGACCAACTCGCCCGCCTATCCCCTCACCCTGCAAACCCCATCCAACGTCAACAGCTGGGGCTTTATGCATACCAATGGCACCGTCTTCCTGGGAAGCTTTCTTTATAATACCGGAGTGGCCGAATTCGGCACCCGCTCAAAACACCCCCTCTATTTATTCACCAATAACATCGACGCTCCTCCTGCGATCACCATCGAACAAAATGGAGTCAATGTCGGCATCGGCACCACCGCCCCTGCCAACCAGCTGCAGATCGGCTCCGTAGGATCCTCCGGATACGGCGGCAATCAGCTTGCATTGGGTAATGGGACTCAGGCGACGGGCATCGCACAGACGAACACGCTCCTGCAATGGTATTCCACGACGGATATCGCCCTTATGCCAAGAGGCAACGGACATGGAAGGGTTGGTATTAACACCACTACCCCATCCTGTCCTTTGGAAGTGCAGGATTACGCATTGGAGCCCCTCGATGCCTATCGCTATTTCTCCTTCGCTCAGAATTTGACCACCGGTACTTTTACCCCCAATGTATCCATCATGGCCGCTTCCAACGTCTGGGCCCTGGAATTTGACGCCTTTTCCGATGCACGTATAAAAGACATCATAGGGACCAGCAATAACACCGCCGACCTGCAAACACTCAACGCCATCGCAGTCACGGACTATACCCTAAAAGACAAAGTAAAAAATGGTGACAGGCATTTTAAAAAAGTCATCGCCCAACAAGTGGAAACCGTCTACCCCCAGGTGATCTCCCGGCACACGGACTTTATACCCAATGTATACAGGACGGCACATGCTATTAAAAGCACCGCCCACACCTGGCTGCTGGTCTTCGACAGCGCAGACCACATCAGCCCCACCGCGGCAAGACTGAGGATAATGACGTCGGGCGACCTGCAAATGCTACCATTCGACATCGTATCCCAACCCTCCGATCATGAAGTGGAGATAAAGACAGATACGCTCAACGGGGATAAGATCTTTGTCTACGGAGAGGAAGTGAACGATTTCCGTACGGTCGACTACGAAGGACTCACCACACTGAATATCTCCGCTACACAGGAGCTCAGCAAACAGCTCAAAAAACAACAGGAACAAATTGCCCTGTTGACCCAGACAGTTCTGGCCCTGCAGAAAAAACTCAAACAATATAATAATTTCTAAACCGCACATCATGAGCCCAACGTCCATGCCGGTTGTCCGGCTATTGCCCCTTTTTTTCGCTGCCTTGCTTTTTATCTGCTCGTGCAAAAAGGATCCACCAACACAACCACCGCCTCCGCCGCCACCTCCTCCCGCAGTGCCAACCATCTCTTCCATCAACCCCACCTCCGGACTCGCCAATATTACAGTCACCATCACCGGGACTAATTTTGCTGCCACAGCCTCGGATAATACCGTTAAGTTCAATGGCGTGACGGCTGCCGTGAACAGCGCCTCCACGACACAATTACAAGTTACGGCCCCCGCGACCGGCACCACCGGCGCCATCACCGTGACAACCAGCGGAGGCACAGCCACAGGTCCTGTTTTTACATATCTTCCCCCGCCTCCACCCCCTGTCACGGAGATATACGCTTGCGGCACGTCGATGAATGGCCCTGGCTATTGGAAGAATGGGACATTTACCGCCCTGGCGAATTGCCTGGAAGCCTGGAGTATCGCTGTCTCCGGTAATGATGTCTATGTCGCCGGCACCGACAACAATGGGCCCGCCTACTGGAAGAATGGGACGGATGTCAGCTTACCCATGACAGCAGGAAACAACGGAGGCAGGGCAAGAGCTGTATTCATCTCGGGAACCGATGTATATGTAGGGGGGTACGATATGAACAACGGCACTTTTGCTACACCCAGATGCTGGAAGAATGGCGTCGCACTCTCTGGCATCACGCTGGGAGCCAATTTCACCTCCGGCGCTGTCTTCTCAGTGTTTGTGTCGGGAACGGATGTGTATCTGGCCGGTGACGAAAGCCCGACAAATGGCAACGGTATTGCCGCCTATTGGAAAAATGGTGCGCCCGTTTCATTGAGCGATGGCAGCACTGTCGCAGAAGCCTTCTCGGTCTTTGTGGCCGGCAGCGACGTCTATGTCGCCGGCTATGAATCAGGTACGGCAGCAAGACATTATTGGAAAAATGGCACGCCTGTCCTTTTGAATACGCCGGACAATACCAAAGAATTTGAGGGCAGAGCGATCTATGTGTCGGGCTCCGACGTATACGTAGCAGGCGAATACCAGCGTCTTTCAAAATACTGGAAGAATGGCGCCATGGAGGATCTCACCAGCTCCGCACCCAGCAACAGCGCCCAGGAGACCGCTTTTGGAATAACAGGCAGCGGAACGGACATATACATCGCAGGAACGGACATGAGTAAAGGCGGAGGATACTGGAAGAACGGAACATTTACCAGCCTCGCCGGCGCCGACCTCGTCTATGGCATATTTGTCAAGTAGCCGGTTTTTCCCGATTACATAACTCTTTTTCCCAATCCGGCAGTCATTTCCCGCCATTTTAGCCTCTTTTTGCAAAAAAATTGTTAATGGCGAAATATATATACTTTCTTTCACCCCTTATCCTGACCTCTTCCCTATCCGCATCCGCCCAAACCGACACCCTCCCCGCGAAAGCCCCCACCCAGCTCCGCGAAGTGATCGTCGAGGGGAAAAAAAGCCCCAACAAGCGCCCCGTCTCCATCGGCAAGATCCCCATCTCCCCCATGGACCTCCCCCAAAGCGTCAGCATCGTCGGACAGTCCGTCATCAGGGACCAGCAAGCCCTCCGCCTAAGCGATGTGGTCAAAAACATCAACGGCGTCTACCTCGCCACCACCCGCGGCAACACCCAGGAAGCCTTCTCCGCCCGCGGCTACAGTTTTTCCAGCAGCAATATGTTCAAGAACGGCTCCCGCGTGAACAGCGGGGCCATGCCGGAAGTAAGCTCCCTCGAAAGGGTCGAAGTACTAAAAGGCAGCGCAGCTATCCTGTATGGCAACGTAGCCCCCGGCGGCATTTTGAATATGGTGACCAAACAACCAAAGTTCGAAAAAGGCGGCGAACTGTCCTTCCGCACCGGCAGCTACGGTCTCTATAAACCATCCTTCGATGTTTATACCCCGCTTAGCTCTACCATCGCCGCCCGGGTCAACGGCACCTACGAAAAGGCCGATAGCTACCGCAACGAGGTGCATTCCACCCGCTACTATATTAACCCCTCCTTTTTATTCAGGTTGGGCGACAAGACAGAACTCCTCGCGGAAGGCGACTACCTGCACCACAACTTCACCCCTGATTTTGGCATCGGTAGCTACGACAACACAAAGATCCCAGCCGTATCCCGGTCAGCCTTTTTCGGCACCCCCTGGCAATACGCCAAAACCAACCAAAGCACCGCCACCCTGACACTGAAACATGCCTTTACTGACTCCTGGCAGCTCAACGCCTCCGCCTCATACCAACACTACGGCAGGGACTATTATTCCACAGAACGTATCCAGGCTTCCGCAAATGGCGACTGGGCCCGCCCCCTTAACAAAACAAATAACCTCGAAGACTACTATATCGCCCAGGCCAATCTGTCCGGCTCCTTCAAGACAGGCTCCATCGGGCATCTCCTGCTTACCGGTTTCGACGCCGACCGCTATTTGACCCAGGCATACACATATAATCAACCCACTACCTACGATACGATCAATATTTTCGATGCCGGCAAATTCAAGCCCCGCACGGATATCCCCGCTGCGCAGGCTGCCAGGCTGACCCAAACGCCTACCAACCGCTTCGGCGCCTATGTACAGGACCTGATCAGCCTTTCAGAGAAATTTAAACTGCTCGCCGGCCTGCGCTGGTCCTACCAGGATGCACGTCCCGTAAAAACTAACGATCTGCTCGCAGACACCAGCTCAAAAGCCGCCTCCAAACAGGACAAAGCCTTCTCCCCCCGCATCGGCATCGTATACAAACCCTTTCAAAACACGGCCGTTTTCGCCAGCTATGCGAACTCTTTCTCCGTCAACAGCGGCACCGACGTATACGGCAACGCACTTTCCCCATCGATCATCGACCAGTTCGAACTGGGCATAAAAAACGATTTTTTCAAAGGGCTCCTGTCAGCCAACCTCACCCTCTACCGCATAGTGAATAACAACCTCGCGCAGACAGCACAATACCTCGCAGACGGAATCACAGTAAATAACAATACTCTCCTGAAAGCGCTCACCGGACAGACCACCAGCGACGGCATAGAAGTGGACCTGTCCTCCCAACCCGTGGAAGGATTAAACATCATCGCAGGCTATAGCTATAACTACATGCGCTATACCCGCACCCCGGATGCAAAAGGAAATTATAAGACAGGCGAACGACTGGTGAACAACCCCGCCCATACCGCCAATGCCACGCTGTTCTATACTTTTTCGGGCGCCAGAACGAAAGGTTTCAAAGTCGGCGTAGGATTCTTTTACACCGGCAACCGCTTCGGCGGCTGGAATAACACCATCGGACAGACCCAAACCTACTCCCGGCTGATACCCGTCAGCGGTTTCGCAACGATAGATCTCAGCGCCGGTTACTCCTGGAAAAAACTCTCCCTCCTGGCCAAACTGTCGAATGTCACCAACACCTTCAACTATTACGTACACGAGAATTACAGCATCAACCCCATAGCCCCCAGACAATGGGCCGCCACTGCATCTTACAGGTTCTAGGGTAACAACGGATCAAACAGGCTCCGCCTGTAAGGCGCAAAAAGACGAATAAAGAATTTACGGAATTTATCCCAAACAAAAAAGTCTAAGATTGACCCTCCCAAGGCAACCGGGCCCGCCTATTGCTTGTCTTATATAATAGATGTTCTCGCATCGCACCACAGTACGTACCAATGAGAATACAAGAATTCTTAATTCAAAATTTTTCTTGTATGAAAAAGATCTATGCGGCTCTGGAAGACCTTTTTGGGGGAAAGTCCTATGAGCCATCCACCGAGCCCCAGTCCTCCCCTGTAACTATCACTTCCTTTTCCCAGCCCCACGTCCTCCAGACCAGGATGAAGGAAGAAAAGATGTCCCACGGCGGAACAGTCAAGGCTAATCTATCACCCGTCCGCCTGGATATGGACCATGGCGCAGTGGTGATGTATTTCTGCCCCATGAAAACCCTTAAGGTACTGGAAGTTATCGCAGAAGGAGATGGGAACAACATTCCCACGCTGGCCAAAATAGAAGGGCTAAGCGTGCCTGCCGATTACCAATCGGGCTTTTATGAACTCAGAAATGTCGAACTCACCTCCAACGGGACAATTCAGGTAAAAGCAACAGAAAGAACCACTTGGGAATTTATTGAGTTGTGTGAGGCTTTTCCTCAGTAATCCTGAAAGTATCGACACATCCAGGGCCTTGGCCGGCCATACCTTGCCAATCTCCCGGCAACCCGTGAAGGGCATCCCCGTGGAGGTATAGCACCCTTGTACCCGGCCATGGCCTTTTTTTATTACACCAAAACGATTGCTATGAAAAAAACACTTCAGGCTATCTTGCTAATTTTCGTCTTCTCCTCACCGTTACTATCACTCGCGCAGGTGACCGTCACCGGCACCGTTACCGATGCAGCAAACAACCCCTTGCCCGGGGCAACTATCAGCCTGCAAAAAAGTACCCTTTCTGCATCCACAGACATCGCCGGCAAATTTTCTCTGGCTATCCCCGGCAACAGCGGAGTAATCACCATCTCTTACATCGGCTACAAAGCCCAGACTTTCACCGTTGACGCCAATAACAAAAGCCTTTCCGTCCGACTAACGGAAGACGCCGGCAAATTGGAAGAGGTAATAGTCAGCGGTTTAGCCACCTCCATCAAACGATCGAATCTTGCCAACTCGGTCGCCTCCGTATCCGGCAAGGAACTTATTGGTGCGACTACCCAGGAGACAGTGGACGGCGCACTTTATGGAAAGTTCACGGGCGCAAATATCTCCGCCAATTCCGGCGCACCAGGCGGCGGCATCTCCGTCAAACTCAGAGGGATCACCTCTATCGTGGCGAATTCACAACCCCTGTTCATCGTCGATGGCGTATATTTTGATAACTCATCCATAAACGCCGGATTGAATGTCATTTCAAAAGCCGCCGGTCAGGGTAATAACAATTTCCAGGACAACCCATCTAACCGTATCGCCGACCTCGATCCCGAAGACATCGATCGGATCGAGATTCTAAAAGGAGCTTCGGCCGCCGCCATCTATGGCTCAAAAGCCGCAGGCGGCGTTGTCATTATTACGACTAAAAGAGGCATCAGGGGTAACCCAAGAATTGAAATAGGGGAGACCATCGGCGAACAAATGCAGCTGCGCAAACTTGGCCAACGCAGCTGGGATACGGCAAAAGTAAGAAGCGCATTCGGCGCCGCCGGCCTGGCCATATATCAGGCTAACAATGGAAAAACCTATAACTACGAAGATGAATTATACGGCCGCAAAGGAATAATGAACAACTCCCGCCTGAGTGTCAGCGGCGGCAATGACAAAACCACCTATTATGCGGGTGTCACCTACAAGGACGATCAGGGCATTGTTAAACACACCGGCTATCGAAAAACTTCATTCCGCGTCAACCTCGATCAAAAGATCACTAACACGCTTGATTTTACGATAAATTCCAACTACGTTGAATCCCGCGCCGATCGCGGATTCTTTGACAATGATAATACGAGCACCACACTGGGTGTTTCGTTCGTTTCAACCCCCAGCTGGGTCAACCTCCATCCCGATGCCAACGGCAACTACCCGAATAACCCCGTCGCCCCTTCGAATTTTTTACAAACACGCGACCTGATGACGAATCGCGAAAATGTTAACCGCACCTTGCTCGCAGGCGCAGTCAACTGGAAAGTCATCACTTCGGAAAAACATAGCCTGAAATTGACGGGCCGGGGCGGCATAGACTATTTTACACTCGCCACTACCGCCATTTTCCCAAAAGAATTACAATTCGAGAACAGCGGCAACGGCACGAACGGAGCTTCCATCTTCGGAACCACACTCTCACGCAACTCAAATATCAGCGCCTTCGCCATTTATGATTTCAAGCCGACTACTAAATTGAGCTTTCGCACCCAGGCCGGCATAACAGCCGAAAATGTCGACCAAAATACCGTGGTGAGCACAGCCACCCAATTGATAGGCACCCAGACGAACCTCAACCAATCCGGCTCCATCCAGGTCGCCCAGAATAAAACCATCCAAAAGGACCGCGGCTTTTTTGTACAAGAAGAGTTCAACTACAACGACATTGCCGTCCTCACCGGTGGATTGAGAGGAGACAAATCCAGCCGCAATGGAAATGCCAATAAACTCTATTATTACCCCAAAGCATCCGCTGCATTCAATCTCCAGAATTTGCCCTCATGGAATTGGAGCCAGGTTAACCAGCTGAAACTAAGGGCGGCCTATGGACAAGCCGGCAATTTTGCCCCATTCGGAGCCATCTATACCCCCCTGGTGCCGGCTATTATAAATGGTTCTACAGGTTCGCTGATAGGCCTCACACAAGGCAATGAAAGCCTCGGACCTGAAAAACAAAAAGAATTGGAATTCGGCCTCGACCTCGGCATTCTCAAAAACAGGCTGACATTTGAAGGCACATACTACATTAAGACCGTAGATGATCTCTTGCTGAATGTACAGATCCCTACCTCGACAGGCTTCAGCCTTGCCTGGAAAAATGTCGCCGCTATAAGAAATAAAGGCATCGAACTTGGCATTTCTGCCATTCCCGTTATCACCAGGGACTGGAAATGGAATATGGAAGTCCGCTTCTGGAAGAACACAGCCAAAGTCACCCGGCTGGATGTGCCTGCATTCAACCTGGGCGCTTTTGGATCCACACTGGGCACCTATCGCATTCAAAAAGGACAAAGCCCCACACAACTGGTCGGCATATCAGACTCGGCTGATTCAAAAGATCCGGAATCCGGACTGCATAAATTCGGTGACGCCGAACCCGATTTTCAAACTTCATTACGCAGCGTCATCACCTGGAAGAACTTTGAATTCTCTTTCCTTTTACACTGGAAAAAAGGAGGCGACAATGTCAATCTGACAACCTTACTTAGCGACATATTTGGCACTTCACCCGATTTTGATAAGATCAAACTCGATCCCGCCGGAAAGACAGCAAACGGCCCCTATCGCCTGTCCCTATTGGGGGTAACCGCCCGCCCATTCGTACAGGACGCTTCCTATTTCCGCGTTCGCGAAATGGCGCTGAATTATAAATTACCAAACGGTCTGATCAAAGGCGTATCTCTCATCCGTGTAGGCGTCTCCGCGCGAAATCTTATCAATGTCTTTAAGTATCCCAGCTATGACCCCGAAGTCTCCAACTTTGGCGCCAACGCCATCTCAAGCAACGTGGAAGTCACCCCCTTCCCCTCCGCGAAAAGCATATATTTTAATGTATCCGTCGCTTTCTAAACTTAAATAAACGATCATGAAAAATATAATAATACTATTTCTCACTGCGATAATAACCCTTACCTCCTGTAAAGTGGATGTTATCAAAGACCCCAATAATCCGGGCGCAAATACCATTTCAGACAATGCTTCGCTGGGCGAGATACAAAATCTCGTAGATGGACTGGAATCCGGCATGCGCGACAATCTGGGCAATTATTTTGATGGCGTAGGGGTCATAGGAAGGGAGTTCTATCGCTACTCCACCTCTGACCCGCGTTTTACCTCAGACCTTTTGGGAAAGGGAAGCGCTACCCTGGACGATAACACCTTTTATACTACTAACCCATTTGCCGCACGCTACAGGGTGATCAAGAATACCAATATCCTCATCAAAGCGCTGCAAAACACAAAAGCAACCATCACGGACGCACAACGCAAGGCAGGGATAGCCTATGCGACGACCATACAGGCTTACCAGTTACTAATGGTATTCAATGAGCAGTATGGCAACGGAATACGCGTGGACGTGTCAAACCCTGATAAGCTTGGCCCCTTCCTCTCAAAAGATGAATCATTGAACAGTATCCAGAATTTGCTGAATACGGCAAATACCGATCTAAAAGGCAACACCGCCACTCTCCCCTTTACCACAAGCCTTTTCAGTAACGTAGCCAGCGATTTTTCTCAACTCAACAGGGCCTTCGCAGCAAGGGTGGCCATCTACCGGCAGGACTGGGCCCAGGCCAATACAGCCCTATCAGAATCATTCTTTAATATTTCAGGCAGCTTAACCTTTGGCGCCTGGCATTTATTTTCGATTGCAGGCGGCGATCAGCTCAATCCGGTGTATTTCCCCTTGAATTCCAACGGTGAAACAAGAGTGGTGGAGCCATCGTTTATCACAGACGCATCAGCCGGCGACACCCGCGTTACGTCAAAAACCAGCAAACGCACCGCCACCGCTTTTCAGGATGGCCTGCAGAGCGATTATGATTTCTGGGTCTACCAGACAAACGTTGCACCGATCCCCCTCATCCGGAATGAAGAACTTATTTTAATCGATGCTGAAGTACAGGCCCAGTTAAATAATACCGCCAATGCGGTAAATGCCATAAATGTCATTCGCACCGCAGCCGGACTACCCAACTATTCGGGGGCGACAGACTTGAACAGCCTCATCACTGAGATCCTGCGGCAACGGAGATATTCATTATTTGGCGAAGGTCATCGATGGGTCGATATGCGCAGATATGACAAATTGAGCCAATTGCCCATAGACAGACCCAATGATCACGTCTGGACACAGTTTCCCCGCCCGGCCACCGAATGATCTACTCTAACGGCAGCTCCCCATATTCTTCATATCTGGGTTGGAGATCATTGTCCATAACCAGGCGGGCACAGGTATTCCATCGCAGAATGGCATCGTCATTACCAGCAGGGCGGATATATTCCGCCCTCTGGAAATACTCCATGGCCTCCATGAACCACTCATAGGCAGATGAATATTCAACATGCCTTTCCTGGTTCAAAACGGCAATTCCCCGCCGCTCACAGATTATACCCGAATAATAAAAACGCTCATACTCATCGTTCAGTAAAGGAAGCAGCTCACGGGCTTTGCTTACATCGCGCGATCTTTGCCGCCCAAATTGATCCGTAATGGCGAGAAGCATAATTTTAATGGCCGCCTGATTACCAGGCTCGGCATCCAGTATATCATGGCAGATGCTTTCCGCCAGGGGAGGCTCATTCAGCAACCGATACCGCTCGGCCTTTTGCAGCGCAAGGGGAATACCCTCTTTCGAAATAGGTTTAAGTTGAAACATAAAATAATTTTAAAAGCTTTTTCAACGGATCGTAAAAACGATCCACCACTCTTTCTTTCAAGGGTATGATCCCATTGTCGGTAATGGCAATCTCTTCGGGACACACGGCCGTACAACATTTAGTGATATTGCATAGCCCGATCCCATACGCATCTTTTAACTCCGCCACACGATCCTCCACGTCCAGCGGGTGCATTTCCAATGCAGCCGTATAGATCAAATGCCGTGGACCGATAAATTCTTCATGCAGCTGGTGTTCACGCAATACATGACAAACATCCTGACACAAAAAACATTCGATACATTTCCTGAATTCCTGCACCCGGTCGATATCGACCTGCGCAATTCTCCAGGTCCCGTCTTCAGCATCCGGCGGCCGTGGCTTGAACTTTTTTATGGTTTTCTTCACCCGGTAATTCCAGGATACGTCCGTAACAAGATCTTTCACCAATGGAAACGCCTTCATCGGTTGTATCAACACCGGTCTATCCAACGGCAGATCTTTGAGCCTTGTCATACACATCAGTTTGGGCATCCCGTTGATCTCTGCCGAACAGGATCCGCATTTCCCGGCCTTACAATTCCACCGTACGGAAAGATCATTGGCCTGCTCCGCCTGTATCCTGTGGACAGCATCGAGCACTACCATCCCCTCGGTGATCCCGATGGAATAGGTTTCAAATTTTCCACCCCCGGCCTTGTCGCCTCTCCATATTTGAAAAGTTCCCGTTGCCATTATTTCATTTCTTCAATTAACTGTGCAAGATCTGCGCGTATCTCCGACAGCGGCTGCTGCTTCACCTCCATCTGACCATCACTGCCCTTCCGTACGATTAAATTATATTTGCTGTTTTTATCATCCTTAATGGGGAAATCTTCCCTGTAGTGAGCACCCCTGCTCTCTTTTCGTTCCAAAGCCGCCAGGGTAATAGCTTCCGAAACAGTCAGCAGATGCTGCAGATCCAGGGCAGTATGCCACCCATTGTTATATTCCCTGTTGCCGGTCACCTTCACCTTGCCCCATCGCTCACGAAGCTTTTTCAATTCTTCTTTGGCCCTTTCCAGCTCATCTCCATTACGAACAATGCCCGCCAAATCCTGCATCGTCTCCTGCAGATCGTACTGCACCTGGTAAGGATTATCTCCAACGGTACGCTCAAAAGGCTCAACAGCCTTATTTATAATGGATCGTATTTCTTCATCATCGACCCCGCCCCGGATATTCTCTTTTGCAAATATCGCAGCATATTCGCCGGCACGTTTCCCAAAGACCAGCAGATCCGAAAGCGAATTCCCCCCCAGCCGGTTAGCCCCATGCAACCCGCCCGCACATTCCCCTGCTGCAAAAAGTCCCGGCACGGTCGACATTTGCGTATCCGGGTGCACTTTGATCCCACCCATCATATAATGCGTCGTAGGACCTACTTCCATAGGCTCTTTTGTAATATCGATATCAGCCAGTTTCTTAAACTGCTGATACATGCTGGGTAGCTTTTTCCGGATATACTCGGCAGAATGCGGGATCTTATCCCTGATCCAGGAGATGTCGAGGAACACACCCTTGTGCTCGCTTCCCCTGCCCTCTTTTATCTCCCTGACAATACAACGGGCCACATGATCCCTTGTCAATAATTCCGGCGGCCGCCTCGCATCCCTGTCCCCCTGCGTATATCTCCACCCCTCTTCTTCACTGTCTGCGGTTTGTTTCCGGTACAATTCCGGAATATCATCGAACATGAACCGGCGATTATCTTTATTGAGCAATACCCCTCCTTCTCCCCTTACGCCTTCTGTCACCAGGATGCCCTGCACACTCGGCGGCCACACCATACCCGTTGGATGGAATTGCACGAATTCCATATCTATAAGCTCAGCCCCCGCATGATAGGCCAATGAATGCCCATCCCCGGTATACTCCCAGCTGTTGCTCGTAATTTTAAAAGCCCGCCCGACACCCCCCGTAGCCAAAACCACTGCCTTACACCGGAAGACGGTAAATCTTCCTTTTTCTCTCTCATACCCCAATGCACCCACCACCCGCGCCCCATCCTTGAGAAGCGCAATGATGGTAAACTCCATATAAACATCTATTTCCTCGTGTATACCACGATCCTGCAACGTCCGGATCATCTCCAACCCCGTTCGGTCTCCAACATGCGCCAGCCGCGGATATTTATGGCCTCCGAAATTCCGTTGCAGGATTTTTCCATCAGCGGTTCGGTCAAACAACGCCCCCCATGCTTCCAGTTCTTTTACCCTGTCCGGAGCTTCTTTGGCATGGATCTCCGCCATTCGCCAGTTGTTAAGATATTGCCCGCCCCGCATGGTATCCGTAAAATGAACGGCCCAGTTATCTCTTTCATCCACATTCGACAACGAAGCAGCAATCCCGCCTTCGGCCATCACGGTATGCGCCTTCCCTAATAAGGATTTGCAGATCAGTCCTACCGAAACCCCCTGAGCCGCAGCTTCGATAGCCGCCCTAAGACCAGCGCCACCTGCGCCGATCACCAGCACATCGTAATCAACCACATCATATGATGTCATAACAGAATTTTCCAGTCTGTCCAGATACCCATCGAACACAGGCGGATATAAATATCGGAAAACGCCACCGAGAACAAAGACATCCACGCCCACAGCATATGCCGGCGGTTAAAACACCCTGCACATTGGAACATTTTTCGGCGAACGGGCGATCCGGAAAGACGGTCCCTGACTCCGCCTACTACATGCCGTAGAGAATGACACCCGAAAGTATAGCCACTAAGAAATACGGTATTACCGCATAGAATTAATGTCCCTACACCGATCCCAAAAGTTCTCACTCCGGTACGGGCATCGGTAAACCACAACGCCTTCCAGACATCATGGGCCAGGATCACCAAAAAGACTAACGCGATATAAAGAAAATACCGGTGCACATTCTGCATTATCAATGGAAAAGCCCTTTCCCCCGTGTAACGTCGCTTGGATTCAGAAACAGCACAGGACACCGGGTCCCTGAAAAAAGACTTGTAATATGCGCCCCGATAGTAATAGCAGGTCAGCCGGAACACGCCCGGCGCCCAGAGGATCAGCAGTGCCGGCGAAAAAGGTATAAAAGAAGGCCACCCGCCAGGTTTTGAACCAAGCCAGCTATGAGGTGAATCCCCGAAAATTTCGGGTGAATAAAGAGGTGATAAATAAGGTCCGTAGAAATAATGTTTGCCCTGAAATGCGGCCCATGTTGCATATATGACAAAAGCAGTAAGACAAATGAAGATCACCAATGGTCTTACCCACCAGGCGTCTTTGCGGGCGGTGAGACCAAATCGGTGTGTAATACTCGACAAGTCTGCTTCAGCCATAACCACTGATTCTAAACATTAAAAGCAAGATCTTGCTTAAAGTTACTTCAAAAAACTGATAATTAAAAGAAAAATCATCGCTCTCACACCGGGCTGGCAGCATCTTTTTCCCGCTTCATCGGCTGTCTCTTCCAATACGTAAGACTACGCCAAACCCACTCCATTGGGCCAAATCGAAAATACCTCAGCCACACATGACTCCATATAATTTCAATTATCCACACCGCCGCCACCACAAAATACAATTCGTACCGCTGTAGTTTCCCAAACATCCCTAACCCGATCCCATAGAAGAACGATCCGCACAGCAAGGATTGCATCAGGTAATTGGTAAAAGCCATCTGACCTACCGGTCTCATCAATGAAAAAAATCCTTTACACCAGCCCGACTTATACCCCAGCATGATCAGCCCGAATATCCCTAATGAACGGAAGGTCCTTGATATCTCATAATATCCGAATAAAACATGTTTTGCAATGACGTACCGGTTGAAATGATATTGAAGGACAGGTTGTAGCCTGAAATACGAAAGAATTAGACCACCGCCCATGCCTATGATAAAAAGCCACCAATAAAGTTTCACCGGGACATCACCGGTAAGGATCCCCATCTTGAAGAACGCCATACCCAGGAACATAAAAAGCAAAATATCCCAGATGGCATAATAACTCTCTTCCATCTCCAATGAGGTGCTATTCTCGCTTACAGTTTCATACAGCACCGCATAATTGTCCCTCATATGCCGCTGGTTCTTTTCCATTCTCTTCCGCTGACCTGCCGAATCCGCTCTTTCTTTGAATCCTGTCATGGCAGCCAGGTCATCCCGCTGATCTTCCGTTAATTTTACTTTCGAGGTATCCATTTTTGCAATGGCTTCCCCCTTCGCGATAACTCCTTTTTGTTTATACAACTCCCGGTTCTCCCGCACCATCATCAGTACCAGGGATACAGTTGCCGCCAGCAGCAAATATTTCGGGCTGAGCTTTCGAAAGACAAACATGATTACGCCGGCGACGGCATACCCAAACAGGATGTCGCCATACCATAACAATACGAACGCGTCAAAAAGCCCGAATACCAGCAGCCACAGCTGCCTTCTGATAAAGTATTCCGCAGGAGCCATCCCTGCAGCCCTTTTTTCCAGCCGCGAGACAAATAAAATAACCCCTGCGCCAAACAGCATGGAGAAAATTGCCCGCTGACTCCCTTCGAACACCCAACCAACAACGTACCATACGCTCTGATTGATCGTCCCTAACTCATGCCTCAACACCAGGTTATCGGTGCCGGGCTCCGGCATCCCGAAATAGGGGATATTCATTAAGAGTATGCCCAGCAAAGCAATACCTCGAAGACTATCTATTATAACTATACGTTCGGATTGGCTGGCAGGCCCCGCTGCCGGGTATACATTGGCGTTCATGAGGCATAAGGTTAATAAAATCGACTGCATCCATCGCGCAGCGGCCCGCGCCGGTCACTTAAACCGGCCAATCACCCTCTCCCGTAACCGCCCCCCTATTGCTGGGCCTTCCACTGCCCATACCTCGCAGCCAAAAACTGCGCCCCAGCACTCCTGAATTCAGGTGTATTGAGAGTGAAATGATCACCGGGATAATATGCAAAGACAAAATGCGTATCCAGCTTTTTCATTTCATCCTCCAGCATATGCACGGCATAGTTCAACAGAAAGTTGTCCTGATTCCCCACCGTAACACGGATCTTACCCTGGAGGTCTTTTTGCAAAGCAGGCCAGTTGTTACGCAGATAAGCGCAAATATCATATTGTTTCCAGTGCTCGAAACATTGCTTATTGATGGCCCCCGTTAGAGGATCGCAGATGGCTACAGGTTGGCCATCTCCACCTTTTGCGCTAAACACCTGGTTAAAGGAGTGCATCTGTTCGCCGCGATAAAGGACAGATTCCTGGCGATAACACTGCTTCATCGATGCGACGGGAAAGACGCCGGCAATAGTCGCCACCTGCCGCTGGCTCCCATCCTTGGTATAAAAGATATTGTCGTCCTCGTAAAGATTCACCTTTTGAAAACTCCGGAAATCCACCGGATCAGGCGAGCTTGACCAGCAGCCCGAAAACACAGTGGGGTAATGCGTCTGTAGCCAAAGAACCGTCCAGCCCCCACTGCTGTGCCCCCATACAAACCGTGCACCGTCGCAGCGGTACTGGCGCTCCAGCTGCGGTATGAATTCCTGGGTCAGAGCATCCCCCCAGGGACCGTTGTTCTCACTGTTGGCATAAACGGAATGACCGCCGGCGCAATTACCATCCAGGTAAACGGTGATGCAGGGAATGCTATCGATGGGCTGGCTATACCTGGACGAGTCGCCCGAATAGCGATGGTAATCCCCGCCATAGCCGGAGACCAGGTATAATACGGGGAACTTCCGTTGCGGCTGACTGTAATATTCCCGGGGCAGCAATACCGCCGCATCCACCGTCATCGACTTTCCCTGCGACCTGGACAAAAGGGCGGAAGACGCCTTCAGCTCCTTAACAAATTTTGTCTCTACAAATTTCGGTTGCGGTATCACCTGGTCGCAAACAAGAGTGAAAGACTTTTTGACCTCTTTGGTAAAGCTAACCTTTACAGGCAGGGAATACAGATTGCCGGGACTCTCCGCAATGGCCCTTCCCCCAAGGTTTCGGTCCCAGACAGCCTGTACAAAATATTCTCCCCTTTCCATGTCGGATAATTTAACAGGGTAAGCATTCGCCTGGTCATCAAATACTACGACGCCCCCCGGTTTCAAATCATGCGCCTCTACCGAAAAACAGGGAAAGGCCTCGAGATCGGCCATCGCATCTTTTGGGTTCTTGTTTTCCTTGTTCAGATAAAGGATCACCTTCCCGCTAAAAGGTCCATTGTAGACCGCAGCCGGATAGCTTACGCGGAATTCCTGGCAGTCGCCCTCCATCATAACGAGGACAGCCAGCAGCAGCAGACAAAATTGCTTTCTCATATAACGAATATACAACCTTCCGGCGGACCCCATACACCACCTCCCCCGTTAATCCCCCAAAAACCACCGTTAGGAAACTACCGCCCTCCCCCTACCTGAAACCTCTCTCCGCTCCGCCGAAAGACCATTCATTATCGTCAGCAACGACCCGGTCTCGTCATCAGCCAAAGCCATCACCGGCGATTCATAAATATTATTGAACAGCACGCCGTTAAAGGAAACTTCGTTACGATGCTTATGCAGACAAATTTACTGCCCCGCCGCTACATTCTGGCTTTTTAGCACGGCATTATCCGTTTGCCTGTCCCTAAGAACACTGAGATAGCTTAACGCCAGACGATTATTATAGTTCTCATATGATTTCTGCGCCCAGCGAATGGCCCCATCCAGATCCCCGTTTATCTCACTGATGATGGCCATATTATAACAGGCCCTCCCTGCCAGTTTACCATTGGTGTTCGCAGTCTCCTGTTGCCATATCTCGCCCGCGCCCTGCCAATTACCCGATCGGGCCTTTCGCATGGCAAGTTTAAAATTCGGATCACCAGCAACGAAATAATATCTGGATACCCTTATCCAATAAGGCAGTATCCTGTCGGCATATGCCTGTCCGGCCTTGTTACCGACCTGCTTTACCGCTTCTTTCTTGCCAGTGAGAGCAGCGACGGCAGCGACAGGGTTTATTCCCCTTCCTGAAAAAGTAATATCCTTGGTCATAATGTATTCATCCAGGATATTTCTTGAGGACGGGTCATATATTCGCCATCCCGTCTTTACAGATGTTACCATATTCACCTGGTTCCCTATTCCCGGAATATTTCCAACAAGCGTATTGACCAGTGCCGGCGAAGACGCAGCGCTTATTTTTGATTCCGTATCGAATAGCTCCAAAACGAACAGCGCATCCGTCCCCGCTTCCCGGCATATCCTTTCCACCGTATCCCATTCCAGGGAGGAAGGGAATACCCCGGCGCCAAATGACCTGAGGTCGATGTTATTGACTGCTTTTACTTGCGTAAACCTGTTATTTTTCATTAATTCATCGGCAAGCCCGTTGACACTCGCCCGGGAACCTTCTATTTGAAGGTCCGCACTTTCCAGGGAAAGCACCCTGTGAATGGCATCGATGGTTTTATTCTGGTCGGAAGCCCGGCTTCTGTTGACGACGCCGACTGTTTTTATGGTAGCCGGAATAGTCACCGGAGCAGGCTCCGTAACACTCAGCGACATTAAATTGGTAGTAGTACAGGAATAGCCTGCCAGCGTGATAATGACCAAAAGGGCAAATTGGCTTTTCATTCGATTTGGATTAGCGTGACGATATTGGTTCTCAGGGCATAGACATAACGATTTGTCTTAATTTTTAGTATTCTTATGTAATTCACAAAAACACCGCATCTGTTATACGAAGCAAGCGTATTTAATCCCCCTTAAACACTGCTTATGTATAACTTTTTATGCCTATTGTTATTTATACCAGCGACTTTGCTGGCACAGCAACCCGTAACGCCAATAGTTTCAGCAGATTATCTCTCGCTGAAACACCCGTACGCGTATCCCGCTCCCGTAAAGACCATCAGAATACACAACGGTACCCTCACCATAATACCAGAAAAAGAAACAGTTCTTACCCTGGGCGGAAACTATACCATCTCGTCGGCCACACGTATGGTTAATACTACCCCTTCACTGGAAAGCCCTCCTACAATTTCCGCCCCATACAACAACATTTTCACCCCTGGGCACATGCTCTCCCATTCCCTATCCTTACAGGCTAACATCAAACGGGACCAACGGACGCCCCTATGGTCATTTTCATTAAAAGCAACCACAAATAATGAAAACACCGTTTTACCCGACAACGCCAATTCAGCGCATAGTCTTTCAATGTCAGCCGAAAGATATATCAACAAAATTTCTATCGCAGGCGGCTATAGCTATTTTTTTTCCCGGTTTTCCAATGACAACAGCTATGGATTTCTAAACCGTGTATACGAAAACGCCCTGCTTACGCCGATCAACGAAGCCGATAACCCCTGGTTTCTTTTAAAAGATAACGGTCACTTCGATAAACATTCCCAACAAACCGCCAATCTGTCCGTTCAGAAAAAACAGGGGACGCTAACCTTCGGTGTTCTCTCCGCCCTGGATGCAGTTGACGGCAACAGTAACCAGTCGCTCAAGCCAGGTACGGCATTCTTTCCCGCAGGCCTACCCTATGCCAGGCAGCAGAACGATAGACACTACTCGGCAAATGCATATGCCGCATACATCATTAACTATAATAACTATCATTATGTTTCGGCCGCCAGGCTAAACTACATCAATAATAAAGAGGAGGTAAACATATCCTATCCCGACGCCAATGCCATCTACCACTACAATCGCAGCTCTAACGACGCTTCATTCACCTTCAACACCACTTATACCAAAAGAAATATAGACGCGGGTTTAAATGCCGGAAATAAATTTTATGGATCGAACACCAGCCCGAAAAATAAATTCTTCATGCCCGACATCAGCGGCTTTATACGTTTCCAGAATATAATTGACTACTCACTTGATGCCAGACTGGCCGCCACCTATAATTCATTTTGTAGCGAACCTTCCCTCAGCAATACCTTGTCCTCCTATATGCTTACCCGGCTGGCGCCCCGGCAGGCATTTACCTTTATGCCTACCACCGAAGTGCAAAGCTTTAATACTATAGCTGCCATGCAACACCGCGAGTTTACTTCTAAAGTTCAGCTCGATCTTCTTCACAGTGTTACGGTGAATGCAGATATGTCCATACGGGACACCAAAGGCAACGTATTCCCTGTATATGAAAATAACAGTCTTGTTTTAAAAAACCTCGCGGACACCCGTTATAAAGGTTTCGAATTGCAACTGGTATTATACAGAATACCAGCGCCTGCAAAATATTTCTCGATGACTAACAGTATCTCGTTTTACACCTTCACTAACATTGTTACCCGCATCCGGCAGGGCCAGGATGGCATCCCCATAGCAGGTTTTACCACCGTTCACAAAACACTTATCAAGGGACAGCCACTCGGTGTTATCACTACCAACACCAACCAGCTATCTGTTATTGGCAACCCAACCCCAGACTTCACATTGAAATTTTCGCACCTTGTCAACTGGAGAAATTTCACGGTCAACATAGACTGGGAATACCGGAAAGGCGGCGATGTGTGGAATGGCACCCAGGCGGTATTGGACTATTACAGCCAAAGCCAACGATACGGCTACACCGGCATCGCAGAAACGTATATGGAAAAAGGGGATAATATAAGGATCCACCTGCTGTCAATAGCCTATAATATCAAAATAAAAAAATATTTACAGCGGATCCGCCTTACAGCATACGCCGAAAACCTCATGCTCTGGTCAGCTTACAAAGGCGCTGACCCCAACCAGCTGCTTTATGATCAGCCCGGCTCAGGCGGCCTCGACTTTTTTAACCTTCCATCTACCAGGACTTTTGGTGCTAATATATCCATTCAATTTTAAGATTATGAAACAGCTACCCGGCATTTTCCTGCTGTTATCCGGCATGTTGTATACAGCATGTCTTTCAGCGCAATCCACCCCTTATACTTACGATAAGGAAAAGATCTATATACAGACCAGCCACGTATTTTTTGCACCCGGAGAAACACTTTTTTTCAAGATCTACGTCGTAAGAGGCGCCGACAATAAACCCTCCATACTCAGTAATATAGCATATGTGGAGGTGCTCTCACCTGCCGGCACTGTGGCAGAAAAACAGATCTACCACGTAGAAAATGGCTATTGCGAAGGATCCTACCACGCGGATGAACAGGCACCCGGCGGCATCTACAAATTAAAGGCCTACACCAGCTGGATGCTGAACGAAAAAGATAGCGCCCTCTTTACCAAAGAGTTTACCATTCAAAAAGTTGTTGCACCCCGCATCCTCATGAAACTTGATTTCCCGAAAAAAGGATACGGCGCCGGCGATGAGGTAACGGCAGACTTTTCTATGCGTAACTTAAAGGATGAACCGATAAAAAACTACAACGCCAAATTCACCGTTTCATTAGCCGGAAAAACAAAAGAAACAGGCGCATTCTCAACAGACGCCAACGGGAAATCCAAACTGTCTTTTCTTTTACCCCAGTCTTTGAACACCACGGACGGCCTGTTGAACATCACGGTAAATTATGACGGCTATACAGAGTCGGTAGCAAGAAGCATCCCTATTACACTAAACAAAATTGACCTCCAATTCATGCCCGAAGGCGGCAGTTTTATTACTGGCACACCGGCAAATATGGCTTTCAAGGCAGTAAATGAATCTGGCAAACCTGTCGATGTCAGCGGCATTATCACGGATGACAACGGACACGCAGTAGCATCATTTGACAGCTATAAATTTGGCATGGGGCAATTTTCATTTACCCCTCAACCAGGCATGAACTATACAGCAACCATCACCTCGCCCGCAAATATAAAAGAACGTTTTCCCTTACCCACTCAGGCGTCAGAAGGACTTGTATTGAACATAACCAAAAACACGGGTACACTCTCCCTGAAACTTATCCCGTCAGCACCTGCAACAGTCTCCATAGTGGGCCAGACAAAGGGCATTAACTACTATTCGCAAACCCTGCACTTAACAAAAGGCGTGAATACTATCTCCATCAACGAAAACATTTTCCCGGCAGGCATCACACAGTTCACCGTATATGCTGAAAATAAAACCCCGCTGGCCGAAAGACTGATATTCTTAAATGAAAGCAAAAAACTTCATGTCACCATCAGCACCGACAAACAAAAATACCTGCCAAGGGAAAAGGTGTCTATGACGATCACAACAAAGGATGAGAACGGCCTGCCCGTGCCTTCCAACTTTTCACTTTCTGTACTGGATGACAAATTATGGACGCTGGCGGATGACAAACAGGATAACATTTTCTCCTGGCTCCTGATGAGCTCCGAATTAAAGGGTAAGATCGAAGAGCCGCAGTTTTATTTCAAAAAAAATGAACCAAAAGCATCGATGGCGCTCGACCTTGTTATGCTTACCAACGGCTATCGCTATTTTGATTTTATCAGCGACGTGCAGCAGAACGGAGAATTGAAATTCACACCCGACGAAGACAATATGGTGAGCGGCATAGTTACCAATGACAAAGACCACCCGGTGGCTGCAACTGTATTCCTCGTAAATAATATTACCGGAGGCAAAGCCTTGAAAATACAAACAGCACCGGATGGCCTGTTCTATTTCCCCCATCTGCTGCAAAATGGCAGTTATCTGCTACTGGCTCAAACATTACATAGAAAAGACCAGCTAAAGATCCAGCTGCTGCAAAATGGCATAGGCTATAACCCCTTGAGAGGGACTGTCGTAAAAAGGCTGGACCGCCCCCAGATCCAACCCCAACTCCAACCCCTCCCCCCTTTACCGCAACCCCAACCGGTAAACCTCGTAATAAATATTGACAAAAAAGCCACCGCACTCAACGATGTGGTCGTTATTGGATATGGCACCATGGGGAAACTCGTCGTCTCCGGTGCGGTAACCACAATTAAAGGCCAGGAATTGGCCGCCGTTCCCGCAAATGGCATGCTGCAGGCGCTGCAGGGGAAGGTGGCAGGAATACTAGTTGTACAAAAGGCCAATTCGGGTGCAACACCAGCGATCATGATCCGGGGCGCAAGAAGTTTGCCCAACGGCAATGAGCCATTGATCGTCGTAAATGGAGTACCCCAGGAAAAATATGATCTCAGCAGTATCAACGTCAATGATATAGCCTACATCGAAGTATTAAAGGACGCCTCGGCAATTGCCCTGTATGGAGCAAGGGCAACCAATGGAGTCATCGTTATCCAGACAAAAACACTCCGCAACGAAAGGCTGCAGTTTCACCTGACGAAGGATCATCATTATGCCATGCAGTCGTTTACGCTAAAAAGCCCGGCGTTCACCGTCGCCCGCCGGTTTTATATGCCAAAATACAATTCGATCGTCCCCAATGAACGAAATGATTTCCGGGAAACCATCTACTGGAACCCCGTGGTACAAACAGGTAAGGACGGCAAGGCCACCGTCGAATTTTACAATTCAGATGCCACAACAACCTTCAGGGCCATTGCAGAAGGTATTGGCTATAACGGCAGATTGGGCGCAGCAGAGACCACCTACGTCGCCCAGGCCGCCATGAGCGTTGATGCAAAGATCCCTCCTTACCTGACGGTGGGTGATAGAGCCCTTGTACCGCTTGTCATCAAAAATAACAGCAGCGAACAGCTGAATGCTGCCATAAGTGTTTCTCCGCCCGCCAATATGCATACAGACAGCTTTGATAGCGCCGTTATACTTGCGCCGGGCGGTACAAAACAAATTCTGATCCCCGTATCGGCCACGGCGCCGACCAGCGGGAACATCCGCTTTAGTATCACAGGCAATCTGAGCAATGAAACGATCGTTTTGCCCGTCTCCGCGGCCGGCAAGGGTTTTCCTGTTACAGAAACGTTCTCGGGTAATACTTCCGCAAAACACGATCTTTTGATCGGCAAAATGATACCCGGCAGCCTGCACGCAAAACTCACGTTGTTTAAAGACGTGGAAGGACAGCTGCTCAACGGCATCGAGTCGATGCTCAGAGAACCCTCTGGTTGTTTTGAACAAACATCATCGACTACTTATCCCAATGTTTTTATCTTAAAATACCTGCGCCAGGCAGGCAGATCAAACCCGGACATTGAGAAAAAGGCCATGGAATATATTGAGAACGGCTATAAAAGATTAATTGGTTTTGAGACATCAGAGAAAGGTTTTGAATGGTTTGGGCATGCGCCGGCGCATGAGGCGCTGACAGCATATGGCCTGCTGGAATTTACGGATATGCAGGAATTTTTGAACGTTGACAAAGCTATGCTGCAGCGTACAAAAGAATTCCTGCTGCGACGCAGGGATGGACAAGGATCATTTAAACTGGCTTCCGGCGGATATGACAGGTTTGCTTCGGTGCCGGACAAAATTGCCAACATCTATATCGTGTATGCCCTCACGCAGGCAGGTTTCGGCAAAGAGATCCTGCCGGAATATAAGACAGCCGTAAAGAAAGCGATGGAAAGTAATGATGCCTACCAGTTGGCCATGATGGCGCTCGCCGCCAGCAACATGAAAAATGACGAAGACTACAGGCTCCTGATGGATCTGCTTAAAACCAACTACTTGAAATATCGGCTGTCGGCCGTCACCAGCGTCGTGAATTCTCAAGGCTCTTCGTTGCGCGTCGAGTCGATGGCCTTATATGCCCTTGCACTCATGCGCAGTAATACGCCTGACCTCGGTGCCATTGCCGACCTCATCTCAAAAATACTCGGCGAAAAATCCTATTACGGCTATGGCTCTACACAGGCCACCGTCCTCGCATTGAACGCCGTAACGGAATATTCCAAACTGACAGTCGACCAGGCTAAAGCTACGGAACTTCGCTTTACCGTAAACGGCAACACCATTTCGCCTGATGACAGTATAACCCCTGTTTTGCATGAAGGCCCAAATACCTTCTCTGTGGATTACAACGGCAATCAAAGGGGCATACCCTACAACCTTGAAGTATCCTACAATACATTCACGCCGCCAAACAGCGCCAGGGCGGAACTGCTCTTAAACAGCACCATCAGTAATACCCGCCCGACGGTTGGCGAAACGGTCCGCATGACCCTGCAGGTAAAAAACACAAAGAATGGCTTGCAGCCAATGGCCATAGCCAAAATAGGGATTCCCGCAGGCCTCTCCCTGCAGCCATGGCAATTAAAAGAATTGATAGAGACCAAAAAGGTAGCCTATTATGAAATATTCGACAATTACCTGGTGCTGTACTGGATGGGGTTTGCGCCAAATGAAACAAAAACTATACCCCTCGACCTGGTTGCTGCAATACCCGGCACATACACGGCAAAAGCCAGCAATGTGTACCTGTATTATACACCCGAATTTAAATACTGGAATGAGTCGCCCCTCTATCGCATTTTAAGCGATCCGAACAAACCATGATTCTCATCCATCGGCCCGGCGGTGAAATAAAGTTTACCGGCATCGGACATAGGCGCCTCATTAACAGGAAAATCAAGCGCCCAAAGCCCTTCGATAACAATAGGCTGTCCATTGCTTTGCAACTGTCCCTTGAAGACTCCGGTGGAATCATACACATTGATGCGGCCGTCTCCGAAATTTCCTATCAAGAGGGAATGCAAAGGGAGACCTGATCCCGCAGGCGCCTGTGCAAGCCCCCAGGGAGAGTTTAACGTGCCCTGGGATGCAAATCGTTTCACCAGGGTTCCATTCGGATTGAAGACATCCACATATCCATTTCCGGCGCCCGCCTGATCATCCTCATTATCCGGCCTTTTGAGTTTGGCATAGGTGACATACAGCATTCCCCCGATGTTCTGGATATTGAAGGGGCCAAAATCCGTAGGTATATTGGGGTCCGCAAAAGGTTTGGTGCTTACATAATTAAAACCCTTATCGAACACGTCGATCCTGCCCCCTTTGAAATTCGCCGCGTACAGAAAATTCGCGCCCCCGTCATTGGCAAGCGCAACCCCCTTGTATACTGCATCGACAGAAGACAGGTCCGCTACGGTGATGGTCGAGTCGCCTCCTCCCCACGCAGAGACCGTCCCGTCTTCGTTGACGAAAATAAATTTGGCCGTTTTCTGATTGGACGGAATTACAAAATCGGCCGTGGCATTAAACACAACTCCCGTCGGCGATCCGCCGAAATGCACTCCCTGGGAGGATATCGCCACCGGACCCAGCAACGTTTTCCCCGTGGAATCATACACGGTGCTTGAGCCGGAATGATTAGCAGATATCCAAACGATGCCCATGGGGTTCACCGCTATACCCCAGGCATTGAGGAGTTTCGCGTCGATTATTCCGGCTTGATAATCGGCCACATCCGCCACAAGATTTGTTTGCTGATAGTTCGTGGGAATAACAGGCGGCGGCGTTGTGCCATTGTTTTTGTGACATCCTGCGCCAAGCATGATCAGGCCGAGTAAAACAACATTGCTTTTCATAAAAAAAATTTAAGTTTTATGTGCAATGGAATACGCAGCGGCTAATACCCCGGTTGCTCAAAAAAGACAGCGGCGCAAGGTGCTTTACATCACCCGGATGATATGCTACATCAAACAATAGGAATTCTTGATATTGAATGGAAATTATATAGGCTCACATGATCCGGCCTTTCACATCCTGGAATTGAGTATCCCGGTCCCGGACCTTCTTAACAGTGGACTTTCCAAATTTATAGTTCACCGTCACCGCCACACTGCGCGTATCGTTGTAAAAGTCTTCCACCGCCTTCAGCTCGTTCGCATGCACCTCATAATTATCTCTGTTCCTTTTAAAGATGTCGGTGACGGAAAGCGTAAGATTAAAAGGACCGGCAGACTTCCGCATCCTTATCTCCGTATCGAACCTGTCTCCTATCCGTGTATTCACGATGGTAGAAGGAAGGCTGTTATTGGCTATGACGGTACAGGTGAGACCGCCTTTACGGGAAATGGCGAATGTCTGATTGGTCGACAGATTTAAAAGGAATGTCTTATTGTCGATGGGAACAGCCGCATAGTTCCCTATGGAACGTACATAGCCCGACAGGATCGTTCCGGTGAATTGCCACCAGGGCCGGATCTCATTGGAATAGATCAGCGCACCCGTATAGCTGTATTTGTTGCCATAATTCACTTTCTTAAAGACAACCACATTCCCCGTATCGTTGTAGGGCAACGCATAGATCTCGCCAATTGTCTGAGCGGCGGCTACTTGGAAGGTATAGCTGGCCTTTTTTATATTCAGGGTACGCCGCAGCTCCTCCCGGTAATAACGGGAAGGCGCCAGAAAGGGATTACCCTCCCAATAGGTCTTGTCGTTCGTATAGCTCCTGAAAGGATTGACATCCCAATAGCTGGGCCGGGTTATCCTGCTGGAAACAGCAAGTACATAAGTCTGCTTCGCAGTAGGCGAAAACTTCAGGAATCCCGTCGGAAAGACATTGATATAATTCCTGTTCACCGTCTTTTCACCGTCAAGATATCCTTTTGCGATGGTGTTTTCCAGCCGTGTGCCTGCCTGGTATGACCACAGGGAGCTGATCTTATGATTCAATACGACATACGCCGCGGCGATATCCTCATCATACCGGAATATATTGCTCCTGCCGTCGTCCTTGATCCATCCATTGCCGCCATAGTTATTCTCGAAGACAAGATTATCGTTGATCTCGGAAAAAGACAGCTTCGCGCCCATCTCAAGAGACAGTTGCTTATTGAACGGCCATTTGAAATCCGCTTTGACGGATTGATTGCTCACTTCCTGCGGAGACGAACTCCTGAAATAGTCCTGGACATAAAGCATCTTATTCGTAGCCCTGTCCAATGCGTCGGTCTTGCTTACCGAATGATAGCTGGAGGTATAGTGCAAGACATCCACATCGATACTCAACTTTTTCCCGGTAGAGTCCAGTTTCCCCTCATAATTCACGTTCAGCGAATAGGTCTGGGAATTTATCTTGTCGGCATTGTTGGAGTGACTAAGGCTGTCGTTGGAGAGATACTGATCATAACTAAAGGCGTTACGGGTGTTATTGTTCCTGTCCCCCGAGTAGTCGAATAAAAGCCCTGCAACATGGTTGGGACTCAACTGGTAATCGATGCCGAGATTCGCGCCCTGCGAGATCACCTGGTTCTCATTGGTCAATTGGATACTGCTGCTCTCAATTCCATTGCCCCCCATATTTGAAAAATAAAAATCCTGACTCGATACTGGTTTCCTCCATCTATTCACGAAGTACCCATCGGAATAAAGATCCCACTTCCCGCTCCGCCCGTTCAGAAAAACGCTGCCCGACTGCGAATTCAACGCCGTTTGCCTGTTGACTACCGAAACATTCCCGTCAAACCCTTCCTGCTTATTCTTTTTTATAACGATATTCAGTATCCCCGCGCCGCCCTCGGCATCATATTTACTGGATGGCGTCGTGATTACCTCTATGGCCTCTACATTATCCGCAGGTAACGCACTAAGATAGGCCTTCAACGCATAGCCCGACAACGCTTTCTTCTTATTATTTATATATACGACAGCACCCGTGGTTCCCGCAATTTGGATCGTTCCAGACTCTGAGGCAGTCACCAACGGGGTCTTTTCGATAACTCCCCAAACGGTATTCCCAAACACAAGATCCGTCCCCGATACGTTCCATCGAAGGCGGTCGATCTCCATTTGAATGACCGGCTTTTTCGCACGCACAACAGCCTCCGCCAGCAATTTACTGTTGACGGTATCGGCCTTGCCCTTGACCGGCGCCTGCGCTGACGCAACATGAAAAAAGAGAAGGAAAAAACACGCTGGAAAAAGGCTTAGTATAGGTCTCACCACACAATTGTAGAAATAAATGGGCACTTCCCGAAATAAGTCGCCCCTTTTCTGCGGAATGCGTTCAGAAAATAGCAAAGTCAACGCATACAGCATGGCATAATATTCTTAGTATTAAAAATAAACCATCTATATGAACCCCAATATAAGCCCCGCTATGACCCCCGACTTACCTGGCGGCCCCGGCCGCCAACCAGAGATAAAACCCGACACAGTCCCACCTCCGGCTCCGCCGCAGTCACCCGGACAACCCCCTTCGCCCCAACCCGATCGCCCCGAGCCCCAACCCGATCACCCCGAAACGCCGGTCATCAAACCCGATATCGACCCCGACGTCCCCGAGAAACCAGGTCCCCCCCTGTCCGATCCCGAAAGCCCGCACGGCTAAGAAAAACCACTTATTGCCCGAAGCCTGCAGTTGCTGCTCATCATCCACTCGGAGACCAACTATAAAAACGGCGCCTCATTCGATTCGCAACTACCCATCAGCGGTATGGCACGAGGCCTGTACGTCATCGAGGTCCAGATAGGCAACTGTTGCATTTCATTTCATCCCCACCGTCTCTTTTATACCGGTAAAAATAGTCTTCCAGATAACATTAAAAAAGGATTTATTTAACGCCCGCCTATACCGCACATTCGCTGTCCTGGGCTCCTTGGCGTTTGCAGGATTGGAATTCTTGATCATTATGTTCGCCATCATGCTGGCCAACCCTTTTTTATCATACTTATTTTGATCCTTATCCTTCTTCAACAGCGAAACCTTTAACCCCTCATACAATAGCACCACCCGCCCCTCGCTGGCCGAATCCGTCGCTGAAATTCTAAAATGCAGGTTACTTATATGGCCCTTCTCCATCCTCGCCAGGGCCATCGGCTGCGTAAGGGGATTGAGACGCAAAACGTCTATGGAACCGACATTCCCCTCGATGGAAAACCTTCCCCGCCGGTCATTCAGCAGCAGGACCAGCCGGGCGCTGACAGGAGCCCGGTCCAGCAATTTAGCCTTGAAGGATACGGTACAGGCATTATCCCGGGCAATAGCCGTCTTCATATTCGTCACATTGCTTAAGATGGCACTCGCGTGAAAAAAACGCAGCTTCCCGGCGCTATCGCTTTTCCCATTCTTCTCCTTATATTCAATGAAGGTTTCCGCAAACATCATTTTCCGGATATTCACCGGTATCGGTAATCGCATTAGTTGCTGCTGGGGGTATTTACCCACTTTACTGGTTGTATCGCCTGGCCGGGAGAGATCCCGATACACCTTAAAAGAACTCTTGCCTATGCTCAAACTATCTGCTTCTATTCGTTTATGCCATAATCCGCCCCTGGAAATATGTACCAGGCGCACCCATTCGAACGAAAAATCATACCTGTCTTTTTGCACCGGGAAACTCCTTACAAATTCCTCTTCAGGCAGCTGCGGTATCACTTTCAGCTGGCCGATACTCAAAGTGTTGTCTTTGCCTAAAAACCGGAGCCCGGCCATCTGAAACTTGTATCGTTTACTTTCAGAAGGGAATTGCATCTCGTCACAGGTCATGTCAAGATCCCTGGCGAACAGCATCCTCGAACTGTCTCTGACAGCATTACTGTCGATCTGCATATCGGAGAGGAGACAGGAAATACCGCTGCCTTTCAACACTACCATGTTCGAACGCATTTCCCTGACGATCACATTTGCGCGGAGGATGCTTACACTATCCACCTGCATCTTCAGCAATTTCCCCAACTGCTCTTTGGATAGATCCCTGGTTGGGTCATATACTGTCGTGTCTTTTCGGGAATGGCTCAAAAGGATCTCGATAGTCGGCTGGGTTATCTCTATTTTCCTACCCTCCACCTGTTTGTTCAGCAAGGCCTTCGGCGTCTTTACTCCCAGGATATCCAACGCCGGCATAGTGATGGTTACAAGTACGGGTGGATTTGTCTTTTGGTCCGCCATTTGGCGGTACACCGCCGTATCGGGCGTTATTTCGACATTCTTAACATGCAATATGCCGGCCGCCTCGTCCAGTGCTATCTGTCCATATCGGATATTATACAGACCTTTTGTTTTTTCTGTCAGGGCCTTATCGATCTTCTTGTTTATGATCCGGTATTTGTAGAATTGCCATACAGACACGGCAACAAGGACTGCCGCGATTATTAGCAAGCCTATTCTTTTTCCTGGTGTCAGCATATGATCAACAAGCAAAATAATGATGCCAATACCAGACTCCTTAAGATGGGAAAAATATTCCTCATGTCACAACCATCGAACCTTTTGTCTATTTCCCCTAAAAGGGAGTGTGCGAAAAAAATGCCATCCAAAAGTTGCTTAATTTTGAGCCGTCGCCAACAACATTTATCAAATATTCAATACCAAAAACATGAGCAAGATTACAGTAAAGGACGGCACTGAGATCTATTACAAAGACTGGGGAACAGGTCAGCCGATTGTTTTCCATCACGGCTGGCCACTATCCGGCGACGACTGGGATGGACAAATGATGTTTTTCCTCAACCATGGCTTTAGAGTTATCGCCCATGATCGCAGAGGGCACGGAAGATCCAGCCAGACGGCAGAAGGACACGATATGGACACCTATGCCGCAGACGTCGCAGCGCTCGCACAAACGCTCGATCTGAAAAATGCTATCCACGTCGGCCACTCCACCGGCGGTGGTGAAGTTATTCGCTATGTCGCAAAACATGGCGCCGGCCGCGTCGCAAAAGCAGTACTCATAAGTGCCGTTCCTCCGATAATGGTAAAAACCGAAAAGAACCCCGAAGGCATTCCCCTGTCCATATTCGACGAGATCCGCGAAGGCACCGCCAACAGACGGGCACAATATTATCTGGATTTTACGATCCCATTTTATGGATACAATCGAGAAGGAGCAAAGATCTCGGAAGGCATCAGACGTAATTGGTGGCGCCAGGGAATGATGGGCGGGATAAAAGCGCACTACGATTGCATCAAGGCTTTTTCAGAAACAGATTTTACAGAAGATCTTAAGTCTGTGGATGTGCCGGTCCTGATCATGCACGGCGAGGATGACCAGATAGTTCCGTTCCCCCTGTCTGGCGCAAAGTCGATAAAACTTCTAAAAAAAGGAACGCTGATCTCATACCCGGGTTTTCCCCATGGAATGCCCGCCACAGAGTCCGCGACCATCAACGCCGACCTTTTGAAGTTTTTCACCTCTTAACCGCCATCGCCGTTAGCCGCCCTCACCGTTTAATTTCTGTTAACAATCCGTTTGATCTCTGTTGACAGGTTACAAAAGCACATCGGTTTAATTTAGTCATAGCTGTTATCCTAACCAAAAATTACTGCTATGACTAAATTTTCACTGGTCAGCGGGATCACGCATTGCAAGATTTTCCTGCTGGTTCAACTTTTATTACTATTCGGCTCGCTCCGCGGCCTTTCCCAGGAGGCGCCGCCGCCAAATAGCACTCCCTTATCGGGAGTCATCAAGGACGGAGGCGACGGCAAACCCCTCGGCGGTGTCTCCGTCGAAGTCTCCGGCACAAAAAGAGGCGCACTCTCCAACGACGATGGCAAGTTCACCATCCGGGCGACACCGGGGGAAACGCTGACCTTCCACATAGTAGGATACCTGCCCAGAGAGTATAAGGTCGCCGGGCAGACGTCCGGCCTGATCATAGCGCTGAAACAGGATCCCAAAAGCCTGAAGGACGCGGTCATTATCGGCTATCAGACCCTTGCCCGTCGAAATGTCAGCGCTGCCGTTACTTCCATCGACCCCAGGACTATCGCCGACGTTCCCACCCCCACTCTCGACGGATTGCTGCAGGGACGCGTGGCAGGTCTCAATGTCCAAAATTTTTCAGGCGAACCCGGCATTCGCAGCACCGTCGTCCTAAGAGGCAACACCTCCGTCAGCCGCTCCGTCAATAACGACCCCACCAGCGCAGCCGGGAAAGCCAGCCTCGCCAGGGCAGTGAGCGGCCCGCTCTTCGTCATCGACGGCGTCCCCCAGTCCACAGATGATATCGCCGCCATCAACTATGGCAACGGCACGAATACGGACGTGCTGGCAGGCATCCCCATCAATGACATCGAAAGTATCACGATCCTGAAGGATGCTTCGGCGGCAGCCATCTACGGCAGCCGCGGAGCCAGCGGCGTCATCATCATCAAAACGAAAAAAGGAGTACCCGGCAGAACTCGCATCAATTTCAGCACCTATCACGGGATCACCGAACGACCCACTCTCGACAAGGTCCTCATCGGCGCGGAAGAGACCCGTGCCAAACTGGCCCTGATCGATCATTATGGCCCCTATAACGACCTGGACAACCTCCCGATAATCCTCACGGATACGCTGAACCCGGCCTTTAACAACGCCAACAACTACCGCGCAGGCATGTTCCAGAACGGGCTCGTGGATAATGTCGATCTCTCGGTAACAGGCGGCAGCGAAGCGGTCACCTACCGCTATGGACTGAACTATTACAACGAGAACGGCATCCTGAAAAAGTCGGGGCTGCAGCGCTATAGCTTTAACACGAATATGGGGGTAAAACTTTCGCCCCGCCTGAATGTCAGCACCCAGATAAGATACAACCGCATCTCCCGGCCCCGCTCGCTGAACGATATCACCGGCGGCTACGGCCCCTTCAACGGCGGCTACTACGCCTCGAGCCGGCTGCCTTCCTCTACGCTGTATCTCAGCCCGACCAGCCAGGACTTCATCTTCGGCAACTCGACCAACCAGACGGACGCCAACGTGAATAACAACCTTACGATCAGCCCCACCATCGACTGGAAGATCTCCGATAAATTCACCTTTAATACGGTCATCTCTTATGAAATGGCCAACAGCAGACGGGATACGTATACGCCGGGGAAATACAGACAAAGCGGCGTCGGCTACGCCATCAGCTTCGTGGACAACTCGTCGAACTACCTGATGAGTAATACGCTCCAGTATACCACCTCTATCGGCTCGCAGCACCACCTCAACTTCCTGCTGGGTCAGAATACCGAATTCCACCAGTACCGGTCCACGGACGCCGAGGCGGATGGAATACCCAACGACCAGATATCCGTGGTTACAGTCCTGAACAAAACAGCGTCAAAGACCTACTCTGATCTCATCGAGAGCGGCATCCAGTCCGGCTTTTTCCGGCTCAACTACGACTTTAAGGGACGCTATCTTCTCTCTGCAGTATTTAACGCCGACGGCTCCTCGAAGTTCGGCAGCAACAACAGGGTGGGCTATTTCCCCTCGGTGTCGGCAGGATGGATCATCAGCGACGAGCCTTTTCTGAAAGGCGCTTCGGACTGGCTGACCATGTTAAAAATTCGCGGCAGCTACGGCTTGACGGGAAGACAGCCGGACGACGGCAATAACTATCTTTCTTTTAACACCTATAGCATCGGCGCCGGGAACTTTGCAGGCAGCAACAGCCCGCAGACCCTGCAGAATATCTCTTTCACCTATAACGGCGTTCCCGCTATCTCCCCGAATTTCGCGGCAGGACTGGCCAATAAGAACCTCACCTGGGAACATTCCAAAGAGACCAACGTCGGGGTCGACCTGACCCTCCTGAACGGAAGGTTCAACCTCACGACGGATCTCTATATCCGCAATACCAGCCAGGGCATATTCTCGCTGGTGCTGCCGATCACCACCGGGTTCTCGACCATTACCACCAACGCCATCGGCACCCGCAACTCGGGAATAGAGACGCAGCTGACCGCGCACTGGTTGAAGCCTACAGGAAAATTCCAGTGGGAGACGGACTTCAATTTTGCCTATAATAAAAATGTCATCACTTCCCTGCCCAATGGCGGAAGGGACATCGTGATCAACCAGGGCGCGACTAGCTACCTGCTCCGTAAAGGTCATCCCATCAACCAATTTTTCCTTTTCCAGCAGACGGGTATCTATAAGACGGACAAGGACGTACCGTTCAACCCCATCACGGGCAGCGTACTGAACTTCTATGGATACCAATTCAGGGGAGGCGATCCCATCTGGAAAGACCAGAATGGTGACGGAGTCCTGGACCAGAACGACTATACGCCGGCAGGAGACCCGAACCCTAAGATGACGGGCGGCTTTAACAACATATTCAGCTACCGGAATTTCAGCCTCGCCGTCTTCTGCACCTATACGCTCGGCCGCCAGATCTATAACGACTATCTCGTCGGCAAACTCTCGGGACTGGTACCCACCGATGACGGAGACGCCAATCCCCTGCACGCCATCTCCCGTAATGCACTCCCCGACCTCTCCAATATCAACTACTGGCAGAATCCCGGGGATAACGCCCAGTACCCTTCACTCAGCTCGTTCCTGGGCACCCGCTATAAATATGCGGCGGTCAGCTCGCAATGGGTGGAGAACGGCGACTATATGCGCATCAAGACGGTCACGCTGGCATATGCGTTCAACCCCTCCGTCATTCAACGCCTGCACATGAGCCGGCTCAGGGTCTATGGAATGGTGGACAACCTGCATATCTTCCAAAAGGCGCTGACTCCCGATGCCGAACAGGTGGACCCATTCGGCATCTATAATGGCAGCGGTTATCCGATACCGAAAAAGATCACCCTCGGACTCGATATGAGCTTCTGATCATCCGTCAAATCAAACCAATCACTATGCTACTCTTTCATATAAAAAAATATTCAGCCGTCACTTTGCTGATGGTCCTGCTGGCCGGCAGCTCGTGCAAAAAGATACTGGACCTCCAACCACATAACTCCACCTTCACGGACGCCTATTTCCAGACCGGCACGGACGCCAATACCGCCATATCGGGAGCCTATGCGCTGCTCAGAAATGTCCTGCTGAACCACTATTCCTGGCACGTCTACGGCGACCTTCCTTCCGGGGAATACCAGGTCAACGGCGGCCTTGACGCCTTCAACCAGCCCATCTGTAATGGACAGTTCATCGGGCTGAACGTGGGCCCCTGGGAATGGAACTGGCAGAACTACTACCAGCTGATACAACAGATCAACCTTATCATCAACAAGGTGCCGCAGATACCACAATCCTCTTTCACCAATCCTGACCTCAAACGACAGATCATCGGAGAGGCGTATTTCCTCCGGGCCTATACCTATTTCTATATGACCCGGATATGGGGTGACGTGCCGCTGAAACTGGCCCCCGATCTGGACGTCAACCAGGCGGCGAATATCGCCCGTACACCGGCAGCTACCGTTTGGACACAGTGTCTCGCCGACTGCCAGACGGCAGAAGACGATCTCGCATTCGGCTACACCGACCCGACACAAACAGCCGTAAGAGCCAATAAGGGGAGCGCACTGGCCCTCAAAGCGCATATACAGGCCTGGAAAAAGGATTATGCCGCCTGCGAGAAAACAGCGGATACGCTCATCAGCAAGGGGGGCTATAGCCTGGTCGACTCGGCACACTACAACCAGGTATTCGCAGGCCGGTCACCGGAAGGGATATTCGAGGTCAATATCAATTACGGACAAAGTGAAGGAGTAGGTCTCAACAATGACGACGGCAGCGGTGACGGCGGCTATCTCCCGACTCTCGCCAAACCCTTTATCGCCAATCAGACCAATCTCAACTGGCCTATCAGCAACCCCTATGTACAGCAGATATTCCAGGACACCAGCGATATCCGCTATTACAAATTCTTCTACCAGGCCTATTCCAACCAGGGACAGACCATCAAATACGCAAATATCACCTATGCCGACGGCTCGGCGCATAACGACCCGCGTCTTTCTAACAACCTGAACATCTTCCGGCTGGCCGACATCATCCTGCTCCGGGCGGAAGCGCTGAACCGCCTGGGACATGACGCGGATGCGATCACGCTGCTCGACCAGGTAAAGTCGAGAGCCGGCATAGCACCTTATTCCGGCGCCGGTGGCGACGACCTTGCCACGGAGATCCTCGAAGAACGCCTGCGGGAGCTGTTCTTCGAAGGCCAGGCTTACTACGACCTCATCAGGACGGGCAAACTGCTCGACTACAACCAGAATTTCAACGCCAATCAATACCAGAATGGCGGCTGGCTGTGGCCCATCGACCCCTCTATGTTCAAGGACGACTTTACCCTCGTACAGACACCCTACTGGCGCGGCAAACTTTAACGACAAAAAATGTTTAACATGAAATTATTGATACCGATAGCAGCCTTACTCCTGGCATCGCTCATCTCCTGTAAAAAAGACTATACGATTGGCGGCAGCAAATTTGTGGCCCAGGTCAACATCTCCACCTATGATTATCTCAAGACCAATCACCTGTTCGACACCCTCGTGATCATGATAGACAAAATGGGATTGAAGGACGAGGTCAACCAGGCAGGCACTTTCTTCGCCGTCACCAACTATTCCATCCGGAACTATGTTCTGGCCAAACAGGCTTATCTGCAGGTGATCCGCAACGACGAGAACCTGGTCTATACTTTTGACTCGCTCGACCTGCCCTCCCTGCGGGACTCCCTGCGGACCTATATGTTCGCCGACCGGCTCACACGGGACAATATCAGCCAGATCGGAGAGTGGCGGAACTCAAAAGAAGGAGACCCCAGACTGATCGAGCTGATACCCACCACGGACTACACGAATCAGAACGTATTCACCACCGACCCGAAATACATTTACCTGACAAAGATCATCGCCAGACCAGGTTTCCCCGTACCCACAGACTCCACGCAGCTGGGCTCGGTTGATCCTTCTCAGAAACTGCACACCCCCTGTCAGACCTCGGGTATCCTCACCACCACAGGCGTGATACACGTGCTGGTCAATTATCATACGTTTAACTATTACGGCAACAGCTACTAATCTAAAAACCACCGATCATGAAGACCATCCATCGATATATCTCTCTTCTTCTTTTGACGATCCTCGTTCTCACATCATGCCACAAGGTCACGTCCGGCTATCTCAGCGGACAGGTGCGCTATCCGGACAATCCCATCCAGATCGCCAGAGGCATCGTGACGCAGACCAACCCCGTGGACGCGGACGGATCCAGCGCTCCGGTCACCTATGAATTGCTGGACATCCGCGACTCCGCAACCCAAAAACACGCCGACGCACTGTTCGCCAATCACCAGCGCTATGTGTTCACGAGCATATTCGATCCGACCGTCGATACGACGATCGACATGCTCAACTCCGTTCGCAAACTCATAGACTCTCCCTGTTTCGATTATAATAGTCATACGGGCGCCTTTACCTTTTATAATACGACAGACAGCGTTCCCACCGGCACCTATACCTATGACATCAAGGCTACCAACGAGTCGGGTACCAAGATCTACAAGAACATCGCCACCTTTACATTATTCGACGGCCTCCCCTACGAGAACGACGGCGCAGCCTGCGCCTGGTTTACAGATGGCACGACCACCAGCGGCACCATCTCGACCCCGGCCATGACCATTCAGCGGCAATCCACCAATGGCGTCCGGGTGATCCTGAAGATCGAAGACCAGAATGGCACCCCCTTCAACCCCTCGAAAAATGAATATATCAAACGGGGCGACCGCAGCAGCTTCCAGACCTTCGCCCGGTTTCACCCCCTCATCGTCACGGACACCGCACTGATCTGCGATTTCGAGCTGACGCCATTTCCATTGATACAGGGGGCGCAGGGCTACACCATCTACTATCGCATCCCGAGTAATATCGCAAAGATTGACCCCGGCATCGCTCCCACCAACGACAGGATATACAGCGTAAACCCCAGATTTACCTTCCGCCTCTGGCAGGGCGGAACCTACCTGGTGACTATCCATATACCCAATGTAACAAGGGACCCGATTTAACGGGTCCCTTGTTTATTCATCGGCCAATACCACACCTCTCCGGTCTTCGTTTACTATGCTATTTTTTTTGTATATTGCATACACAATGATCAATCTGAATACATACCTGACGGATATTCGGGCCATTTGCAGTCGGCATAAAGTAAACCGTCTATATGTTTTTGGCTCAGTTTTGACCGAAAGGTTCAATATGGAAAGTGATGTTGATTTTATTGTTGATTTCGAGCCAGTCGATGTATTCCAATATGCAGACAACTATTACGATTTGAAATTTTCACTTGAAGCTGTCTTACAGCGGCCTGTGGACCTCCTGGAGGAAAAAGCCATCAGAAATCCCTACTTTCAGCAAGTTGTAAACAGTAAAAAGCAACTTGTCTATGAACATTGAAGTCAAGACCTGGCTGTATGATATTCTTAATGCAATTAATGAAATAGAGGCTTTTCTCTCAGATCGTCCAAAGGATTTCTCGCTCTATCAAAAAGACACCAGAACCAAGCGGGCTATTGAAAGAAACATTGAAATTATTGGTGAAGCAATGAACCGAATTCTTACTGCAAATGCCGACATTGCATTGTCCAATTCGCGAAAGATCGTTGATACCCGCAATAGAATTATTCATGGATATGATACGGTTTCCGATGAGATCATCTGGAGTATTACTATTAAACATCTTCCCGTTCTCAAAGCTGAAATCGAACAATTGCTAGCGCAAAATTGAAATCGCCACCTGCTACAATATCTTCTTTAATATCCCGACAGCCCTCTCCTGCTCCCCGGGATTCAGCGAAGCAAAACCCAATCCGGTCGAATTATACTTTATCCTTCCCGTATCGTAATCGCTGCCGTCACTCAGGATAAGCCCGTTCCTGTTGGCTTTCTCAACCACGGCGGGCAACGCGTTATCTAAAAAGTTAGTCCATACCGACATCCCCCCTTCCGGTATCTTAAAAGAGACCCGGTCCCCCAGCTCACGCCGCAGCAGATCGCAAAAATAATCTCTGCGCTCTTTATACAGCTTTACCGATTTTTTGATATGCCGGCCGATAGTGACATGGGAATGGAATTACACAAATACTTCATTTAAAGTCAAATAAGCCACACGTGCGAGTTATTATTTACTACTTTGCACCGGAAAGTCACTAATCATGAAGTCCTTGAGACCCATTACAAAACCATTGGCAGGAGAATACCCTCCTTACGCCGACATGTATATGAAATTATTGCCGGACGACGGCCTGGTACTGCAGCACATGCTTGAAAATTTCACGACGATCAAAACACTCATCTATGAAATGCCCGAAGCGATGCTATTGCACAGGTATACACCCGGCAAGTGGAGCATAAAAGAATCCCTCGTCCATATTATAGACGATGAACGCATTTTTGCTTACCGCGCCCTAAGGTTTGCCCGCAACGAACAGCATCACCTTATCGGCTTTGACCAGGATGAATATGCCAGGTAGGCGCTGGCCTACCATATCGCAGGACATGAACTCCACCATATCAATCTTATCAGGAACCTGTACATTCCTTCCTGGATCCCACTAAATTGAACCCTATTCCACTGGCTGAGCGACAAGACGGAGATAAGGCTTCAGCGTTTTCCAGCCTTTCGGATATTTTTCTTTTGCCTCAGCATCAGATACCGCCGGAACTATGATCACATCTTCCCCTTCCTTCCAATTCACAGGTGTGGCTACTTTATGAGCCGCAGTCAGCTGCATGGAATCCAGCACCCGCAAAATTTCATTGAAATTGCGGCCTGTCGTCATCGGATAGGTCAGCTGCAGCTTTATTTTTTTATCAGGCCCAATAACAAAAACTGAACGCACCGTTTGATTGGTAGCCGCAGTCCGCCCTTCGCAAGTCCCGGATTCTTCAGCAGGAAGCATATCATACAATTTCGCAATAGCCAGGTTCGTATCACCGATCATAGGGTATTTTACAGCGGCGCCCTGCGTTTCTTCAATGTCCTTTTCCCATTTCAAATGACTCTCTACAGGATCTACACTTAACCCGATGATCTTACAATTCCGTTTTGCAAACTCGGATTCGATCTTTGCCATATAGCCCAATTCAGTAGTGCAAACAGGTGTAAAATCCTTGGGATGTGAAAACAACATTGCCCATCCATTACCTATCCATTCATGAAAATGAATGGTCCCCTGGGTTGTTTCCGCCTGAAAGTCAGGCGCGATGTCATTCAGTCTGAGGCTCATGATGTTTGAGTTTAATTGTTATTAATGAATGATATATATTACAAAAATACAAATAAAAACATCTGATTATCAGCGAGCAGCAACATAAATACCGCATCCTGGGCTCAGGGTGAAAATTCCCTTGACCTGATCCGGGCTACTTAAAAATTATCCCTATATTAGTCACCTCAAACCTTCAAATACCAGTTATTAAACCAACCTACGATGAGGAAAATACTAGCCAAGTGGCTGCCGGTATGTTGTATGGTCTCCATGACCACACAGGCTCTCGCTATCGATACCAAAGACACCCGGATGCTCTCCTCCCAACCCGCTGTCAGCGCCAATAATATCGCCTTTGTATATGCGGAAGACCTTTGGGTGGCCAATCTCGATGGTTCTCAGCCACGCAGGCTTACCATAGATGAAGGTGTTGAATCAAACCCGAAATTCTCTCCCGACGGCAAATGGATCGCTTTCAGCGCCCAATACGATGGCAATACAGATGTCTATATCATACCGGTGGAAGGCGGAGTACCCAAAAGGCTTACCTGGCACCCCGCAGCCGACATAGTCAGAGGATTTACTCCCGATGGGAAAAGCATTTTATTTGCTTCACAACGAGCCGTATTTACCCGGCGCTACACACAGTTTTTTACCATACCCGTCACCGGTGGTAATGAAACACAGCTCGAGCTGCCCAATGCCAATGACGGCACATACTCCCCGGATGGTAAATACCTTGCCTATACCCCGCTTGGCGATGCTTCTCCCCAGTGGAAACACTACAGGGGTGGCATGATCAGCAGGATCCTTATTTTTTCGTTTGCCGATAGATCGACCATACAAATACCCCAGCCGGAAGGTGGTTGCAACGATATGCAGCCGCTATGGCAGGGCGGTACCATTTACTTCAGGAGTGACAGAAATGGCGAATACAACCTGTTTGCATATGACATAATAAACAAACAGGTAAAACAGCTTACGCAGTTTACTGACTTTCCCGTAATGGGCACCGGCGCTGCTGACGGCAGGATCGTTTTTGACCAGGCCGGACATATTCATCTGTTCAATACTTCAACGGCAGCCGACACCAGGCTCACCGTAGGCATTGCAGCAGACCTGCTGGAGCTGAGGCCACGTTTTGTCAGGGGCGCCCGCTATATACGCAACGCCGATATTTCTCCATCGGGCGCCAGGGCAGTGTTTGATTTCAGGGGCGATATTATTACCGTGCCTGCCGAAAAAGGCGATTATACTAACATTACACTGTCCACGGGCGTACACGAAAAATCTCCCGCATGGTCGCCGGATGGTAAATCGATCGCTTATTTCTCAGATGCCTCGGGCGAGTATGAGCTGCATATAAGATCACAGGATGGCAAAGGCACGGTTAAAACATTTAAACTCAACGGTGCAGGCTTTTATGCTTTTGCCAAATGGTCGCCGGACAGTAAGAAAATAGGCTATACTGATAATTCGCGCAGCCTGTTCATATTGGATGTTGCCAGCGGCGCCATTACGAAAGTGGACAACGATGAGTTATATACACCGGACGCTTTCAGACAGATATTGGGGGATTGGTCGTATGATTCCAAATGGATCGTTTATACCAAAATTACTTCTTCTCAATTTAAAAGGGTGTACCTCTACTCTCTGGACAAACAGCGATCCTATCCTGTTACGGACGGCCTCAGCGATGCCAGTGAACCGGTGTTCGACCGCAACGGTAAATACCTTTTCTTTTTTGCTTCGACCGACGCAGGACCCGTGATTAACTGGTTTGACCAGAGTAATATCGACATGCGTAAAACCAGCTCGATCTACCTGGTAACATTGCAAAACAAGACCATATCGCCTTTTGTGAAAGAAAATGATGAGGAAGTCAGGACCAAAGAAGATACGGCTAAAAAACCAACCAGCCTGACGATCGATGTGGAAGGCATGGAAAACCGCATAGTCGACCTGCCGGTAAAATCAGGGAACTATTCCCAGCTCGGCTTTGGCGACGACGATCTTTTGCTGTATGTCGACAATGGCACGGCTACCGATGGATCAGGCAAACTGCATAAATTCAGCATGAAGAAAAGGACGGATGAAGAAGTATTGGACCTGAATGGTTATGCGCTTAGCGCCAGCGGAAAAAAAATGATCTATTTTGCCGGCGACAACTGGTTTATAAGCAATGTGGGCGAAAAGCCAGCCCCCGGCAAAGGCCGGCTTGACATAAATGCCATACAGGTAAAAATTGACCCGACGGCGGAATGGGCCGATATTTTTGATGAGGCATGGCGTGTTAACCGCGATTATTTTTACGATCCCGGCATGCATGGCGCCAACTGGGCTGCCATTAAAAAGAAGTATGCTGTTTTCCTGCCCGATCTGTCTTGCCGCAGGGACCTGAACGTTGTCTTTCAAATGATGTTTAGCGAGCTCGTGATAGGTCACCACTTTATCACCGACGGCGGCGAAAGATATTATACCCCAAAAACTGTCAGCGGGGGCTTGCTGGGGGCGGACTATGCGGTTGACAATAACCGCTACCGGATTAAAAAGATCTATGGCGGCCTCAACTGGAACCCCAACCTGAAATCGCCGTTGACAGAGCCGGGCGTCAATGCCAGGGTTGGTGACTACCTGCTTGCAGTCAACGGTACTAACGTAACCGCCGATGCCAACCTCTACCAGTATTTTGAGAACACCGCCGGCAAGCTGACCGAACTGACTATCGGCCCCAACACAAATGGCGATGGCAGCCGCACCGTAAAAGTAGTGCCTGTAAACAACGAAGGCGACCTCCGCAACCGCGATTGGGTGGAAGGCAACCTGCGCAAGGTCACGGAGGCAACCAACGGTCAGGTGGCCTATGTATATGTACCCAATACCGCCAACGAAGGACACGACTATTTCAAACGGTACTTCTTTCCACAGGCCAACAGGAAAGCGATCATTATCGACGAAAGGTTCAATGGCGGCGGATCCCTCGCCGACTACTATATCAACCTTTTGCAAAACCCCTACCAGGCCAACTGGCACATGCGTTATGGCAAAGACCTGAAATCTCCCACGGCTTCCATTCAGGGACCAAAGGTGATGATCACCGACGAAACAGCGGGCTCCGGCGGCGACATGCTACCCTGGATGTTCCGCAAGTTTAAAGTGGGTACCCTTGTAGGCAAACGCACCTGGGGCGGCCTCGTAGGCATCCTGGGCTTTCCCGAATTTATTGACGGCGGTTCCGTCACCGCCCCCAATGTAGGCATTTGGACAAAAGATGGCTTCATCGTAGAGAACGTAGGCGTCGCGCCCGATATCGAAATAGAACAAACACCCTCCGCTGTGATCAACGGTAAAGACCCGCAGCTGGAAAAAGCCATCGAGATAGCATTGAAAGAATTACAGCAAAACCCACAGCCTGACCAGGTGCGCCCACCATTCCCGGTAAAAGTGAAGAACTAACTTAATTCCATGAAAAAAATCCCTTCTTTTCCGGCCAAAACTTTTATTATCCTCTTTATCCTTGCAGGATGCAGCCTTTTTTCTTTCGCCCAGCAAAAAAACATCAGGGTGCTTATCGTTCCCTTCCATTACCTACGATACCCTGGTGCAGCCACAGGCCAATGCACTCATCGCTTCACCGATTCTATCTCCCCCGTCCAACAGGAGGCCTACATCAGCTTGCTGAAAAAAGGCACCCCAATGATCTTCCTTCACCATTCACTGGTATCGTACCAACACTGGCCTGAATTTATTAAGATCGTGGGTGGCCAATACCACACGTCTCCTGTGCTGGTCAACGGCGACACCCTGAGAGCCAACTACGAGCACGGTGTGACCATCCCCGTGAAAGTCGAACAGAAAAATCATCCGGTCACCCGGGGCATCTGCGCTATCTCGCCTGGATCAATCATTACGGGAATTCAAATGTCATTTGCATACAGCTGGGCCACGGCCCGTCCGCTTATTCCAACCCGAATTTCCGGAAACTGATACAGCAGGCCATTGAGTGGTCTATTCAGGCACAAAAACGGTGATATCCGCCCCGCCTCCGGGAGATCCATTCTCCCGAAGTCTACCCCTGAACCCGCAGATCCGATTGGTCGATCGTTTTCTCCGCAGCTTTTCCTCCATCCTGGCTAAGATCCAAAGGCTACCAATGCCTTCCCATCCCAAAACTCCTTTCAACAAAGGCGGGCGGCCCGTCTACTTCCTATTTGCTCTTTCTCAAAATATTTCGTATATTACTTAACCCTTATGCATAAAATCTTGATCCCCTAATCAGAGGGGCTTCCTGCCGCTAAGTGACAATAAGAAACATTTTTCTTCATCTAAAACACTGTAGCATGAGAAAGATCACTATTGTTTCGGCAGGCATTTCGTTCCTGAAGGTTTGTTTATTTTTTTCATTGGCGGGATGTAATCAAGCGTCAAATAAAAAAGACGATACCCCTTCGATTTCAAAAGAATTATCCCACGCAGAATTGATAGCACGTGGCAACTATCTGGTCACCGTTGCTTCCTGTAGCGATTGCCATTCGCCGAAAGTATTTACCCCGCAGGGACCTATACCCGATTCCTCCAAATTATTATCAGGTCATCCCGCAGGAGCATCCTTGATGCCTATAGACAAAAAAGTTTTGAAACCGGACAATTGGATATTCATCAGCCCGGACCTTACGGCATTTGTAGGACCGTGGGGCATTTCTTACACGGCCAACCTAACCCCTGACACCGCAACAGGGATTGGCGCATGGACAGAGAATGTATTTATCCAGACAATACGAACAGGCAAACACCTGGGACAGGAAGGCGGTCGTCCTATTTTACCCCCTATGCCATGGTATTATATTGCGAAGTCTACCGATGAAGACCTGAAAGCTATATTTGCCTATTTAAAATCGCTGCCTCCTATTAATAACAAAGTTCCCCCCCCTACACCTCCCGATGAAGTGCTTAAACTGAAATAAGCCCTCATCGGTCAAACTCCTCACTCCGTGCGAAGATTCCTTATCGGATTGGCAAGCGCCGCCTTTATAGCCTGAAAACTTACCGTAGCCAATGCGATGAACAACGACAGCGCACCGGTCAGCGCAAACACCCACCACTCGATAGCGATCCTGTATGGATAGCTCGCCAGCCAGCTGTGCATGACCAGCCAGGAAATGGGTGAAGCGATCACAAAGGAAATGCCTACCGCCGCAGAAACTCTTTTGACAACAACCCCGTGATATCCGCAACGCTGGCCCCCAGCACTTTTCGGATGCCGATCTCTTTTATCCGGTTTTCCGCCATGTATGCCGCCAGCCCAAATAGTCCCAGACAGGCAATAAAGATCGTCAACGCCGCAAACAAGCCCACCAGCGTACCCACCCGCTGCTCGTCCTCAAACTTAAGGGCATACTCTTTATCATAAAACCGTACGTTGAAAGGATATTCCGGATTATACTGCGAAAAGACTTTTTCCGCCTTTCTAAGATTCTCCCCATAGGACGGCTGCCCGCTTATCCTGAAATTGATGACCCCATAACCAAATACGGGCCCCACGATCATCATCGGCCTCACCGGCTCATACGGGCTTTCCAAAATAAAATCTTTGACTACCCCAATTACATGCAGGACGGTCCCCCCATAAGTATACCGGATAACCTCTCCTACCGGATGCTTCAGACGCATTTTGGCCACGGCCGCCTCGTTCAGCAGCACCGCGGTGGAATCAGTCTTGTAGCTGTCGTAATCGATGTTTCGGCCCTGCAGGATATGCAGGTTCATCGTAGCGGCAAAATCCTTATCCGCGCTGAATAGATTGAAATTGGTCCTGCTGTCCTCCTTATTGCTTTCCTTCCAGGCAAACCCATCCCCACTGCCCCAATTCTCAGTCATAGGCGCGCTTGTTTGTGCTACAGTCGTCGCCGCTCCGCTGGACAGTAATCCTTTTTTTATCAGCTCATAATTCTTTCTTGCTTCTCCAAACATGATGACAAAGGCGAGATTATTTCTCTGGTAACCCGCTTCCCTGTTCTCCGCAAATCGGATCTGCCCCTCTACGATGATCGTGCAGATGATCAGCGCAATGGCAAAAGTAAACTGCAACACCACCAATACTTTCCTTGGCGTCACCAGGGCATGAAGATTTTTGAAGGACCCTTTCAACACTTTCACCGGCTGAAAAGAAGAAAGATAGAATGCCGGATAAATGCCCGCCATCACTCCTGTCAGCACCATAAACAACAAAGCGCACATCCAGTACCAGGGATTGCTATAATCGATGGACAGCTGCGCGCCCACCACCCCGTTAAAGGCCGGCAGACTTAGCTGAACGATACCCACGGCCAATACCCCTGCGACCATCGCCAGCAGAATACTTTCGCTGATAAACTGCATGATCAGGGAAGGACGCAAGGCGCCGGACACTTTTCGAATGCCCACTTCCTTCGCCCGCTTCTCACTTCTCGCTGTGCTAAGATTGGTGAAATTGATACAGGCTATCAACAGGATAAAAATGGCGATCATGCTGAATAGCTGCACCAGTTCGATCCGCCCTCCTACATACTCGCCGTTCTCCACCTTTGAATACAGCCACGCATCTTTAAATGGCTGTGCAAAAACGGTATTTGTCCTGTCTCCCGGTTTAGAATGCGCAATGATTATATTAGCCACCTTCCTGTCAAATTCCGCCACGGGAACATTCGGCTTCAAGGTGACAAAGGTCAGCAGATTGCTATTTCCCCAATTGTTGCTATTGGGGAACAGCTTGGTAAAATAACTCCAGGGCAACAGGTAATCAAACTGAAAATCCGTATTACCCGGCAGATCCTTCAAAACACCTGTCACTGTCAGATAGTCTGCGCTATCCACCCTTACCGTCTTACCCAAAGCGTCCTGGTCGCCAAACAGTTTTATAGCCAGCTGTTTGGTCAACACGATATTTTTTACGCTGTTTAAAGCCGTCGCCGGGTTGCCTTCCAACAGCGGAAAATTGAATACACTAAAAAAACCCGTATCCACAAAATCTCCATGAATGCTAAAATGCTTATCGTCGTGAGAAATTAGAAAATTGGCGCCCGAATTATTGACCCTGACCACCCGCTCCACCTCAGGGTAATCTTTTTGAATGGCGGGCCCCAACGGCACGCACGTGTTATTCCATACATAAACACCACCATTGTTCCTATCCCGGTTATTCATTAGATACAGCCGGTCGATATTCGGATGAAACCGGTCATGACTTATCTCATTCCTGATCCACAGACAAATAAGAATAGCAGTCGCCACCCCGACAGCCAACCCCGCAACATTGATAAAAGAATAAAGCTTGCTCTTTTGCAAACTTCGAATGGAAAGACGAAAATTGACCTTGAACATACGCTACCGGTTTTCCTAAAAATACGCCAAAACCCCAGCCAAACATATAACCATATGATAACCAACCAACTCCACTCTCCATTCCCGCCGCCGGCAGCATTCTCACCCATTCCCCCCATCGATGACGATCTCCTGGTCGACAAGAAATGCCGGCGCATCCAACGCCAGATAACACACCAGGTTCGCGATCTCTTCGACAGTCCCCATTCGCTTTAACAAACTACGGCTCACCCGGTCCGTAAAATATTGCTCCGGCATCTCATCGGTTCTCCCCGTCCGCACAAACCCCGGCGCTACACAATTGACCGTTACACCAAACTGACCGATCTCTTTTGCGAGGCTCCTGGAAAACGCGCTGATCGCAGCTTTGGAGGCAGAATACGCGGATTGACCGGCATTGCCCTTGATCCCGGCAAGAGAGGTGATATTGATGATGCGCCCGTCCTTTCTCCGCAACATCGACGGCAACACGCACCGGCAGCTGTTCAGAACGCTGTTCACGTTGTTATGAACCACCTCCCACCAGCCATCCGCAGAGGTCATCAGGAACGGCCGCATCTTGCCCAGCAGAGTGGCATCACGGATAGCAGCATTATTGATCAGGATGTCGATATCCTTTAGCTTGTCCCGTTGCAGCCTGAACAACCCGGCCACGTCACTCTCCTTTCCCATATCGCACCGGAAGGCCTCTACGGTCTCATACCCTTCGTCATGCAGGCTCTTAACCAGCTCGTTGGAACTCTCTGCCGAAGATAAATAGGTAAAGAACACCCGGTGCCCTCTTTTGGCAAATTCCCGAACCATTTGCTCGCCGATGCCTTTGGAACCGCCCGTGATAAGGATATTTTTCATGCTCAGCAATTTTCATCTTTAGCGTAAGGAAGGGCATTAAAAAGGTGGAGCAGAAGCTCCGCCGCTATCTGGGTAGAAGATCCCATTACATCCCTGCTGGGGTCTGCCTCGACAATGTCTGCGCCGACGATATCCAGTCCTTCTGCCAACGCGTATAGCATTGTCCGTAACTCCTCGGGCCAAAAACCGCCTGCACAAGGACTTCCCGTGCCCGGAGATACAGAAGGATCGAGTACGTCGATGTCGATCGTTATATAGCACGGGCCGTCGATGCCGAGATCCCAGTCCTTTTGTTGGATCCGCTGCCGGGCCTCTTCCATCCAGATGATCTTACGACGGGGAGAGTCGAACTCAAAACGATTGGAAAAGCCGCGCAGCCCAATCTGAAAAACAGACTTTACCCCGTCCAATTCCAGGCACTTGCCGATCACGTTGGAATGTGTGTGTGAAACGCAGCCGGAATGCCGCACCTTATCGTATTTGTGATAAGACATGTCGGCATGGGCATCGAAATGGAGGATGGTCAGGGATCCGAAATGTGCAGCGGCAGACCGGACGATCGGAAAAGTGATGGAATGATCGCCGCCGATAAAAAGAGGACGCATCTTGTCCCTGAATAGGCCACCGGCTATCGCCTCGATCTTTTCATATATAAAATTGACCGATTCCCCATGATCGATATACATATTTCCAAGATCACTGATCTCCCCGTTCCGTAAATACCGTTGTAGACGGCTGTATTCATATCTGGCATCCAGGAAGCTGAAATTGAGAAGCTCCGCGGCATTGGCATTCAACTGAAGATAGTTCGTCTTTGATCTCAGGTGGTCCGGGAAGGACGCGGAGCCAAGCGAAATATCATTGCCCCTGGCAAATGGCACCCCGACAATGCCCCATTTTTTTACCCTGACTGCCCCGGGCTGGTCCCTTCGCAGCACCCCCTCATTAAGCCCGAACATAGGCGGCGCGGGCTGCGTGATAGCCTGGGTAAACAGACCTTCCTCCCCTTGCGGAAACAATAATTTGCCAGCCAGAAAAGTATTCAGAAGACCGTCCGCCATCGCCCCCTGTATATCCAGCTCTTCTTCCATTTGCCCAAACGTACGCGGCTGCCTGAAATAACGCAGACAATCCACCGCTTTCAGACCCAGCTCAAAATACTTTCCACTGAGTTGATTTAGCACCCTTGTCCTGGCAGCCCCCTGCTGCGGTGGAAAAATATGCAGGAAGGGCGACATCTGGTATAAAACTTCCGAACTCATGCGCGCATTTTTTTGAATAGAGGTGTCAGGATCGAAGCCACAGGCTTTCGCAGGAAATAGACGAGGATCGTCAGGCTAAAAACGGTCTTGACGACAGATTCGATCTCGCACACCGAATAGTCTCTGTTGATGACCATCTCCCTTGACAACGTCCACAGATTGATCAGCGAGTAGATGAACCCACGGGGAATAGCAAAAAAGATATATCCGAAAAAACAATACTTCAGCAAGGAGTAGACAATTAAAAAAGGGTTGCGCGGCCGGATAGTCTTTTCCACATTCTGCGGCACTTTTACACGGACACGCGGAAAAAGATAATTAATGGCTTTCACAAAATAATAGTTCGATTGCTGCCTGAGGATGGGCAGCCTGAAGAGATCGCTCAGGATCCAATACCCATCGAATTTCAGAAAGGGGTTCACATTCAGGATCATGGTGAACACGTTCATCTGGATAAGATATTGGGAAATATGCCTGGCGGTGGGATTGACGGACTTAAACACGATGAAGACGAGCACAATATTCAGCAGCAGCTGCACAAAGATGCCGGCCAGGTTGATGATCGTACGCTTTGTCCTGTCCAGCTTCCACACACCGTTCAATTCCGTATAGAGGATAGGAAAGATGAGATAGAAACCCAGCCCGATATTTTTGGAAACCACGCCAAATCTGGAAGAGGCCGCGGCATGACCCAATTCATGGGCGTAAAGGATCAAAAAAGCAGAAGGATAGAATAATAACAGGAAGTCGATGCCTTTTCCGCATTGTTTGATGCTATTCACCTGGTGGACAATGCTGATATATTTTGTAAAGATGATGTGCATTAAATAGTAGTTCACGGCCAGCAATATCACAAACAATGAAAAGAATACCGCCGGCGAGAACAGCGGACGCAATACGGTCGTTAGCCATTTGATATTCTCGCCTTTGGTGATGGTCGTTTTTCCACGGATATTGGAAATGGGCGAATTGGTAGAGGCCGCCAGCGGCACGCCTTCGGGCGATATGCTCAGCCGTTGCAGGGTCTCCTCATAGATATGATTGAATCGCTCCTCGGTAAAGACATACTGGCCTTCGAAACGTTCGTTCAGCTCCTGCCGGATCACCGGCCTTGCCTTGCCTTCAGCAACACGTTCGAACAGCCAGCATACCAGCTCACCCACATAAAAGATCCGGTTCTCGCCGATAGTGAGAACAAAAGAATTGGAGGCACCCGATCGCTCGGCCCTTTCAATGGAATAATTATCTATCATGATGGATAAGTTTTTTTATGATCTTACTTCAGCTGTCAGACTTTTGGTCAGCCATCGGCGCTTCCAGGCCTGCAAATATTCAGGCAGCGTTATCTGTATGCTCCAGTCCATCCGGACGAACACCTGTTCGCTTCGCCCCGTGCACACGAGCTTGTTATCATGCAGACGCCGCGCCTCATAGCGAAAAATTATCTTGGTGGCATCTGTGTCGATATAGGTGGTGATCAGCCTGATCCGGTCATTGTACTTCAGGGTGGCTTTATAGTCGATCTCGAGCTTGATGATCGGCACGTAAAATCCCGCCGTCAGCAATTCGCGGTAACCCAACGAATACGTGTTGGCGAATTTTTGTCTTCCGGTCTCGAAATAAACAGCATAATTGCCATGCCACACCGTATTGTAGGTGTCCACTTCGTTGAACCTGATCTCGATCTCTGACTCCACGGATAATTCCTGCATACTTATTTATATTTATTGGTTGGCGAATAAATAAGATCACACCGCAATATTCCTGTATTTCACGATGAACTCTTCCTGCTTGAAATATTGCCGGAGAAAATCGAACAATAACAACGATTCGCTGATCTGCCATCCGGAATACAGTAACTTATTGGCGAGATCAGCAAGCAGCGATCCCATCATTTCGTATCTGTCCACGGCATGCCCCCCCGCTTCGTAGCTGCCCGCGGAAGGACTGCCCGCGGAAGATCTCCCCGCCAGGAACGCCCCCACAACGGACTCCTTTGACAGCCAGCGCTCCGCGATCGAATGGATCTCTTTGACGACAGAGGCATGAGCCTGCAGATCACCCAGAATTTGCCGATAGGCGTTGGACAATATTTTTTTGTCGGGCGGATCCTGGTCCTGTTGCATGGTCCTTACGACTTTAGCATATAACCCGGATATACATGCCATGCGCTCTGTCTTATCCTCGTATACGATCTTCAGCAGTCTGACGGAGACAAGCATCAGGGACAGCAATCGAAAATCGTATTCCGTGAGACCGGCGCTCCTCCTGGCTAGCCGGATCAATTCAATGGAAAGTGAACTCAGGGACAGCGCAGGCTCTTCGCCCCCCTCAGTAAAGACAGGCGGGCGGCCGGAAGCGAAATATTCATCCAGCCATTTTTTTAACTCTTGCGGCGGCTCGACACCCACTAGCCCTTCACCCGCTGACGCCCCGAACACCTGAGCCCGCAGGGTCAATCGCAAAGATCTCGGCCTGTCGATCCTTTGATAATTCACAATATCGACGCCTTCCATGGAGGACAAGTACAGCAGCGTCTCGTCCATCATTGCCGGGCTGCAAAAAAGCGTAACCGTCCAGTCCTGCCACCGGTCCGACAACCGCAATGGAAGAATAAATTGATTGGTATGATGGCCCGAAGGGCTGTTTACAATGCAGTTCTCTTCGCTAAAAAGCGTTTCACTCAAAAGAGCAGCCCCATTCTTTTCTATCTTTCCCAGCAATATCTCCAATGAGATGGTATTCCTGAGATTCAGCAGGAGCAATAGATCGGTCTTTTCAAGATAGTTGACCACATCGGGGATCTTCCGTGACCTCAACAATTTCCGAAGATCTTCTATGGACGGCTCTTTTCCGGCACTGATCTCCCTCAACCCGGTTGCAGTGATGCGCCACATCTCTTTGGAAAGGACACAATTCCTGTAGCGTACCCTGGGAAAATGATCGAGAAGACCAAAAAGTGACCCCCAGCTCCATTCCAGGCCGTTTACTTTATCCTGCTCACCCAGGTCGGTCAGGAAGGCATTAAAATTCACCGAGCCGGTATTGTGGTTATCATAAAGAACGGTAGCCGACGGAAGGATCTTCATCCCGGTAAGGGTGTCCCTGGCGATCAGCCTCCCATCGACAACGGATAATGAGATATTGTTGAGGTGAAATGGATGCTTCGTCTTGTCGGGCTCGGTGAATACCGGAATTTCGTATTCCCGGAAATTGGACCGTTTCAGGATATTGCCGCCGATCCCTATCCGGGGTAGGAAATTGATCTCCGCCAACGCATATCCCCGGCTGCGATGACAGGCATTTTCCCAATCGGCACAGTCTTTTAGCCTGTTGAAGAAGGCATCGTCCAGCCAGGAGAATCTGTTGAGCGCGTTTAAAGAGGAAGGGCCTCCCGCATAGCAAAAATCAATGGTGTACTCGCCCCGGGCAATGGCATCCTCATTATTCGCCAACAAACTGAACAGACAATACAGGGAGGGAGCGAGCTCGCCGTCGCCGAGCGGCCGGTTATTGGACGCGAGGTCATCTTCCGTCAATTCTATTTCGGCGACATCCGCTTTTTTTACATAACCAGCTAATTTCTTCAGCAGAAATCGATCCCAGCCCGCATTCGGGCCTTCCACAGCCCCGC
>Ga0105237_10000343_pt1 | contig 65610 bp, 56 predicted proteins | sample KBSC24metaG_FD_81520 | JGI IMG/M metagenome (GOLD analysis project Ga0105237, IMG submission 81520) | Corn rhizosphere microbial communities from Kellogg Biological Station, Michigan, USA - KBS C2-4 metaG | ecosystem: Host-associated > Plants > Roots > Rhizosphere > Soil | place: Michigan, USA... | reverse complement strand
TCGCCGGAGGTACCGTAGTACACATGTCGGCAGGTTGGGCTGCTTTAGCTTCAGCGTTATATCTTAAACAACGTTCCGACAAAACACATTCGCCTGCCCGTATCAGCTATGTTTTATTAGGAACGGGGTTGCTGTGGTTCGGTTGGTTTGGATTCAATGCCGGTTCGGCTTTGGGTGCCAATGCACTTGCCTCTACTGCTCTTGCTACTACTACGACTGCTTCTGCCGCGGCGGCAATTTCATGGATATTCTTTGATATGCTTCGCGGTAAAAAACCATCAGTAATGGGTGCTTGTATAGGCGCCGTTGTAGGTTTGGTAGCTATCACGCCTGCAGCAGGTTTTGTAACTGTTTCATCTTCCCTTATTGTGGGCATAGTTGCCGCGGTAGTAAGTAACCTGGTGGTGATCTGGAGAACTAAAACCACTATTGATGATACGCTGGATGTATTCCCCTGCCATGGTGTAGGCGGGATGGTTGGTATGCTGATGACCGGCATTTTTGCACACCAGAATGTAAATAGCGGCAACACTACCGGTAACGGCTTGTTTTATGGTGAGACTCATTTATTCTTTGTTCATTGTATAGCTTTAGTTGCTGTGTCGGCATTTGCCTTTTTCGGTTCGCTGCTGCTGCTAAAGGTTACCGATATGATCAGCAAATTGCGCGTATCGCCTGAAGAAGAATTAGTTGGGCTTGACATCAGTCAGCATGACGAAGGGCTTTAGCATAAACATCAATATGGTCAGCTTTTAGTAAGCTGACCATATTATAAATTGACTTATATGACTATAACCATCATTAAAATTGTTTTTTTGCTTTGCGTTTTGATCATCCCTTTAAGAGGGCCTTCGAAAAGAAGAGCGGGTGATAATACAGGTAAGGACAAGATAACGGTTAATTCCAATTACGGAATCAACGAATATGGTGAGCTGGAAGAAATTTTTAATGAAGTTAAGGATAAGTAGGACTATTATAATGAATAATCCGATTACTTTTCTTATCTTACGATACAGAATACGATAGTTTAAATGAAATTAAATCATTTCATAAAAATATTTGCCTTGTTGGCTTTTTGCTGTACATTTTTTGTGAGCGAAGGCAAATCGTATGCACCCGATAAAAAAAGCAAGCACGCCAGCTTCTCCCATAAGTTATCCCCATCCGATAGTTTACCTGGAAACGCATACCTTACCATCAACCTGCTTGAAGGCAACCAGGATCTCACACAGCAAGTTCACAAAACTACCACTTCATCACACATTGCCTATTTACCTCCGCGTACTTTCAATGTGTACATCAAGTGCATCAACTTTTTCTCTAAATTCAACGACCAGAGATACACCCTTCTCAACAAGGTCTTCCTGTTTCCTTTTCACGCCTTTTGGTAAGCAACAAAAGGATACCTGGCATCAATTGAAATATTCATGTGGGTTTATAGCTGCTTACCTATAAGCAACTTATAGCTATTCCAGGTACTCCTGATCATGCTGCAATTTCTTAATGAGTCATCGCAGTTTTCCCGGTTTCAGTCAGCCTATTTCATCTTTATTTGAGCCAGCTGTACAACGCACCGCCTTTGATTTGATTGATTGCTACGACCAAATAAAACAGGTGTATAACGTTGTAACAAGCTGACTCACATGGAACGTTCCATCTTTAAATAAAGATCCACTATAATAGGAAAAGGCTGTCCTGCAGGCAGCCTTTTTTAAAGCTTTTTGCAAGACAAGATCGGGCTATTGAAGGCCCGGTCTTAAGCTTGCTTAATTCAATCAGCCTATTGACTGTATCTTTTATCAAAAACCGGTTTTTATAGCACCCGCTAATAAAGATTTGATTGATATGACTTCATTATAGGGTATGCACGTCGGAAATGCTTGTTATAAAAGCAGGTGACTATGCCATCATGATTTTTATTGTGATGCGCATGATAAAGATATATATTATATAGGAAAGGCTGCTCTTTGGGGCAGCCTTTTATTTTATTGCTGGCGCTCTTCATAGCTATAATTTTCGGGCGGATATGGCACGATAAAGGTTTCCTTAACACGGGTTGAGACCCTGAAATAAGGTATCCAGATTGCGGCAATCAGTATCGCTCGTATCATCGCAGTCAAAGCCTGGCCGCTATCCACGTTCAAACTCACAGCGAACAAGTAATCAATGATAAAAAACGCGGTGCAGTATGCAAAATAACCAATGATAAATTTGGGTAATATGTCACGCCTGTTCGATAAGAGGATGAGACAAAAGGCTGAATAACCAATCAATATTATGTTTCCACTCATTTCAAATACCAACAGCGTTTTGAAAATGAGATTTTCCTTACCATGTCCATACAGATGCCATGCAGACATGCTAAAATAATTACCGTTAAACATCGTGAATAATCCGAATATCGGGGTAAGTGCAAGCCCGATCAGGATCAGGATCAACCATCCGCCGATCTGAACAAATGTAGAGCCCTCTGTAAAGACAATACCGGGCGTTTCTGTGCGATATATTCGGATACACAGAAAAACAAGTGCACCCGTTACCAGCAAAGCTAAAACTACCATTACGATGTTAATCGCAAATGGCTGCGCCCCATTGGAATGATTAATACTATAAGAAAGCTTACCGTCTTTCAGATCCTTAATATCTTTCCTGAATTCATCGAGTTTATTGGCAGGTACGTAATCTTTAAGAAAAGCGAATTGATAATGAAGTGATAATGTATTACCTGCCGCAGAAAAATCTGACGTGAACCTGTAAGCATCGCGCTTTATTGAGTCCTGGTCGTTGGTAATGTCAAATCCGTTCGGCAGTATCACTTTAATGGTGTAGTCTATCGCGTCGGGATAACTGACGGCTACCGGTGTTTTTGTTTGGTTGGATACTGATGGTAGTTCCTGGCTGATATAGTCCGCATAAAAATCTGCGACTGACTTATTTGATACAGAGTCTTTCTTATAAAAATCATGAATCCAATAGCTTTCGATGGTTGTCAGCTTGTTTTTATGCACATCATCAATAACCTGTATGGAATCCTTTTGATCTACTTTGGTATATATTTTTGAATAGTAATCCAGGTAGCCCTTTTCTGTTTCGGCCATGCTGTTGGAGGCTAGTTTATCTCTTTGACGATCGGCCTGGTCAAGCGTGTAGACAGTTTTAACGTCAAGCCTTACCTTCGACGTATCATCTTGGATCGTATATTTCTCTTCACAGGTGAATTTTCCCGTTTTAGTAACCGGTACAACCGATAAAGAATTATTCCCCGGTTTTAATATTAGCCCTTTTCCATAATTGGGGAAGTAAATATTAGTACCATCGCCCCCCTGGTTGGATATGGTGGCATCCACCCATATTTGTTTGTTGTTTACAGTAGCCACTACAACCGCATGATCAAAGGCATTTGGTGTCGGGATAAATTCATCAACATGGCCATTAATGCTTGAATTAATCAATACCATATTAGCATCAATACCATCCGCCCTGAGCATCGAAACAAGCAATAACGATTTATCCTTACAATCCCCATAGCGCTGATCATATACCTTCTCGGGACGATTGGCGCGGTGAGAATACTCGCCGATCTCGATACCCATGTACCTTACCTCGTCCTGCACCGTCCTGACCGCGGCTCGGAAATAACCTACTTTGTCATTTCTATACTTGTGTTTCAAGTCAGAGATTAAGTCTGCAAGGCTGCCCTTAATATTAACCGCCGGCTCGTTGATCTTCAGGGCCCAGTCGGCTACTTCTCCCCAGCTATTGTACTCACTGACCTGCACATGCTGGTATTGGTTATACCATGCGGGTTCGGTATCATCTTCAATAACAGGTTTCGACTGGAAAATTTCCCATACGTAGCTTTTCAATCCACCAGTTTGGCCAATTGCCGGCTTCGGTGCATCGTTAAAAAACTTCATATTCAGCTTCCTGGCCGGAGAAGCCACAATCGCGATATATTGATGCGCATAAGCCAGGTTACCCTGGAAATATATTTCCTTGAAGAATTTATTTTCGTAGATCGGGTTCTTCCCGGTTACGGTATAGGAATATTCTATCCTGTCCCCTTTGCGGATATCACTAATAATAAAATTAGCAGAATAGCTGCCCTGGTAAATGAATTTTGAGAAATCCTGTTCATCGGCAAGAATTTTAAAATCGCGGAGGTTCAGCCTGTTCTGGGGCTTATTGCCCCGCCATATCGTGATCTCATGAAAATCCAACCGCTCAAAAGCGGGATCAAAACTGACCGATATTTGCGAGCCATTCTGAATCCCGGTATTGGACACGATCTCCCTGATGTAATGACGAAAATCGGCTTGTTTTTCGACATGTATCTGATGCTCGGCTAATGAATAAAAATAGCCATCCTGTATGTTACGCAGGGGTGGTTTTTTATCGTAAGGCTGATAACTATTTAGCCATGATGGTTTGGGTGAAAGATGGACTACCGGGTTTTGTGCAAATGTTTTGACGCTTCCGGAAAGCATTAACGCAATGCAGGCAGTGATAATAAATAACCATCTTGAAACTCTTTGCATACAGGCTTTGAAAATAGAAAAAGATGATGAATTATTTATCTTTCTTTGTTTTTTAACGCATTTTTAACTATTCCGGCTATAGTTGTATGATATCTATCAAAAAAAGAAAACTTGCTTCACGATATATTACCCTGGTGGGAGTAATTATAGCTTTACTCATTACAGGTTTCTCGTCGATGCACAACAACGCCTACCTTCCCCGAAAAATGGCAGACAGTTTTATCACTGTTCCGCTTGGTGGTAATGCGTGGAGGGCTGATAAGGATACCCTTGGCGGCAATCTCAGTGATGCTGGAGTAGGTAACTGGAGCAGCAATAAAGCCACGTATATTGCTTACGTCCGCTTTGGACATGCAGGTAAATTCAAATTATATCTTAGCCTGGCTACACCTAATGGCAGGAGCAAAATAGCGGTATCAACTCTTGGGGTTACTAAAGAAATTGAAACCGAAGGCGCTTTGCATGACCAATATATTGGCGAATGGCAATTAGCCGATACCGGTTATGTCGCTTTCAAAATTAATGGCATATCAAAAACTGGAGCTGTATTCGCCAATATCAGCAGTATTAAATTGGTGGGAACTGCGGTTGATAATAAAATCAGCTATGTAAAAAACAATGACGGTCAGTTTTTTTATTGGGGACGCCGGGGGCCTTCGGTACATTTTGGCTATGTGATCCCCGACGGGATAAATGCAGAATGGTTTTATAATGAGGTGACCGTTCCGAAAGGGAATGATGTTTTGGGTTCCTATTTTATGGCTGATGGTTTTAACGAGGGATATTTTGGCATGCAGGTAAATTCTCCGACCGAAAGGCATATCCTGTTTTCGCTATGGAGTCCATTTAATACCGATGATCCGAAAGCTATACCGGATGACCAAAAGATCATCATGCTGAAGAAGGGTGAGCATGTACATACCGGAGAATTTGGTAACGAGGGTTCGGGCGGGCAAAGCTATTTGAACTACAACTGGAAGGCAGGAGTAACTTACAAATTCCTTGTACATGCCAAACCAACGACAGAAGGGCGGACAGAATACACTGCCTGGTTTTACGCACCGGAAATAAATAAGTGGCAATTGATAGCGAGCTTTAGTCGCCCTAAAACCAATACCTGGCTAAAACATTTACATTCCTTCCTTGAGAATTTTGAGCCGGAACAAGGAACCATCACGCGAAAAGTACTCTTCAATAACCAATGGGTCTGTGACAGTACCGGCAAATGGATAGAATTAACAAAAGCCCGCTTCACAGGCGACAATACCGCAGCAAAAGGTTATCGCATGGATTATGCGGGAGGCTTGGCAGGCAATTCTTTCTATCTTCAAAACTGTGGATTTTTCAATCAGTATACACCGCGCAATACATTTTTCGAACGCCCGGTAACCGGGAAAACACCCGATGTTAAATTGGATAAATTGCCGTAGCTGGATTTGGCCCGGTAATTCTCAGATAAATTTTTTTCCTTACTTATTTAAGTATGTTTATCACAATTTTAAACTGTCTTTGTTGTGCTGTTAGTACAAACATATAATCTAAATCACAAATGGAATCTCCCCCTAAATTCGCAGCCAGCCCCACTGAACTTAAACATTTGTTTATTCACCAATTAAACCGGGTAAATTGTACGAAAGGTTACCTGATCAGGAATCTCCCACTACTGGAAAAAATAGCATCTTTCAGAGCTATGAAACTGGCTATAATGGAAGACCTTGACGATGTGAAAAAACAACAGTTGCGTATAGACGAAATGTATGAGTTGCTAGGCTCAAAAGCATCCGACGAAGGGTGTGATGTCATTAAATCGGTACTTGAAGAAGCGTTTAACCTGGGTAATAATGCTGGTAAATCAACCATTATCAACGACATGGATATTATGCTATACATGCAGCTGATAGAAAACATTGAATTGACCTCATTCAGGATGTTAAAACTCATCTCTCAATTTTTGGGAAACGACGAAGTAAAACAGATGGTAACGGAGTGCTTCGATGAAAACATCGACAATGACAAGCTATTTAGCCTGATATCAGAAGAATATCTTGACCAAAAAACAAATTAGAACCCGGAAAAATCGTTGTAAAAAAGCAAAGCCAAGCTCGAGAGCCTGGCTTCAGAAAAGTTATTTAATACCCCTATTAAAATAACTATACCAAAGTAAAGGAATTAATGTTTAATTGCAATACGTGTAACCATTAATTTACAAAAAACACACGAATTCGTCAGTATTTACCTATATTAAATAGTTGTTTTTAGCACATCTGCTATTGAGTAAAATGTCTTTTATTTGCTCCAAACTAACAATAATGTTAAAATAGACAATTATAACAGCATTGCTTGCATTCGTATTAATGCAGGTAAGCGCACAGGAATTGTATATGCCCCGTGATATTAAACGGGCGTATCAAAAAGGAACCCGGTCGTTGGACGGCCGCCCGGGAAAGAACTACTGGCAGAATTTTGGCCGGTATAATATCAGCATTACTGTTGCCCCGCCAAGCCGGGATGTGAAGGGAGTGGAACAGATCACTTACATCAACAACAGCCCGGATACACTGAGGGTATTGAACATGAAATTGATCATGAATATTCACCGGCCGGGTGTAGCGCGATTTGGCAGTACCGGGGAAAATTACCTAACCCAGGGTATACAGGTTGATTCTATTTCAATAAATGGTGAGAAACGAAGCTGGAGCAACACTGCGGCCCGTGCAACAAACCAGGGCGTTAGCTTGCCTGCCCCATTGCTGCCGAAAGATTCGGTTAAGTTAAATATCACCTGGCACTATCAATTGGCCACCGGCGGAGGACGTGAAGGCGTTATCGATTCAACCTCGTTTTACCTGGCTTATTTTTATCCGCGCGTATCAGTTTATGACGATTACAATGGCTGGGACAGGCTCGATTTTTTGGATGCGCAGGAATTTTATAATGACTTTAATGACTATACACTCAATGTTAAGGTCCCTAAAAATTATATGGTTTGGGCTACAGGCACCTTAGAAAATCCTGACAAGGTTCTACAGCCGGAGTACGCCGCGAGACTGCAAAAATCGATGACCAGTGATTCAACTATCCATATCGCTACCCAACAGGATATCGCCAAAAAAGGAATCACTGCTCAAAATGAAATGAATACCTGGACATGGAAGTCAACCGACATCAGCGACGTGGCTGTTGGGATAAGCGACCATTACGACTGGGACGCTGCAAGTGTGCTGGTGGATGATAAAGCCGGGCGCCGGGCAAGTATGCAAGCTGCTTACCAGGATAAATCGAACGATTTCCGTCATTCGGTACAATTTGGGCGTAATGCATTGGGCTGGTTCTCGCATAACTGGCCGGGAGTACCTTACCCCTTCCCAAAGATGACGGCCTTCCAGGGTTTTGCAGATATGGAATACCCGATGATGGTAAATGATAGCCACACGGATGATCTGAAATTTGCCCAACTGGTGCAGGATCACGAGATAGCGCATACCTATAACCCATTTTATATGGGCATTAACGAGAGCCGTTATGCCTTTATGGACGAGGGATGGGCAACAACTTATGAATTGCTGATAGGCCGTACGGAAGTTGGAGATAAGCAGGCCGAAGAGTTTTATAAACGTTTCAGAGTTACCAGGTGGGTACATGATCCTGCGACAGCGGAGGATTTGCCTATCATCACACCATCAAGCGAAGTAAGAGGTGGTTATGGTAATAATGCTTACGGCAAACCCTCATTAAGTTACCTCGCCTTAAAAGATATGCTTGGCGATGAGTTGTTTAAGAAAGCCTTACATACCTATATGGACCGCTGGCATGGCAAGCACCCTATTCCATGGGATTATTTTAACTCCATGAATTCGGGATCAGGCAGAAACCTCAATTGGTTCTTTAATAACTGGTTCTTTACCAACTATTATGATGACCTGGCTTTGAAAAACGTAACTAAAGTACCCGGAGGATATAAAGTTGAAGTTCAAAATATTGGCGGCTTTGCTATACCTTTTGATGTTAAAGTAACTTATGCGGACGGCATTACACAAAGCTTCCATCAGACACCGGCAGTTTGGGAAAAGAATCAAAAGCAAACTTCTGTAAATATTAAAACCGCTAAAGCAATAAAATCTGCTGTGCTTGATAATGGTATCTTCATGGATGCCAATGAGAAAGACAATAACTGGAAAGCAAAATAATTTTTAATTTTTATGAAATAATAAATAAATTGTTTATAGCTTTATAGAATCATACCAGTTTTTGCAGGTTGATTTTAATGATCAGCTTTAAGTAAAAGCTGGTCATTATTATGATAAAGCCTTATCTCATTTGCCTGCTTTTATGCCTGGCCTATTCTTTAGACCTATCAGGGAAAACTTATACACCTCATTACAAAACAGCAAGCACGGCCAAATTTGCCCCGGTTATTATTGCCGGAGGTGTAACAGGTAACATTTCGTCCTGCGCCGGTACGGCATCAGCAAGCCCCAACATAGCGCAGTTTACTGTTTCCGGTAGCGGCTTATCCGCAGGTATTACAGCCACGGCTCCTGCTGGGTTTGAATTATCGCTTACTCCTGGTAGCGGGTATGGGAACAGCTTAACTATTAGTCAAACAGGCGGTACGATAAACAATACTGTAATATACATCCGTTCGGCAGCTTCATCATCCCCGGGAATCCTTTCAGGCAACATAGTATTAGCATCCGCCGGTGCGACTGACCAAAATATAGCAGTAACCGGCGTTGTGAATGCCATATCTGCGGTAAAGGCGGTAACCAATCAACTTATTTCAAATAATGACAGCAGTAAAGCCATTAATTTTACTGGCACAGCAAATACTTTTAACTGGGTTAACAATACACCTGCAATAGGCCTGCCGGCCAGTGGTACGGGTAATATCGCACCTTTTGCTGCTGTAAATACCACAGGCAATCCCGTAACGGCTACAGTTACCGTTACACCGGAATCTGATCCTTTAGCTTATATACCTGACTTTGATTATAAATTTGTTTCCGTTATTAACACCAAAACCAACGCTGTAGTGGCTACGATCCCGGTAGGGTATGGCGCTTCTTCTGTAGCGATAAGCCCTGATGGCAGCCGCGTTTACGTTACAAATTCTTTAGATGGCACCATTTCGGTAATCAGTACGGCAACCAATACGGTCATAGCATTAATAAAATCCGACGGCTTCCCAGAGGGAATAGCAGTTACTCCCGACGGCAGCCGGCTATATGTTGCCAGTGGCTCATACGAACTGGTTCAGGTGATCAGTACTACAACCTACTCTACTATAGCAACTATTGATGTTGGCGACTTACCAAAAGCTACAGCTGTAAGTACCGATGGCAAGCTTGTATATGTAACTAACGAGCTCTCAGGATCAGTTTCAGTAATCAGTACGGCTACCAATACCGTAATTGCTACTATCCCGGTGGGTCAAAATCCGTATGGAATAGCCCTCAGCCAGGATGGGAACAGGATATATATACCAAATCTGGTTTCGGGCACGGTTTCGGTCATCAACAGCGCTACAAATGGCATTATAGCTACGATACCTGTAGGTGTATATCCTCAAGGCGTAGCGGTTAGTCCGGATGATAGCCGCGTATATGTAACCAATAACACGTCAAATACACTGTCAGTTATCAATGCGGCAACCAATGCAGTAATAGCTACTGTCAATACCGGCGTGGCGCCAATCGGAGTTTCAGTAAGCCCCGACGGAACCCATATTTATGTAGCAAACTATGGGTCACAATCGGTTTCGGTAATTGACGCTGCCACAAATACGGTTACAGGCACCATAAAGGTGAGTTTTTACCCGGAGGCATTGGGCAATTTTATTTCAAAAGGGTCGCAATGTGGCGGCACACCCGTTAGCTTTACAATTACCGTAAATGCGCTACCCAATGCTATTTCAGTAGGCACGGCAACCGGTATTATCTCTGCCTGTGCCGGGTCCGTTTCCGCCAGTCCGGATATTCAGCAGTTCAGGGTTTCAGGAAAGAGTTTAACAAATGATATTACAGCAACAGCCCCGGCAGGTTTTGAAGTGTCACTTGATGCAGGTAGCGGCTATGGAAGTACCGTTATGCTTCCTCAAACGGGTGGCAAAGTCGATACTACTACTGTATATATAAGGTCAGCGGCGGCGGATCCCGCGGGGACCATAACCGGGAATGTGCTGTTAACCTCAACAGGCGCGCCAAATCAAAGTGTTGCTGTGCACGGTGTTATAAATGCATTGCCAACTATAAATAGTGTTGCCAACCAATCCGTTACGGCCGGAGATGCAGTTACAGCAATTAACTTTACCGGCACAGGCAATACCTTTACCTGGACCAACGACAAAGCGGGTATAGGCCTGGCCGCAAGCGGTACGGGTAACATAAACAAGTTTGTCCCTGTAAATACAGGCAATAGCCCTGTTACCGCTACGATAACCGTTACCCCTTTATTAGCAGGGTTTGCTTATATTGCAAATATTGGCATGTTTGATTCCGATAATGTATTGGTATTGAATACTTCAACAAATAAAATTATAGATACTATACCAGTTGGAAAAGCCCCCTACGGAGTATCGGTAAGCCCCGACGGCAGCAAGGCGTATGTAACCAACGAATATGGCGGCAATATTTCGGTGATAAACACGGCCACAAATACCGTGATGACAACAATACCCGTGGACGGGGGTCCCCTGGCAATATGCGGAAGCCTGGATGGTAAAAGGATCTATGTGGCATGCACCGGTACTAATACTGTTTCGGTGATCGACGCAGTCACCAACACGGTATTATCCTCCATTCCCGTCGAACCATATCCCAGTAATCTGGTGGTAAGTCCTGATGGAAGTAAAGTATTTGTGACATTTAACGCCGGCCAGAATTTTATCTCGGTGATCAACACCGCGGAAAATACCATTTCATCTCATATTAACATATTTCCAGATCTCGACACTACTCCCCCCCACGGAGATCAAGGCGGCTCATCGGGGGGGAACCCCGATGCTATAGCAATAAGTCCTGATGGTAGTCGTTTATATGATTCCAGCGTGGAGACGTTCGGAATTGCTGTTATCAACACACTGACTGATTCGATAATAAATGTTATCCCTACTCCTATCTTCTCGGGAATAAACAGATTATCGCTGACTCTTGATGGCAGTCGCTTATACACTTCCAATGGCCCAGGCAGTGTTTATGTAATCGATGTTTTAAACAATAAATTTATTACCACAATTCCCGTGAACACCGGTGGCCTGGTAGGGATTTCAACCAGTGCAGATGGGACGTTAGCGTATGTCGTTAGTCATGATGGATCTGTTTCAGCTATCAATTTGATCACCAATACTGTGATAACTACGGTACCGATTGACCCGACAGCTGTTTCTACAGGTAATTTTATCAAAAATGGCAGTGGCTGCCCAGGGGAGCCGGTTACATTTACCATCACTATAAACCCATCAACACCTGTTATCAATACTACCGGCACTTTAGCTTCCCTGAGTACAATTTATGGCACCGCTTCGTCCTCAACAAGCTTTAATATATCGGCCACCAAACTGGTAGCAGGCATTTCAATAACTGCGCCTCAGGGATTTGAAGTAAGTTCGGACAATACTAATTTCAGCAATTCGATAACTGTTGGAGCAGCAGGTACTGTCTCTTCCTTGCCGGTGTATGTGAGACTGGCTTCATCAGCTTCAATCGGAAATTATGCGGGCGATATTGTTCTGAGTGCTGGTGCAACCACCGTGAATGTACTCATGGCCAACAGTATGGTGAACCTTGCAGCAAATAATTTTAAATTAACAATCACCAGCGCTACCTGTAAAGACAGCAATAATGGTTCTATTAATATTGCAGCAGCACAAAACTTAAGTTATATCGCCACTATCACCGGCAACGGATTAAACACACCCTATCCTTTTACCGAGTCGGCCGATATCAACAGTTTAGCCGCCGGAAACTATCATATATGTATCACGGTAGCCGGGCAAAATAATTACCAGCAATGCTTTGATGCGGTGATCATAGAACCTCAGGACCTTTCCGTGTATTCAACCATTAATGACGCTGGAAAAAGTATAACATTGGCATTGGGCGGGGGCACACAATACAATATCAATTTGAATGGCGTATTATACACTACCACCAATAATGAGATTGTATTAAAGCTTGCAGAAGGCAATAATGAACTAAGCGTATCCACTGACAAGCTATGCCAGGGCATCATACAAAAAACAATCAATCTTTCCGGAAAGATAACTCCATACCCCGTTCCTTTTCAGAATACTTTGAACCTGAATATCGGTACCAAAACAGTAAAAAACGTTTTGGTTGAGATACATAGTGCGACTGACGGAAAGTTGGTTTATTCTAAACTATTTGGCAGTCAATCGGGGGTATTGCAATTGGATCTTACCAATCTCGATTATGGCGTATATGCACTCCACCTTTCTATGGACGATTCGGAAAGGATATTTAAGATATCAAAAAAATGAAAAGCAGGCTGCTAATTATACCGGTGATGCTATTGTTGATGGCTTGCGGGGGCAAAAAGAATAATCCTGCACCTTTGCCTCCTGCAAAAGCAGTGCTTACACTTCCCGCTCAAGGTGCCGTGTGTACTACCGGAACAATTATTTCCGCTACGCAGAGCTCGGTTTCATTTGCGTGGAACAGCGCAGCCAATACAGACAGCTATGACCTCGTTCTAAAAAACCTGTTAACCTCCGTTACAACCACGCAAAGTACAACGGATGCAACACTCACCATAACATTGACAAGGAACACGCCTTATTCATGGTATGTGGTATCCAAATCAACAAAAACAAGCACAACAGCCAAAAGCGATACCTGGAAGTTTTATAATGCCGGTCCGGGGATTGTTACTTATGCACCTTTTCCCGCAGAAATCACATCACCGGGATTCGGCCAGAACGTTACTGCAGCTTCGGGAGTGGTTGATCTTATCTGGCAAGGCAGTTCGGTTAATGCAGGGACGATTTTAAATTATGATGTGTACTTTGGAACAAGCACCACACCAGCAATTTTTAAAAGTGCCGTAACAGATAGTTTTGTTAACAATGTGAACGTTTCTTCAGGCATTACATACTATTGGAAAGTTATCACGAGAGATGTAAATGGCAACACCTCGGATTCGGGCATGTACCAGTTTACCGTAAATTAAAAAAATAAAAAACACTTCAATATAAAAGAAGCTACCCGAAAAGGGTAGCTTCTTTTATGTATAGAAATTAGAGGCTGTTTAAAAATGATCCAAATAAATTTTCGGGCGTCATTGACATCAGCCAACAGCAGTTAACTTCCTCTATACTAATTCTCTTGATTCAAATTTAAACGGCTTCTTAATACCTAAGCATCCTGAATGTCATCGTTCAAATCATTCGCACTGCCTTTTACTTTTGATTTTACGTTCTCAACAACTTCACGGCCTGCGTCGGCTACATGGTTTGCTTTCGATTTTACGTTATCTACAACGCCATCTTTGTAACTGTTCAGGTCGTCAACCGCGCTTCTGAATTTAGATTTTGAGCGGTTTATGGCGTTATTACCATACTCGCGCAGGTTACTGGCAGTTGATTCCGCCTTTTCGCGGGCCGATCCTATTACGTCGTCAACATAGTCGGCGATCTCGCCCCTCAGGTCTGATCCACTGGTTGGTGCTAATAATAAGGCTACCGCTGCACCCACTGCCGCACCTGCTAACAGGGCTACTATAATTTTTGCTTGATCTTTCATATTCTTCAATTTTGGGATTTAAGTATTACTGAACTAACAAATTTTTATGGCTTGTGTTTATTTTATTTTAAACTAAAAAGTCCCGGCTTTTGGCCGGGACTAATACGAATGCCGATTTATTATTTATAATTAAATAACCTTAACATTTACCGCATTTAAGCCTTTGCGTCCGTTTTCTACTTCGAACTCAACTTTATCGTTTTCACGAATTTCGTCGATAAGACCTGATGAATGAACAAATACGTCCTGACCACCAGCATTTGGTGTGATGAATCCGAAACCTTTTGTTTCATTGAAAAATTTTACTGTTCCTTCTTTTTGCATTATTTTATTTATTAAAAGTGCGCAAGGTAGCTATAATATTTTGGAATATGCAAAATTAATATGTTAAGCAGACGTTGTATGAGTTCTCACCGCCGGTCAATATCTTTTTATTTCAAAAAAAGTTTGGAATATAAGGCCCATTCATTTTTAACTTAGCGGCCTGTATAAAACTTCATACCGATGAGAAAAATCAAATTATTTTTTTGTTCAGCGATCTTATTCGCAAGCTTAAATTCTGTCGCCCAAACTACAATCACAGCCAAAGAAGCATCAAAACATATTGGTGAAAAGGTGATGGTTTGCGACCAGGTATTTGGCGGCAAATTTTTAAGTGAAGCGGAGATTACCCTGATCGATGTAGGCGGCAGCCATCCAAATGAACTGCTTACTTTAGTAATCAAAGGGGACGACCGCAAAAAATTCAAAAGCCCTCCTGAAGAAGATTTCAACAATAAAAAAGTATGCGTTACCGGTCAGATCATTGAATATAAAGGAAAACCGGAGATCATTATTACTGACCCTGAGCAGATAAAAGAAGATAAGTAAAGAGTGCTCAGATGAGCGATTTAATAAACTCATCATTAAAATCATCTGCAAAATGCAGTACATTTTGCAGGCTTTCAAATTCTTCGGGTTGATGCGTTGTGGTGATAACAACAGCGTTCATACCTGCATTTAGTGCGGCCTCCGCTCCTTTCGGCACATCTTCAAATACCAGGCAATCCGTCGGCTCAATATTGAGCAGCGATGCAGCTTTTAGAAATGTTTCGGGATTAGGCTTGCTCAGAAGCACATCATCGGCGCTTACGATGGCTTTGAAATAATGCCTGATATTTAGATTATCCAACACATAATCGATATTGAACGGAATGGCCGCAGAACCGATTGCCATGGGGATGCCCTGCTGATAAGCCCTTTCCAAAAATCCTGTTAAACCGGGCAACAGGGCCAGGTTAGGCAGGAACTCTTCCTGGTAGCGTTTCTCCTTTTCGAAGGACAAACGATCCATTTCCTCTTCCGTAAATTTACCCGCGCCGAACATCCTGACCAGCACTTCCTGGTTTTTGCCGTACATCTGGGGCTTTACTTCGTCCCAGGTAAAATTACCGCCAAGAACATTATTCAGCAGGTATAGCCAGCCACGGGTATGATAATCCATATCGTTGATCATGGTACCGTTAAGATCGAAAATAAAGGCGCGCATTAGAGGTTAGAGATCAGAGATTAGTTAATTAGTGATTAGTAGAACTCCCTTTAGCGGTAATAAACCTCGCTCCATTTCAGCTCATTCTTCAGCTGGCGCAGGTTGGTTTCCTTATCGATCAGTACATATTCGATGCCGGCTATATCTGCAAAATCTTCCAGGTGCTGGCTTGTCAGATTCTGACTGTAGCAGGTATGATGTGCTCCACCGGCCAATATCCAGGCGGCGCAACCGGTTTTCATATCGGGGTAAGGTTTCCATAATACACGTGCTACGGGTAGTTTAGGCAGATCGTGTTCGGGCGCAACAGCCTCTACCTCATTTACCAATAAGCGGAAACGGTTGCCCATATCCACTATGGATGCATTAAGCGCAGGGCCGGCAGCTACATTAAATACCAGGCGTACAGGATCAGCCTTTCCACCTATGCCCAAGGGGTGTATCTCGCATTTGGCTTTACCATCTGCAATCGACTCGCAGATCTCCAGCATGTGCGAACCCAGCACCAATGGGTTAGCTGGGTCGAAATGGTAGGTATAATCTTCCATGAAAGCATTGCCGCCTTTTAATCCGCTGCCCATTACCTTCATCATGCGTACTAACGCTGCTGTTTTCCAGTCGCCTTCACCGGCAAACCCATACCCCTGTCCCATTAGCCGTTGGGCTGCAATGCCCGGTAATTGCGCCATACCATGCAGGTCCTCAAACGTATCGGTAAAGCCTTTGAAGTTTCCGTCTTTAAGAAAAGCGCTTAAACCTAATTCAATTTTTGCCGCCTCACGTAGCGATTGATATTGATTCCCGCCTTTACGTAACGAATCAACTACAGCATATCGTGCTTCGTATTCGTCGGTTAAATTGTTAACCTCCTTATCGCTTATCGCGTTGATCACTTTTACCAGGTCGCCTATACCATACGTATTTACTGAGTAGCCGAATTTCAGTTCCGCTTCCACCTTGTCGCCATCAGTCACAGCTACATAGCGCATATTGTCGCCGAAACGAACAAAACGTGCACCCTGCCAGTCGTGCCATCCCGCAGCGGCCCGGCTCCAGCCGTTGATCTGGTCTAAAACCTCTTCATCCTGCCAGTGCCCCACCACTACCTTGCGGCTCAGACGCATCCGGCTCATCATAAATCCAAACTCACGGTCGCCATGAGCGCTTTGGTTCAGGTTCATAAAGTCCATGTCGATGCTATCCCAGGGAATATCGCGATTGAACTGCGTATGCAGATGTAGCATGGGTTTCTGTAATATCTTCAGGCCGTTGATCCACATTTTCGCAGGCGAAAAGGTATGCATCCAGGCAATTATGCCAATGCAATTCTTCGCAGTATTTGCTTCCTGGCAAATGCTGTAGATCTCCTCAGGCGACTTTACGGTCGGCTTAAAAATAACTTTTACCGGAATTTGCTTAGCCGCATCCAAACTTTTAGCGATTTGCTGCGAATGCTCTGCTACCTGTTTTAGTGTTTCCTCACCATATAAATTCTGGCTGCCTGTAATGAACCATACTTCAAATGTTTTTAGATTGATCATTCTTTTTATTTATTGAATTATTGACTTACTGAATTATTGATTTTTTGTCCGGAAGTCGGAAAGTCCACAAGTCCGGAAGATTTATTGAGTTTGAGACATGCCTAATTTCTACCCTATTGTCCGTAGTAAGAATCTGGCCCATGCTTGCGTTCATAGTGCTTTTTTATGAGTGACTCTTTTAATCGCGCGCATTGTGGGTTGATCTGCTCCGTCAGCAAAGCCATTTGAGCGATCGACTCCAATACGGCACTGTTGTACACCGCTTTATCTGCTGTTTTCCCCCAGGTGAACGGTGCGTGATTACCTACCAGAATCATTTCTACTTCCTTGTAGTCCAAGCCCCGTTCCTTCAGGCAATTGAGTATCTGGAAACCTGTTTGGTACTCGTAATCGCCTTGTATCATGTCATCACTCATTGGCTGCGCGCAGGGCACATCAACTGTTTTATGATCAGCGTGGGTGGTGCCGTAAATAGGAATATCCCGCTGTGCCTGGGCCCATGAAGTGGCGTAGGTAGAGTGTGTGTGACAAATACCACCGATCCCCTCGCAATGCTTATATAAAACTGCGTGTGTTTTGGTATCCGATGATGGTCTTAATTCGCCCTCGACGGTTTTCCCATCAAAATCAACGATCACCATATTGGCGGGAGAAAGATTTTCATAAGGCACGCCGCTGGGTTTGATGGCAAATACGCCCAACTCCCTGTCGGCTTCGCTTACATTGCCGAAAGTAAAGATCACCAGGTTTAATTTTGGCAGTTTCATATTGGCCAGGTAGGCCGCTTCGCGGATATACTGGTATTTACTCATCTCTTTTAATTATCTTTTTGTTCAATGTATTTACCGAGGTCGGCATATTGCTGATATCTTTTTTGATATAGCGTTGCCTGCTGTTTATCCGGGAAATATTCTATATCAAAACCACCACCCATGGCAGCCATCGCTCCTTCTACATTAGGATAAATTCCTGCCGCGGTTGCCGCGAACATGGCAGCACCCAAAGCGCAGGTATGTTCAAACTGGTGGATACGGATGGGCATCTGCATTACGTCAGCCATCATCTGCATAATGTAGGGCGATTTTTTAGCTACGCCGCCTATCCCGATCAAACCTTTTACTGGCACACCCTCTCTGTTAAATCGGTCGACAATGCTTTTTGCACCAAAACAGGTAGCTTCGGCAAGAGCACGGAACACGCGCGGGGCATCGCTGCCTAAATTTAATCCGCTAATAGCGCCTTTCAATAACTGATTGGCATCCGGCGTTCGACGACCATTTAGCCAGTCGACCCCTAACTCTGCATGCTCATCCAAAGGCAGCAATGCCGCTTGCCGACTCAGTTCCGGGATGATCTGTGCCGATATTTTCTCTCTTAAAGAAGCATCATCAATAAACTGCATCGGCCATTCCAATAACTTTCTGAACCATGCATAGGTATCACCAAAAGCGGATTGCCCTGCCTCTAACCCTATCATACCGGGAATTACCGAGCCATCTACCTGCCCGCAAATCCCTTTGATCAGTTTGCCTTCCAGGTCGGCTTTAGGTGCAACCAGCATATCGCAGGTTGAAGTACCCATTACTTTGCTCAAATGATAAGGTTCAATCTGGCCACCAACAGCGCCCATGTGCGCGTCGAAGGCACCTACGCCTATAATAACATCTGTTGAAAGTCCGAGCCGTGCGGCCCATTCTGCGCTTAACGGTCCTGCCGATTGATCTGACGTATAAGTATCCTTAGGCAGCGAATCAGCATATCCCTTTAACAAAGGATCAAGTGATGAAAAGAATTCATCCGGCGGATATCCGCCAAAATCTTCCGACCATAATGCTTTATGTCCTGCCGAGCATCTGCCCCGTTTTAATTGGTTAGCGTCATTCCCTCCTGTCAACAGGAAGGGTATCCAGTCGCAATGCTCAACCCATGAGTGGCAAGCTTTTCTAACTTCTTCATCAACCCTGAGTACGTGCAGCAATTTCGCCCAAAACCATTCGGACGAATAGATGCCGCCAACATATTGCAAATAGTTGATATCAAATTTAGTTGCATGCTCATTGATCTCGCCGGCTTCCTTTGTCCCGGTATGATCCTTCCATAACACAAACATCGCGTTAGGATTATTTTCAAAACCGAGGGTCAATGCCAATGGAACACCGGTCTTATTAACCGCAACAGGTGTTGAGCCCGTGGTATCAACTGAGATCGCCTTGATAGCTGCTGCCACCGTGGCGCCCCCGGCTTTGTTTATGCAATCTTTTATGGTTTGCTCCAGGCCTTCCACATAATCCAGCGGATGCTGGCGAAACTGATTTTCAGCAGCATTACAAAAAGCGCCCTGTTGCCAGCGGGGATAATTAAATACAGAAGAAGCCAATTCTCTACCATTTTTGGCATCGACAATTACCGAGCGAACCGAATCGGTGCCGTAATCAACACCAATCACAAACTGATCTGCAGACATTAATTTATATTGATAAATAGGGTTTACAGGCTGGGATCTTTCAATCCGGGAACCCGGTGGTAAACTTAAATAATAATTGTAATATTAACACTAAAAAAATAGCTGGCATTTTTTTGTAGCGTTAATTATTTTTTCAACGTAATCTATTTATCACGGCTATCACACCTCATATTATTTTATCGTTCAACCAACCTTATGATAAAAATCAGACCTATTTTGTTGCTGTATAGCGCTTTATTTCTCTTGAGCTCCTGCTACCCTTACAGGGGGCCTGTTACCAGCATGAACGGCCCGGCTTATTATAACCAGGACATTGCATACCAGCCAAAACCACTCTCGGTGGATAGTATTCATCACGCCACTTATATTTCCGCATCATTAGTTAACGGCTTTGGCGCCAATGATAACGACCAACTTACGGCAGGCCAATTAAACCTTGGCATGGCTTATACACTAAAACATTTCAACATTTCTTATGGGGCATTTGGCGCTGCGGGAAGTTTTCACAATGGTACGGTGCCCGATACACAGGCGTATTATTTCAATAGTAAATTTGTGGGTATTGGTGGCGGCAGGGCCTCTATCAACTACTATGTCCATTTTGATCATGTAGATATTCGCATCATTGGGCTCGAGGCGGCTTACAGTCATGAATTCGGAGCATATGCCGACTACCGGAAAGAAGTAAACGGTCAGCCTTATTTTTTTACCAATGCACGCACTAATCTTTTCACCTGGGGTGGAAGCAGCGAAGTTGCCTGGTATGGGCAAGACCCTTCTTTTCAATTTGGTTTGCGTTTATTTGTGGGGCAAACCAACGGCAGCTATAGATATGATTATTTTGATCCCAATAAAAGGCTTGCTGCGTCGTTTGCATATTTTATGCAGATAAAAAACGCTTTCCTGGTTGCCGAAATAGTTGGCGCGGGCGGGCATTTTACATTGGGCTATCGTTTTCAATAACTAAATTACACTACGCTATGAATTTTAGATTTCTACTCCTAATCGGTTGTTTATTGGTTCTTTTAAGTTCCTGCTCAAATCATATTTATGCGCCTGCGCTTTTTCACCAGGATATCGCCTATCAACCTAAACCTGCTTCGTACGATACAGCGAAGTCTGCCACTTATTTTTCGGGCGGGATGAATTTTTACACCGACCCATCCTGGCAAAATATGCTGGTTAGCGGCCAGTTCAATCTTAGCCGCGGGCATGTGTTTGATCATGTTAACCTGGCTTATGGCGCATTTGGAGTGTTGGGCGATTATGAAAAAGGCACTTCGGGCGGTGATTTGCCCGAGGAAAAGTTTTCGGATAAATTTTTTGGTGCTGCTGGTGCCCGTGCATCTATTAACCTGTTTACCAATTATGAGCGAATGGATTTCAGGTATTTGGGAATTGAGGCGGCCTACAGCCATGAATTTGGGGACTATGTTGATTTCAGACAAAATATTAAAAACATACCCGGTTATCATGTAGATACCCGTACCGACCTGGTAACAGTAGGCTTAACATCCGAAGTAATATTCCATAATATCAGGAATCCCCGTATCCAAAATGGCATCAGGCTTTTTATCGGAGGGACTTTTGGTGATAACACTTTTAGCCGGGAATACTTCAGCCACAAATATTTGCAGCCTTCTTTTTTAGCCACGGTGTTTCCCAAGGTAAGCTACTTCCTGAAGTTTAATCAATGCTTTGCTACGATCGAGGCTGGGCAGCAGGTTTTCGTACGCTTCGGATATAGCTTCTAAGTAGCAGCTAAACTGTTGGCCTGATGGTTTTTCTTTTCATTTGGATAAAAGGCTTTTCGACCAATTTCCAGGAAAGGAATGCCAGCAGATAGGTTAAAGCTATTACTTCTAATAGGTTAATATGGTCGGTCAGTTTTAATTGCACCAATACCGTCAGGATAAGCCCATGATAAATATAAATGCCATAGGAAATATCGTTCGTTCGTAACAGTTTCTTAGAAAGTGTTGGCAAGGTGTAAGCTATGGACAGCAAGCAAAATGCCAGGAATACAGTATACAGCAACGAGAAAACTACGGGCTGGATGTAGTCCGATAACGACAGGCTGAAAGCGACATATCCAACCACCCAATACAGTGCCTTATTGTAAATATAGGATGAGTTGAATAACCGTAGCCTTTGCAGGATAACCCCAATCAAAAAGATATAGAAATGCGGTATAAAAGAATAGCGAAGCAGCTTATAAATGATATTTTGTGAAAGGGTCAGCTGCCAGCCAAAATTCAACGCAATAAACAAAATCAAAAGCCCGAATAAAACGTAATTGATCTTATCTTTTGGCACCAGGCGATAAACCATGGGCAAAAGGATATAGAATTGCAGCTCGATCGGGATTGTCCATAAACTGCCATTGTAGGAGCCAAAGCCGTAATTAGCCAAGAAATGAGGGGTGTAGATCCCTCCTATTAACTGGCTCGGCAACCATGTAATGGTTTCTTTATTTAAAAAGCTTACGCCCGTGATTGATATGGCGATGACAGTGACTATAATACAACCCCACAAACCGGGATAAATCCTTAGAGCCCTGTTCCTGAAATAGTCTTTTAAGTTGTTGTTCCGCTCGTAAGAGGCTGAAATTAAATAACCGCTAATGATAAAGAATACCGGTACGCCGGGAAATAGGTCGAGTAGTTTTAGTCCGAATGAATTGAGCGGGATATTTAGATGTTGAATATAGTGGTCGACAATAACCTCGGTAGCTGCCAGCAGTCGCAACAGATCGAAATTATTAACCTTGAATTCTATATTTTCTTTCATCAACCAAGTTTGATTTATACGCAGCGGTTTATGCAGAAGTTGATTATCCTGTAAATATGAATGAAAGAAGATAAATTATGAAATATCTTACTCCGAATACACACTCTGCACCTGGTCCCGCAAATTATACCCCGAAGCCATCACTTCACCATAAGCACCGGCCGTACGGATAGCAAAGATATCGCCCCTGAATGACTCCGGCAATTCAACATCTTTCTGGAAGCAATCGGTACTTTCGCATATAGGGCCGACTACGTCGTACTTAAGTCTTAAGTCCTGATTCTTAAGTTCTAAGTCATTGACTTTCGACTTCTGACTTCCGACTTTCGCCTTCCGACTCAAATTCTCAATCTTTTGGTAAGCCTGGTAAAGCATAGGGCGGATGAGTTCGGTCATACCGGCATCTAATACCAGGAAATTCTTCTTCTGACCCATCTTTACATACAACACCCTTGATACCAACGCTGAGCATTGGGCCACTAATGCCCTGCCCAGTTCAAAATGCACTTCCTGGCCGGGTTTTATATTCAAAAAATCTTTGAAAACTTTAAAATAGCTTTCAAAGTCGGGGATGTTATTCGTATCCGGGTGATGATAATCAACTCCTAATCCGCCGCCTGTATTCAATACCTTTACCTGGAAGCCATGATCTTCAAACCAATCCTGCATTTCGTTAATGCGGGTACACAGGCTCTTGTAAACCTCCATGTCTGTTATTTGTGAGCCGATGTGGAAATGGATACCCACAAACTGTAGCTTGGCACATTTTCTCAGCGTTTCGGCCACGTCATTCAACTGCCAGCTGTTGATGCCAAATTTATTTTCGTCCAGACCGGTGGTGATAAAATGATGGGTGCGCGCATCCACATTGGGGTTGATACGGATGGCAACCCTTGCGGTTTTGCCCTTTGCCTGAGCCAGTTCGTTAATGATATTCAACTCCTGAACTGATTCTACATTAAAGCAGAAGATATCCGCATCCAATGCCAGGTTGATCTCTTTGTCCGACTTACCTACCCCGGCAAATACTACTTTCCCTTTATCAAAGCCACATTCAATCGCCTTCTTCACCTCGTTGCCGCTTACACAATCAGCGCCAAAACCATGCGCCTGTATTGCTTCCAGTACCCTTGGATTGAAATTTGCCTTCATGGCATAGTGTACATGAAAGCCATATTTATCCGAAGCTGTTTTGCAGGCCGTTAAAGTTTTATCAAGAAATCCCAGGTCGTAATAATAGAATGGGGTTTCTATATCCTGAAATCGTGTTATGGTATTGGTGTTGAACATTATTTGTAAAGTCAAAAATCAAAATTAAAAAGTCAAAAATCTGACCTCTCAACAAATCCGAAATCGAAAATCCGAAATCCTAAATTAAAACAGCCTATTATGCAAACTCCTTAAAGCTTCCGTTTTATCGGCTGTTTTTATCAGTAATGATAAATTATGATCGCTGCCACCGTAAGATATCATACGGATCGGAATGTGCTTCAGGGCTTCCAGTACTCTTGCGGCATAGCCATGTTTCTCCGCACCAAAATCACCTACCACGCAGATGATGGTTTGATCTTCATCAATATCCACCGTACCGAATGCGGCCAACTCCTGCTTTATCTCTTTTAAATAAGTCGTATCATCAATAGTCAGTGATACTGCTACTTCTGAGGTAGTGATCATATCGATCGATGTCCGATACCTTTCAAATACTTCGAATACCTTTCGTAAAAACCCATGTGCTAATAGCATTCGGCTTGATTGTATCTTAATGGCCGTAATACCATCTTTAGCAGCTATGGATTTGATCTGGTCTTTGTCGCTTTCGTTAGTAATCAATGTGCCGCCCGCCTGCGGGTCCATAGTATTGAGCAGGCGTACAGGTATTTTATATTTCTGAGCCGGGAATACGCTTTGCGGATGCAATATCTTTGCACCAAAATACGCCAGCTCGGCAGCTTCATCAAATGAAAGCTGGGCGATCGGCTTAGTGCCCTTCACAATTCGCGGATCATTATTATGCATCCCGTCAATGTCCGTCCATATCTGCACCTCTTCGCTGCGGATACCAGCGCCTATCAGTGAGGCGGTGTAATCGCTGCCTCCTCTGCGCAGGTTATCGATCTCGCCAAATGGATTGCGGCAAATGTATCCCTGGGTGATAAACAAATTATTATCAGGATGCTTATCCAGCATCGGGGTGATATGCTCAGTGATATAATCCACAATCGGCTCATTGTCCTCGTCTATCTTCATAAAATCAAGCGCGGGCAATAATACCGATGGCACGCCGATCTCTTTCAGATATACATGATATAGTGTGGTGGATAACAATTCACCCTGGGCTAAAATGATCTTATCTTCAATATTGGTAAACAGATCGTTGGATAAGTTGCTCAGCAGGTCAAAATGATAATCGATCACCTCTTTACCCTGGTCAAGGTATTCCGGCTTGGCGTATAGTTCCTTTATAAAGTACTCGTATTTTACCTTCAGGGCAGCTATCAGATCGGCGGCTTTATGCTTATCGCCGGCAAGGTAAGCCTGGCCAATTTCCACTAAACTATTGGTAGTGCCCGACACCGCCGACAGCACCACGATCTGCCGTTCAGCAGGGTTTATAATATCCAGCAGTTTTTTCATCCTTTCCGGGCTTCCTACCGATGTACCGCCAAATTTTAAAACTTTCATTTTTTGTTTCTGTTTACCACAAATGATTGATATTCTTGTATTGATTTTGAGGCGCTAAAAATAGGATTTTAAACAATTATATAGCTACAATGAGCAAAATAAAATTTGGTACCGACGGCTGGAGAGCCATTATCGCAGATGATTTTACAGTTGAAAATGTAAAACGAGTAGCCTATGCAACGGCATTGTGGCTTAAGCAGGAATTTAAAGACCCATCAGCCGTGGTAGGCTGCGACCCGCGCTTTGCCGGGCCTTTATTCGCCGACGTAACTACCTGCGTACTGGCTTCACAAGGTGTAAAGGTTTTCCGCGCCGAAAATACTTTTGTGTCTACCCCAATGATCTCGCTGGGTACGGTAAGGCAAAAAGCTTCGGCGGGTATCATTATCACTGCCAGTCACAACCCGCCATCATACAATGGGTACAAGATCAAAGCCAGCTACGGCGGACCGGCTACACCAGATGATATTGAAAAAGTAGAATCACAAATACCGGATACCATCAGCCTCGACCTGAAATCAGTTGCTGATTACCAGAAGGATGGCCTGGTGGAGTTTGTGAACCTGGAAGATATGTACGTAGCGCACGTAGAGAATAACTTCGATCTGGAAGCTATCCGTACCAGCGGTTTAGGCTGGGGATACGACGCAATGTATGGTGCCGGTATGAATGTAATGGAACGCCTGTTCCCGGATATTACCCGCATACACAGCGATCACAATCCCGGTTTTGACGGCCAGGCGCCTGAGCCTATTCAGCGTAACCTGAAAGAATTTGAGGACATCATCAAAATGTCGGAAGGTGAAATTGCTGCCGGTTTGGTGACTGACGGCGATGCCGACCGTATTGGCCTGTACGACCAGGATGGCAATTTTGTGGATTCACACCACATCCTGTTGCTTTTGATCCATTATATGTATAAAGTGAAACGCCAAACCGGCGATGTGTATTCAACATTTAGCTGTACCAGCAAGATCCAGAAACTATGCGATGCTTACGGCCTCAAAAATATCGTGACCAAGATCGGCTTTAAATATATATGCGACCTGATCGTTAACTCCGGCAATCCATTTTTGGTGGGTGGCGAGGAATCAGGTGGTATCGCGGTGGCAGGGCATATTCCTGAGCGCGATGGTATCTGGATCGGTTTGATTGTTTGGGAATTCATCGCCAAATCGGGCCGGTCATTGAGTGATTTGGTGCAGGAGATATACGACGTAGTGGGCAAATTTGCAGTTGAGCGTTATGACCTGCGTGTTACCGAAGAATTAAAGCAGCAGATCATCACCAACAGCAAAACAGGCAAATACACCAGCTTTGGCAATTTGAAAGTTACCAAGACCGAAGATATGGACGGTTACAAATTCTTCTTCGAGGATGAAAGTTGGGTGATGATACGTCCTTCAGGCACTGAACCGGTTCTGCGTGTTTACGCCGAAGCGCCAAGCTCTGCCGATTCATTCAAAATATTAGATACCGTAAAAGCTGTTTTATTGGCCTAAAATCGTCCAAAAACGATCCCAAATAATGCAAAAAGCCGCCAAAATTGGTGGCTTTTTTATGGTCAAAACATTTAGATGTTTAAACATTTTGTTGCATTTTGCAACAGCAACACATTGCAACAGTACGCAACACATTGCAACACCCTGCAACAAAATGTTACAACATGTATTTTTTATAATCCTAATAGTTATTGCTTCTCATCTTTTTCCAGCAATGGCCTCGGGTCAAAAACCACTTTGAAGGATTTGATCTTATCATCCTCCAACTGGTACCAGCCAATGCTGAATATCGTTTTACCGCCCATATCGATATCATACAACAGGCATACATCATTACCTTCTGCTATGCTTTTTTTGATGTCATATTTAAACTTCATCTTCTGCATATCATTAAAATAGGCCTCTGCCCCGTTGCGTGTTCCCATCACGCCTACAAATTGCAGATCGGGAGTAACATAAGCGCGTGCCTTTTCAAAATCTTCATCATTGATGGCATCAATAAACGCCAACACCACTTCCTTTGCTTCGGTACGTGCCGATACCGTTTGATTTTCTCCTGACATAACTATTATCCTTTGGTTAATAATTTAACACCGATCCGCAATAATTGTGTGCCTATAACTTTACAAATTTTCCTTTTCCAACCAAACTATTATCACTATTATTCACAACCTGGATGACATACGTTCCAGGCAATAATCCACTTACATTCTGCTGCAGTAAGCTTTGCGATGAACTAATTGTTTTTATAACGGAACCGCTGCTGTTAGTAATCGTTATGCCATAGGATGCGGCACTGGTATTACGGGAGGCCGCTATGTTTTGAACGATGGATAAATTGATGGTACTGATGGCGGGGTTAGGATAAATATTAATGTAATTATTTGCGATTGCATTGCTCTGGTTCGAATACATCAACGGGATCACGTTGGAGTAGCTGATATTTCCGTTCAGGTCAACCTCTTTCAGGCGGTATTGATCTATGCCCATCAGGGGATTTTTATCCAGGAGGCTGTAAGTCCCCTGTCCGCTTGAGTTAAACCCACCCACTACTTCGAAATTTTTGCCGCCGTCTACACTTCTTTCAACTGTAAAATGGGTATAATTTTCTTCATTTTCGGTTTTCCAGGTCAATTGAGAGCCATCGGTAGTCTTGGCTGCCTTAAAGTCTAATAAATGTAAAGCCAAAGCCGGATTCTGACGTATAACCAAACTAAAACGGCGTGAGCCGAAGCTATTGGTATCCGCTTTATACAGGTTAAAGGCATAGGTTGTATTATGCCTCATATCCAATGAATCCTTTTTATAAGCATCCATCAGCCAAACCTCAAAAAGCTGGGGAATGGCTTTTAGTTCTGTCATATTCAACTTGTAAATACCATCGGCGGCGGCCTCTACTTTTAATCCGATAGTTTCACTTTGCTTCGGCAAAGGCAGCCTGTTAATACCCAATGCGATGTTATCGCCCGAGATACTGGCCAGGCTTTCCGGGCCTGTCCCTACTTTGTAAGGGGCATCTTCATTATCAACATATTGTGCCCGAGCGGAGGAATTAAAGCCGATATATATATCATCAGCATTAACAGAGTCTTTAGCTAATTGCAAACGCAAATGCTGGTCCTGGCCGGTATTATTAAGAGAAGCCATATCAGCTTTTGTAGCCATAAAAAGATTAAGGCCTGTATTTTGTGCAGTCGTTTTAGCCGACTCATTGAAAATCAGCTGTGGATTGGTATTGTTGGCTGCCAATACAAAAAAGCCCTGCCCACTGGCGATAACGTTTGAACCATGATTAGTGCTAACGCCTCCTTTTTGGTAGATATCAAAGTTTTTAGTGAAAGGATTAAGCTCGTAAATGGTTGTTCCCACATTAACGACATAAATTCCACTGGTGCTGGTAGTAGTATTATAGGTCTCCCAATCAATAGAGCTGGCATAAGGGTTGCCTACCAGGTTAAACCCGCGGACTGTGGAATTGGCCGTAGCATTTGTCCATCCTAAATAGGATGAAGCCGGTGTATACCAATCTTTCACAATTACCTGCCCGATATTTAACGTTCCCGACGTAGTTAAAGTAGTATTGGTAGGTACATATGTAGTTGTAGTTTCGGCAGCCAGGGTGCCCACACTTTTATCTCCCCTGAAAAAGAAAAGAAATCCATTACCCACGGGAATGTTAAAGGTTCCGGCATCACCGTCGATCAAATAACTATAATTAGGAGCTGTACCGAGGGTATTAACCCCCCTGAAATTACCACTGATGAATGTGATGTTTGAAGGGGCCATGTTTTCCCGGTATAAATAAAAAGTAGGATTACCCGCCTTATCAAAACCGCCGGGAACACCTGTGGTACCGGTGGTATATGAGCTGTTTTTTATGTAATTTATGCTGTAAACATTGTTAGAACTTACCGTGGAGCCATAAATAGGCGAAGACATCAGGCGGTAACCCCTGTAACCGCCCCCCCCCGTTATAAAGCGCTCCACGTTTACAGTACCGGTAATGGTGCTGCCGGCTGGTATCGCAGCGACGCTTGCTGATACCGTGGCCGTGCTCTTTAAAGTTAAAGCTGCGGGTGATGAACTGATAACAAGGCTCCCCTTTGTCATAGTGAGGGAGTTATAAATATCTACCGGGCCACCGCTGATGGTTACAGTCCCTGCCGCGGAATTATTTACGGTCATCTGACCAACGGAAGCGGTATTCGCTGTGTTAGCACCGTTGTAGGTTTGTGTAGCTGATGCCCCGTTCCAGGTAATCCCTGATGCATTATTGCCGCCATAAAGAATCTGGCCCGTCGAGCTGTTATAAATATTACATCCCACACTAAGCGTAAAGCCGTTTAAATTTAAGGAGGCTCCGCTGGCGATAGTTAAACCATATAAACTTGCATTAGCGGTTAACGAAGGGTAATTGGTTAAACCTGAAGGGATCACCAGGGTTGCGCTACCATCAAAAGCGGGTAGTTGATTCGTTGTTCCCGCGGTGGTATTATTCCAGTTGGTAGCAACCGCTGGATTGGTACTGGTGGCCCCTGTCCAGGTATAAGTTAGTGAACCCGTTATCGCCGCCGCGTTGGTGGTATTGGTTGTTGTTGCTGCTACACTTGTAAATGCTGTTGGATTGTTTTGATTAACATACTCTGCTTTTAACCAATCGGCTGTTTTGGCAACATTCGATACACGCGGTTCATCAATTGATCCATTAAAAAAAGGTGCGCCCCCTCCCCCTTCAGTTCCTATGTAAAAATTTGTGTTAGCAACCGGATTAACACTGGTGGTTAAAACTTTATATTGGACTCCATCAACATAAGTACTGAGGGTAGTACCGGTATAAACACCCTGGATATAATGCCACACCCCCGTGGTGAAAGCTGTCGGGTTAGGCGTACTGGCTCTGTTAATTGCTGTGCCTGATTCAGATTCCGGAATATTTGTAGTAAAAACACCCAGCTTATAACCGCCGCTGGCACTGCCGGTGGCATCCTGGTTAGTCATCACTTTTTGATCCAGGCCTGTCGCTCCAAGGTTTACCCATGCTGATATCGTAAAAGGGCCGGTAACGGATACGGCATTGGAGGTAATTTTTTTGCTAGAACCATTAAAAGAATAAGCAGTCCCAATTTTACCGGTAACAAGATCGGCGGAGGTCATGCCGCTGGTAGTACCGGTATGCGCGCCCGCTGTACCATCCGTTACCGAGCCGGTATAGCTTGATTCATTAAAATGAAACACCGCTTTGTAGTCGCTGGCCCACGTATTTTGAAAAAATGCGGTATTGTGTGTTACCGTGGGTGCTTTTGATCCAAAATAAAAAGATATGGTATTATTTGTTGCATAAGTTAAACTGGGTACCTGTACCCAAACCAGCAAAGTACCGGTAGTTTGGTTATAGCTTTCTATCTGGTAATATAATTCTGACCCGCCGCTTACAAAGGCGAGATCATAATTGGGGCCGTTAGGATTTTGTACCTTATCCGCACAGGTGTTTGAAATGATCAGATCATTATCCTGGATACTAAGCAACGCCGGAAAATTCGTAAGATTTGATGTTATACCAAGTGATGTTGTGTTCAGGGTAATTAAATCCTGGAAAGCATAATTGCCATAGGTCGGATTGTTAACCGTGATACTAACCGTAGTACTCCCGCTGCCCGCGCTGTTATAAGCGGTGACCGTATAAACAGTGGCTGCCATAGTTGCCGTGGGCGTACCGCTGATTTGGCCTGTAGTACTGTCAAAGCTTAAGCCTGCCGGTAAGGCCCCGCTCAAAAAATAGCCGCCGGTTGGTTTGTACTGGTTCATTTGGTTAGCAAAATAGGCTGATGCAAATATGTCACCCTTGCTGTCAACGGCGATTCCTTCAGGGTCCGTAATCGCTTTACTGGTAAGCAATGTGCCGCTTTGATTATAAATGTATACGGTATTGGTAGCCGAATTATCACCTACATAAATATTTCCTGCGCCATCAATCGCGATGGCTTGCCCGGATGTGTATCCGCTAAGGATGGTAGACAGATAGGTTCCGGCTGAGTTATACTTTGTAACATTTCCTGTACCGTTATTCAATACATAAATGTTGCCCGATCCGTCTGTAGCTACTCCAAGCGGGGTGCTTAAATTAGTGGTAGGCAATGAAAGTAGAAGCGCACCACTGGTGCTATATTTTTTCACTGTGGTAGCGCCCTGGTCAGCGATATAAATATTGTCCGATGCATCAATTGTAATTCCCAAAGCATAATTCAAGCCGCTAAGGATGGTAGACTGGTATACCCCGCTTGAATTATATTTATATACGCTGCCGGTACCGGCTGATGCCCCCAGGTTCAATACATATGCGTTGCCCGATGAATCAAAAACCAGGTCTTTAGGAAAAGACAAAGTAGCTCCTGAGCCAAAAGTACCGAGATAAGTACCGCTTGCATTATATTTACTGATGGTATTATTACCACTATTAGTTACATAGATATTGCCCGAGGCATCAATAGCTACACCACGCGGGTTGTTTAATGTAGCGCCGGTAAGCGCTGTAGCAGCTCCAAAACCTATCGCGCTAACTGCGCCGCCGGTATTGGCAGGGGTTAAAGTAGTAATGGTTGTGCCTACCGTATATACTTGCGGCGTGGTATAAGTAATAGCTGGCACTACGCCGGTAGTTGCCTGGTTGCCACTAAGTGCAGTACTTAACCCGCCTTCGGTAACAGCATATACTTTCCAATAGTAAGTCATGCCGGTTGTTAATCCCGACTGTACCGAAGAAGTAATTCCGGCAGCCGTCTGAGTCGTAAAAGAATAATTAACGCCATCTGTTGAACTGTAAATTACATAGCCTGTTTCATTTGATGCATTGTCTGTCCAGTTTAATGTCATTGATGCAGCGCCAACACTGGAAAAAGACAAGCCTGAAGGGGCCGTAGGAATTGAGGGAGTAAATCCATATGTTTTTCCGGATACGGGTTTACTGATCACACTTGCCTCAACAGTTGAACTCGTACCCGTTCCCGTATTATTTACTGAGAGGAAACTGCCTGAGCCCGTTGCGGAGGAAGCTATCCCCACAGATGCGCTGGGGAAGACGGCAATGCCTGCTTCGGACCTGTAAATGAATTCTATTTTCCCGCTGCTTTCATAGAGTTTTACCTGGAAAGAAATGACACTTCCCAGGGCAGTATATTGCCATTTCGTGTTTAGCCATTGCATGGTAAATACCCGGCTTCCGGCAGTCCCGCTGGTGAGATAGATAAAATTACCTGCCGCCTGTATATCAAGGTCATCCCATAAAGGGGCTATCAAAGGGCGCGTCCCGCCTGTTGCAAGGGCATTCGTATATGTATCAGTAATTGTCGGGCCAAAGGCGGCCCACCCGTTTGTCGATGCTGAGACAGTGGTATACCTGGTGCCCATATACCAAAAATCAAAACCGATTGGAAGGGCATTAAAATTTCCATCATCCGTAGTACCCGCCGTAAGAGTTGGTGAAGTGGCGCCGCTTAAGGCTGTGAAGGTTCCGCTTGAAGCGGCGAAAGTATAGTTAGTTATTGTTTGAGCAGATAATCTGAGGCTTAAGCCAACCAATAAAAAGCAGGTTAATAAACTTTTACAGAATAAAATTAGTAAAGATTTTTTTTTCATGTCTCTCAGAAATTTATTGGAAGTACTTAATCTTTTGATAGCGCCCCCGATTTAAAAACAGATCGATAGGAAAAAATAATATAAACGCTTTCCCATCCGCACGGCCTTAAAAAAACATCAAGAATTCAATATGTTTACGACTGAATAAAGTTAAAGGTTTTAATTATTATGCAATATATGTTTTATGTTAGATTAAGATATTTAATTAAATTAGGCATATATTAACTGAAATGGCATCACCTATGATATCGAACATAAAAGGATGAAAGTCAAACGAAAATCCAGGTTACCTAATTTAAGTCTGCCAACATTAGGATGATAAAGGAAACGGCGTAATACAAATTGCCGGAAGCGAATCAAATGCCTTTACTGCAAAAACAAAAAAGGCCCCCATCGGGAGCCTGTTATTATTGCATGAATTGTAATTAGAAAGTATGACACTGAGATGCCATTCGATTACACCGTTATGGATGATGCCTTTAATGCCCGGTATAAAGCTGAAGACCGGCTAGCCTCCATATTCAGCATATTTACGGTCATCACCATCGTACTGGCAGGGATGGGACTCTTCGGATTGGCCGCGTTCACTATAGAGCAGCGTACCAAGGAGATCGGCATAAGAAAAGTACTCGGAGCAAGTATATCGTCGATTAACGGCCTGCTTTCAAAAGATTTCCTAAAGCTGGTATTACTTTCTATCCTAATCGCTTCACCAATTGCCTGGTACGTGATGCATAACTGGCTCCAGGGATTTGCTTACCGCATCAATATACAGTGGTGGATGTTTGCCGGGGCCGGATTGCTTGCTGTGACCGTGGCGATTATAACAATCAGCTATCATGCGATAAGAGCGGCAGTAGTAAACCCGGTGAATAGTTTAAGAAGTGAATGATGTGCTCTCGGCAAAAAGAGCTTAGGTCAAACAACGTGAGATCTGAGATTTAGTTGAAACACTTTGTGGTGCGTTCCGGGGTGAGATACGGAACGCATTTTTATAACCGGATAGGCATATCTTTGAGAATATGTTTGACGTCCCTACAACTTTACAAATTTGCCTTTTCCAACCAAACTGTTATCACTATTATTCACAACCTGGATGACATAGGTTCCGGGCAATAATCCACTTACATTCTGCTGCAGCAAGGTTTGTGATGACTTAACAGTTTTTACAACAGCACCGCTGCTATTGGTAATCGTGATGCCATAGGATGCTGCATCGGTATTGTGTGATGTTGCTATATTTTGAGCGATCGTTAAATTGATGGTACCAACGGCAGGGTTAGGATAAATATTGATATAATTACCAGCGATGGCATTGCTCGCCTTCGAATACATTAACGGAATCACATTGGAGTAGCTGACACTCCCATTTAGGTCAACCTCTTTCAGGCGATATTGGTTTACACCCATCAGGGGGTTTTTATCCAGGAGGCTGTAGGTCCCCTGCGCGCTTGAACCAAAGCCACCCACCACTTCGAAGTTTTTGCCGTTATCCGTACTTCTTTCAATTGTAAAATGGGTATAATTTTCTTCGTTTTCGGTTTTCCAGGTCAATTGAGAGCCATCAGTAGTTTTGGCTGCCGTAAAGTTCAATAAATGTAAAGCCAAAGCCGGATTCTGACGTATAACCAAACTAAAGCGGTGTGAACCATAACTATTTGTATCAGCTTTATACAGGTTAAAGGCATAGGTTGTATTATGCCGCATATCCAATGAATCCTTTTTATAAGCATCCATCAGCCAAACCTCAAAAAGCTGGGGAATGGCTTTTAGTTCTGTCATATTCAACTTGTAAATACCATCGGCAGCGGCCTCTACTTTTAATCCGATAGTTTCACTTTGCTTCGGCAAAGGCAGTCTGTTAATACCCAATGCTATGTTATCGCCAGAAATACTGGCCAGGCTTTCCGGGCCTGTACCTACTTTGTAGGGGGCATCTTCATTATCAACATATTGCGATTGAGCGGAGGAATTGAAGCCAATATATATATCATCTTTATTAACGGAGTCTTTGGCTAATTGTAAACGCAAATGCTGGTCGTTTCCGGAATTATTAAGAGCAGCCATATCAGCTTTGGTAGCCATAAAAAGATTAAGGCCGGTATTTTGTGTTGTTGTTTTAGCCGACTCATTGAAAATCAACTGCGGGTTAGTATTGTTGGTCGCCACTACAAAAAAGCCTTGCCCGCTGGCTATAATGTTTGTACCATTATTAGTGCTAACGCCTCCTTTTTGGTAGATATCAAAGTTTTTAGTAAAAGGATTAAGCTCGTAAATGGTTGTTCCTACATTATTGGCATAAATTCCGCTGGTGGTGGTAGTAGTATTATAGGTTTCCCAGTCAATAGAACTGGCATAAGGATTGCCTACCAGGTTATACCCGCGAATGCTCGTATTCGCACTAGCATTCGTCCATCCCAAATAGGATGAGGCCGGTGTATACCAATCCTTCACAATCACCTGCCCGGTATTTAATGTCCCCGACGTAGTTAAAGTAGTATTGGTAGGTACATAAGTCGTTGTAGTTTCAGCAGCCAGCGTGCCCACACTTTTATCCCCTCTGAAAAAGAAAAGAACTCCATTTCCTACAGGAAGATTAAAGGTACCGGCATCGCCATCGATCAGGTAACTATAATTGGGAGCTGTACCAATGGTATTAACGCCTCTGAAATTACCACTTATAAATGTGGTGTTTGATGGGGCCAAGTTTTCCCGGTATAAATAAAATGTAGGATTACCCGCCTTATCAAAACCGCCAGGAACACCTGTGGTACCCGTAGTATATGAGCTGTTTTTTATGTAATTTATGCTGTACACATTGTTAGAACTTACTGTGGAGCCATATACCGGTGATGACAATAAACGGTAGCCGCGATAGTTCAAACTGCCTCCCTTAAGGTAACGCTGTGCGCTTACATTACCCGTAATGTTTGATCCTGAAGGGACAGCCGTGACAGTTGCTGTGCCAGTTGCATCAGAATTCAATGTTAAATGGCCATTCGCATTTAACGAAGTTGCACTAACCATGTTTAATTTGCCTGTACTTGAAACTGAAAAATTGCCCGAACTCATAACAGCTGGATTTCCCGAACCGCCGTTACCGCTGAAAAATACATTGGTAAACATCGTACCGGAACCGTTATCGCTGAGTACCTCGTTTTGACCATTAAAAACGATATTGCCGGTGCCCTGCGCGTAAGTGCCGCTATTGGTATAATTGCCCGACATAGTGAAGACCCCCATTTGCAGGTTTAGCGTACCCGAATTAGCCACATTTCCTTTTATTACAACGTAACCGCTGTTAGCAATTACATAAGCGTTTGACGAAATTATTACGCCTTGCCCAAATACGAACGACGGCATGATCATCAATCCCAGGATGAATGATATTATATTATTTTTCGTTTTCATTGCTATATTTTTTTAAAAACTATACACGGGTACTGCTATGTATGGCCCACTTTTCAAGTAAGTTTATAAGCGCTTCCAGGTTTATGGGCTTGCTGATATAATCGTCCATTCCGGCCCTCAGGCACTCTTCACGGTCGCCTTGCAAAGTATTGGCCGTCATCGCAATAATAACCGGTTGATTACTTAAGCAAACACGGATCATTTTAGTGGCCTCAAGCCCATCCATTTCCGGCATTTGCACATCCATCAATATCACGTCATAATATTTGTTACTCACTTCTTCCAGCACCTCTTTGCCATTGCTGGTCATTTTGGGTTCGTAGCCAAGCTTATTTAAAATCTTAACGGCTATTTTTTGGTTCAGCAAATTATCTTCGGCTATCAGGATACTTAATGGGTACTGTTTTGCAAAATCGACAGACAGCTTATGCTTATTGTTATGATCACTCATCAAAGTAGCTTTCCCGGTCTGCCTGATGAGCGAAATCACTTGTTCTTTCAAAATGTGCCGCCTGATGGGTTTGTTTATAACTGAACTAAAAAGCTCGGGATGTTTTTTATAATCCTCATCACCTGTCTTGTTCAGTAGCATAATGGGTGTGTCCGGGTATGATTTTTTAATTGACTGAGTCAGTGTTATACCATCCATCTCCGGCATTTGCAGATCGGTAATTATTAAATCGAAATCTGGCTTATCCGATAATACTTCCAGGGCTTGCTTGCCCGAGCTGGCCTCGGATGCAATCATATTCCAGGCTTCGAACCTGTTTCTAAGCATATCTCTTACAGAAGCATTGTCGTCAATTATCAATACTTTTTTCCCTTTAATATCGCTGCTGGCTGGGGGGGATAAGGGCTGTATGTTTGTTCGAAACGCCATTGTAAAGCGAAAAGTGGTGCCTTTGTTTTCTACACTGTCAACTGTGATAGTACCACCCATTAACATCACCAGGTTTTTACAAATGATCAATCCAACCCCGGCGGCGCCTGCGGTCTTTAGTACCGGCGTTGTCTGCATTAGCTCTCTTGATATTTCTTTGATTTTAGTCTCTGACATGCCGATACCGCTATCTTTTACTTCGAACATCAGTTTTACGCGGTTATCCTCATCAGCTTCGATAAATTGTACGCCTATATAAATTTCTCCCCGTTGCGTGAACCTGATGGCATTTTCTACCAGGTTCATCAATATTTGCCGAAAGCGCTGATTGTCGCCAACGATTTGAGCCGGCACCTTATTGTCGATCCGGTAAACCAGGTCTAAATCCGCATGCGCTGCCTTAACAGCAAAAACATCCAATACTTCTTCAATGCTGTTACGCAGATTAAATTCTTTAACGTCAAGCTCCTTACCGGTATCCACCTTTGAATACTCAAGTATGTCCCTCATCAATATATCATTGATCAGCTCGAGCAAACTTTCGCCGGAGAGCAGGATGGTAGAAGCATATTCATGCTGCTCGGGGTTAAGTGTAGTTTCGGTGAGCAGCGATGCCATGCCCATCAATGTGGTCATTGGGGTGCGTATATCGTGGCTTATTTGTGACAAAAGAAGGCTTTTATTGGTATTAGCGGTCTCGGCATCTTCGCGGGCAATCTGTTCATTCCGCCGGGCATAAACAAGCAATTCATCCCTTTGAAGAACTGCGCTTTGCTGTTCGGCTATCTGGTGTGACAGCTTATTTATTTTTGACCGGTGGTAGAAATACCCAACTACAAAGGCAACAAAAAGAATTACCAGGTAAAACCACCATGCCAAATGAAGAGCAATAAGCAAAATATTCCCTGTATTTATAAAAAGCTGATGATACGTAAGCATGATTTTGTTAAAATTTATCGGTTTATTGTTTTGGCGTATAGATAACCCACATTTATCTTTTTTAACTCCCCCACTCTAAATTTAATCCCACAACAAAATATCTGTCACTTGCTGCTGGGTTAAAAACATAGATCGGGATGCTCAAGTTTTTATATACACCTCTTACTAAAATGCCTTTTTCAAATAATCCCTTGGTTTGTTGCAGTGATACTCCTGCAGACGCCCACCCTGTTAGTTGGTAAGTTAGATCAGACCAGCTATAGGAAAAATTTTCTGCCCTGTTCTCCATTGAAAACGTGTATTGTGATTGAGACGAGAATGATATTTTTTTATAATCCATCTCAACATTTGCACCAACCGATCCCCCGTTAAACTCACCAAAAACGAGCCCGGCTATCGGGGTGATGGAATAAGCTATCAATCCCTTTTTACTAAAGGCTTTCCCGAAGTACAAAGAGGCTGAATTGATGGCTTCATAATTACCACGAGCCTCGAAGTACCAATTATCAGATGTACAATAACTTACAACCGGAACCCAGTAAAAAGGCCTGTTCTCACCTAAATAATATACTTGTTCAAAGGCGCCGTTTGACTGGCTAAACCCTTTAAGCAACAACCCGGAGAGTATTGTTACTAACAGTAGCCTTCTTTTCATTTTCGATAATTATTAATTCTGCGGTTGCTAATTTGTCAAACAGGTTAATTTCTTCCAGGTGCGGCTTCCAGTTAAAAACAAGTTCATCAATAGGACGCCATAATATTACCCATGAAAAAATATCGAGACTGTTCCTAACTGCCGCGCTAATGCCCGTTTCTGAAGTTAACACCAGTGGCAGCAGGAGGTGGAATAACATTACGATCACGGTACTTGCGATAAGCATGCCGATGTTGCGGCGTTTGTATTTTTCAAAATTCTTTATTTTATGCTCTTTCAACTCGTTGAAATGACGTCTGATAGCATACATCATCGGTTCGGCATATTGTTTATCTATCTCGTTTGCATATTTGAATTTGTAAAAAATAACATCGTACCTTTTAAATAAAGCGACATTGTCCATAATATACAGCCCGAAATGATGGTTCAGCTGGCGTTTGTAAATCGGCGCCGGATCATGAGGATTAAAATAACCCTGTATCAGAAGCTGGTCAAGCGTTACGTAAATGTTGATTGTTTTAGGGGTGTAACTTTTCATTCCTGTATTTTTGTCACTATTGGATCACTGTGATGTCAAAAGTAATATTGCCTACGGCGCGTCCACTGGTATCAGTATTTACAAAACCAATCAGAACAGTATTGGCGGCAGTTACCCGCGACCAGGCAATTGCGATACCTGTTGGTAAAGCTGCTCTGGGGTTGATAATTAAATTTGCGTTAGCGGTGGCGCCGGTGACGGTGACAGATATCTGCCGTGTCGATGTATAATCAAATGGTGTGAAATCTGTAATGTTAAAACTGGTTTTGATCATATTGGTCAGCACTGTACCTGAGGCGCCGAGTTTATAAGTTCCACCAACATCCAGTTTTGCTGTGGGGCTGGTGGTTGCAACGCCAACATTTCCGCTGCCGTCAATCCGCATGCGTTCGTTAGCGCCTGTCCCGCCAGTGAAAAATGTTAAGTTTTTACCCGCGGTACCATTACCGATAGCGAAATCGTTACCAGTGGAATATAAATATCCGTTGCTCGCTCCGCCAATCACACCTGTTCCGGTATATCCACTTGAGTTGATACCCATATCGATATAGTTAACTAATTCAGTGGCGGCATCATTACTGGCAACCACATCCGAACTCGCGCTGCCGGTAGCGGCCTTGTTTTGGATATTTAACTGTAGATAACTGTCAATATAGCCTTTACCGCTCATCACATTGTAGGATGTAGTAGGATTGGCAGAAGAACCAGCGTCCACCAGGAATTTCTCGCGGGGCGCGCCTGCTGTGAATACAGGAGCAGCGCCAACGGCAACATTGCCTAAGCTGTCGACTAAAAAGCTTTGTTTGTTATTGGTATGTATTTCAAAACTGACGTTATCTGTTGTTCCTAAAAAATTGCTGCTTGAGTTTGTGCCTGCGTTGCCGGCCAGGTTCCAGGTTGAACTACCAGATACAGAAGGAGGTATTTTTTTAACTACGCCGCCGATAATAGTTAAAATACTATCAGTAGCGGCCCCGGTTTGTACGCCAGTTAAATATAGAGGATTTGCAGTAGCAGATACATGCAATTTATACAAGGGCGAAGTAGTTCCGATGCCAACATTTCCAGTGCCATTAATCCGCATGCGTTCATTAGCGCCTGTCCCACCAGTGAAAAATGTTAAGTTTTTACCCGCCGTACCATTACCGATAGCGAAATCGTTACCGGTAGAGTATAGATATGCATTGCTCGCGCCGCCAATCACGCCTGTTCCGGTATATCCGCTTGAGTTGATACCCATATCTACATAGTTCACCAGTTCCGTGGCGGCATCATTACTGGCGACCACATCTGAACTTGCGCTGCCGGTAGCAGCCTTATTTTGGATATTTAATTGCAGATAATTGTCAATATAGCCTTTACCACTGATCACGTTGAAGGATGTGGTTGGACTGGCAGAAGAGCCGGCATCAACCAGGAATTTCTCGCGGGGCGCGCCTGCTGTAAATGCGGGAGCCGTACCAATACCAACATTACCTAAGCTATCTACCAAAACGCGTTGCGTGTTATTGGTACGCATTTTAAAACTGGTATTATCCGTTGTCCCTAAAAAACTGCTGCTTGAGTTTGTCCCGCTATTGCCGGTTAAACTCCAGTAGGTGCCGGCGCTGGCTGAAAGCAGTACCCATGCGGAGGTTGTTCCGTTATAATAATAAAATCCCTTTGTAGCATCAGTTTGGTAAACCAGGAGGCCATCCGCAGGGGTGGCAATAAGAATGCGCTGTGCCTGGGTCATCCTTGGAGCTAAAAACCCTTTTAAAACAGATTTAACGTCTAATACCGAAGAAACATTGCCGGTAGTATAAGTTGCATCATCAGTAATAACCACGGTTTGCGAAAATGCCTGGCTGAAAAAACTCAAAAAAACAAGCGATAAAAATAGATTTCTCATATTCTTTATAATTAAATAGAAGAGCGTGGAGATAATTTACATATATTATTAAGCAAATTATTGGAAGCTCGTGCTATAATTTAAATATTAATTAAATAATATTGAACTTATACGAAAAGTAATTTTCGTTGTTGTGATTTGTAACAAATACTTTTCAACAGTTACATATCCCTGATAATCAGCGGGATTAATTAGATATAGTCGCTTAATATTGTTCTCCCAGGTCTATCCATTGATTTTCAAAACAAAAAAGGCCCCCAAGCGGGAGCCTCATACTATTTGGTTGAATTGTGATTAGAGCCGGATCAATTAGTTAGGCAGATGAAAGGCCGTTTTTACTTCGTTGTAATTTCTTGGGTTGATGCTGCCCAGGGTATGAACACCGCCGGGGATGATCACATACCTGAATTGGTGTGCATTGGATATGTTTGTATATGCATTTGAGCTGCTTGCCAGGTCAATCGTCACATTACCCAACGAAATCAATCCAGACCATGAATCTATATTTTGAGTCGTGCCACTCATATATGTAATTTCAATGGGCAATATGCTCACCTGGTCTGTAGGCCAGATAACAGGGTTATAACCATTCAGCTTTCCGTATACCAATACGGTACCGCTATTTAAGACGGCCTGGGTGATCTTAGAAGCCGCGATTACAGCAGTAAAATGAGTGGTCCCAAACACAGTAGTTTTAGTATAAGTTGCAGGAGTATACCAGTCTGAATAAATCACGTTCGCGGTACCGGTTGCGCCTGTGGCACCAGTTGCACCGTTGGTGCCGGCAGTTCCGTTGGTACCATTAGTGCCGGCCGTTCCGGCAGGGCCTTGCGGACCTGTGGGCCCGGTTGAGCCGGCGGGGCCTACGGCGCCATCTTTACCACATGAAGAAATAAAAATTGCAACTGCTGCAATAAGTGTAAAAAAGTAATGGGTCTTTTTCATAACGATTGGGTTTTAATTTGTTTTTAAATTTTACTAAATCAGTGCCGGGGTTTTAGCTTCCCTTCCGGCGCTACAAAATTGAAAAACAAGCCCTGGATGGCTGTCAGGACATTTACGCGAACTGCAAGGTATTTATGCCCGACTTGACCAGCGTAAAAGCCGACAAGGCGGCAAGTATAATTACCTGACCTTTTAGAAATCAATACTTTACAATACGACTCTAAGTGTCGCAGAAATATTTCATTATAGTAAAACAATACTCCATTTTAGTCGTTATAGAAACATTGTCGCTTTAAGTTAAAAGGATTTTATCTTAATTAATTTAAACGACCGACCCCTGGCTTAACTAACCAGGGGTTTATTTTTGATAAGCATTTCTGCTTACTGACAAAACGTGTAAGTACTTTTGTCAAATCCCTTCGTAAATTTTTATGCGTCCGGAGTCGTTGGTTTCTTCAGCAACCATAAAATCAATCCAAACAAGGATAATTATCCTTTCCTGTTAAAATATTTTTACCAGATTTGCCCCGAATTAAAACCTAAAATTTCAACTATGAAAAAGAACTTCACCTCAAAATTATTAACCATCGTCCTGTTTACTCTGCTGTTGCCTGGCGTGCTTAAAGCCCAGGACGACAAATCTAAAAGGCCAAGTCCACCTGCAACCGCAACAGGTAAAATCGGCGATGCAACTATCTCGATAGATTATAGCGCACCATCTGTCAAAGGCAGAAAAATATTTGGTGGCATTTTGCCTTATGATAAAGTCTGGAGGGCTGGTGCAAACGAAGCAACTATACTACAGACCGACAAGGACATTACTGTAGAAGGTAAAAAGCTGCCCGCAGGCAAATACAGCTTTTTTGCAACTCCGGGCAAAGATAGCTGGACTATCTTTTTCAATTCCGAAACTGGTCAATGGGGTGATAAAGAAGGCGGCGCAACTAATATGGACCCCGCCAAAACTGTATTAAGCTTTACTGTTAAAGCTAAAAAACTTTCAACTCTGAAAGAAAAACTCGAATACACTGTAACTAACAATGGCTTTGGTTTTCAATGGGAATACTCCGATATTTTTATTTCAGTAAAATAATGTAAGTATTAAAAATGCTGCCGGATCAGGCCCGGCAGCATTACTTTACTTTCTGACACTGGTTTTAGCTTGCAATTGAACCTTTCGGATAAACAACAGTTTGTAACTGTTCAACCATACTTAGCTATCTCTGCAAAGCTTGCAAATCGATCAAAAAGCTACCCTGGCTTAAATGAAGATCAGGCCAAAAACCACCAACATGGCAGCCGCGACAAAGAAAAACAGCACTGCCCCCAAATATGATCCCCAGCGCATCGCGTTTACGAAAATCTTACCGATTTGCACGATATTCTCATCGCTTTCATTGATCACCATAAAATTGCCTTTGCTATCTTCTATTCGCCTTTCCTCTGCTTGCCGGTATCGCTCCGGCTCCATCAGATTGCCACAAACCGAGCATTTGTCATCAACCCTGGCGGTATATAAATTCCAATGACCGCATTCGGGGCATTTTATTTCACTTGCTTCTTTCATAACCGATTTCTCTTTAGGTAAAATATAAAACCGATGTTTCTATATCAAATATACTTAAAATAGAAAGGATATTTCCTAATCTGTCCTATGAAATATTTAACAGCCGGCAACTCATATTGTTGACAGCAAACAAGTAATGATGAGGATGAAAAAATTACCAGGACCGGAAATAGGGTAATACTACGCAGGCGAATGCGTAAAACTACGTATTAACTTTATTTCCTTATCCGTATATTTATTTAATCTACCGTTAACCTAAAAGAAACCCAGTCATGAGTGCATACCCAATCTTAGGAGTCATTGTTACATTGGTACCATTGGCCATGATCATTTCCATCGTAATTATAAGAGGCAAGAAGCTGTTTGATCAGTAGGCGTACGTCGCTGACATCTTACCTTTCCAGTCTTTGTTGGTATTGTCACCAACAAAACCACGCTGCTATTTCAGCAACGCGTCCTTCTCCTTGGTAAATTTATTATAAACCAGCTTATCCAGCCACGCCGGGAAGAATTTATTAATGGCAAGGGTCAGTTTTCCTTGTCCGGTCATAGTCAATGTACGCACGCGGTTCTGCACACCATCGGCAATTTGTTTTGCCACTTCTTCGGCGGTCATCATTTTTTCCTCTTCTAATGTACTTTCACCTTGCTGTGAGCCATCTTTCGCCAGTGCAGCGTTACGGATATTGGATGCGGTAAATCCCGGGCAGGCGGTCATCACATGCACACCGGTTTTCAGATTCTCCATCCGCAGCACATCTAAAAAACCATTCAACGCGAATTTGGAGGCTGAATAGCCTGAACGCCCAGGCAAACCCTTATACCCTGCTATGGACGAAACGCCCACAATACTCCCCTTCGTTTTCAGGATATGCGGCAAGGCATATTTGGTACAGTAAACCGTCCCCCAGAAATTGACATCCATAACAGTCTTTAAGACTTTGAGGTCAACATCTTTAAACAAGGCCCGCATGCTGATACCAGCGTTATTGATCAGGATATCGACCTTGCCGAAGGTCCTGATGGCTTGTTTGATCATCAGGTCGCAGTCTTCCTCAACTGCCACATCACATTGCACTGCCACTGCCTGCACGTTATATTGTTTGATCAAACTTTCGGTTAGTTCACATAAGGCGACGTAATTCCTGGCGGCCAGTATAAGGTTGGCGCCGCGACTGGCAAACTCAATTGCCAATGCTTTGCCTATCCCTGAAGATGCCCCGGTGATGACTACGATCTGATCATTCAATTTCATAAGACGAAGGATATAGTTCGCCTATGTTTTTGATGTTGAGCACAGGCAATTTTAACAAATATTTGGCTGCGAAGATAAACATAGCGCCATAAAAATGACGAAAGTGATCCCAGCTAAATTTGCTAACGGTTTTGCCCGGTAATTGAATGATATATGTTTTAGAAAAGTAATAATTTTTAAATCCTTGTTGCCTGATACGGTACGATAGGTCGATATTGTGTCCGAAGCTGAAAAAGCGCTCGTCAAACAGTCCGGTTTTCCTCAAAACGGAACGGCGCAACAGCATGCACGATTCGTTTAGCGTATCTACTTCACCGGTTTCAAATTCCTCTACCCAATCCAGCATCCGGTGAACAGAAAATGATTTCGGGAAGTATGAGGCCATACCCATAAATTTGAGGAAAGACGCCCATATCGGGTGCAGGCTATGCTTTGATCCCGGCATATAATCGCCCTGGCGGTCAACCATCCTTACGCTTAATCCACCGGCAGTGATATGCTGCTCCATAAAGTCGATCATTTTCTCCAGTGAATCCATCCGGCTGAATGTATCCGGGCTAATGAGTAGAATATACTCACCCTTTGCCATTTCCATCGCCTGGTTATTGGCTTTGGACAGACCAGCATCTTTTGCATTTGAAATAACCTTTACCGTAAGAAATTGAGAGGAAAGCATTTGGAGCGATCTGTCTGACGAAGCATTATCCACCACAATGATCTCGTGACTGATCTCTTCGGCAGCTTTAACCAATGAGGTTAAGGCAAGCCCAAGCTCGTTTGATGAATTGTGATTGACTAAGATTACAGATAGCTTCATGCTTTATCTCGATAGTGAACTTTCGTATGGAACACGTGTAGCAATCGATCGCCCGAGGGTGATCTCATCTACGTACTCCAGTTCACCACCAAAAGCTATGCCACGAGCAATGGTTGAGATACTTATGTTGAAATCTTTTAGCCTTTTGTGTAAATAAAAAAGTGTGGTATCGCCTTCCATCGTAGCGCTAAGCGCGAAAATAACCTCCTTAACCTCGTTTTCCTGCATCCTGGCCACTAAAGTGTCTACTTCAAGATCAGATGGCCCCACCCCATCCATCGGGGAAATTAATCCGCCCAAAACGTGGTAAACCCCGTTGTACTGATTAGTATTCTGGATAGCCATCACATCACGTGTATCTTCTACCACACAGATGGTTGTTTTGTCCCTTTTTGGGGACGCACATATCTCGCACACAGCATGATCCGAAATGTTATGGCAAACGCTGCAAAACTGGATCTCGTTCCGCAGCTTACTGATGCTTTCGCTGAATTTTGCCACGTCACCCTTATCCTGGTTAAGCAAATGCAAAACTAATCGCAAAGCAGTTTTTTGACCCACCCCCGGCAGTTTGGCAAACTCGGCCACCGCATTCTCCAGCAACTTTGACGAAAAGTTCATGTTGCGAATTTAAGAAAATATAGGTAAATCGCCGTAGGTCCATTGTCGATAGACCATAGCCCATAGAAACATTTATTAAACAAAAAGAACTATGGACTATCGACTATGGTCCATGGACTAAACAAAACATATGTCACCATTAATCCTGCTGTCATTTATTATCGGCTATTTTCTTGTGTTACTGGTTATCTCGTGGCTAACCTCCCGAAAATCATCCGATAACGACACCTTCTTTGTCGCCAACCGCAATTCCAAATGGTATCTCGTGGCCTTCGGGATGATCGGTACGGCTTTAAGCGGGGTGACATTCATTTCCGTTCCGGGGAAAGTGGGCAGTAATGAATTTGCTTATTTCCAGTTTGTTTTGGGCAACGCGGCGGGGTTCATTATCATTGCTACCGTGCTACTGCCGCTTTATTACCGTTTGCAGCTCACGTCCATCTATAGCTATATCGAACAGGCTTTGGGCAAGTGGAGCTATAAAACCGCGGCGGCAATTTTCCTGATCAGCCGTACTATTGGATCTTCATTCCGGTTGTACCTGGTGGTTATTGTACTGCAAAAGTTCATTTTTGATACTTACCATATCCCCTTTGCCGTTACAGTGCTCATTTGTTTGGTGCTCATCTGGTCATATACCTTCAAGGGTGGCTTAAAAACCATTATCATCACCGATAGCCTGCAGACCTTATTCCTGGTATCGTCGGTGTTCCTGTCTATATACTTTATTTGCCGTAGCCTCAATTTGAATGTTTTTGAAGCAGCGGATGTGATCAAAAACAGCAGCTATGCTAAAATTTTCTTTTTTAACGACCTGCTAAGCAGCAAGCTCCATTTCAGCAAGCAGTTTTTAGGGGGCTTATTTATTACCATCGGCATGACCGGCCTGGACCAGGACCTGATGCAGAAAAACCTGAGCATGAAAAACATCAAGGAAGCACAAAAGAATATGTTCAGCTTTACTGCCGTTTTCGTTGTGATCAATATATTCTTCCTGAGCGTGGGCGCCTTGCTGTATGTCTACGCGGCCAAATATGGTATTCATGTAGATAAAACAGATTACCTCTATCCCACCATCGCTTTAAAATATTTAGGATTGATACCCGCCATTGTATTTATGCTCGGCCTCACCGCCGCGACTTTTGCCACCACCGATTCGGCGCTTACCGCCTTAACCACCTCATTTTGCGTCGATTTTTTAGGCTTCAATAAAAGCAAGGATGTGAATAGTAGAGCCATGGTGAGGACACGGCATATCGTACACATCGGCCTTTCCGGCTTGATGCTTCTGACCATCATTATCTTCAATGCTATTAATAACGATGCCGTAGTAAGCGCCATATTTACAGTTGCATCCTATACTTACGGGCCATTGCTGGGCCTGTATTCCTTCGGGTTGTTTGTGAGTAACAGAAAGGTGGCGGATAAATTGGTCCCTTTTATTTGTATCCTGTCGCCGGCCATATGCTATTTTTTGAGCATCCACTCCAAAACAATTTTAGGCGGATATGTTTTTGATAACGAACTCATCATTATAAACGGATTGATTACTTTTGTCGGCCTGTGGCTCACCTCATCGGTACGCACCGAAAAGGCAACCCACAACCAGGCAGTAATTCAATAACTCATTAATTGAACAATTCAATAAACTACAAATCACTAATTCGCTAATTCAGTAATTCAATAACTATACAAGGGATGACCGGTGAAGAAAAAATAAGACAAGCGTTTGAAAACAAAAACTGGCAGGAAATAAAGGTTACCGATTCCTGGCAGATATTTAAGATCATGGCCGAGTTTGTTGACGGCTTTGAGAAGTTAGCTAAAATAGGCCCCTGTGTTTCCATATTCGGCTCTGCACGGACGCATAATGATAACAAGTATTATAAGCTGGCGGAAAATGCCGCACGCCTGCTAACCGAACGTGGCTATGGAGTGATCTCCGGTGGCGGCCCTGGCGTGATGGAAGCGGCCAATAAAGGCGCTTACGAAGCCGGTGGTAAATCCGTAGGTCTGAATATTGAACTGCCATTTGAGCAATTCCACAATAAATATATCGATCGCGATAAGCTGTTGGAGTTTGATTACTTCTTTATCCGGAAGGTAATGTTCATGAAATACTCGCAGGGATTTATCATCCTGCCGGGTGGTTTTGGCACCATGGATGAATCGTTCGAGGCCATTACCCTGATACAAACCGGCAAGATCGCCCGCTTCCCCATTGTTTTTGTGGGTGTTGATTACTGGAGTGGATTGTTTAATTGGGTGAAGGAAAAAATGCTCGAACAGGAACACACCATAAGTGCTGACGACCTGAACCTTTACCGATTAGTGGATACCGCCGAAGAAGCGGTTGAGCATATCTTCCGTTTCTACGAAAAGTATGTTTTGAAACCGAATTTTTAAAAATAAAGGGCCGGGATGCATCCCAGTCCTTTATTTTAACTCATTTTATTTACTCTTTGCCTCTGGTTTTGAAACTGTGGCAGCGACTGCGTCAGGGTTGGCGGCCAGTTCGATCATATTGCTCACCTCGCTTAGTACTGCGTCTGATGAACCGGAGTAGCCTACATATTTAAACCGGATATTCCCGTTCTTGTCAATAACAAATTTGGTAGGGATACCATCCACCTTATAAGTGCTTACCACTTTCGATTGCCTGCCGTCGTCGCCTTTATCATCCACCAGCACATGGAAAGTATATTTGTTGTCGCCGATGAATTTTTTAACACCGTCTATATATTTATCCTGGTCTCCGTTTTCCCAGCAATCTACAAACAAGAATTTAACGTTTGGATTGTCCTTAAACTTATTCACAGCCATCTGCATGCCGGGAAATGATGCCTTACACGGCCCGCACCAGGTAGCCCAAAAATCGATTATCACTACCTTGCCTTTCAGGTCAGCTAAGGATACTGCCTTGCCATCCAGGTCAGTTAACGTAAAAGTCGGCGCAGGCTGTTTGATCATGGTTTTGGCCATGTTTGCCATAAGCTTCTCTTTTGATGCAGTTTCCAATTCTGCCAGATATTTATCATAGCCTGTGTCACTCCCTTTCACTTTGACATAATCCTTTTTTAGTTCTTCTTTCAATACGGCCGAGTTTTGCCCCCCTTTCATACTTTTTGATATTATCTCCATGGCCTTTTCATACTGGCCCACACCCGCGAGTATTTGAGCATAGTGCTCACTCGAGTTTGCTTCATCACTTGTCCGATCATAAACTTCCTTCATATAAGGTAATGCCTCAGCAGATTTATTCTCTTTCCACAAAATATATGCGTAGGTATCCGCGTTAGCATTATAACTCGATAGTGCATTCTTTTTTGCCTGTTTTGGTGAATTATAAGCCGATGCTACAGGATTTTTCACTTCATCTGCTATTAAATCTACCGCCTGTCTTGATATCTTTTCTGCCTCGGCTAAGTGCTGACCGGCTACTGCCCAGTTCCAGGCTACGTTATTCCAATACCCGATCATTATTGACTTATTTTTTATCTGTTTCTCATACCTGGTATAATTATCCATATCAGCCTCTTTAAGATACGTCCAGGCCATCGTCGACTTCAGGTTATCCAGCGACGTACTTTTATCAGTCAGGTTTTCAGGATATTTCGTAGCATAAACGGTAAATAATGAGTCCTTTTTATGAATATCTTTTTCTTTATAAATATTCACCATCATATCCTGCTGAACGAATTTGCCATTAGGGAATTTTCCTTTAATAATTTTAGCCAGGGAATCCGATTTTGTAGTTTGACCCATGGAACTGTAAAGCTGCATAGCAAGCATCATATCTTTTTCATCACTGCTTTTCTCTGAAGATGCTATTTTTGCCTCGATCTCTGCCTTGTGATCGGGGTTCCTGCCTACCAGGTAGTAATAGTATGATCCATATTCATCCGCGCTTTTTGGATATAAGGCAAATTCCTTCTTATACAATTCCGCTCCTTCTTTTTGATCTGATTTAATTTTCGCCAATTGTGCTCCCATACCACTCGCCAGGAAATACCCTTCCATAGCATAGGCCCCTTCTACGGGCTGCTTATCCTTGTATATCATATACACATATCCTTTTTCACCGTTGTTATCCACCTGGTCGCCCGCTTCTATTTTTACAAAAAAAGCTTTGGCGTTTGCAGGAATAGTGATTTCTCCGGTTAACAATTTGCCATCAGGTTTCAGGTCGATATCTGCAGCCGGATAGTCTTTATTATCCAGGAAAATTGCCGATGCCGTGATATCCTTCTTGCCATCAACCGCGGTACCTGCCGGATCATAGGTTAAAGTGATCTTTTCGCCCACTGCCGGGTATTGGTCTGATAATTTAAGATGAGTGCCGGTTTGTGCAAATACACTTTGAATAGCCACTAACGCTGGCAGGGCCAGTAACAATTTCAGGTTTTTCATAACGATGAATTTTAAGGTTAGTATAATCGTAATTAGCTATTGGGCTAAATAACTAAACTTTTAGTCAAGGTAAAAAATCTTTCGGGGAAATGCAATTTAATAATAAAATATTTTAACAGGATAATTTTATTTTGCGGCCCGGATTTAATGGATTCCATCGGTTCATAACTGCTTTTCCATGTATATAGTTCCCGGAAGCGGGTTGAACCGATAAGACGGTATCTCATAAAATCCAAATGAACTGTAAAGCTGCTGGGCTTTGGCCATATTTTCCAGCGTGTCTAATCTTATCATTCTATATCCGAGTTCCTTTGCCAGTTCAAGTGAACGTTGAAGGAGATTTATGCCGATGTGATATCCCCGGTATTCATTTTTAACATACATCCGTTTAAGTTCGGCTGTTTCCTGGTCTAACTTCCTGACTCCTGAGCAACCAACAAATATATCCCCATCACAGGCCAGAAGCAGCGCCCCATCCGGTTTACCATATTGAGTTTGGATAGACTCCAGTTCCTTTGAAAAATTCTGGAATGACAAGTCGACGTTTAGTGAAAGCGCATATTCTTCAAACAGCTTTTTGCCGCTTTCAAATTCATGGGATGTGTTTGCGATTTTATAGGTGATTGTTTTATTCATCAGCAATAATTTTCAGACTACTGCAAATGTAGAAATACAAAGAAAAAAGACCATAGTTACACCATAATCCCGGCAACGAATATTACCGTTATTTTGGTGGATCAGGAAAATCATTCTTTCAAAATATTTTAAAGGATAATTTCTATTTTGCGCCATGCTTAAGCCTAAAAAACAAGCCGCCCTGGGATTCATTTTTGCCACACTCCTTATCGACGTGATGGGACTGGCGATCATCATCCCGGTATTTCCCAAACTAATTGAGCACCTGATCCATGGAAATGTAAGCGATGCTTCGCTTTACGGCGGATGGTTAACCGCGGTTTATGCCATTATGCAGTTCCTGTGTTCGCCCCTGATCGGCAACCTGAGTGACAAATATGGACGCAGGCCGGTACTGCTATGCTCTTTGGTGGGCTTTGGTATCGACTATCTATTCTTAGCTTTCGCACCTACCATTGGCTTATTATTTATCGGCAGAATTATCGCGGGCTTTACCGGTGCAAGTTTTACTACGGCCAATGCTTATATTGCCGATATCAGCGAACCCGAAAAACGGGCGGCGAACTTTGGCCTTGTGGGCGTAGCTTTCGGCCTCGGCTTTATTATAGGCCCTGTGATCGGTGGCATATTGGGTAAATACAATGTACAATACCCTTTCCTGGCAGCAGCAGGTCTGGCTTTCCTAAATGCGGCTTACGGCTACTTTATTTTACCCGAATCATTAGCCCCTGAACATCGCAGGCCGCTCGAGTTGAAAAAGATCAACCCATTCACTTCGTTATTCCAATTAAAAAAATACAAATCAGTTGTTGGCCTCGCGGCATCACTGTTCCTTATTTACTTTGCCGCGCAAGCTGTGCAAAGCGTATGGACATACTACACCATGTATAAATTCAACTGGAGCGAAACCTTGGTGGGCATTTCCCTGGGCGTGGTGGGGGTTTTAGTTGCTTTGGTTCAAGGGGGACTGATACGGTTTATCAATCCAAAGCTTGGCAACGAAAAGAGTATATGGGTCGGCTTACTGTTTTATAGTGCAGGCTTGTTGTTTTTCGCTTTTGCAACACAGGGCTGGATGATGTTCGCTTTCCTGATACCCTATTGTTTAGGCGGAATTGCCGGCCCGGCCCTACAAGGTTATATGAGCAACAGCGTACCGGCCAATGAGCAGGGCAACCTCCAGGGCGGTCTCACCAGCTTAATGAGCCTCAGCTCCGTATTCGGCCCCTGGTTGATGACCTGGGTATTTCATTATTTCACAAGCAAGGCCGCCCCTTTTCAATTTCCCGGTGCGCCTTATGCCATTGGTGCTGTTTTAATGCTTTTAAGTGCTATATTGGCAGTATTATCGTTCAAGAGAAATAAACCGGTGGTCTAAACAACCTGTCAATTTAGATGTTGTGTAATTTCCCGTATGGATAGCAAACCTCAAATTAAAACATCAGCCGCACTCGGTTTTATTTTTGTAACCATCTTTATTGATGTAATGGGTTTGGCTATTATCATACCGGTTATCCCCAATTTATTAAAACAGCTTGGCAATGTCGACTATTCAGTAGCTTCTGAAATTAACGGCTGGCTTACCTTTACCTACGCTGCCATGCAGATCCTGTTTTCATCTGTAATGGGCAACCTGAGCGACCGTTTTGGCAGGCGGCCCATCTTACTCATCTCGCTATTAGGCTTTGGCATAGACTATGCGTTTATGGCGTTCGCACCCACTGTTTTCTGGCTATTTATTGGCCGCATGATAGCAGGGATTACCGGTGCCACCATGGCTACCGCGACAGCCTACATAGCGGATATCAGCACGGGCGACAAAAGGGCCGCGAACTTCGGTATCGTAGGCGCTGCATCAGGTTTGGGCTTTATCATCGGGGTAAGTGGTGGCGCATTTTTGGGCGATATCAATATTAAGATACCCTTCATGGTGGCGGCCGGAGCGGCCTTGTTCAATGCGCTCTATGGTTATTTTGTGTTGCCGGAATCTTTGGATAAAGAACACCGCCGTGCATTTAGCTGGAAACGTGCCAATCCGATCGGTTCCTTTATTCAGCTCAGTAAATACAAAGCCTTAATAGGTTTGGCAATCGCCTTTACTTTAGTTTATATCGCCCAAAAAGCGGTTGAATATCAGTTGCCGTTTTATGTGTACGAGAAATTCCAATGGTCGATGCGGAGCGTGGGCTACCTCGGCCTGTTTATTGGTGCGCTGCTAATAGCGATACAGGGCTGGCTCATCCGGTACCTCATACCTCTATGGGGGTTAAAAAAGAATATCATCATCGGACTTGTGGCCTATTGCACTGGTTTAATACTTATCTCCTTCGCCAGTGAAGGCTGGCAGGTGTATTTGTATATGATACCTTATTGTTTTGGTGGTATCTCAAGACCGGCGTTACAGGGATTCATCACTGCTAAATATTCAGCAAGCGAACAGGGTGAATTACAAGGCGGACTGACTTTATTGACCAGTATAAGCCTCGTGGTTGGCCCCTTGCTGATGGGATATAGCTTTAAATTCTTTACCCATAAAAATTCATCTGTTTACTTCCCCGGCTCGCCTTATATCCTTGCCGCACTGTTAATGGTGATCAGCATCTGGCTGGTAGCCTGGAGTTTTAAGAAGGATACTACTCCAAGCCACTAACACCGCCGGAGATCACAAACTTCATCATATCAGCCGCGCTCCGGTCAATAGGTTTAACTTTGTCTGCAGGAATGATTACTACCTGACCGGCGAAAGAATATGACCAGGGAAAGTAAACTGCCACATCACCCGGCAACCCTATTTTTTGCAGGTCTTTTTGTACCAGAAAACCGATCTTTTTCAATCCAAACTCATTCACTTCTACCCATACAGGCTCATTGAATTTCTTTTCGTCGCCTACAAAAGCTTCAGTAAGGTCTTTTATGGATGAATACAGGAATTTAAATATGGGCAGGCGATTGATCCACCGGTTAAACCAGCGTTTGATAGGTTCGGTCACCACGTTGGTCATCAGGATGCCTGCAATCATAATGATCACGATCACGTTTACTATTCCCAGGCCTGGTATATAAATAGGCTTCCCTTTGCTATCGGTCAGCAATATCCCGCTCAAATTAAGGGCGCTATCGATCTTGGCTACACCCCAGAACACAAGGAAGGCAGCGGCCCCGATGGGTACGACAACGATCAACCCCTTGACGAAGTAATTCAGCAGTACTCCGAGTATCTTTTTCATATTACTCGTAAAAATACACTCTTTTTACCCTTTGCGAAACATTGGTTAATATTTCGTAAGGGATAGTGCCTATTTCACAGGCTAATTCCTCTATTTTCAGTTCCTCGTTAAATACGATCACGTCATCCCCTTCCCTCACATCAATGTTACTCACATCCAGTGTACACATATCCATGGATATATTACCCACCGTAGGTACCAGCATACCTTTTACCAGCATACGGCCCACACCGTTGCCAAAAGCCCGCAGATAGCCGTCAGCATAGCCTATGCGTACGGTGGCTATTTTGCCGTCGACCGATAATTTTCCGTTGCGGTTATAGCCGATGGTTTCTTTGGCCTGCACTTTTCTTACTTGTGAAACGCTTGTTTTTAAAGTAGCGATGGGCTGCAGGGAATTTGATCCTGATAACGCCGCGTCTATTCCATACAGGCCTATGCCCAACCTAACCATATCATAGTGTGCTGTTGGGAAGCGAATGATGCCGGAAGTATTTACAATATGCTTGATCACTTTATATCCCAATGCCTTCTCGATCTTGGTAAAGGCCTTTTCAAATCGTTTAATTTGCTTATGGGTAAAAGCATCGTGTTCCTTGGCATCACTGGCCACCAAATGTGAGAAAACAGATTGCACTTTGATATAGCGATTCTCTTCCAACAGATCGCATAGCGTTTCAATATCAAACTCTTCAAAACCCAAACGGTGCATGCCGGTATCTATTTTCAGGTGAACCGGGTAATTACTTAAACTATGCGATTGCGAAAATTTCACAAATTCATCCAGTAAATTGAAGCTGAATATCTCAGGCTCAAGCTCAAATTCAATCAATTTATCAAATGCCGAAACCTCGGGATTAAGCACCATTACGGGCAGATCGATACCTGCCTGACGCAGCGCAACACCTTCGTCGATATAGGCTACCGCCAGGTAATCCACCTTATTGTATTGCAACATGTTAGCAACCTCAAACGTTCCGCTGCCGTAAGAAAAAGCCTTTACCATAGCCATGATCTTTACGCCGGGCTTTAACTTCGATTTATAAAAGTTCAGATTATTAAGCAAGGCATTCAGGCTGATCTCCATCACCGTCTCATGCGCCTTCTGAACTAATGCGCGACTGATCAGCTCAAATTCAAAACTACGCGAGCCTTTGATCAGGATGGTTTCATTATCAAAATTCAGCACCTTCAGTTGGTGCAACAAGGCGTTGGTATCAGGGTAAAAATGTTTCGCAGCGACATCAAAATAATCCTGGTGGGCCAGCAACGCGCTACCCACACCGATAAATTTATCTACCTTCTTCGCCTTCACCATATCGGCAACCTGTCGGTATAAAACACCCTGTTCCAAACCGGATTGGAATATATCCGATAATATTAAAGTCCGGATGGGATGCTGATTCTGCTGATTCAAAAAGTTCAGCGCGATCTCCAGCGACTGCACATCTGAATTATAGGAATCGTCAATCACAGAACAATCATTAATACCGTTCTTCAATTCCAGCCGCATACTTACCGGGTTCAGTCGCTCGATGCGTTTATCTGCTTCCGCCGGGCTGTAATCAAGCGCCAGCATAGTGGCCCAACAAACAATAGCGTTTTCAACCGAAGCCTCATCCAAAAACGGGATCAGGCATTCGATCTCTTTCCCTTTGTATTTCGCCCTTAGGTAGAAATTTCTTGATATAACGGTTTCAGTAAAAACATACAGGTCGGCCTGGTTAAATTCCTGGCTCCAGGTAAACCGGTTCTTAACCGGGATTTCTTTTTCAAAATTGACCAGTTGGTCATAATTATGAATAAGCAACTTGCAATGAGTAAACAGTTTCAGCTTCTCCAAAACTTTTTCCCTGCGATCCTTAAACCCTTCATCATGCGCCGGGCCAATATGAGTCAGCACACCTATGGTGGGCTTGATAATAGCTTCCAATTTGGCCATCTCTTCGGTGGTCGATATACCAGCCTCAAATATTCCAAGCTGATCCTTCTCATCAATCTGCCATACCGATAGGGGCACCCCTATTTGCGAGTTATAACTTTTAGGATTGCGCACGATCTTCTTATCTGCGTTCAGCAGTTGATACAACCATTCCTTTACAATGGTTTTGCCGTTGCTGCCTGTAATGCCGATCACTTCCAAATTAAAGCGGCTGCGGTGATAAGCTGCCAGCTTTTGCAAAGCGCAGAGCACATCATCCACCAGCAGGAAATTCGCCTCGGGCATTCTCATCTCCGTTTGCTGCTTCACCACGAAGTTTCTTACACCGGCGGCATAAGCCTCGGCAACAAACTCATGCCCATTGCGCCTGCCACTTAAAGCAAAGAACAACCCTTCTGCGGCATTGCTGATGCGGCGACTATCTGTTAGTAAGGTGCTGACAATGTTTTCATTAACGATAACTCCATCCGCGTCGATGATCTGTTTTATTTCTTTTATAGGGTAATGATTGCTCAGCATGTTACGAATTTGCTTATATTTCTGCCAATAGAAGAATTTTTAACCAATTTTGGTTTTTACATGGACGAGCCCAAACCGAAAAAAATCACCGACCAAAAAGTTGCGCTGGCCAAAGCGGAACATTATTGCGCTTACCAGGAGCGCTCGCAGCAGGAAGTACGCGATAAATTATACGAGTGGGGCCTGTATCCCAACGCGGTGGAAAATGTGATCATGGAGTTGATAACCGGTAATTTTTTAAACGAGGAACGTTTTGCCAATGCCTACACGCGCGGTAAATTCAATCAAAAAGGCTGGGGAAGGATCAAAATAAAACAGGGTTTGAAATTGAAGAAAGTGTCCGATGTACTGATTAAAAAGGCGCTGCTAACGATCAATGGGGATGATTATTTGCTGATGCTTACCAAAGTTATCCAAAAGAAAAACGCCTTATCGACCGAAAAAGATCCCTACAAGCGAAAATACAAGCTGCACCAGTACGCTTTGAGCCGCGGATATGAAAGTGACCTTATCGCGGATGTTTTGAAGGGTGATGGTTGATTGAGTTGATTTGGAGAGTGGTTGATTAAGTTATTATACCCTTTCAAATAAAATACCCATCAAACTCATTCAACTTAGTCCAACTAAATCAACCACTTAACACTAAAAATCAAATATTTTAAATTTATCATTTGCAGAATATGCATTTCTGTCTATATTTGCACTCCGCAAACGAGAAAGTAGTTTGTGAATGCGAAAGTAGCTCAGTTGGTAGAGCACGACCTTGCCAAGGTCGGGGTCGCGAGTTCGAATCTCGTCTTTCGCTCTAATCCCTTCCACAAGAAGGGATTTATTGTTAAAGGTGAAAAACCTTGAAACAAATGGACCACGCTCAGATGGTGGAACTGGTAGACACGCCCCGATTTAAATCGGGGTTCTCGCTAAAGGAGTACGAGTTCGATTCCCGCTCTGAGTACAAGAAATCACTGGCCTGGTGAATAAACTGGCAACGACTACAACACCTGCTCAGATGGTGGAACTGGTAGACACGCAGGACTTAAAATCCTGTTCCCGTTAAAGGAGTGCGGGTTCGATTCCCGCTCTGAGTACATTTAGAATCGAACAAGAAGCCTGGTTTGCAAATAGCGGATCGGGCTTTATTGTTTAAGGGTTCGAGCCCCATCATTTACCCCACCCATTGATATGCTAGTGACAGTATCCCAACGCACCGGGCAACTTGGTAATTTATTTTAATTCGAAGTTGGGAACTACGACCAGTAAGATTTGGTTTATGTATATTTACTATATTAAACTTTGTCATGACGTTATCCGAGGTATTAAACGACCCAATATTCCAATTCCCACTTGAATCATCATCTTTTTTCCCAAAACGGATCGGGCGAATTTTAACTCAGTACAGGCGCCTTATTGGCGCGATAGACGACGAATATGCGCAAATTGTAAGAGCCAATATCAAGAGCGCTCACGAAACTTGCAGCAACATTATCGGTGCAACTGATGCCATTTTCCGTGGCAATACCGCTCACGCCTACGAATTATTTACAGCGACGATGCAGCGATTGGAACCGTATATTACCTATCCTGATAAAAATTATATTGAGCTAGGGCCCACCAGTTTGTTCAAAGCAAGGCGAACAATGGAGCAGCAATTTACCTTACAAGATATGTTTCATGTGCCTTTTGAAAAAAGGCAGGACATACCGACCAGTCGCTTCAGTTTACCCGGAGTGCCGTGCCTTTATCTCGGCAATTCCATTTACACTTGCTGGGAAGAACTGGACCGTCCGGCTTTTTCGCAAATGCCTGTATCTAGATTTGAAATTACGGGAAAGAACTTCCGATTTTTGGACCTCGGTAATGACAGGCAATTTATCCGACATGCAATTTCGTCGTTTGAGTATAAACCTCATCCCAAAATATCAGAAGAAGATTCTCGGAAAATTCATGCCATAAACATTGACTTGGTTAAAGATCACCTTTTACCCAGATACCTGAATGCTTATCCTTTACTCGCCGCATGTTATATCAAGGTGCATCATCGAATGGCTCATTTCAAACCGGAATATGCATTTCCGCAAATGGTAATGCAATGGATCATGAGCCAAGATAATATCGACGGTGTCAAATATTTGTCGACTAAATGCAAGCTACCGGATGATGATTTCCATTCTTTCATTCAGCAATATGTGAATTACGCGATACCGATCCAAACCTATCAAGAAAGCGGTTATTGCGAGGAGATGATCAAACACATCAGTTTAACTGAGCCGCTGACGTATGAGCTGTTAAGCATGGAAAGCCCCCAAACGGCAGTTACGCCTGTTGATTATGAAAACGATATAGCAGGTAAGCATTTTGGTCCGGCGATTCATTTTCTTCATTTTAATGACAATCCCAGCTCGTATTTAAAATCAACTTTTGGCATACTTGAACATCAGTTGTCGAAATTGCCGGTAAAATTATTATAGACTAAATACAAAATACATAGCGATAGCTGAATTCCTTGTGTTATCGCTGCTATCCGTATTTTTCCAAATACGGACTACTATGCCTCAAAACTGTGTCTCCCATGCACGGAATACATTGAAGCATTTCGCCAACATATAGTTTTATAATTGCTTGTATCTGCCGAATCTTGGCAATAGAGCACTGTAGTTATAGACTACAAGGCATAATCGTCCGAAGGCACAGGCTTCGGGCAGCGTGCCCCCCGTCTGGCGCGAGAATGCAGCGCAGGACTAAAGCGTTGAATTCTCGTGACTTTAGGCATATGTCCCGGTCACGAGAAGCCTTTGCCTGCATGCCATACCCGTCATTCTCGCGCCAGAGGGAAAGCAGGGGAAATCAGGCGCAAGGTAAATGAGACATTATCCTATCTTTTTAATATTAAGAATAACCTCATGTGGACGTAAAGTGAGCAATGGCCACGCTACAGGAGCAGCCCCGGTAGTGCTGACATGAAATGTTTTAAAAATAGCATAAAGGGTAAACGCCATTTCGGCCATGGCAAAATTATTCCCCACACACATTCTTGGGCCTGCGCCGAATGGCAGGTAATTTTTAACGTTCTTATCAATTAATCCTTCCGGCGTTAAAAATCGTTCGGGGTTAAATGTCAACGCGCTTTCCCAATAACCTTCATATCGGTGCATACCATAGATATAAGTTAAAATACTGGTGCCCGCAGGAAATGAAAAGCCGCCAAACTGATCGTCTTTTATAGCTACGCGTTCGTTTATCCACACCGAGGGGTACAGGCGCGCCATCACTAATTACGGCGTTTATATAGCTATCGCGCGGGCTGTCAAACATATCAATTTTGCCTATCGTAGCTATCAATTTTTCGCTAACCTGCGGATTTGAAGCAATAAGGTATAATAGCCACGAAAGTGTGCTGCCGGTTGTTTCATGCCCTGCAAAAAGGAGGATGAGTAACTCGCTAATGAGTTGTTCTTCAGACATGCCTTGTCCGGTGTCTTCATACCGGGCATTTAGCAGCATATCTAACAAGTCGTTATGTGCCGTTTCATCTACCCGCCGCTGCGCTATAATGCCTCTTAGCATATCTCTGATACCATCCCATTGCTTAACCAACTTTTTCTCCTCTCCTGTTATCGGGTATAAAAACCTTCTGAAAGGCTGAAGAACATCTTTGGCCATAAAGGCTTGCAGTGCTATGAAGGCCCCGCACAATTCGTCGGTCATTTGACGGGACATATCAATATTAAATAACGAGTTGATCAGTACCGAAAAAGAGAGTTCACGCATTAATGGATAAACATCGATCTGTGCCCCTTCCGGAAAATTGGCAATATATGCGTTGACGGTATTCATCACCGTTTCATAAAGCTGGTGTATACTGTTGTGGTGAAAAGCCGGCTGTATAAGCCGCCTTTGTCTTCGCCAATCATCTCCGTTCACAAAAAGCAGACTGGTTCCTAATTGCTTCGCAACTACATCTGTATCCAGTTTGGCTTTTTGATAGTTAGTGTGATTTTCCCGGAGGACATAATTGACAAAACTACTATCCTGGGTAACTATCACCCGCCCTTTTCCCGGCATAAACCCGGAGTAAGTACCAGAGAACTTTTTCATTTCTGTGGAAACATAGCTTAGTGGGTCTTTTATTGCTTTAAATGATCCTGCCAGGCTTTGAAATGTGTTATTTCCATCAGGGAAACGATACTTATTGCTCATAGTGATTTACATTTTTACGTACCCTGCAAACCTAAAAATGAGCCACGTTAAAAAAATTAACAAAAGTTAATTAATGATGCTGTCCGAAAGCGATCCTTTTACGAATACGGCTAAGAGAGACCGGCGTAATTCCTAAATAGGTCGACAGGTATTTATCAGCCACCCGGTTAACTATATCCGGTTTGTCGTGAACCAGTTTAAGGTATCTTTCTTTGGGCGACAGCAGCACAAGGGATTCTATTCTTTCTGTTGCTTCCTCTAACATATTTACCTGAAAGATAGACCTGTAAGCGCCGATTGACGGGTTGCGATCCGCTATTTCCTGCATTATATTGTAATCCACTTCGGTAAGTATGGTATCTTCTATGGCTTGAAAAATAAAACGGGAGGGCTTTTGCCACATGATGGTGTCATACGAACCAACAAACTGATTTTCCCAACGTAGTAAAATAGTTATTTCGTCACCATTGGCTTTCAACTGGTAGGCCCTCATCAGGCCTTTTTTAATATGGCCCATTTTTGTGGAGGTAGATTGTTCGTGAATATAAATTTCTCCTGCCTGTATTTTTTTGGTTTTTGCTGTTTTAAAAAGCCTGTATATATCAATAATATTTACTCCCTTTAAAATAGAAACGTAAAATTGAATATCCTCCTGGTTAAGCATAACCAAAGATAATTCTGAAGCTATTTGAATTTTATATTAATGGAATAATTTTATCTAAAAAAAGCGGTTGAATAATCTTTCCGCCCTGATCTCATTTTATGCCCTGCCTGGCGTGAGAATGCGGCGCAGTACCAAAGCGTTGAGTTCGCGTGACTTTAGGCATATGTCCCGGTCAAGAGAAGCCTTTGCCGGCATGCTATACCCGTCATTCTCGCGCCAGGGGGTGGGACTGATAATTCATAACGTTTTTAGAGAAAGCCGATTAATTCCGTACCACAGATGACTCCTTCACTACCTGCCATCTTCCTGATAAATATTCCCAAATCAGCGTAAAGAATTTTCTTCCTGATCCCAGTTCCAGGTCGCGGGTCATCACCACCATGCCCATGTTTCCGTCGCAAACGGCATAATGAAATTCGGCTTTGGTAGAAAATGGCTCCGCATTTAAATCCTTGTTTCCCTGCACAAAGCCGACAAGTTGCTCTTTGTTCATCGTATCTGCTACTCCGTTTTCATCAACTTTAACTATCAGCAGTTTATCGGAATAGATTTGCTTTACGTATGAGACATTAAAATGCGTTGCCTCATAAATAAGCTCTTTAGTCAATTCAATTAATTGTTCGCTATTCATATTTTTAATTTTTAGAAATTGATTGTTTGAAGTATGGCTACCTAAAATTTATATCGCCCTTACCGTTGATTCTCAGCCTTCGAAATCCAATCCGCGTAATGATTTTCACCCAGGAAAACAGCGGCCTCCGGTACAATAGTGTCAGCAGTAATTAATGCTCCGGAATATGTGGCATTCGCATCGGCTGCTACCTCGTAGCTTTTGTGGGTTGCCTGCAAATATTGCTTTACCCATACTGCCATGTCGAATTTTTCAGGTCCGCCTATTTCGAGGATTTTATTAGCAGGCTTTGCTAATGCTGTTTCGGCCATAAAAGATGCCACATCCTTGCTCGCTATAGGCTGGATGTTAGCCGCTGGTACTATTACTTTCCCGTCCACCATGCTCATTTGAACAATACCTCCCGCAAATTCAAAAAACTGCGTAGCATGAACGATGGTATAAGGAATCCCAGACGCCCTGATCATATCTTCCTGCACTTGTTTCGCACGGAAATAACCACTGGCCTGTAGTTTTTGAGTACCTACAACCGATAAGGCAACATGATGCTGCACCCTTGCGGCCTTTTCTGCAGGCAACAGGTTTTCGTTGGAAGTTTTGAAGAAATTCATCACCGCATTATCTTCAAAGGATGGTGAGTTAGACACGTCTACCACCACTTGCGCGCCTTGCAGCACATCATGCAAACCTTCGCCGGTAAGTGTATTAACTCCGCTGTTGGGTGAGGCGGCAATCACCTCGTGTCCTGAGTTCTGCAATTGATTTACCACCTGGCTACCAATAAGGCCGGTACCGCCGATCACTACTATTTTCATAACTGTATTATTTAGTGTTATTTAATAATACAAAGTTGAGTATAGTCCGTCCGCGAAAACTTAAGCTGGTTTAAGAAATCTGCTGGTCCTGAAGGGCCCTTAATGTTTCCAGGGAAATACCCATATAGGAGGCGAGCACGGCATCGGAAATTCTTTCGGTCAGCTCAGGATAAGTATTTCTGAAATAATAATAAAACTCTTTTTTAGATAGGGTTGCAAATGTTTTTTGTTTCAATAAAGCCGCGCCATAGGCCCGCTCATGAATTTTATTGAAATACAAGGCCAGTAAAGGGTACGCCGACAACAGTGTTTCGTAGTTTTTCCTGCTTATGCAGGTAATTTCCGAATCTTCCATCGCCGCAATTGAATAAACAGCGGGTTTACTATCAGGGAAAGTTTTATAGTCGGTTATCCACCAGTTTTCCAATGCAAAGTGCACGATGTGCTTTCCTTCGTTATTTTCATAAAACAGGTACAGGCAACCTTCATTAACAAAGTAAATCGTGTCACAGATTTCATTTTCGCGCAATAGTAATTCCTCCTTTTTCACCTGTTTGGTTTGGAAGAAAGGGTCTATTTCCACTTGCTCCACGGCAAAACCGGGGACGAGCTTTTGAATGTGCCGGTATAATTGTTCGGTCATAAATTATTTTTTAACTTTTACCAGGTTTTTTCGCAATTCGCTCAGATATTCGGGTGTAAAGCCCAAAAAAGATGCCAGTACTTTCTGCGGTATTCGTTGAATAAATTCGGGATACTTTGATTGAAAAAGCTCATAAAATGCTTGCTTAGGCATTCTTGAGATCATCTGGATGCGATGTAATGACGCTGCATAGGCCCGCTCATATACTAACCGGAAATACTTTTCAATAACAGGAAATTCCGCCAGGACCAGTTCATAGTTGGCGGCAGTAATGGTCAGCACCTCCGTTGCCTCCAGCGCCTGGATGGTATAGGCTGATTTCCGCCCGGACCGAAATGCGTTCAAATCTGTCATCCACCAGTTTTCTAATGCCAACTGCAGCGTTTGTTCCACACCGTTATGATCTGTAAAGAACAAACGAAGGCACCCTTTTACCACAAAAAAATACGATAAACAGCGTTTGTCTTCTTCCTGTAATATGGCCTTTTTCTTAAATGCCTTCGTTTCAAAAAACGATAATATATGCTCAGCCGCTATCTCATGGCTGAAGGTCATTTTTTGAATATGTTGTATGAGCGGGTGCATTTGTTATGAAAAATCGAATCAAATATAAAAAACGGATAAGAATCTAAAGGTTGGTGTAAAAGTTAGCATAACTAATCATGGTTAACACCCTGCAACCATTAAATAATTGATTATCAAATATTTAAGTACAAAAATAGCCGAAATGTGTTAACCATGTTAGCCCTCCGCTAAGTTAAGCGTCAACACTTAGCTTAAAAAACATTCGGTTGGGCTGAGGGATTCTTCCTAAGCGTTAATTTCAAGCTTATACCCTTTGCTGCGAATAACAACAATGTCTGTATCTTCGAGAGTACAAAAGCCTGGTATGAAAGTACCAGGCTTTGTTGTTTTAATGGTGCGGTGATAACACAGACCATATGCAGAATTGAAACCATTTCCGTAACTTAGTTACCGTATAACCTAACCCGTAGCAACCTATGCACCTGTCACAATCAATTTTACTTTATATCTCGATTTTCATTACATCATTTGTTAATGGCAATTATCAAAACGCGCCATCAACTGTTGATAACAAAGTTGATTATACTGAATTTAAAAAAAGTGTAAATAACAATAAAAGCCTGTTGATCAACCATCCGACAAAAGAGATTGGTAATTATCTATTCAAACTGATAGATGAGGATATTTATAACTATTGGGCCGGTACTCCCTGGGACTTTTACGGGGCCACGCAGCAACCTAAAACAGGCAGTATCGCTTGCGGATATTTCGTAACCACTACCTTAACCGACCTTGGCTTTAAGATCGACCGGGTCGGGCTGGCTGAAGTTCGTTCCGGGGACATGATCAAAAAGCTTTGCGTGGGGATCAGATCATTTAATAGCCTTAGTAAATTGGATAGCTACTTAGCAAAACAGCCAATTAACTCTGTTTTCATTATCGGC